>Ga0302319_10008313_pt1 | contig 20227 bp, 28 predicted proteins | sample Bog_T0_2_FD_203319 | JGI IMG/M metagenome (GOLD analysis project Ga0302319, IMG submission 203319) | Peat permafrost microbial communities from Stordalen Mire near Abisko, Sweden - Bog_T0_2 | ecosystem: Environmental > Terrestrial > Soil > Wetlands > Peat | place: Sweden: Abisko, Stordalen Mire... | reverse complement strand
GACCGAGAACGGCGAAGGCGTGTTCGCGGGGTGCGCTGATGGCATCGTCAAGGTCACGAACAATCCCGTGGGCTACGAGCCGATCCTCCTCACGTCCTCCTCGGACTACGCCGGGACCGCGTCGATCCAGAGCGGGGACCTGACGAGGTTGGTCGCCGCCGGGGCCGGGGACTCCATGTACCTCATAGACGCGGTGACCCTGGCGCGCGTGGTCGCCCCCATCAGTACCCTGGCCTGGTCTGGGGCCAGCAACGACAGCGGCCTGTTCGACGTCGGGATCGCGGGTCAAGGTGCGGGGTTCTCCGGAAACTCGCAGTCCTGGGGCGCGCTTGGCCTGGGAATCTACGATGGCTGGACCTTCGCGACCCAGGAAGGCGCGGGGGTCAGCGGCATCGCGCCATGGGACTCGGCCCCGACCGAGTTCCAGAACTGGGATCGGAGCTTGGCGGTTACGCACCCGATCGAACCCTTCATCGCCCTCCCCTTCCTGGGAGAGGCCGGGGCTTCGGTGCAGCCCCTGCGCATCGAGGCCGCAGGCGGCAACGGCCTATGTCTCATCCTCCAGACCGACAGTTCCGGCTCCACCACGTCCTACAACACGACGCTGTTCCAGGTCCAGCGCAGCACGAATCAGGCCGTTGAGATATTCAACATCCAGAACTACGTCCTGGACTTCGTTTCGGACGCCGTCTCCAAGGTCCTGATCGTGGACTTAACCGGAAAAATCTGGCTGGTGGACATGAGCCTGGTCCCTTCCAGCGCCAGCGCCGGATACCTGGGCTACAACCCCCTGCCGATCGGGGCCGTGATCGGGAGCATACCCCTGCCGTCGGTGTACGTGCCTCCCACGGTGACTGAGGACCCGGTGGGGCACCCAGGAGACCTCATCAACCTCGCCACGGGCTCGATCTCGATCGAACTTGGGGGCGGCTCGCTGGTGGCCACGGCCCTGTATAACGGGACCTCGACCACGGTCCATGTCTTCTCGATCCCGAATCCGCCGATCACCCTGGGTCAGACCCTGGTCTTGACCAAGACCTACGTCGTGAACGAGCGGGTGCAGGGCCTGGCCTTCGACGGCGGGGTCTTCTTCTATGGGCGCTCGCTGGACACGGCCAAACTCTTCCGATTCAACGCAGGAATATAGGGGAAATATCATGAGCGGACTCAGCACGCAGCAACAGATGAGCAGAGACGGAAGGACCCTGATCTCCCAGCTCATGGCCGGTACCGCCGAGCAGCAGCTTACAGACTTCTCGATCCCGGCTCCGGGGTCATCGGCGGTGGCCAACGTCGGAGCCGCCGGTTCCTCGACGTGGGCATATGTGATAAAGTCCGTTACCGCCTACGGCCAAGGCCTGCCGTTCTCTATCGCGACGACGGCGACGGGCAACGCTGGCCTAGGGTCAGCAAACTACAACTCGATCTCATGGTCAGCGGTGGCCGGGGCCCTGAGCTACAACGTCTACCGCACCGTATCCGGGAACCCAACGTATGATCTGGGCCTCATCGGGAACACCACGTCCCTGACCCTGTTTGACATGGGCCAGGCCCCGATCAAGGACACCGCCGGGATATCTCACGTCGCGGTCGGCTCCGGCGTAGGGGGTGCCTACTCCTCGTTCGGGACCAATCCCAGATTAGGCAACAACTTGGAGATGACCGGGATAGACCCCATCATCCTCCACAACGACTTCCCCGTGTACAATTCCGGCCCCAACGGGTTCCCCAACACCTTCTACTTCATCGAGGTCGCGAACACATCCCACGACCTGGCCCTGAGCTTCGGAAACAGCGCCACGGGTTCCAACTGCTTGCAGCAAGACTGCTTCAACCACCTGTTCCTGATCGACACCGGGACCATGTCCGGGGCCTATGGCATCGGTGAGGTCCAGAACGTGCCGCTCCCGACGGCGACGCCGCCGACGCCTCCGAACGGGACGATCGTGTACATCGGGTACGTGGAGTGCGACATCGGGGCAAAAACATTTTTCAATCCGACAAGGATGTTCCACGAGCTGGGCAGAGTCGCACCATCCCAGGTCTCATTCCTAGGGGATCGGGCCATCAACGGACCGGTCGCGCTCGAACTCCTGCAACCGAATTTGCTGGATGTGTCCCTGCAACCGAACCCGAACCTGCTGGTCCGGGCTCAATTCAACCTCGGTATAACGGACACGATCAGGGAAATCGCGGTCATCGGCAACGCCGGTCAGGATATCATTGCCTGGGGCGTACCGACGTTCACGAATATCACTACGGGCCAGGGCGTTTTCATTCGCTGGGCAATAGCGTTCTAAAGGAGCCATTACCATGCCAGAGCTGAGCAAGAGAACCTTCGACGAAGCCAACCGCTTCGAGACCGTGGTCTTCCAGGAGGGGACTCACCCCGCCGACTTCGAGATGGTCGAACTCCAGGACATCCAGAACAACGAGAGGCAGCGGTTCATCGAGAACCTGATCACTGACGGAGCCCTGGGCGAGGGCTTCCTCGTCGTCGCCAGCGGCCTGGACAATGCCGTGAACATCACCCTGGGCGCGATCTACACCCAGGGCCAGCGGCTAATCCTCCCCGATGGCCTGCACCAGGCCATAGGCGCGCCCCCGCAGTTCATCTACAACATGCCTGTCGGTGTCCCGACCGCACCCAGGACAGACTTGATCTACCTCACGGTCTCGATAGCGGACGTCACCGCGACCCAGTACCCCAATATCGAGGACCCGACCCTTGGCCCAGGCGCCTACCGCGAGCAGGTACAGTACTCCATCAACATAGCGCAATCCGTCAACGTCAACAACCCCTTGGCCCCTGCGGTCCCGACCGGGTCCTGGACCTTCCCCTTAGCGACGGTGAACCGATACACGGCCCAGACCGCGATCAACGCCTCAGACGTGATTGACGTGAGGCCGATCGCGGCCCTGTCCAAGAACTTCTCCCCAAACAACCTCATTACCGTGTCTCAGACCGGGGGCCAGTTCACCAGCGTCCAGGAGGCCCTAAACAGCATACCGACGTCTGGGCCGACCGCCGTAGGATACGCGAACCAGTACGTGGTCCTGGTCGAGCCCGGGACCTACGTCAGCGAGTTCCCGATAACGATGGTCAATCCCTACGTCACGCTAACGGGCCTTGATCCGACGACGACCACGATCAGGGTCGCGCCCATCGTTGGCGGGAACTTCAACGCGCTCACGATCTCGGCTAACAATGTCACGGTCTCGAATCTAGGCCTGGATATCGGCGTCGGCCTAACCGGGAACGACGTCATCGTCAGCGTCGGGGCGTCGGTCCTGTCGGCTACGATCAGCAACTGCCTGATCGGCCAAAAGATATACGGCGAGAGCCAGGCCACGGCTCCTGTTGGCGCCCTCGGAACCGTCGGGGTCCTGGCCAATATCGGGTCGACGCTCACGATCCAAGATTCCTATATCTGGTGCGGGAACTGGGTCGGGGCGACCTCGGCGGCGGGCGTCGTGAACACGACCGCGACCGTGACCATTACCGACACCGAAGTAACCGCCTTCAGCACGGGCCCGAACCCCGGGACCGGAGCCGTGGTCAACAACGGGACGATGATCGCCAGCGGGTGCTCGGTGACATCCAATGATCGGGCCCTGTATAGCAGCGAGTCGTTCACTGCCGTGGACATGGACTTTAACATCGCCCCGATCACGTCCTTGTCTAGCCCAGTGGCGGGGACGGCCACGGACTGCGTTAGCCTCAGCGGTTCGGTGAATACCCTGACCAGCAGCGACATCACCTCGACGATCAACCAGATCGTGGTCTCGGGCACGTCCTTGACCTGGACCGACGTCGTGGTCGGGGCTTGCATGTTCATCTCCGGGACATCAACCTCCGCCTTCTCCGACTGCACGGTGACGACCGTGGTCATGACCGGACTCTCGGTGAACGCCACGTTCACGGCCTGCCTGATCCTAGGCGGAACCGGTGACGCCGCAGACACCCCCGTTGGCAATAACGCCGCGAGCCTGGGTCTAGTAGTGAAATCGGGTGCCCTTTGCAGCATCACTTCGTGCACCAACAACGGGAACAACGCCGTGGTCGCGAACGGATCGAACCCAGTGATCTCAAACTGCACCTTCAGCTCGGCGGACTGCACCTCCGGGACACCGGCGGCAGTCGATATCATCGACATAACGAATATATCCAATCCCCTGATCATCGACACCACATTCATTATGGGTTCGGGCTCGGCATCTGCGGCGATCAACATCCTCGACGGAGTAACGCTGCCGACCCCGATCGCCAGCAACCCCACGGTAACGGGCTGCTTCTTCCAGGCGCCGAAGACCCTGCTCCCATCCTACTTTATAAACGGCGTGGTCGGGTCTCAGCTGAGCTACGGGATCAATACCCCGTCACCGGCTGCGACCACGGTGGCCATGTACAGCCCGAACATCTCCCTAGTGGCTCTGGAGAGCGGGTTCGTGAGCTATACCACGCTGGCGGCAGTCGGGCCTGATGAAGGCGCGTCCCTAGTCGGAATCCAACCGGTCACCGGGAGCAACCCCAACAACTTCCAGATAACGTCCACTACCGTCCAGGGAGCGCTTCAGCAGATCGAGATCGGGATGAACGCGGCCATGAGCACCAACGGTTTCATCTCCGAGGTCGGCCTCGACCAGCTGCGGCCATACGCCTCGGCGACACCGGATATCAACCTGAACGTCGCAACTGGTCCCTACTTCGTTGCTAGTGACGGTGCGAACAAGGTCCAGTACTCTGGAGGCAGCATCGCTCTCCCGTCCGTGCCTCTGGCCCTGGCCGCCAACAGCTACGTGGGCCTGGTTTATCTGGATGATTCCGGGAACCTAAACACCGTACCCGAGAATTCTGCCGGATACTCGCTCTTGACTCCGTCGACGCCTCCGCCATACCCGACGCCGGGTCTGGTCCTGGCCGAGGTCGTCTGCGTCTACAACAACGGATCATCTCCGATCGTGACCCAGGGGAATATCAAGGACGTCAGGCCATTCCTAAGATCGGAACCTACTCAGATAATCGGGGCCGCATTCCCTGGACTATTGGGGCATACGGTGATCCCAGCCGCTGACGTGCCCACGCTGTGCCCGGGATGGCTGGTGAGAGACGGAACCGTTTACCTAATCTCGGCGTACCCAGCCCTGGGCGCCATCCTCGGACCCCAGCACGCGACGTTCCCTGGGAAACCGACCGACCCCAACTACCCAGCCGACGGTATAACGTACTTCGCAGTCCCTGATGACCGTGGCCTGGTCGACGTCGGGGCGGGGCTAGGAACTGAACCGTCAATAGCCGGAGGGCTGACGGCGAAGACCCTCTATGGAGCATACGGGGAAGAACTCCATACTCTAACCATCGCAGAGATGCCAGAGCACGCCCACTCCACCTACGCGCTGAACGCGTATACTCCGAACCAAGGTGGGGGCTTGAATGCTAACACCAATTATGGGTCGCAGGATTCTAGCAGCACCGGAGGCGACGGGTCTCACAATAACATCCAGCCATGCCGCGCCTACACCCCAATCATCAGAACTTAAAGGAGAATAAAAATGACTGACATGACATTGAGCCAAACCACAAAAGCGTTCGAGGTCTCGGGGTTGACTCCGGGGCAGCGCATCGTCATACAGGTGCTCAACTCCGACGGTACCGTGGCCACCACCCTGTGCGACGAGTCGGTCCCTGCCGGGAAGACGTACAGCGGAAACGTCGGCTACTTCGGGACGCTGGCGTAGGCGAGTCTGTCTCGTCCTATACGATAGGAGGAGCTATGTGGGCTAAGCTAGTGGAGCTGTTCGTCGGTATTTTCCGGGTCTTAAACGGGACCTCGGAAGAGGGGTATATTCCCCAGAGCGCGATGCCCAGGGTCAGGACCCCGGCGATTCCGGCGCTGGCGCCCGCGCCCGCTCCGAGGCCAGCGATCATAGTCCCTGACCGGAAGCTGGTACGGCGCACGCTGTACCAGTTGACCGTGACCAGCAACGCCGCGCTCCAGGCCAAGAACCGGATGCTGACCCAAGAGCAGATCGACAAGCTCCTGGCGGTAGACACCTTGCTATGCCGCGCCGAGGACCTGATCGGGAAGAGGCTGGTGGCCAACAGCGGCTACCGCTGTCCCGAACTCAATGGCGTTACCCCGGGATCGGCGACGCATTCCCAGCACATGCTATGCGAGGCCGCCGACGTCCATGAAGACGGATCGGCAGACACAGCCGCAGGAGTCGAGGACGCATTCCAGAAGCTGTGGAAGTTCGGTCGCCTCAAAAAATTCTTGTTCGGGCAGTTGATCGTCGAGACTGCGCAGAGATCGTATGGCCGCGTTTTCTGGCTACACCTGAGCCTCGGGGCACCCTACCGGGACCCGAAGCGGTGTGGTCAGGTCCTGAGGATGCAGAACGGGGTCTATACGATGATCGGAAAGGTCTGAAGACCTGGGAGGCAAAATGAAGAAGATATTCAACTTCCTCGCCGAGAAGGCGAAGAAATTCACTAGGATAAACCTGGTGCAGAAGTTCATCCACGACCTAGGATCACTCAGGGCGCTCTGGAACTATTTGTTCCTAGCGCTCTACACGTGGATCATCGTCTACGGCGTAGTTCGCTACGGCCACGACTGCATCACGACCGCGATCAACACCACGGGCAGCCTGGTCGGCTGGGTCTTCGTCCACTACGTCTGGTCCGGGCACATGGACAAGCGCCTGGGCAGCCAGTTCCCGATACCCGGGACATCCGGGTACGTCGGGGAGGCCCCGGTCGGAGACGCGGACAACCCTGCGGTGGCCCCAGAGTCGCCCAAGGACAACGCCGATCAGGCCTCGGACACGCCAGCTGCGGGAGGTGACGACAATGGATGAGATACAACTCTGGGTCCGGCGTATCGAACACATGGCCCTGGCCCTGTCAGTTTGCGTCGCCGCATTCTACGTCCACCTCCACGACAAGGAGGTGGCGGTCCAGGACACGATGAGGATTGCGCAGCGGGGCCTGCCCCCGGATGTCCTCGCCAAGTACATGCTGAAGCAGAACCAGCTGATCCAGCTCGTGCGCGACGCCCAAGGCAAGACCACGATCCAGACCCAGTACGTACCCAGCGAGGGCGGGCTCCAGATCGTGGTCAAGAAGCAGCAGGAGCTGGAGGCTAAATACCAGGCCCTCCTCACCGAACTCCACGGCGCCAGGACCTCGTCGGATACGGCCAAGATCGAGGCCCAGATCAGCAGCGCCACCGCGCAGATGGCCGAGGCCCTGCCTCAGATCACGGTCCAGGATCACGGCTTCACCTCGCGCTTCGGCTTCGGCCTGGTCACCAGCCCCGGGCACGTGATCCACTACCGCGTCAGCAGCGGCGGCGGCCTCGACCTCCCGATCAGCCCAGTCCTGGACTGGAAATACTACTATTGGCACCGCTGGTCTGGGCTGGTCCAGGCCAATCTCTTCTACCCGGGTCTGGAACTCACACGACACGTCGACGACTTCACCCCGAAGTTTATGCACATGGACAACACCGAGGTTGGGGTCAGCGGTGGCCCCGGATGGACCGGTGGTTGGGGCGGCGGCATCATCCTCAGGACGAATTGGTGACAAAGATGAACGACATCAGAGGACGCAGAATCCTGCTCGACCCCCTCGGTGGGCTCTATCGGGACGACAAGGCCGAATGGCGCTACCAAAGGAAGCCCGTAGTCGGGGTTCCAGGAGACATCATCACGTCAGAGATTTCCTCCACCGTCTACGACCTCCTCAGGATCATCGGCGCCGACATCTTCGCGACCCGGTGCATGAGGCGGTCGCACTCGGAGATCGGGAAGTCCCAGTACCCGCTGTTCCACGAGAGCGCGAGCCACTACCTGCGCTACGCCAGGATGAGGCCCAGCCTCAGGCCCAACCCCACGGAGGAGCACCTGTCGCAGGACGTCTGGGGGCAGGGGAAGACGTGCCTGGAGCAGGATCAGAACGCCAGGATCAACTTCGCCAGGCACATCCGCGCCGATATCGTGGTCGCGATCAACATCACGAACTACGTCGAGGACGACGGCCTGGAGATCAGGCACAACGGCGTCGGAGGTGCTGCGGAGCTGGCCGACGGCGTGATCCGAGAGGTCTCGAAGCGGACCCGGCGCAAGCCCAAGCCTGTGGCCGGTCTCATGGAGGACGAGCAGGCCTACGCCGGTCTCAAGGTCCCGGTCGCGATCCTGGACTGCGGGAGCGCCTTTGACCCCGCGTCCACGGACCTGCTGAGGAAGGCCTGGTATCGGGAGCTGATATCCAGGGGCGTTTTCGCTGGAATTTTCAGGAACTACTGCCAGGATCAGATCGGGGAGCCCGACAGGGCCCCCGCAGCCTGAGATTCTGTCGGTAATGGGGTAATAAGTCCAGAAATGGGGCAATTTTATATTGTATCGACGATTATCGGCGCATCCCCCGACTGAGTTTAGCGATCACCCCAGGAAGGGAAATATCGCAGGCCAGCACAGTCCTGCGCCGGTCCGCCTTGGCCATGACCTGGTACTTGACCAGCATCTCGCAGACCTCGCGATCTAGGGATTCTAGGAACCCAGCCGATGTACGCAAGCCACGTTCCTTAAAGAAACTTCTGACCCCCGATGCCCTGACATAGCGTAGCTTCATTGTCCCCCTCCTACATCCACTGGTGCTTCAGCGCGTAGCCCCCGTCGCTGTGCAGGTGGCCGACCTTGTAGTTCCGGTCGCCGTTGACGTGGTCGTTGGACGGGCAGCCGTCGCCGATGCAGGGGAACTTGGCGAAGACGATCCGGCTCAGGGTATAAACCAGGTGAAAGCCCATGTCCATGCCGCCGCCGCTGACCACGATCCCGCCGGTGTCGCGGTCCATCTTCCAGCCCACGATCTTGGCCACGTTCCACGTGTAGTCGCAGATGCGGGGCTTGCCGTTCTCGACCGCGATCCCCAGGGTCGAGATGTGGCGGCACGTCCCGGACGACGACCGGCGCCGGAGCACGGTGTAGACGGTGTCTCCGGGCTTCAGCCAGGCCTTGATCCGCTTCACGGCCTCACCCTCCTCGGACCCGACCACGAAGCGGGAGTGGTACTCGTAAGTGGAGGCCGCGTCCCAGGCCAGGCGCTGGGCCTTGGTCAGCTTGCCATATTCCACCTTCGGGCGCTGGGCGGGCTCGTGGGCCACGCCGCAGATCGCACAGTCGTAAGATGTGTGGCGCTTCAGCCACATCTCGGCCTTCTTCTCCTCGGTCATTGTGGTCTCCTCCCTATGTCTTCTTGAGCAGTATCGGATTGTGCTTCAACGAAGTCCGGACGTAGAGCTTCCGGGCATAAAACAGCCTGTTCATGTGGGTGCGGCAGAGCCGGACCTGCTTGTAGGTCACGGACGCGGTCTCGCCGCAGACCCGGACATGGTCCTCGTCCACGCAGGCGAAGCACCTGTTCCCGGTCGGGAACTTCTCGGGCTTGATCATCTTCTGGACAGCCGCGACCTCTTCTCTGGTGATGGGCTTGGCCTCGGGCTTCGGCTGGGGCTTCGGCTCGGGCTTCGGCTCGGGCTTCGGCTGGGGCTCCGTCTTGGGCAGCGCGGGCGTTACCACGGGCGGCGCCGGGGAAAGAACAGGCTTGGGTGCGGCCTCCACTCCAAGAACCACTGTCTTGGCCGGGTGTTGACCGTGGACCGGTGCGACTTCGGTCGCGGCTGCCTTGGCACCAACGATCCTATAGGTCGTCTTCAGACCATATGGTCCTGTCCATTTCACTGAAGTGGAGACAACTAAGTTCTCCACGAGCAGGTCGCCAATAGCATTATCGAACTTTTTGCCCTCCTCGGTGCTCCGTGTGAATTTCTTCCTGAGTGCGCTGTGAGCTATGCCGGGATTTTTCTTGATAGAGGTAAGGATGCGCTCCCGCATCGGGACCTTGACCAAGGGCGAACGATGGGTAATATCCTTGGGGGCCTGGTTCTTCTTACCATTCTCGACCTTCGGACACGGGACAGGTTCGGGAGCGATGATCACGTCGAAATTGATGCCCTTATCGACCCTGTACCCTAGATGCCTCAGTTCTCCCATACAAAAGGATCGGGAGATCGCGTCGCGGAACAGCGTCTTCGGGACTGGGAAACTCCCACCCCTGACCTTGACCTCCTCGATGATCCTGTTGATGCTGCCCCGGTCGGTGTCGTAAACGGGAGAATCGGGCTTTGGTTCTGGGGCTGGCGGAGTCAGAAGCTTGTCTGGAGCCTGATGAGCTGGCTTCGCAGCTGGCTCAAACTTGGGTTTGGCGGCGTCCCTATAGAAGGTGACGGACTCATCTGATTCCTCGTTCAGGTGCCACGGGAACGGAAGGGGATCGCGCATGAGGTCGACGACAAGCTGGCCGTAGTTGCGCGGTAGATCAGACCGGGGGACCTGGACGCCTTCTCCCGGCTCCAGCTTCTTCATCAGCTTGACGAGGTCATCCCTGAATGAACCCCTGCCAGAGGAGCCGCTGGAATCAACAATCTTCATAACCATAATATCCTCCTCACGGTATGTCTTCCGCCATCTCCACGAAGATCGGGGCATTATCAACTCCGGTCCCCAGGGTGTTGTAGCCGAAGTAGTCCTCGGCGTCCTCGTGGGTCATCTCATCGCGGTCCATGAGGATGGCGATGCACGTCGAGCGGTCGTACGCCGCGACCGGCTCCATTCCAAAGCGGTGGGCTATCCCCACGAGGGCCATCTCGTAGCCGTGGTAGACGACGGCCTCCTCGTTGGCCTCGGACAGGGCCTCGACGATGCGGTCGTACTTCTTCTCCGCCTTCTTCGAGGTGAACCAGAAGGCCTTCTTGACGCAGTACCACTTGTTCTTGGGCATGATCATTCCCCCTGCCGGTACCTGAAGCCTGGGTTGTGATTGACGAATTGGCTCCTCAGGTCTCGGCGCCACATCATTACGGTTAAGTCCACGGCCCAGTCTCCGTCGGCGATTGGATGGACGTAGCCGTGGGCGCCGATCCCCGGGGCAGCTCTGCGCCACCACTCCAGGATCAGGGCATACCCCCACTTCTCGATTACCCATCTCCCGAGGAAGGACCCGGACGTGACTCGGAACAATTCCATGGTTAGGCCTCCAGGACCTTGGGCTCGGCGTTCAGAGTGTAGCCGAACCGGTTCAGGATATCCTCCAGGGACCCGTCCTCACGCGCGGCCTTGAGCCACTTCGTCGGCTTCTTCTGGCCGTACTCGCGCTTGATCTCGGCGTGGGTGGCCCGGTCCATGCCCATGACCCCGCCGATATAGTCGAAGGACACGGCCTTGATCGGGCGCCAGTGTCCGGGAATCTCCAGGACGATCGACATCTGGTTGAACTCGCGCCAGGAGACGCGGAGGTCCCTGAACTTCACGGGCTGAGCGACCACGGCCTCGACCTTGAGGTCCGCGAGCTTGACGTCTGCGGCCTCGATCTCCCCGGGCAGGCCCAGGCATGGTTGGGGGCAGCAGCACTCGGGGTTCGGGGAGAAGTACGTTGTCAGGCACGAGAGGTCCTGGCACAGGAAGTGGTTGACGACGCGACCGGCGTCTGCCCACTCCTTGATCTTGGCGTAAACCTTGGACGTTACAATGATCGGCTTGCTCGCGATTCCGCTCATTGTAGTTCCCAGTCCCCAATGGAATTTCCATTGATATCCATGCACTTCCCAGACGTTTCTCCGGCGCAGACCCCGACGGCCACGCGCTGGAGAATCCTGTGGATTTCCTGCTCCCGGTCATCGGCAGCGATGCAATCAGTATCGATTTTTATCTTGAACACGCTATTTCCCTCCCAGGAGCTTGGCCCCGAGCGCGGCCACGACGTAGTCGTCGACCCCGGCGCTCGCCGGGTCCTTGCCCGTGATCGCCGTCATATTGAACCGGACCGGGTCCCGGAAGACGTCGGCGAGCTTGCGCGACGCCGCAGTCGCCCACTTCAGGAACTTCTTCTCGACGAAGTAATCAACCCCGGCGGAGCAGCAGTTCGAGGTCCTGAGCGCAGCCCGGATCAGCCGCACGCCCTTCGCGATGAAGGCCTTGCGTACTGCGGCGTCGTACTTTTCCAGCATCGCCGAGTCCTCGGAGGCCATGAGCGAGCAGTCGGAGTGAAACTGAGCCCAGTCCTTGGGCGGGATCAGGTCGATATAGCCGCGCCAAGCATCGGTCTTAACCCACTTCGTACGCCACGTCCCGATGTCGCCGTCGCAAGCGGTCATGTTCTTGCAGGACCCGATCTCGAAGATCGAGGTTCCATAGTCTCCCTCGCCTTCCGGGTTATCCGCATCAAAGACCCTTAACGTGGCCTCGGCCTCATCCTCGCAGTAGCAGGTCTCACAGATCGGATCGCCTTCGTACTGGGTGGCCTCCTCACCGCAGGACGCGTTCTGGTGTTCGTCGTACGTCATCTCCTTCTCGCAGATCGCGCACCGGACCGGGACGTAGTCCCGGCGGTGCTCGGCGTCCTCGATCTGGTAGCGCAGTGGTTCCATGCCCGGCAGGACCGGCTGGCCATCCATGTTCATCTGACCTCCCCGGACTTGATCTTGGACAGAGGCGTGGGCCGGAAGCTCAGGTCGCGCTCGATTCCCAGGCCCATGCGGTTGCGGACGGAAGAGAGTTCGTTGAGGCTGACGTAGCCGAGTTCGTCCTCGAAGCCCCGGACCCAGCCGAACATCCGGACGTCCTTGGCCACTACGTCGGCGGTCATCGGGTGCTCCGCGCCGTCAGAGTCGATGATCGAGGCCTCGGTGATGTACCACGTCCAAGAGCCGCAGGGTTCGAAGTATTTGACGTGGACGATCGGATCGGAGACCTTCTCCTGGGCTCCGATCGTGGGAATGCGGTTTCGGATTTCCTTGGTCATCAGTTTCATGGTCATGATAGTATTATACCAGGTTGAACTCAGCTTGTCAAGACCCAGACGGAATCATGATCTCGGTTTCCTCCACGGCTCGGCCTTGTCCACGGCGAGGCGGGCGGCGGTCATTCTGTCGGCGTTGATCGGGTCGGCCAAGTACTTGTCCGAGAGGAGGCCCTTCAGGGCCGCCAGTAAGTCCTTGGCCGCTGCTTTGACGGACTCGTCCCTATGGTAGTCCTCGTTGTGGGCGGCGCCCTCGTCTTCCTCGTACTTGATCTTGGCCTGGAGACCGGGGACCGGGGTCTCCTTGTTCTCCTGGCTGAGGCGGGACAGCTCGTCGTTCATCAGGTAGGCTTCGTCCTGATCCAAGTCGATCTTTGTTTCAGTCATATTAGTATTGTACCATGTTGAACTGATCTTGTCAAGACCCAAAAACTGGGCATGGGACTTCAACCGGATCGGGACCCAGATTCTGACCCGGGTCTTGACAGCATCAGTATTACCTGGTACAATACCATTATGAATACGGAACCCGAGATCGAGAGCGCCGACGAGGCCCTGAGCCTGATCCAGGATCGGATCGCCCAGGGCCTGACCCCGGTCATGCGCGGGACCACGTTCTACCGCTACAACTTCGGGAAGAGCCAGTTCGGGTCATACGTTACTTACCTGGACGAGCGCGGGACCAAGGGCTGCTGCCAATTCCAGAACGTGGAGAAGGTTTTCGACTTCATCGAACTCGGGCGCCCAGTCCCCGGGGCCCTGCCAGAACTCCAGGCGCCTGGCGTCGCGCCCATAACCGTGGTCGTCGCGACCGTTCACCAAGAGGCCCCGACCCTGCTCCAGGCCGCCGCCGAGGCCCTGGTGACCATGGACGCGTGCGGGATCACGGGACCGGCCAGAGACGGGCTGGCCATGGCGATCGCCAGGGAGAGGGTGTGATGCTAAAGATCGAGGCCTGGGCTGAATTCCTTAACGATGAAAGAGGATGGTTCTGGAGGCCGATATCTCCGACCGAATCCGAGCCGTGGCACGGCCCCTACTTCTCTGAGGTTGGAGCGGAGCATGACGCCAGGGACGCCCAAGAGAGATCATGAAAATCATCGTCCGCCACGCCGCGATCAAACTCGTTCCGAACAAGAACGGAGTCGATTTCTGGGGCAAGACCCGCCATTACGAGCGGAAGTGGCAGGTCGAGGTCGTACAGCCCGACCCCGATGGTTCCTTGACCCGGGATATCATGCGCCTCAATGGATCGGTTACGACCTCGCGGTTCAACGGCATCGACTACGTGCACACCAATTTCTGCACATTCCAGAACAAGCGCGCGCTCGATCAGTGGATCAAGGAATCCAGCCCAGAAATTCTGGAGTACGGACGGAGGAGAAGATAATGGACCCAAACGCTAAGCCGGAGACCCATCCCGCCTACGGCCTGATCGGCATCAGCCGCTGGACCGCCGGAGGCGCCCGGGCTCGCGGCGCCTACCGGCTCTTCGGGTCCTCTGTAGACAACCACAGCGGGATCAGCCTGGAGATCAGCCGGTGCGAGGTCGTCCACGATCTGGGTGATGACCACTACTTCGAGCGCGACCACATCATCGAGGTCATGATGAGCGAGTCCCAGTTCGCGTCCATGATCACGACCATGAACAGCGGCCCCGGCGTGCCCTGCACGATCCGGGCCCTGGCGGGAAAGCCCGTGGAGCCGCTACCCAACGTCCCGATGCGCGCGGAGAAGATCAGGCAGGGCTTCGCCGACGACATGGCCAAGTGGAAGAAGCAGTTTGACGCCATGGGCGCCGAGGTCGAGACCCTGATGAAGAAGAAGTCCCTTCTCGCCGCCGACAAGAAGAGGATCATCGATCTGACGGCGGAGATCGCCCTGAAGATGAAGAGTCACATGACCTTCCTCATGGACCAGTTCAACGACAGCGCCGACGAGATCGTGGCCGAGTCCAAGGCTGAGGTCAGCGGCTTCATCGAGGCCGCCGTTCGCCGCACCGGCCTGGAGCAGCTGCGCCAGCACGCCCAGGGGCTGCTGGAGCACAAAGAGGAACCCAAACCATGAAGATGAGACTGACCGTCGAAGTCCCGCTGCCCCCCATGGAGGGGGAGAAGCCCGGCGAGTTCTATCCGGCCCTAGACCAAGACACCCGGCGCGTAGAGAGGTCGCTCCCGAAGGAGGCCGTCGTCACCCACGCCGAGTACGTCCCCGAGGTCGAGGACGCCAAGGCCTACTTCAGGAAACTCCTCCGCCTGAAGCTGGAGGCCCCGCCGCTGCGCGGGTTCAAGAGCGCCGACGGCTACAGCAAGGGCGATGAGGACCAGCCCTTCTTCAGCGAGGCCTACCTCTACAACCTCGTGGGCAAGGACGACGCCAGGACGATCCCGGGGACCCTCCACCACCTCATGAAGTTCATGGGCCTCGACCCCCTCATGATCGAGCGCGAGGTCTGCGCCGAGATCGCGGCTGAACAGCGGGCCGAGCAGGAGCGCATCGAGCGCGTGGCCAAGTACCAGGCCTTCAAGGACGAGTTCGTCAAGTCCAGAGGATGGAAGCGAGACCAGAAGACCTTCACGGGCTACACCGATGAGCAGAACAAGGAGATCAGCAAGGCGCTGCGCGAGGCCGGGTTGTAGGAGGCGCTAGGGAGGCGACCATGGACCGCATCAAGATCAAGGCGGGGCCCACCAGGGCGGAGTTACAGGAGGCCATCCAAGCGATGGGCCACGACATGGGCTTCAAGGGCTGCACGGTGCCCTTCTGGGCGAAGGACCTCATCATCGATCTCTACAAGAAGGGGTGGCGCCACTGGGCGGGGCTCAATGAGCGCGACCAGAGGGAGCGCTGGGCCGAGGCCATGGTCCGCGACCTCAATGGCCTGCAACCCGGGACGATCTGCCCAACATCGATGTGGGTCCTCAACCTGGGGATCAGGCTGGTGCAGGCGGGGTGGTCGAAAGAGTAGGAACATGTTCGAGAACCCAGAGTTTGGCATCTGGATCGATGGCTGGTCCGAGTACCGAGCACCAAGACTCATTACGAGCAGAATTGAAAAAATCTTATCTAAAGACCAGATGGACCCATTGGATATTTTAATCGCCAAGGAAAAAAGGACGGAGTAGACCATGCCCAAGTTCAAGGACGTCGAGTTCGTCGCGAAGAACGACGCCGGGGCCGTCGACAAGTTCAAGGTCTCGGTGGAGATCAGCGCCACCGGAGCCTTCTACGCCCACGTCCCAAACAAGCTGAAGGTCTCCTTCCCTGAGAGGAAAATCGACAATCGGCGGCGGTGCCGCGAGGGGTTCTTTAAGACGGTTGGGATGGAGACCTTCAAGGAGCTGGAGGACGCCGTGAAGAAGGCCCATGAGGCCTTCATGGAGCCGACCGTCACTAAGGACCCCGTGATCCGCTATAACATCGAGTCCCACGTCTCCTTCGCCACGGATAAGGAAGGGCGCATCTTCCCCAACGCTAGGTACCCCGGCGCCGAGTGGAGGGATGGCATAGGAGACAAGACCTACGGGGGACACTGCGCCAGCCACCGATCGAAGGGAGGCTTCTCACTCACCGTGGGGGCTGAGGCCTCCCTCAAGGTCACCACGACCTGGGGAGACCAGTCCGAGGTCACCTACGAGAGCTACTATGGGGAGGGCGGAGACCACCACGGCCACGACAACCCCGCAGAACGCCTCAATTCCTGGGTGTCGTTCAGCCTCCCCGAGGACGCCAAGGAGATGCCATACTCGGACGAGGCCGCACTCTTTTTCCACGGCCTGATGATGGCTATGGCCGAGTTGAACCGCCGTATCCAGGACTTCACGAAGACGCCGGATCGTCTCGCCCTGACGATCGCCAAGCACAAGTCGGTCCTGATGCTTCCGGGTCCGGAGAGCAAATCCTGATAATAGGTGACGAGGAGGGACAGTGATATGTGGTCGCCGAAGATGACGAAGGAGCAATTCCTGGACAAGTTCTCTAAAAAGAGCAGGCTGTCCAGGGTTCAAATGCGACAAGCTGGGCTGCGGGCGACCGCCTGTCCCTGCGGACTCGAATGCTGTGATGGGTTCTTAATGGTCCAGGACCGTGAAGAAATCGAAGCCTGATCTGGAGGTACCATGGAAAACAAAGTGAGGCCGGTCTCCCGCCAGGTCCTGGCGCAGGCGATCGCCAAGACCGAGGAACCGGAGCCGCAGACAAAGCTCTACTCCTCGGGCGACGTCGCCAGGATCGTGGGCTGGAGCCAGAGCTACGTCATTCGCCTGGACAAGACTGACCCAGCCTTCCCCAAGGGCAGGCGCATGGGCAAGCCCCAGGGAGCCAAGGGCAAGGACCACAAGCGGATGCGGCCCCGGTTCTGGGACGAGGAGGGCCTGCGGTCGATACTCGCGTTCAAGAGGGAGCAGGACCGGCGCCTGGGCCGGTTGTAATCGGAGGGAAGTCATGCTACAATAGGGACTCACCCATCCTGAGTCCCGAGGGTAGCTCCCTGCGACCTAGAGGCCAGCGAAGGGGGGCTCCAATCGAAAGGTTGGGGCCTTTCCTTTTTTATCCTGCTCGATCTTTTCCAGCATCTCCTGCTGGTTCCGGGGCAGGTAGTAGCGTTGGATGTGCAGCGGCCCATCCTCGGGCCTGCGCCAGGGAAAATTTTCTTCCCATTTTTTTACGATCCACTCCCTATCTCCCTCCCCGACCAGCAGCTTTCCCGCGAGGTAGCTGACGTGGGCCGTGAACGGCACGGGCCTGGGCTCCGGCAGGATCAGCCACCTCCGCAGGGCCTCGTACTGGGCCGCCAGGTGTAGGGCGTCGAACGCGTCCCGGACGTTTATCCCCCAGCGCTCCGCCGCCTTCCTCGTCACCTCCCCGTTTGAGGGACCATCGAAAGTCTCGGTCATGGTCGCGGTCCCGGTGTTGCGGTGCGGTCGCCAGGCCTCTACCCAGGACCAGGCCTTGTCCAGGGCCCAGCCGCAGACCCAGGCCCTGACGTTCAGGCGCTCCACGAGCTGGGTCAGGATGTCGGTCGAGACCCGGTCGTACCAGGGCCACGGCCCAGCGTCGAGCTTGGCCAAGATCATGTTCTCGACCTTGACCAGGGGCGATGCCCCGGGGCCCTGGGTCTCGATGGGCAGGGCCGCCCCGGGCCTGGGCAGGCCAGAGGCGAAACGGAGGGTGATCATGCCCATCATCGCGCCGCAGGGATCGATCCTGATCTCGTTCTTGTTCAGGACGTCCTTATCGATAAAGTCGACGAAGGCCTGCGGCTCCATCGGGGTCCTGATCAGGAAGAAGTTGTTGATCCTCGGGGGCTGCCCCTTGGGAGCTACCCGCTGACCCTGAGCCGCCGCCTGCTCCTGTAGTCCGCGCTCCTGAGCCTTCTCCTCCGCGATCTGCTCCAGGCCCTTGCTGCCCACCGCCTGAATCTGCTTGTTCTCGTCCATCGGGAAGGCAACTATCCCTTCCGAACACGTATGGATTTCCTCTTTCCACGGGGAAGTTTACGACCTTCCTCTCCAGAGGCGTTAATTCCCGGGTTGCCCTCGGTATTTAGATTAGCAAACTTCAGAATGTTCTGGGCCGCTAGGATATCCCTGTCATGCGTAACCCCGCACATCCTGCACGTCCACGTCCGGTCAGCCAAACGCAAGTCATCATTTACTGCACCGCAAGAGCACATCTTAGACGACGGCATGAACCTACCAATCTTTATCAAGTTCTTACCACGCCAGTCACATTTATACACTAGCTGACGTACAAACTCCGACCAGCTGGCATCATGAATGCTTCTCGATAGGCTCCGCAGTTTGACCATACCGGCTACGTTCAACGTCTCGATGACCCAGGTGTCAACTTGGTTTTCGTTTACCATCTGTGTCGTCAGTTTATGCAGGAAATCTTTTCTGCGGTTAGCGACCTTCTCGTGAGCCAATGCCAAATGTAACCGCGCCTTGCCACGGTTCTCTGAACCTTTCCGCGTCCGACTCAGATGCCTGTTTGCCGTCGCCAGCTTTTTAAGACTCCATTTTAGGAAACGCGGGTTAGCGACCTTGCGCCCGTCAGAGAATGTAGCGAATGTCGTCAGGCCGACATCAATGCCAACCGCACGCGACTTATCGAGAGGCTTCTTCTCAGGGATATTATCAGGTAGTAAAACCAGGACCTGCGCGTAGTGCTTACCCGTCGCGCTACGCACTACGGTCACGGTTTTAATCTGCCCGTCCATACTGCGCCCATCGAGGTAGCGTACCCATCCGATGCATGGGAAATACAACTGACGCTTTTCGGCGTTAACCTTAACGTTCTCCGGATACTGAAATGCCTGACGTCCGTGTTTGCGCTTGAACGCCGGATATCCTTTCTTCTCCTTGAAAAACTTCTGGTAAGCCGCGTCGAGATGCCGGATAGAAGATTGTAATGGAGCAGTGGCTACCTCACACAGCCAATAGGTGCCCTGCTTCAATATGGTTAGTTCTTTGCAGAGAGCGACCCATGTGGAGGACTTCCCAGTTTTCTCATATTCGTCCCGTTTCTTTGCCAGCCCCCAGTTGTAGACGAAGCGGGCACAGCCGAAATGTTTGGATAGCAAGCGCGTCTGCCGACGATTTGGGTAGAGCCTTAGCTGGAAAGTTTTAAGAATCATAAAAGTGGGTCGTCCGTGGCTCCCGATGGTTTCCCGTCGGCACGGACGACCCGTAAATAGAAAATCCACCGGGAGCATTTATAGTATAGCATATTATTTTCCGTTGTAAAGTCCTATTTGTTTTAAGTGTTGTCAAGGGATAATTACCATCGGGAATCTCCCGGCCCATTATCAGGGCCCTCCTCTCTTCTTCGCTCTTGCTGTTGACGCAGCGCGCGCAGCACGAGTGCTTGTCGCCCATGCACACCGCGTTCGGGAGCCTGTCCCGGAAGCAGTCGTAGGACTCGCTCATGATGCCACCGTCAGAACCCGGAGTGGGACCGGCACCTGGCCGCGAGATTCCGGCGCTCCCGCCAGGCCCGCTTCTTCTTCTCCGACCACTCGGACTTGTCCAAGGCCTTGGGGATCGCGCGCCATGACTCGATCCCGCGCTCCCTGAGGATGCGCCGGACCACCGCCTTCTGGTGGTCGGTGGCGTGGTGGTCGTCGTCGACGGTTACGGCGATGGCCTCGATCCAGTCGCGCTGGCGCTCGCCCAGGGCCGGTGGCCTGTCGGCGACCACGGACTTGACCTGGGATACCAACTCGCGCCAATCGCAGCGGGAGCACATTCTATATAGAAGAAATCGCGATCCCAAAAGTTTGGCACCTTTGAATCTCTGGTTCCGTAAGGAACCCTCTCTGTTGGGCTCTCATCGTCATGTAAATCCTTTCTCGGTCAACCACCCTCT
>Ga0302319_10008311_pt1 | contig 20236 bp, 18 predicted proteins | sample Bog_T0_2_FD_203319 | JGI IMG/M metagenome (GOLD analysis project Ga0302319, IMG submission 203319) | Peat permafrost microbial communities from Stordalen Mire near Abisko, Sweden - Bog_T0_2 | ecosystem: Environmental > Terrestrial > Soil > Wetlands > Peat | place: Sweden: Abisko, Stordalen Mire... | reverse complement strand
GGATTTTTTCTTCCAACGACTCCAGGGTGTCCTGGGGATCTATATTCAGAGATTCTTGTAAAATAATAGGGCCCTCATCCATCCCATCGACTACAAAATGCACGGTTGGACCTGTGACCTTCACCCCGTAATCAAAAGCATCTTTGATGCCATGCAGCCCTTTAAAAGCAGGAAGCAATGAGGGATGGATATTAAGGATTTTATTTGGGTATTGCTGGATGAAATGACTTCCAATTAATCGCATGTACCCGGCCAATACGACAAAATCTATTTTATGCTCTCGTAAACATTCAATAACGGCAAGGTCGAAAGATGGGCGGTCATTAAAATCTTTTGGATTAATAAAAATCGCTGGGATTCCCGCTTGTCTGGCATGTTCCAGCGCATAGGCTTCTTTTTTATCTGAAATCACAGCTTTTAAGTGTGCTGTTATTTTTCCACTCGCAAGGGCATTAATAATAGCCTTTAAGTTCCCTCCTCGACCGGAAACCAATACTGCAAAATTCATCAAAGCTCTCCAAAGTATTTAAGGTTGCGCTGCTGGCTTGAATTTCTGGATAATTTGGCTAATACTACCGGTAATAAAAAGATACGTAGGATTTACTGAAAAAGCCTTCTGGAATTCTCCAGAAGCACCATTGAATTGCCCGTGAAAAACGTCGACCAGGGAGTTTTGATAATTGATCCGCTCATTTTTCTGAACTCCGTAAGTCCCAATCCATAAGCATGAAATAATTAAAACCCAGACAATGATCCTGCTTATTTTCTGTATTAAATAATGATTTTGGGAACTACCTAAGGGGCTTCGGCAATCCGGACATTCGAGGTAAACTTGAGGCAGATAGGCCTTGCACCGAGGGCAATACTTCGAATACTGTTGTAATATTTCTTGGGTCATGATCCTAGAATATTATCATAGAATTATAATTTAAGCATCTTTTTTCTGAGATGTAGCAGTAAATTCTTTACCTAAAGACGAAGATAATCCTACCAGCCCAACTACCATAAAGACGCCACCAACCGATACCAAAATCCAAAGGCGATCAATATGTTCAGATAGAAATGAGCTAATCATCATGGCCAATAAAAACGCCAGATATACCACAAATTCCATGGCTGCAAAAACCTTTCCTGACATTTCCATGGCACAGATTTTATTGATCACCGTATTTGGTGCAACCATTACAGGACCAACAACTAATCCCAGGATAAAAGATAGAGCTAGTGCCCAATAACGATTGTGGGTGGCTTGAACCACGAAAGCAAAGAGCATCACCATGGCTCCACCTAAAATAAGTGACCAAAAAATAACCTTATAGACAGCTATTTTCTTACCCCATTTCCCATAACTTAAGCTCCCCAGGAACAAACCTAATGTTAATGATATGGCCAGAATACCTATATCTTTAGTCACACTATGAAAAGCTTGTTGGATGAAAACAATGATAACCACATAGATTGCCCCCACCGCAGCCAATAGGATAAACATTGTCCAGAAAATAAAACTTATTTCCTTTTGGGAACGGATGTACTTTATACCGTCAACAATTTCATGCCATATACTCTTTTGGGTCTGCAATATCCCTTTGGTACCATCTATGATATTTTTCTTATCGGGAAATCGATAATGAAATGCTGTGATCGAAAAAACTAGCGCGGCCGATAGAAAATAACACGCCGTGTCCCAACAAAACCCTGCGACAAATCCTGTATGATCCACAATCCAAGAACCTAACAAAACTCCTAAACCCCCGGCAATCATCGCGGTAATCGTCGACAACGAATTTGCAATATGGAGATCATCCTCATGAACTATCTCAGGAATAAAAGACATTTTGGCAGGAATATAGAAACGGCCCAAGGAAGATATCATAAATACAGCAGCATACATAGGCCATATTGAGGGTAAACGGATGAGGTAAAACGCAGCAAATAATATCAGGATACTTTGGATCAGATAAGAAATAAATAGGGTGGTGCGCCTGTCCCAGCGATCAATATAGACACCTGCAATCGGTCCAATGATAAATGCAGGAATAATGGCAAATGAAAATAATTTAGACATTTCCATGACGGAGCCAGGATGAAGAGCGGTCATAAGGCCCACCAAGGCCATTTGATAGACCCTGTCACCAAATTGAGAAATCAACTGGGCAAACCAAAACCGGAAAAAATCTCGGCTTTTCTTATCTCGGATAAAATACCACATGCGCTCTACCGCCCCCCCATCATTGCTAAATGCCTTAAGGCAAAATCCTTTTGGGCTTGACTTACCTGTGGCAGCTCTAGTAATTTTAAATAGGCCTCTTTAGCAGCTGATTTATCCCCTAAAGCCTCATGCAATGATCCCAAGTTCTGCCAAGCATTCGTTTGTTGGGGATCCAAATTAACACTTTTAGTAAATGCATTCAAGGCTGGCCCCACTTGTCCTGTTTCTGCAAAATAAACACCGATCGTGAGCCATCCCTGGGAATCAAAAGTTTTACCTTGGACTAATTGTTCCTGAATATGCGCCATCGTTAATTTCTTTTGCGCCTCAAGAGACGCCTTATCCTTGCCCGCATCAAATGATACATATTGAGCCAAGCACTCAATCCATTTGCCTTGCTGACATAATGCTGTCCCTAAACTGATATGATAACTGGCATTTGTCGGTTCTGCCTTAACTGCCGCCCTAAAATGTTTTTCTGCCTCGGGGATATCATTCCTAAAAACACTAAGCATCCCCATCGCTCCTTGAATCCGGGGATTATCCGGTTGGAAAGATAAGGAACGCTCAAGCATCATCAATTCACTAGAAGCATAAATACTTTGCTCGATGGCAATTAATAATAGAAATGCTAAAAACCCCCCTGCTAATACTTTTAAAAAAACAGGTTTGATATAATTTTGACTATTATTTTTCTCACAAAACCAACGAAAAGCTATCACCATCCCGATAAAAAAAGGGATGCAGGCTAAATATAAAAAATGTTCCGCGGTTGAAACGCGTCCAGCCCCTACCCCTATCCCCGCGACCAATTGTGAAACAGGTAAGAGTTCTAGAACAAACCAAAAGATTAGAAAAAATACAAATGCATCTATTTTCTGACGCAAGAAATACAAGGTAATGATGACTATCCCCCAAAAAGCAATTGTCATTAACGCCGGCGGATAGGCTAAAGACATAAAAAATGCAAGGGAACGGTCAAAATGTAAATCTATCGGTAAAAGAAATAATCGCAAATCCGTAATCACCGAACGTAAGAATGTCACAAAACCTAATATTGTCTCATAAGGATTATCTGCCTGAAAATTCTTAGTAATACCTAGATAATGACGCAATAGTATGTAGCTTATAATACCAATAAATAGAGGCCATAAGCTCATTATTTTATGAATCCACGCCTTTGTTTTATCTAGGATTAGGTATACCAATAAAACTGCTGGGAGAACGCCCGTTGATTCTTTACATAATAATCCTAAAGAAAAAGCTATAGCGGCTAAAAACAAATACTCCCATCTACGATTCTTATAATATGCCAAAAATAAAATGAAAGTACTTAAAACAAAGAATGCACTCAACAATATTGCCCTGCCTGGGATATTGCAAACAGCTTCCCATTGTACCGGGTGAATGACAAACAACAGAGCTGTCCAGTAACCAATCTGGACAGCTTTTGTTAAACGGCTGACCAGTAAAAAGACCAGCAAGGCATTTAGAATATGAAGGAGAAGATTATCAAGATTATAATAGAAAGACTTAAGGCCAAAAACCTGGTATTCCGCCATAAAAGTTAAATTGACCAAGGGCCGGTAATAATGTTGGTCATGAAAATACCCTTCCCGAAAAATCTTGGGTATATTGGCTGTAGATTTTATTATCGGGTTATCGACAATGGAGGTGCGGTCATCCATCGTCTTAAACGGTGCTTGGAGCATACAACCGTAAGCGATAAATCCCAGGACAATAATAGTGGAGATACGTAAGAGCATAAGAAAAAAGCTGGCGAGAGGGATCGAACCCCCGACCTGCGCATTACGAATGCGCTGCTCTACCAACTGAGCTACGCCAGCGTTTATTTAGGTATTATACCTTAGACAATGATAAAGTCTATCGGTTGGGAAGAAATTGTCTACACCTTTTTCAAAGAGAGTCATTTATACTTGATTTTTAGAATATCGTCAAGAAAGTTTAATTGGTTTCAGGAATTCCGCAATAAGGATTTCTTGGGTGGGAAGCCCTCGACCAGAGTGAAGGAGAGCTCAAGGCAGGGGCAAATTCGTATGGTATTTTAATCCGCCTACCTGGCAAAATCCAACTATTTGTGGCAAGAATCTGCAATCGAACACGCCTCTGCTGTCACCCCCGAATGTTTTTGTCGGGGGTCCATTCATGCGTTCCAAAATTCTTCATTAGCCTTTGGATTATCTATGGAGGGATAAACTTCTTACAGAGGTAAAGATCTGCGGTAATCATTCGAGCTAAGCCTTTCTTGGTGTGCTTCTCGCGAAAAACCTCCTTTAAATTGCGTCCAATAAATGCATGAAAAAGAATATACGCCAACATACCTGTCAATCCAAAGGCTTCAATCGCCACAGGGTCATGCTTATACACATGATCCGTGTGCCAGTAATTCACCATCTCGTGAAAAGTATTGTTTTCTATCTTCCAACGGTCATGCGCAAACTTTATAAAATTTTCCGTCTCAAGCTTACGCTTAGGAATCGTGCTAACCCACACCCATTCACTGACCTGTTCTTTAATCTCCTTGGTCTTTTGACGTTTTATACGCCTAGTTTCCCGGCTGCACACCACTCGTACCGGATAATCCAACTGATCCCATGACCTAAACTCTTCAATGTCCCAGCATTCTTTCCTAACCTTACCTTCTTGATATACTGTAGATTTTTCTTTTCTGAATAATCCCCGAGCATCTTTTAGTAAATCACGACGGTCATCTTTCAGTACGGCAATCACATCTTTGCCATGCTTAATGGCTAATTTAAAAAATGGCGCTCGCGCATATAATCCATCCGCAAGAATAAGATCAAACGCCCGTGGATAATTTTTTAATATCCGTTCAAGTAATCTTCTGGCACAGCGGCCTTCATCTTCTCCTGGCTTCTGTGGTTCCATATCCAACGGCAGGCATATCCCGTCAAATATCAAACTCGCCATCACGTGACGGTGATAATATTCAGTTCTTTCTTTTTGATTGCCCTTTGCCTTATGCGTGCGTTGCAAACACCCGCCACAACATTGCTTTTGACTGCAATGCGATTCATGCCCATCAATTGCCAAGGCTATCATCCCTGCCCGTATTGGTTTCAAAGCCTTGTTGCGTTTTAATTGACTATACACCTGTCGGATCATAGCCCGGATGCTATCACAATCTGTTCGGGCAAACCCATATCCCATCGCATCCGCGCTGACTTTCTTACCGCCAACCCACCGCCGCCAATAAACAACTCCTTGCGCCTGTTCCAACGCATTGAGACTTCCCAACTGCCCCATGGCCATCACTAGCCCCGCGGCAAATATCCATTCCATCGCGATTTGACGGCGCTGGCGCTTGTCCCCGACACTTTTTACCAAAGCACGCAAATTAAATATCTTGTCACTGTATCGTAATAGCCGCTTAAGTATATTTAGCCCTTTAACCGCTGTATACAAAGTTCCGTGATTCGGACCATCCCTTTATTAATCTCTTTATATGATTCTATCCATTGCTTGACTTGGGCCACCATCGGTCGCGGAACAAATATCATCTTCCGCTTCTTATCCACAAGCACCGATAAATAGCTTGATACATGTCCTCCTTCTTTTTGACACCGGCAATTAGCCTTCCCACATTTACGCTTACTGGTTACCATGCTCCCATACACAAATAATTTTCGATGGATGAGCTTAGCCAAATGAGAGCGAATGGCTAATTCCTCTTTAAATAAATTACCTTTATTGATCATGCGGGCTCCTTTTAGATATATTCCTTTATATTATTCCTACTTAATATATTATGTCAGAAAAACCGCAAAATGTCAAGCAAATTCTAATGCGAATTTGCTCATTCAGGTTTCATCATTGTTTAGCGTCTATTGGTGAACTCTTGGTGCGGAATCCCTGCGCACTCTTATTTAAGAACAAATTTGATGGCAGCCACTAGTTCTTGAGGAGGCATGGTTTTTTGAAGATAATCACAGGCGCCATAGGAAGCAAAGTCAATTAAATGCTTAGGCGTATCTATAGAAGTGTAAAAAACAACTGGAACTCCTTGCGTGGCCGGAATTTTTTTGAACTTTTTACATAATTCTATGCCGGAAATCCCTGGAAGAAGGATGTCTAAAAGGATTAAATCAAACTTCCTTTCCTGCCCCATCCGCAACCCTGTGGGGCCATCCTCAGCCAAAAAAACCTCATAATCGTATTTTGACAAAACCCTGCTAATTAATGTTCTGTCGACCGGATTATCGTCAATAAACAAAATAACTTTTTTACCTGACATGGCTATTCATTCTCAAATGATTATTAAAAAGCTTCTCTTGCCGGAGCGACTTTAGAGAAACTTTAACGTATTAAAGTATACAACTTCTACATGGGCATGGGCAACGTTTTTCCAAATTATTTAATTTATATATAGGGACTATTGCGCTAAGGCCCGTAAAACATCTTCTTCCAACTGAGCATCCATAGGATCGGTTCTTGATCCAAAACGGGCAATGACACGACCCTGACGATTAACCAGGAATTTATTGAAATTCCAGGTTATGTCCCCATTAAACCCTGAGGATTTGGTGAGGTATTGATACAAAGGGGCCATCTGAGAACCTCGCACACTTATTTTGGAAAACAATGGGAAACTCGTTTTGTAGGTCAATTCACAAAACTGTTTGATCGAGCTATCATTACCTGGTTCTTGATCTAAAAAATCATTGGCCGGAAAAGCCAGCACAATAAAACCCCTGGCCTTATACCGATTATATAATTTTTCTAAACCAGCATACTGAGGCGTAAACCCACAATGACTTGCTGTATTAACTATTAAAAGAACTTGGCCCTTATAATCCGAGAGACTCTTGTCTGCCCCCTCCATACTCTTGACGTTGAAATCATAAACACTATGAGCATTGCCAGACACCACCCCTTGAGCCTCAACCCGACGAGAAATAATTAAAACTCCCAACAGAAGTAACCCAATAATCAATATCTTCATGCCCTCTCCTGGTTATTCGATACTATTCTCTACAAGACCTGCTAATTATATATTTCTTTGCTCACTTCGCAATAGACCTGCACTAAATATATGCCACAACTTCGATTTCAACCAAGGAATCCTTAGGAATACGGGCGACTTGTAGGGTGCTGCGAGCTGGTGCTGATTCGCTCTTGAAATACTTTGCATATACCTCATTCATTCCCCCGAAATCATTTAAATCTTTCATAAACACCGTCGCTTTAACCACCTTATCTAATGAAGAATCCCCATGCTCAAGCACGGCGATCAAATTCTGAATCACTTGCTCAGTCTGCTCCTTGATGCCTCCTGGAACCATTTGGCCTTGCCGATCCAAAGGGATCTGCCCGGCAGTATAAATTAAATTACCAATGGACACAGCTTGATTATATGGTCCGACGGGTAAAGATGCTTTATCTGTTTTAATGATCTTTTTGCTCATATTAACTCCCTGATAGGGGTCCGCGGACGCTGCCGATGGGCAGGCGAACGCTTACCTGATTAAAGCCTGTCCGACGGTATACCCGCTGGCCCAGGCCCATTGAAAATTAAATCCTCCGATGCGGCCATCCACATCAAGGATCTCCCCGGCAAAAAATAAGCCAGGCATCAGTTTTGACTCTAACGTTTTAGGATTAATTTCAGAAAAATCAACACCACCCGCAGTCACTTCCGCTTTACTATACCCGAGCACTCCCGTTACATCAAGAGGATAATGCACACATTTGTCAATTAACCGTTGCCTGGAAGCTTTATCCAATTGATCCATCGGTAAAGACGAATCAAGTCCCACTTTTTTAAAAATAACATCAGCCAATCGTTGCGGCATTAATTCAATAAGGACATTTCTAATCGTCTTGCGTGAGTTTTTCTGTAAAACTTCACGCAGATACATCAGTAAAGAATTTTCATCATAATCCGGTATAAAATTAGTCATGATCTGTTTTTTGCCATTGACCCTTAAAAAATGGCGACTGATATCTAGGCAAGATGGTCCGGAAAAGCCAAAATGTGTAAAAAGAAAACTGTCCCGGCAAGATTGTTGACGCTTACCATCGACGACCATTGTTAATCGAACTTCAAGAGTTATCCCTGACAAAGATTTTAGATCATTGTCCTTTGTAGTAAGGGGCGTCAGGGCTGGATCTGTGTCAATCATGGGATGTCCGAAAGATTGAGCCAACCGATACCCTGTCCCGTCACTGCCAGTTGTCGGATAGGAAAGCCCTCCAGTTGACAACACTAAATTCCTACATTGAAAATAAAAACCATCCCCCTTAACAGTGAATGTATTATTCTCGAAGCTCACGGATTTGACCTTATGTTCGCACAAAAGCATAATATTCTTCTGTGGCTCGATCTTACGTAAGAGGGCTTCAAGGACAGTCTTTCCAGAATTGGTTGAGGGGAAATACTTCCCTGTTGCCTCAAGGACTAGCTCAACACCCAAATCTTCAAAAAAAGCAATCGTATCGGAATTGCTGAAAGAGCGCAAAATATTGCGCACCGTAAGAATTTTCTCACTATTAAAATCTTTCTCGCTTACAGCCTTATTGGTAACATTGCAACGGGTTCCTCCGGACATTAAAATTTTGGCACCTACTTTTTTTTGCCCTTCCAGCAATAGCACCCGCAGCCCCCCTTGAGCAGCTTGAATGGCACTCATCAATCCCGCAGCTCCGGCCCCAACAATAATCACGTCATAAGTTTGTGTCATAAAATTTTTTCTTTTGTTAATTCCCCAAAATTTCCCTCTTTAAAACTTCCCGAAACTGACCAGGAGCAAGATCGCCCAATTCTAATTCTCCAAAAGCAATGCGCTTAAGCGATGTGACCTCTGATCCCATCGCTTCAAACATGCGCCGTATTTCACGATTCTTCCCCTCGACTAGCTTTATTATCAAATGTGTTTCTTTTTGGCTAACCTTACGCAACGCAATGGAAGACGCTTTTAATAACTCTCCCCTATCCATAATCCCTTGCATCAATAGATTTATTTTCTCATCGGTAATTTTGCCTTCGGCACTTACAATGTAAACGCGGGGTATTTCATTATTCGGATCAGTTAAAAAATTCGAAAGCTGCGTATCAGTAGTCATCAACAATAATCCGGTGCTTGCCATATCCAATCGCCCCACCGGATGTAGATGTTGGAAATGGGACGGCAATAGGTCATAGACCGTTTTACGCCCCTTCTCATCTGATTTGCTGGTAACAATCCCCCGGGGCTTATAGAGCATGATTGTTGTTATCTCTGCACGTAAGGCCACTTTACCATCTATGGTAATTCGGGAAGTTTCCGGGACGAGTAAAAATGAGGGATTTTTAATGACCTGCCCATTGACCGCAATACGACCTTCTTGGATGCATCGTTTGGTTTGCGAACGGGACATGATACCTAATTTTGACAACGCACGCTCTAAAGGAACTTGGCCCATTTTAATTTTTCAGCACGTTCCTTTTTAACAAATTCTTCCTCTAACAAACGATCCGTCTTTCTCAAATAAGCGCGGGCGCGCATATTGCCCTGGCTGGCTAGCTCATTAAAAATGATCCTGGCTGCCTCATAATTCTTTGTCTTATATAATTCGACCGCTTGACCAAAAAAATTCTTCTCTAAACGCCTATAATCATTTTCATCAAACTCTACACTTTTTCTAAGAGACCACCTATCTGTCCCAATTTTATTAACCAGGAATTGCTTTGTATGACGTAAGTTATCAGCCATGGCTGCTTGAAATTCAAAATATTTTGCTCGAGCCGCCTTATAATCCCCAGACTTAACCAAATCAGCTACTTGCCCATCATACTGGTCTGCTTGCTTCGCAATTTGATCAATTTGATCTTGAGCTTTTATCTCCGCTTTCAGCCGCTTTGCGTTCTTTTCTTTTTGGTGTTTTAAATCATCTAACACATTCGCCACTTGAACGATTTTTTTCCTTAAGGTAATTATTTCCTGATCATCCCCCAAATCTGCTGTTTTTTGATAAAGATCGACGGCTTTCTGGGTTAAATTACTCACCAGCGGAACCTCTTCAATTTGCCTTATTTTCCGCATCTGAACCTTTAGCTTGGCAATGGCCCTATTATCAATAATCCGTAAAACCTTGTTAGCCGATTTGTAATCAGCCATTGAATCCTGGACCTTGACTAATACCGCACGGGCTCGCACGGGTCTCTTTTGGTGATAAAAAGATATTGCCTCTTGATAATATTTTTCTGTATTCTGAACGTGCTTCTTTTGCTCTTGCTTCCTGTTAATTGTCTTTATTTTTCTTAAAGCAACCTCGCCAGTCTTTAAGATTTTCTCCATCTCTTGATCATTTAAATGAAAAACAGTACTGTCCGCGGCTTGGGTTGATGGCGTTGAAGATTCAGGGGCCGATACCAAAGGAACATCAGATTGTCCTTCTGCATTTGCCATAAAGGCACCTGCTGATGAACAACACAGAATCATTAAAACAATTAATTGATTTTTGCGCATTGCCGTTAAGTTAAGTTAAATGGGGGGTCCAGTTAAATAGTATAATAGCTTCTTAATTGATGGTCAACAATCGTACTTAATTAATTCAAGTCATAATAAAATACTAACTCTTGACAATTTCCACTAATGGTTTAAAAATATATCTACTTTTCAGCCCACCAACCACCATTAAATTTTTATGTGCGCCAATTTGAAAAGAGAGAGTTTAAATAAGCATTATTCAACCTATTATTCAGGGAGGTACCAAAAAATGAAACAACGAATTTTACCTGGGCTTGCATTCCTTTTCTGCATTCTGGCAAACAGCACCTTCGCACAACAAGCGGCTGCTCCTGCCAACGGCAATGCCCCCAGCCCTGAAGTAAAAACGATTTTCTCATTCAAAGATGAAGTTGGCTTAACCGATGACCAAGAAAATAAATTAAAAGCTTTGCTCTACGATGAACAATCGTTAATAACTTCTCATAACGATACTTTAAAATCCTTAGGCGCAGAACTCTCAAAATTAATTGAAGATAAAGCCGATATGCCTACCATTAAAAGCAAATTAGAAAATATTGCCAAGATTCAAGTGGAAGTGTCCTGTATCAACATCGAAGATGCCCGAAAAGTCGAAACGATACTCACCCCAGCCCAACTTGACAAGTGGAAAGATATTCAGAAAAGATTTTCTGCCCCAGTTAAATCATAAAATATTTACAATAAAAAAGAAGACGGACACTGCTTAAAAAGAGTGTCCGTCTTCTTTTTTACTAATTATGTCCCTGCCTGGAAGGATACATCAAACGTCGAGGGGCCAGTACCCTTAATTGGCCGATCACCTTCTGGCACACCCCATTCTAATTTTAAATACATATTACTTTTAATACGAACCCTTAAGCCTCCCCCGATTCCAACAAGAAAAGTCTTTTTAGTTTCCCCAGTATCAGTCTGAATTAATTCACCGCCCCCCATATCAGTAAAAATAAACGGCTCTATCTGATGTTTTAAATTAACATCTGAATTCATCACTGTCCATGAGGAAGGAATGGGATACATAGGGAAAAACCAATCCATATCCAAATTCCCGCCAGTATCCGCCAAATAATCTCCTTCAGGATATCCCCTCACCGAACTTTCTCCACCCAATTGAATTTGTTCTGAAGTAGGCAGGGTGTGTGTTGCCGCTTGGAACTGAGACCTTATCTGCACATAACTATCCCAAGGCATCTGTTGGTTGCGGCTTATAAAATGATCGTATTTAAAAAACGTCCTATCTGCATTTTCGCGACTAGCCACCGGATTATCACTGCCGGACTCTCCTAAAAATCCCGGCGTACCAAAACTCACTTCCGGAGAAAATGACGTTTGTCCCATAGTATCTGACTTAATTGCATTTAATCCAAGATAAGGTAAACGTAAATCTTCCTCAGTAACCTTTTGCCTTCCTTCTGTCTTCTCAATATCTTTGATTTTAATCCCTGAGGTCATGTTAACTTGTGCATCCTGGGATTGATAAAGTTCCCAAGAGGCATTGGGTGTATAAAACTTTGTGTTGGTGACAATATCGTAAGCTTTATATTCTTGTCCCAATTTGGCTTCAAAATATCCTGCATCCAACCCCAGCTTCGTTCCATTAGTTCCTATAGGTGTTTGATACGACATAGATTCGCCTAAAGAAAGATCACTAAAGACACTGTTGATTGACAAATTATCGTGATTCCCAGTTAAATTTGAATCATCAAGCACAACCGTTCTTCGGTACCTGCCTGATAAACGGCTGCCTTGATTATCAGTTCCTATCGAAACGTGGTACGGAAGATTTTCATTGGCCTTTAGCGTTACATCCACTGTTTCGGGTTCTTTACCGGAAGAAAGAATAGAGGTGACATTTAAATCCCTGTTATCATTCAATCGCATCAGGTCTTTCTGAACTTCCCCCATATCTAAAGCCTCACCTCTATAGGTATGGAAATATTTAGCAATGGACGGCGTGCTAAACCACTGGTTGCCCTCTACATTTAAATCCCCCCGTTTCCCTTCAACCACACGGACTTCCACCAGTCCGTCTTTGATATCTTGAGGTGGGAGATAGGCCGTCGTCGTCAAAAATCCTAGGTCCTTATATACCCTTTTGATCATTTGAACGATATCATTAATGCTTTTGAAATCCACCTTCTTGCCAAGATAAGGCTTCCAGATAAACTGAAGCTGGGCAGGATCAAAGATCGTGGCTCCGGTGACATGGATTGCATTTAAAATAAATGTAGGGCCCGGAGCTATGATTCCTGCATTATTATTTTCAACCTCTACAGATGGCTTCTTGATCTGCTTATCTCGTTCGCGCTTTTCAATCGAATACTCTTCTTGAAAACGTTCTGCCTGAGCTTCCAGATCTTGACCTGCCGATAATGGAGGAGCTGCAGCTAACACACTTTTTGACATTACGCAAGCCAAGAAAAGGCAGCCCAGAATAATTTTAAAAGGGATTTGCAATGAATCACTCACTTTGATTTGGTATTTAATAATAAATAAATTTACTTAAGAGGGGGCATAGTTACCCTTATTTTTTATTTTAAGGTGGATTTCTTATAAAACAACAAGAAATATAAAAATTTTAGGTGAGATCTAAATATCTGATTATATTGATGAAGGGATATAATGTTAAATTATTTTCACCCATAACCCTACTAAATAACTCTCTTTAAAACTATTGGTGCCAACAAAATCTTCATCCTGTCCCACCCGTTGAATTTGGGCTACTAAACGTTTATTTAACCCGTGGGCTAACATGCGTTCAAGGTCTGCGTGAACAATTTCGCTATAATTCGTGGTCACAAGTAAAGAACCTCCGGGGTTTAATACAGCAACAGCCAAAGCTATTAGTTTAGGCAGATCACGCTTTACCTGGAAAACCTTGCCTTCATGCCGGGCAAAAGAGGGCGGGTCAAGAATGACCACATCAAAAAGATTCCCTTTTTTAAAAGCCCTTTGTAAAAAAGCGACAGAATCCGCTTTAATAAACTCACCCTTAGCCGCTGATACGCTATTAAGCCGATAATTATTTTCACCCCGTTCAAGAATTTTGCGGCTGATATCTGTATTGATAACTTCCCGGGCCCCACCTAAACGGGCGTGTACGCCAAAAGAACAAGTATAGGAAAAACAATTAAGGACTCGCTTTTGGCTACTGATTCTGCTGATCATAAGGCGGTTGCGGCGCATATCCAAAAACAATCCGCAATTAAGCCCATCGTTTAAATTAACTTCAAACTTGACTCCCTGTTCTTCAACTATTGTTCTAGGATCTAACCCTTTGCAAACTTCTGCTTTAGTCTCAAGCCCTCTGCGAGATTTGACAATCAGATAATCGACAGGCATTAATGTAGTTAAAATGCGGCATATCTCTTGGGCCTGCTGCTGCCAATGATCTGCTAAAAACTGCACATGAAAATGCCTATTGTAACGGTCGATCAAAAGCCCGTCTAAACCATCGCCTAAGCCGTTGACCACACGCATGGCGTTTGTAATAGTGGCCAAACTTAATCGCCGTTGGATAGCCTTGTTTAATTGAGCTTCAAAGTTCTTCATTTATACTTTCTTAATATCTCTTCAATCGTCAGACGGCAAGAACCACTTGGACAATCCAAATAAGCGAGCCCCAGCCTTCGCTGTAAAACATCATCTGCTGTTTGGGCCATCTCTACTTCTTTAGCATAGATGACCTGGGCGGCAATAGCAGGAGAACAAGAACAAATTTTTTCTTTGAGCTGCTGGCGTCCGCGGGTCATATCAAGAACATCTTCAAAACGACTCCCATAAATACCCTGTAAATACCTGATCAAGTCGAGTGAAACATCAAATCGTTGGCTTAATATTTTAAATTCTTCATTAGTACCCCCGCTGCCGTAAAGAGCATACTGCCCGGCATAAGGCATTTTAGATGCCAACTGCGGCATCATTTTTAAAAGAGCTTCTTCTGCGATGGCGCGATAGGTGGTGTATTTCCCACCCATCACAAACCCTATGCCGGAAGGATTGACATCAATAGCATGCTTGCGCGACACCCGTGATGGATTCCCTTTATCAGCAACCAACGGTCTTAACCCTGCAAAGGTTGTAATGATTCTTGAACGATCAAAATTGATATTTGGAAAAACACGGCCGGCTTCTTGCAATAAATATTGAATATCCGCATCCTCAACCTGAACATTATCTGGTCCTTGATGATCATCTGTATCTGTTGTCCCAATCAAAGAATTGCCCTTAAATGGAATGACAAAGAAAATGCGTTTATCCTGACGGCTCTGTAATAAAAAAGCACTGGGGGATATTTCTCCTCGATAAACGATATGAACTCCCTTAGTCGCTCGCAAGCACTTGATCGCGTGAGGAATGTCTTTCTGAATTAATTGGTCTGACCATGGTCCCGCGGTCACGATAATCTTGGAGGCAAAAATATCGAGTGACGGACCACCCAAAATATCTTTGGCCTTAACACCGATAGCTTGTTGATTCTTGTCTTTAATAAACCCTTCAACTTCAAGGTAATTAGCAACAACGGCTCCTTTAAGATCGGCCATCAGCACATTTTCCAAACAAATCCTGGCATCATCCATCTGGGCATCAAAATATTCCACCCCGCCAATAAGCCCGTCTAAATTGATCCCTGGTGCCAGTGCGGTTATCTCACTGACGGACAAAAAACGGTGACGGCCAATGCGGTATTTCCCTCTTAAAAAATCATAAAGCCAAACGCCTAAGCGCATCATCCATAAAGGCCTCTTGTCATTTTTATAAACAGGAATCACAAAGGGCATTGGCTTGACTAAATAGGGAACTGACTGCCACTGGATAAAACGTTCCCTTAAAGATTCATGCACCAAATCAAATTCAAAGTTTTCAAGATAGCGGATCCCTCCATGCAAAAGCTTGGTTGATTTGCTCGACGTACCACTCGCAAAGTCTCCCTTTTCTAACAACGCGACCGTTGCCCCGCCCAGAGCTGCCAAATGAGCAATGGCCGCCCCATTAATACCACCACCTACCACAATTAAATCGAATTTTTTTTGACTAAGACGTGAAGTATCGCGGATCATTCCATCTCTCTCATTGGGTTACGGCCTGACGCACCGCGTGTGTCCATCCATTAAATCTTCTTTGAACTTCTTGACGAGGCATAACCGGTTTGAAAATTCGCCCGATCTTTTTGATCTTCAATACATCCTGCAGCGTCCACAAACCAATGGATACTCCTGCCAGATAGGCCGCCCCTGCAACGGTGGTATCAACCATCAAGGGCCTCACAACCGGGATGGATAACATGTCTGCTTGAAACTGCATGAGAAAATCATTACGGCAAGCCCCTCCATCAACCGCCAGGGACTTTATTTTAATACCGGATTCCTTACTCATTAAATCAAAGACTTCCTTTGTTTGATACACCATCGACTCCAAAGCAGCGCGTACAATATGATTGGTATTTGTCCCTCGGGTAAGTCCCGTGATTATGCCCCGAGCCTGTGGATTCCAATACGGCGCTCCAAGCCCGACAAAAGCAGGCACAAAATAAACCCCCTCCGTATCTTTAATTCCCTTAGCTATCTCTTCGCTGGATGATGAGTCCTTGATGATCTTTAATTCATCACGCAGCCATTGAATCACTGCCCCTGCAATAAATACAGCCCCCTCAAGAACATATACTGGCTCTCCCGCTGCATTACAACCAAGTGTCGTTAAAAGACCTTTGTGTGAATACACACATTTACTCCCTGTGTTAAGCAGCATAAAACATCCAGTGCCATAGGTATTCTTGATAGTCCCAGGAGTAAAACACCCTTGCCCGAATAAAGCCGACTGTTGATCGCCCATCACTGCTGATATAGGAATCCCCTCGGGCAAGCCTCCCATCCCCTTGGCAGTATAGCCAAATACTGAGGCTGACGGCAAAACTTTAGGCAATATATTCTCAGGAATATTTAATATTTTTAATATTGGTTTGCTCCAAGATTTTTTCCTAATGTCAAAGATCAGGGTGCGACTGGCATTGGTCATGTCCGTGACATGCTGGGCACCATTGGTTAATTTATAAATAATCCAGGTATCAATGGTGCCAACGGCGACCTGCCCGTCTATCGCACGACGCCGTAAACCAGGAACATGATCCAACAGCCATTGGATTTTCGTGCCTGAAAAGTAAGCATCAACAACTAGCCCCGTTATCTTTCGAAATAAGCTTTCATGTTTTTTGAGTTTCGCACAGGCTTCGGCAGTCCTGCGGCATTGCCAAACAATGGCCCGATGAAATGGTTTGGATGTCCTGCGGTCCCAAACCACCGTCGTTTCTCTCTGATTGGTAATACCGATGCCAGCGATTGATTTAGGATCAATACGGGATTCAGCCACTGCCTTTCGAATAACTGCTTCCACACTCTTCCAAATCTCATCCGCATCATGCTCCACCCAACCAGGCTTAGGATAATACTGCTTAAACTCCTGATAAGCACTAGCAATCACCCGCCCCCGCGCATCGAAAACAAACGCCCGCGAACCTGTCGTCCCCTGATCAATAGATAGTATAAACTTGTTCATATGCATCCGCCGATCAAGAAACGAGGAATTTTTGATAAAAAAATCTCTTCATTTTATTTTTCTTTACCTGATTGTTCTTTAAGTAAACTGATAAATCCAGGATTTACAACGTATCCTAAGCCTTCTGCTTTATGTACATCTGTCCACGCTTTATCAAAGTCTTTTTCCTGAGCATAGTTAGCTGCACGATTAAAATAAGCATCCGCATAATTGGGATTTCTTTCAATGGTTTTAGTCAATTCAATAATGGCTTGCGGGATATTCCCTTGCTGATCATACACTTTCCCAAGATTGTAATAGGCGTAAGCATTGCCCGGATTTAGTTCAATAACCTTTGAATAATCAAGAATAGCTTGAGGGATATTCCCCTGCTGATAATAAGCATCAGCCCGATTAAGGTAGACCGCAAATGATTTAGGATCTATTTCAATGGATTTATTATAATTAGCAATGGCTTGAACTAAATCTTTTTGTTGGTAATAAATAAGGCCACGGTTGTAATAGGATACTGAATCATTAGAATTTATTTCAATAGCTTTGGTAAATTCAGAAATAGCCTGAGTTAAATGACCTTGTTTATATAGTAAAATCCCTTCCTTAAAATATTTTCCCCCAGCCTGATCTAGACTATTTAAAGGAGATTGTTTTAGTAAATTTATAAGCTGGGGATTAACTATGCCCCCCAATTCTTCTACTTTATGAATATCTGCCCAAGCCTTATCATATTCATTAAGATTATAATAAGTGGCAGCACGATTTTCATAGGCATCTATATAGTTAGAATCTATTTCAATTGCTCTATTAAAATCAATTAGAGCCTGAGAATTTTTTCCTTGTCTGCCATATAACAAACCTCGATTAAAATAAGCAATTGTAAAATTAGGATTAATTTCAATAGCTTTACTAATATCTGTGAAGGCTTGAATGATATTGCCCTGTTTAGAATAGGCAATGCCTCGATCATCATAAGATTTTGCATTGAGTGGATCTAATTCAATAGCTTTAGTGTAGTCAGAAATAGATTCAACGAAATTATCCTGGTCTTCGTACATCAAGCCCCTACCTCTATAAGCAATGGCAGAGTTGGGGTCTATTTCAATGGCCTTGTTATAATCAGCCGTGGCTTGAACAAAATTGCCCTGCTTATCATAGTTTGCAGCTCGAACAATATAGGCCTTTAAGTATTTAGGATTCATTTCAATCACTTTGTTGAAATCAGACGTGGCTTCAGAAAGTTTGTTTTGTTTCACATACACATTGCCTCTGTAAAAATAAGCATCGAGATCCTTAGGATCAAGTTCAATCGTTTTGGTAAAATCAAGAATAGCTTGATCAGGATTACCCGCTTTATCATAAGCCATCCCCTGATTGTAATAGAGATCTGGATTCTTGGGATATATTGCGAGGACCTTAGCATAATCAGAAATCGCTTGAATGAAGTTACCTTGTTTAAAATTATCAAAAGCACTACTTAAATATTCATGAGCACTATCTGCGTAGCTATTAGAAATAAATCCAAATAATACAATCGAAACCAATAAGATTTTCCTGGTAAGATTATATTTCAAAGACATATTTATCTCCTTCTCGATGCTCTTATAAATCGCAAAAGCTTGTAAAAATGCTTCTATTATTCAAACATTGTATTTTCTTTGCAGGCAGTAGAAGGTGGCTTTTGCCGGTCTGCGAGCGTTCAGCTCGCAGAAAAGCCACCTGGTTACTAGCGATGCCTCCCCGCAGGGGGAGGCGAGCGGCCTGCAAGGAAATACAATGTTTGAATAATAGCCGATCTATACGTACAATTTAATGCTGTTGCTGCTGTTGGGCAAATCTTTGTTTGTTGGCTTCGTATCCAGCTTCGCCGAGAATCTTTCTGGCTAAATCGTCTTTATTCATGCCGTTGTCAAAATCATAATCCACTATGGCCACCATTTGCAATAACTCTCCAAAAGGCCTATTGAGCATCCCTGGATTTTCAGACGTGATTTGATCTATCATTTGCACATAATGCAAAGGGGTCTCATTTATCTTAACCCCTTCTTGATGAAAACGGTCAATGTATTCAGCGACGGTGAGAACCTTGGATTGATTATCCACTAATGCTGACCAAATGGCAGATTTTTTATCCAACTTTTTCCATACTTCAGCCAGATCAACAGCCTGAGTTGTAACAGCCTCAGGCTGATTAGGAACTTCAGGCATTTGTCCCGCCCCAGCATAGGTGGTGGATTCTGGTCCAGTTTGATTAGATGTTAAATTATTGCTAACCGGAAGTGTACCCGTTGTTATGGATTTATTATGTGCATCAATAATAGCCTGGGCTATGGCTTGATTGCGTTGGTCAACTAATTGCTGATAGGTCAAGGGTGTTGGTGCTGGTTGGTTTTGCGCTTGATCTCCCTGTTGTTGCTCTTGATAAGCTTGATATTGTTGGTATTGCTCCGGGGTCATCCCTTGTGCGTGTTGTTGCTTAGCACGCTTCGCTTGCTGAATACGTGCAATGATCCCCGCAGCATATGAGGTATCCGTCGCCAAAAAGGCTATTAAATAAAAAAGAATAAAATAGGACCACCGTTTCAAATGCATTCACCCTTTTTAAGATTTATTGATCATTATATCAAAAATCCCAAAGCCTTCGTGCCCTAATTTAAGATTCCTGTCTGCATGGATAATGCCATCAGGATCAACCGCAAAACTATACCCAGTATTAGCCGCGCGGATCACCCACATCCGATTTTCTACAGCTCGCATGATGGCTGCTTGTGCATGTAACATGTACGACGCATTGTCCGTAAACCACCCGTCATTAGACATTTCAATTAAAAAAGAAGCCCCAGCTTTTTTCATCTGACGCACCAGGGCCGGATGGGCAGATTCGGAACAGATCACGACGCCAAAATTTATTTTGTCCAATTTGAAAATTCCTGGTTTATTCCCGGCACTAAAATGATATCCCCGTCCCCAGTGA
>Ga0302319_10008310_pt1 | contig 20236 bp, 15 predicted proteins | sample Bog_T0_2_FD_203319 | JGI IMG/M metagenome (GOLD analysis project Ga0302319, IMG submission 203319) | Peat permafrost microbial communities from Stordalen Mire near Abisko, Sweden - Bog_T0_2 | ecosystem: Environmental > Terrestrial > Soil > Wetlands > Peat | place: Sweden: Abisko, Stordalen Mire... | reverse complement strand
CCCGGAACCTCAGCCGCCACCCGGTCCACCACCTCGCGCCAGAACTCGTGCGGCATGATCTTGTTGAACTCTGCCGTCGTCATCCCATACTCGGCGCGTGAAGGAATCGCTCCGCTGCTCCCCGGATTCGGAAACCACAGCCGCTGAAAATGCCGCTTCGCCAACGTCATCGCCGCGTCAAAGCGAATCACCGGAAACAGCCGTGCCACGTGCAGAATCGTCTGAATCACCTGCTCGCGCACCGCCGGATTCAGATAGTCAAGCTGCGCTGTGTCATTCCACGGAAAGCTCGTGCCGTCATTGCCGTGATAAATGTAGCGAGTCTCGCCCGACTGCCGGTCGCGCCGCTGAAACACCACCGCCGCATCGGTCTGCTCGTAGTAATGCTTCTCAATCTTGATCTCAACTCGCGGATCGGGAGACAGATCGGGCCCGTCGAAGTTGTACGCCGGATACGGCTTGTCCGTGCGCGAGATGAACCAATCCGGATGCTCCACCACCCACGGCGAGTCAATGCCCATGTGGTTCGGAACCATGTCGCTCGCCAGCCGGATGCCAAGATGGTAGCAACGGTCGCGCAGCCGCACGTAAGCCTCTTCGCCGCCCAGGTCATCGGCAATGCGGTAATCGTAAAGTGAATACGCCGACGCCACCGCATCCTGGTTTCCGCACAATTGCTTGATCGTCTTCGAAGCCCGGCTGCGCTCCCAGATGCCGATCAGCCATAGCGAATTCATCCCGCGCCGCGCCAGGTCCCGCAGGTCTTCATCCGGAATCTGATCCAGCCGGTCAATCGCTCTGCTGTATTTGCGTGAGAGCTGCGCCAGCCACACATAGGTGCTCTTGGCAATCAGCACCGTCGTCGGCATCCACGCCACATCGGCGCTGAACTTTTCATACTCCTGCGCTGTCTCGCCAAACACCGGAACATCCGAGTGGCTTGTCAGCCCCGGCCATTGTTGCGTTCCACTCTCGCGACGCCGTCGCGCGGCCTCTTCCGCCGCCGCAGCCGCAGCCTCCCTGGCCGCAGCCTCGCTCTCCGCATCCGGCGGATTGAAGCGCATCCAGATTGCCAGCTCTTCTTCGTGCAGAATGTCTCCCGCCATCAGCAGGAAGCGCTCCAGGCTCTCGCCCAGCAATCCCTTCCACTTCGCCCGAATCACCGTAAGCTGCTCGCTCAACGAACCCGGCGCAGCCACCGCCGGAGCCCTCAACAAGTCATACAGATTCACCGGCGAAGCGCCCTCGATAGGAATCAACGGCCGCGTCGCAAAATACACTGGAAACTGCTGCGCCACCTTGCGGTATGCCGTCTTCTCCGCCAGCGCGCTGTCTTCAAAAAGCTCTTCAAAGGGACGAAACGCCGCGTTGCGATTCGCCATCCACAGCAGCATCATCTCTTCAATGGCCGCCGCCCGGTGCGGAACGCCATCCGTAGTCCCCGCAAGCCATTCCTTGGCCGTCTGCTCTCCCCGATAAACGCTGACGCCCGGAAAATGCTGCACAAACGTCAGCAGCATCTTGTCCATCTCCCGCGACCCAACCTGCTCTGAGAAAAAAGAAAGCGCGTCCACCATCACGTTCGGATCGAACTGCTGACGGTAACGCGCCATCACCGCATGGCTGGCCTCATCAATCAATCCCATCACGTAAAGCGCGGCAGCGTTCACCGCCCGCTCCGGATGGCGTTTCACGTCGCGAACCAGGTTCATGCGATGAGCAAATTCACGGCTGGCGGCAACATTCGCAAAAATCACGTTGCCCGTAAATGAGAAGAGCGTTTCCGAAAACTTATAGCGATTCCGAACAGCTCTGGAAATATGAAATTCCATCATTGCGAGTCTTCCTGGCCACAAAGCCTGCACACCATCATGCCAGATGCAGCGCATCCCGGCATCTTTGCATATTACTCTCACGCCTGTTCTTACAGCGTTCCAGAGTTAACGTACCCTGAGGTGTTGTTCTTGCCTTCGCTCCTGAGGTGTTGTTCTTGCCTTCGCTCCTGAGGTGTCATTCTGAGCGGAAGCGAAGAACCCCTATACCGCTAATTTTTTTCGCGTCTCGACTACAGCTTCTTTGGAATTGTTCTTAAGCGGCTTCACACTCTTTGAACTGGCATCGATGACTGAAACAGAGGCAAAGCAAAAGGGCCGCTGCTGAGTAGCTGCGGCCCTTTTTGTTTCGAACGGTTAGTCTTTGGGCTCTTTGCGAATCTTCTTCTGTGCCCGCTTGCGGGCCAGAGCCTGCTTTACGCGTAGCTTGGCGCCCGGCTTCAGATAGTAGGAATGACGCTTGACTTCCTTGATGATGTCTTCCGTCTGAACTTTGCGCTTGAAGCGACGCAGGGCGCTTTCAATCGATTCGCCCTCTTGCAGTCGAATTTCAGCCAACCAAAATCACCACCCAACCCAGCCATATCTGGCTATGCATAAAGTCTACCAGAAACCCCCAACCCGCGCACCCGCATGCATTCGAAATTGCCGTTTGTGACGCTCTCCAGCACCCCGAGACGCTCTGGTTGCGGCGGTGATGCAGTGCTGTTAAGGTGTTATGAGAATCCCCCAGTTCAATACCATGACACGTCAAGCCAAGCGATGCCTTCTGATCTGCATCTGCGTTTTTCTGCTCACATTGCTGGTACACGCGCGTGCTCTTGGATTCGGATTCTGCGTCATGGATGACCTTCCACAGATTGTCAACAATCCCACCCTGCAGTGGAAGTCAGCACCCCATTTCTTCGTCGAGGACGTGTGGCGATTTCCGCAGGCGCAATATCGTAACTACTACAGGCCAATCTTTCTACTCTGGCTGCTGGTCAATTTCAAGCTCTTCGGACTGCACCCCTCGCTCTGGCATCTAGCGGCAATCGCCCTGCATGGAGTGGTGGTAGTAATGGTGTTCCGCCTGGGTTTGCGGTTGATGGGTAATGAACTCGCCGCCGCTGCTGCGGCCCTGCTCTTTGCAGTGCATCCCACCCACGTGGAGAGCGTGGTCTGGCTTTCCGGTATCACCGAACCGCTGGTTGCAGTATTTTTCCTCGGCGCATTTCTTCAATACCTGAACTGGCGCGAGACGAACCGGGTGCGCCCGATGCTACTGTGCGCACTGCTCACCCTACTGGCGTTGCTGGCGAAAGAGACTGCGGCAGCACTGCCCCTGCTCATCATGCTCTATGAGTGGCTCTTCCCACGCGTGGAGACCGAAAAGCTTGGCGTGCGTGTGACCGCCACCGCCCACGCCGTTTGGCCGGTATTTGGCGCTACTGCCGTTTACGCATGCATGCGGCTCTTCGCCATGAATCACGTGGTGCTGGCGCAAAACTCACCCGTCAAGGTGCTGATGACTTGGCCGCTGCTGCTGTGGAAATACGTGGGTATGACCCTCTGGCCTACTGGGCTGGCCCTGCTCTACGACTTGCGGATGGTGAACGGACCGTCGGCGACTCGATTCTGGCTTCCTGTTGCGTTCCTGATTGGCTGCGCCGCGATATTCGGCTTCGCGTTGTTTCGCAATAAACTGGTGGCGTTTCTCGCTTGCTGGTGGCTGCTGCCCTTGGTGCCCGCGCTGGTCGGCCTGCTTACCTTTCCCGACGGCGACATCATTCACGACCGTTACACGTATCTTCCAAGCGTGGCCTTTGTGCTGTTGCTGGGGTTGGGACTGAGCCGCCTGCCGCGTAGTGGTCTGGAAGCTTTTCGCCTGCCCTTGGAACCCTTCGTACTGCTCGTAGTGCTTGTAGGCGGTTGGGGCGTGCTTACAGCGCTGCAGACCCAAGTCTGGAGCAGCGGCTTGACCCTCTTCGGACACTCGGTTGCGGTTGCGCCAAACAACCTGCGCGCCCGCAACCTGCTGGCCAACCAGTTCTTCAAAGCCGGAGACACGCGCAGGGCATTGATGCTCTATGACTCGACACTGCGACTGGACCCCAACGCGTGGGAAACGAACTTCTCGATTGGGGTGACACTGGCCTCGGTCGGTCAACTCCAGCAAGGTGAGTCCTTCCTGCGTCGCGCCTGCGTGCTTGACCGCAAGAATCCCGAAAGCTATCTGGTACTTGCTGATGTACTGTGCGCCGAGAGTCACCGCGACGACGCGCGGGGCGTTCTGCGAGAAGGGCTCTCTGCCGTGGATATGCACTCCGAACTGCTGCAACGGAAATTGACGGAAATCGAGACTGCCGGCAAGTAAATCTGGGAGCTCTCAATTTCTCAAAAGTTATCCTACTGCCGAGCCGCACCGACACCGACATCCGCCATCTTTACGGCGGATGTCGGTGTCCCGTCTACTGCTCTACCACCAGCACCTCGAACGTCGGCTTACCCGCGGCATCGGGCGAGGCCACGTTCGCCACCGTGTATAAACGATGCTGTGCCGCGTCGAGCGCAATCGTCCTCGCCCCCACCGCCGTCGCAACATTCTGATAGCTCGTGTACCCATCCGCCGAATCCTGGCGGATCACCGAGATGTTGCCCTCGCCGTTGGAAGTGAACACCAGCTTCTTCGCCGCGTCGAAGACCACTGCATCCACCCGCGCGCCAATCGTCAGCTTCTGCACGTTCCTGCCGGAGTCCGCGTCCATCACCACCAGCGTGGTGTTGTGGCATCCGGAGAACAGCCTGCGATTCGCCGCGTCGAACGCCAGCCCGGTCGGCTCCTCGCATCCATCCAGCGGCCATGTGGCAATCACCTTGCGCGCCTTGATGTCGATCACCGCAATCGCGTTCTTGTCTTCCAGGTTCACAAACACCTTGCCCGCGCCATCGGAGACGCCAAACTCCGGACGTCCCGGCAACGCAACTTTGCCAACCGCCTCGGCTTTTTCCGGATCGATCAGCGTCACGTCATTCGTTGCGCCATCAAACGCCGCCACCAGTCCGGTCAGCGGCTCAAACAGAATTGCGTCCGGCTTGCCTCCGGTCTTCACCGTCGCCACCTGAGCCAGCGTCTTCAGATCGAAGATCAAAACCGAATCCGCCTTGCCGCTGCTGGCCGCCGCTCGTCCAGCCTTTGCGGCAATGGCAACTCCATGCGCGCCGTTGATGCCCGGAATCTCTCCCAACAGTCTCCCGCCATCAACATCCACCACCATCACCCGAGTCGCGCGGGCAATAAACAGCCGCCGCGATGTCTGGTCAAACGTCAGGTAATCCCAACCACCCTCGCCGCCGATCGCAATGTGCTTTGAAACCTTGTACCCCGAGTCGGCTCCAGCGCCGAACAAAGGAGCGGCAAGCATCGCCAGAAGTAGAACCGTGCAAATGAAACGAAGTGTTCGCATGTACGTCTCCATGAATGTCATGAGAAGCAACCGCCCGTGTCGGCATCCAACCTGCCCGGCGCAGCTTCTCTCTTGCCAGTCTCAAGCCTCAGACTGTGCTCGCGCTTGAATTTTCCGTGAAAGTTGCTTCAGCGTTGGCGAACGATTGACTCATTGAGCATCGTCACTCTTGAAATATGCCTATCTCGCCAATCGTTTTCAACTTCCCTCAACTATTAACTAACCATCAACATCGGACTTTCCAACGATTACCCACATCGCCAATCATTGCGCAAGCGGGCCGCCATCGCTGGCGGCCCGTTTTTATCGCCTCAGAGGCTACTCTTCGCCGCTGAATGGCGGCGGCAGAGTGGTCACCTTCGGATGAATGATCTCTCCCAGGATGTCTGGTTTGCTCGCATCGCGAACCAGGTGCGGATAGAGCGGACCCTCGAAATAGCTGAGTGAAACCGTCTTGTAGTACTCCGTGTTCTCCACCAGCAACTGCAGTGGAAGCCGCGAATTCTGCGCCTCGCGCAGCGCCGCCAGCATCAGCTCCGGCGAAAACTTGCGCTCGTTTACCGCCATGATCTTCATCCCCGGCCCAATACCGTTCTTCGCCGCAATGCCATTTTCAATCGCGTCCTCAACCACTCCTTCTTTCGAGAGCCGCAGTCCGAGCGACGCAGTCATGTCAAGAACCTGATGCTCGCGCAACTTGTCAACAAGGTTTGGTTTTTCTGTATACACCAGTTTCCATCCGCTGTTTTCAACGCCTCCAAGCGGCGCTTGCACCGCAATCTTCAACACGCGATCTGTGAGAAAGCCGCGCCAGTCGTAGGGTTGCACCTGGTTGAGCGTGCTGACCACATCGTCGAAGGTGTAGGTCTTTACCTCGGGCGCAGAGTTTTTTCCGCCGTGGAAAAGATGCGCAAAGTCGTCCATGGATTTCTTGCCGCCGCTGCGCTCGCGAATGATCGTGTCCGCCTCAAGCCAGATCAAAGCGCCTTCATCGTAGTAGTCCACGCTGCGCCGGTAATTGCTGAAGGCCTCGGACGCGCCATAGAGAACTTGCGCCGCAGTAGCTGTATCTTCCAGCGGGCGCCAGTTGCGTCCTGGACGGTGCGAGTAGGTCATGGCAATTTCGGCGAACGCTTCGCGCCACTGCTCCGGCGTCACCAGCCCACTCCGTCCAGTGAGCACGTAACCAAAGTATTCGGTCAGCCCCTCATACACCCAGAGCATGTTGCCCTGCATGGGAGCGTCGTAATCCTTCGTCGCCAGTCCGGCGGGACGACGGAACTTGCCGTTCCATGAGTGAGTGTACTCGTGGGGAAGCAGCGTGGCTCCCCCGGTCCACTGCAACGGATCGGTAAGATAGCCCTCGCCGACGCGGCTGTCGTTGGACTCATGATGCTCAAGGCCAAAGTGCGCCACGTGATCGCTCAACGTAAGCAGGAAGTGATAGTCGCGGTAGTGACGTGCGCCGTAGAGTGCGCCTGCCTCGGCCACCAGGTTATCGAAGGCTTTCTCCTGCGCCGACACCATCTGCAGCGCAGCTTTGGAATCGGCGGCAATGTCCAGTTCATGCGGCGGAGTCTGGCCTGTTTGCAGTGGAAGCTTCTTGAAGTACTGGCCCATCAGCACCGGAGAATCGACCAGCGTGGTAAGCGACGCAAGGTTAAACCCCACCATCCCCGGCGCGCTGGATTCGACTGGCAGTGCGCTTCCGAACTGCCAATTTTCGGGCAGTTTGAGCGAAGCTTTCACGCCCACATCATCGGAGCCGCGTCCCTGCGGATAGAGCACCATCCAATTCCATGAGAGCACGGCGAGCTTTTCGGTTGCCGACGAGCCCGCACTGAAACCGCCCGGAGTCTCAATCGGGCTCAGGTAATCGAGCCACGCATCGATTGCCGTGACGCCCTGCGGCACCTCAACGTGGTAGGCGTACATATCAAGCGGATCGCGATGCCAGCGCAGTGTCTGGCCGTTGGCGCGGAAGTAGATTCCCGCAGTGTCCACCACTGGCCCCGTTGGGCCGTGCTCGCCGGGAATCCATTTGGGATAACTAAGCACCAGGTCGCCGGGGGTAGCAGGGATGGTCAACCGGGCATGAAAGACTTTGCGCGGAGCATCGGTGGCGTCCACGGCAAGTGTTTCTACAACGGCAAAGCCTGACGTCTTGATTGAACTGCTCTGAGCCGGACCACTCTGAGAGAACGCGGATGCGAATCCAAAGACCGCAACCAGCCCTGCAAGAAACACCTGACGCATTGCAACTCCTAATAGAAGGGTTTTATGCGGATGAACCAATCCACAAGTCACGGAAACGGCGAGGACTCTTTACCTGAAGGTCGCCCCCGACGGTTAGTTTTCGAGTGTAACAGATGCAGAACAGCTAGCCGCGGAGCGGCGATCTAAGGCTTTGTTATCATTACTTCTGTGCCGCACGTTGCAAATCACGGGCGCTTTATCACCTTTGAGGGTCTGGATGGCTGCGGCAAAAGCACGCATCTGGAAAGACTTGCCCGGTCTCTGCGCGAGCAGGAGATCGAAGTGCTGACCACGCGCGAACCGGGTGGCACTGAGATCGGGGAACGTGTCAGGGCGATTCTGCTGGACTCACGCACGCAAGGACTCGCTCCTCTGGCTGAGCTGTCGCTGATGTTTGCTTCGCGGGCACAACAAATTTCCGAGATGATTTTGCCGGCGATGAATCGCGGTGCGTGGGTGCTATGCGATCGCTTCACGGACTCCTCGGAGGCCTACCAGGGAGCGGGAAGACAGCTTGGCGTAGATGCGGTTCTAACCCTTCATCGCGTGATCTGCCTTGGACTGCAACCGGATCTGACAATCCTGCTGGATAATGACGTGGCCGCCAGCGTGGCAAGGGCACGGCGCAGGAACCTTGCGGCTTCGGGCGAGGGCGATGAGAACCGCTTTGAGCAGGAGAACCGTGCGTTTTACGAACGCGTGCATCAGCAGTTCCTGGCCATTGCGCGACGCGACGTTGAACGCGTGGTGACCATCGACGCGCGGCGTCCCGTGGAAGTTGTACACGTGGACGTTGTGGCCGCAGTCCGTGGGCGCCTGCTGGATAAACGGGATTAGTATGGGATTCGAAGAGTTTCGCGGAAACGCCACGACGGTTGGACGACTGCGAGAGATGATCGCACGCGACCACCTGCCCCACGCGATCATTCTGACCGGAGCACGCGGCGCGGGAAAGTTCACGCTGGCGCAGATGATCGCCAAGGCGGTGAATTGCCTGGAGCGTCCGCTGGCCTCCGATGGTCTGCCTGACTTCTGCGGAGTATGCCGGAACTGCGAGCGCATTGCGCAGGCCGATGCCCTGGAGCAGCGCTTTGCTGAAGCCGTGGAAGCACGCGAGGCGATGCGCGAGGGTGACAAGCGCGAGACGCGCATCTTCGTGCAGACTCATCCTGAAGTGCTCATCATTCCTCCCGACCCGCCGCAGATGCTGGTAAAGGTGGACCAGGTGCGCCACGTGATCGGCGAGATGTATTACCGTCCCTCGGAAGGACGCCAGAAGTTCTATATCTTCTCCGAATCGAACTTCATGAAAGAGGCGGCGAATGCGCTGCTGAAGGTTCTGGAGGAGCCGCCGGACTTCGCCACCCTGTTTCTGCTCGCAGAGAATTCCAACGCACTATTGCCGACGATCCGTTCGCGCTGCATTACCCTGCGGCTTGCTCCATTGACGGCCGAGGAGATCGGCCACGACCTTGCGCTACGAACAGAGTGGACTGCGGCACAGAAGAAGCTGGTCGCCTTGTTATGCGGCGGTTCCGTAGGACGGGCGCGCAGCTTTGACCTCAGCGGATACCTGACGGCGCGCAAGGATGCTCTGCTGCTGCTGACCACCGCTCTGGGATCAAACGATCACTCCGGACTCTTCCGCGCTACCGAGGCCTACCGCGCTGGCGGCGAGGGCAAGGGCAAAACCGACCTGCTGATTTCGGTTCTGTACTCCGTACTGGAGGACTTGATGTTTCTGAAGTCCGGGACAGCGGAATTGATGCGTAATCAGGATTTGAAGGCAGAGCTTGCCGCAGTCGCCGGACAGGTGAGCTTTGAATGGATTGTCCGCGCCAGTAACGGCCTTGGCGACGTTCAGAATGGAATGAGGCGCAACCTTTTGCGTTCGCTCTCTCTGGACGGGTACTCGAGTTCAATCGAAATCTAAGGTCAATAAATTACTTTGCTTCCTGAGATGCTGACATCAAGAAAAACAGCGCCTTTCGTGATGCCTAATTGACCAGACTTTTATTGTTTTAGCCTTGAGCGTGTGGTAGGGTTTAGGCACGAATCGCTGAAACTTCCTCCAGGAAACCAGGTCTGGTACCGGTACGGTGCAGATGTGTCCGTGTCCTCTTATGGAGATTTCAGTGGCTGTATTCCACTCTGGTCTGCAAGGGCCGACGTGGGGCAGCAAGCATTTTTCAATACTCCCGTTGGGGAGAGGACTCGTATGAGAAACGGACCAGACTCTACCGCCGTGGTCAGGGCGCCCGAAGCAGAGAGCTTCGGGAATCGTAAGTTGATCCGCCCATCGTTGAGCCGGGAACAAGTCCGGGTGAGCGAGGCGGCAACCGAGCGTCGCGAACGTGCGGTGCATGCTCCGGAGCGCGCTCCCGGTACAACCGCCAAAAAGACGGCACCAGCGGAGCAAACGCACGCGGAAAATTTCTATTACCAGAAGCAGATGCAGAGCAAGACTCCCATGGTGGTGGTAACCCGCGAGGGTGAGGAACTCCGCGGCGTCATCGAGTGGTATGACAAGAACTGCATCAAGCTCAATCGCTCAGGCGGCCAGACCAATCTGCTGGTCTACAAAGCCAGCATCCGTTACATGTTCAAGGAAGGCGAAATCACTAAGTAGTTCGCTGCGCCATTATCTAAGAAGCCTGCTTCCGAGCGGGCTTCTTATTTTGCAGCCTTGCGAAGACGATCGCGAATGGCCAGGCCGATACCCTCGGGCGGTGGAAGCGGGCAAATGATAACCGCAACCCCGAGGTCATCGAGCGCGCGAAGTTGTTGATAGAGATCGTGGGCCAGCGCGGCTGAGTCGCTCCAGTTTGCCCAGGGGAGCACGGTCACGCTCTGCTGCGGTGGACTCCAGTCTGAGGGTAGGAGCACTCCGACGCGATTTGCACCGGCCTCCAGGGCCAGCGCACGGGCTAGTTCGGCTTCATCGTCTACCAGTACAACCCGCGCCCGCGGCGCATAGTGGCGAATTCCAAGGCCAGGCGATTCCAGCGATTCAGGCGGAACCTCCTCTGCGATCTTGCGTTCGGCGACGGCAACGCTGCCCAGGACAATGCGAATCTGCTCGGCAGTAATTCCACCTGGGCGGTAGATCATCGGAGGATCGCTGGCTGGATCGAGCACCGTCGACTCAAGGCCGACCGCGCAGGAACCCCCTTCGAGAATAGCGTCAATGCGGCCATCAAGGTCGGCGAGGACGTGGGCGGCGGAGGTGGGGCTGGTATGTCCGAAACGGTTGGCGCTTGGCGCAGCGATGGGAACTCCGGCAGCGGCGATGAGCGCGAGCGCAACTGGATGCGAAGGCATCCGCAGTCCCACCTTGTCACGTCCGGCAGTGCAGAGCATGGGAACGCGGGAGTTGCGCGGGAGCAGCATCGTCAGCGGCCCCGGCCAGAAAGCAGCGGCAAGGCGCTCGGCAGCTGGCGGCCAAGTGTGGGTGAGCGCGCGGGCGGCGGCAACGGTGGCCACATGCACAATCACCGGATCCCAGTGGGGCCGCTCCTTTGCGGCGAATATTTTTTCCACCGCCTCGGGGTTCAGTGCATTCGCCCCCAGGCCATAAACGGTTTCAGTAGGAAAGGCCACCAGTCCGCCACGGCGTAGAATGGCGGCGGCCTGCAACAACGCAGGGTCTTCCGCAAGCACGGCGGCAGTGAGGCTAAGGCGCTTCGTGTTCATCAACGGCTACAGCTTTGGCAAAACGATGCCAGTCTGGTTCTGATACTTCCCCGCTTTGTCCTTGTAGCTGACCTCACAGGGCTCGTCTCCCTGGAAGAAGAGAATCTGGCAAAGCCCCTCGTTCGCGTAAATCTTTGCAGGCAACGGAGTGGTGTTGCTGATCTCGAGGGTGACAAAGCCCTCCCACTCGGGTTCAAAAGGAGTGACGTTGACGATGATTCCACAGCGAGCGTAGGTGGACTTGCCAACGCAGATGGTGAGCACGTCGCGGGGAATCTTGAAATATTCGACCGAGCGCGCCAAGGCAAAGGAGTTCGGCGGGACCATGATGTTATCGGCGCGGATGCTGACAAACGAGCGCTCATCAAACTTCTTGGGGTCCACCACCGCGGAGTTTACGTTGGTAAAGATTTTGAATTCGTCGGCAACGCGCAGGTCATAGCCGTAGGACGAGAGCCCGTAACTGATCACGCCCTCGCGCATCTGCTTCTCACAGAAAGGACTGATCATGTCCTGGGTTTGCGCCATCTCCCGAATCCAACGATCGCTCTTTATCGCCATTCGTCTCAGCTCTCCCGTTTCCTTATGATTGGTTTCCTAATAGGCTCTCTGAACTTCATCATATCAATTCGTGCGCCTACGCCCCCAGCAATTCGATGGGTCAAGGCTCGTCGCGCAAGTAACCTTCCTTACTCAGATCGGGCATACGGATCGCAACAATTAACGCGACCGCGCAAAGCGCTGTGACATACCAGTAGAACGTTGATTCCCTGCCAATCGACTTCAGCTTCAACGCTACAAATTCAGCCGAACCGCCGAAGATCGCATTCCCCAGTGCGTAGGACAAGCCGACGCCCAACGCGCGCACTTCAAGAGGAAACATCTCAGCCTTGATTAAGCCGCCGATCGACGTGTACAGGCTGATCATCGCCAAAGCCAACAGCACCAACCCGAACGCCGCATACGCATTGGTGACATGAGCCAGCGCGCGCATGATTGGCACAGTGCTGAGTGTTGCCAGAGCGCCAAACCAGATCATCGATGTGCGCCGGCCAATGCGGTCTGACAGTGCGCCGAACAGAGGTTGCATCAGCATATAAAAAAGTAACGCGCCGGTCATGACCGCATTCGCCGTTTTGGCTTTCATGCCTGCGGTATTCACCAGATACTTTTGCATGTAGGTGGTGAACGTGTAGAAGATCAGCGAACCTCCGGCGGTAAAGCCGATCACCGTCATGAAAGCGCGCTTGTGCTTCATCAGTCCGGCAATGGTGCCCGCATTCTTGTTCTTCCGTGAATCGCTGGTGGAGGTTTCGCTCAGTGATCGGCGCAAGTATCGCGCAATGATCGCGGCACATGCGCCCAGTATGAATGGAATACGCCAACCCCAGCTTTTAAGCTGCTCCGTGGTCAACAGTTGCTGCAGTATCACAAGCACCAGCACCGCCAGCAGTTGTCCGCCAATCAGCGTCACGTACTGGAACGATGCAAAGAACCCACGCCGCCCCTTGAGCGCAACTTCACTCATGTAGGTTGCGCTGGTGCCGTATTCACCCCCGACGGACAAACCCTGTAACAAGCGTGCAAGCAGGAGCAGCGCCGGTGCCGCTATGCCGATCATGGCATAGGTGGGGAGGAAAGCGATCAGCAATGAGCCGGCACACATCAGCAGCACCGAAGTCATCATCGCGGATTTGCGGCCATGTTTATCGGCGAGACGTCCGAATAGCCAGCCACCGATAGGACGCATCAAGAAACCTACGGCAAACACACCTGCAGTTTTCAGCAGTTCAATGGTTGGATTGCCGCCAGGAAAAAAGGCGGACGCAAAGTAAATCGCGCCAAAGGCATAGACATAAAAATCGAACCACTCCACCAGATTGCCCGATGAGGCTCCGACAATCGCGAGTATGCGCTTGCGGGTGTCTGCGGCAGCGGAAATTTCCTGTGGCGCCATAGGTGCGGTCCTGTCCGCAGATGATTGTATCGGCTTACGCTCCGGAAGACTCTCGCCTACTCGAGTTTGTCGCCCTCGCGGGGCCGGATGAAAAGTTCGAGGATTGCAGGCTTCGTCACCTTCCCCATTGCATTTCGCGGCAGCGCGTCAATTAGCAGAAGCCGCGAGGGGATCTTGTGCGCTGCGAGCCGTTCCTTCGCCCATGCACGCAGGCTCTCAAGGTTGAGCGTTTTGCTATCGCGCATTACAATAGCGGCGCCTACGCGCTCTCCCCACTCCGGATCGGGAACGCCAACCACGGCGCATTCCGCAATCGCCGGGTGCTCGCGAAGTTGCTCCTCCACTTCCAGGGCTGAGACCTTGTGTCCGCCCGTCTTGAGAATGTCAATGTTCATTCGCCCCAGAATGCGATAGCGTCGGTTCTCTATTACTGCCACATCGCCCGTGCGAAACCACCCATCGCGAAAACTCTTCTCAGTCGCTTCCGGCTTGCCCCAGTACTCCTTGAACACGCTCGGGCCACGGACCTCGATCTCTCCGGAAGCATCCGCCGCAACCATTTCTCCGTGCTCATCCACCAGTTGCACTTCAACTCCCGGCAGCGAAATACCGACGCTCCCGGGCACCCGCTCACCTTCCAGAGGATTCGACAGAGCCATGCCGATCTCCGTCATACCATAGCGCTCGAGCAACGTGTGACCGCTGATCTGTTTCCACCGGTTCAATGTGGAGACAGGGAGTGCCGCCGAACCTGACACCATCAATCGAAGCTTCGCGCAAGCATGGCTCAGAACAGCCTGACGCTCCGGCAACGCGGCTTCCCATGCAGAGATTAACCGTACGTAGATCGTGGGCACGGCCATGAGCAAGGTCATGCCACCTCCGGCAATCCGATTCCAGACCGCCTCGGCTTCAAAGCGCGGCAGCATTTCGCATGTCGCACCCGACCACAAGGCGCAACAAACCACATTGATGATTCCGTGAACGTGATGAAGCGGCAGAAAGAGCAGGATTTTATCGTCGGAAGTCCACTGCCACGCGCCGACCAAGGCCGTGACCTGGGCCGTGATGTTCTCGTGAGTGGTGACCACACCCTTCGGACGACTGGTGGTTCCGCTGGTGTAAAGAATCATTGCGCGACGTTTGGGGTCAACTTCGGGCAACTTGCCAGTTTCAAGAAAGAGAGCGCAGTCACAAGAGAGCAGGCGCAACCCCCGCGACTCCGCTATCGGGGCGAGCACTTTTGCGCCAGCGGCATCTGCGACCAGCACTGCGGGCTGTGTATCGTCGATAATGTATTCGAGTTCTGTGGCCGGGGAGCCTTGCGGAAGCGGTACTGCGATTCCGCCTGCCCGCCAGATGCCCCACTGCACTGCCACCCACGGAAAGCTCGGTGCGACGAGGAACAGCACACGTCTTTCGGCAAGATCATCTCCATGACCATCCAGCAGCGCCGACGCGAACCGGGCTGAGGCCTCAAGTAGATCCCCGTAGGTAAACGTACCCTTCGAATCGATGATCGCGGTGCGCTCCGGATGGGTTCCGGCGCGCGCGATGAGCGGCAGCTCAAAACGAGACTCTTTCATAGCTGAATCCTTCGTCAACCTGCTTGCTTTATGCCTGCTGGATCAGTGGCTTCTTGACCCTGACCAATACACCATAGACCTTCAATCCATGGAGCGCACGTATTCGCTTTGCAGCAGCTCACGCAGAACTGCACTGGAAGTAGTGCAAGCGCTGGTTTCTGAGTCGAAGTCTTTCAAATTCGAGGGTCACTGGAGAGAAATGATCCCCGAAGGAAAGGCTCAGGGCGACGCAGGGCCAAACCGTAGGCACAAAGTTAAAACAATGTGTATTCATCGGAATCCTGAAACGGGATGAGCCCGCTTTCCTTGTCTTAGAATTTGGAATCGCCGCTTTTACTGGAGTCTAATTAGGACGGAGAGAAACAATGCCTTTCATCGAAGACGAGATATTCAATCAGGAGGAAGAGGGTGCGCCGGAGGATTGGCTGGCGCAGGTTTTTGAAGTGGAGCGAAGTGCACCGCGTCCGTTCAAAGACTTTGGCGAAGACGAGCGCTTGCCATTCCTGGTTAGGCGCTCACACGTCGTTTCTGGTTAGTTCTTATGGATTGGGCGCGCGGTTCACGTACCCAAACCTTGCTCAATACAGGCGGAATAGAAGTCGGAAGACACGCCTGCGGCTTGATGCAAGTTCCTTCGCACAGTTAGTTTACCTGGCGCGGGCGAGCACAATCGTCATGTCGTCGGGCTGTTCTTCGCCGCCGATCCAGTCGGTAACGGCGTTGAGGATCGCTTCGCTGATGCGAGGCAACGGGAGGTCGCGGTTTTCCAGAACGATCTGCGTCAGACGCTCTTCGCCGAAATCGCCAAAATCGTTCTCCGGTTCGGTAATGCCATCGCTGTAAGCCACCACAATGTCGCCGGGATTCAGCGTGACCCGCCCTTCCGGGTAGACCATATCGCCAAACAGTCCCACCACGGTTCCTCCTACATCCAGCAGGTGCGTGCTGCCATTGGCGCAGACCACAATCGGCGGCAGATGCCCTGCGTTAGAGTAAGTAAACTGACGAGTCGGCTGGTCATAGAATCCGAGAAAGATAGTGGCGTATTTTTGTGCCGGAGTGCTCCGGTAGAGCTGCTGATTGAGCAGCGCCAGCACTGTTCCGGGAGCCGGACAGAGGTTGCTCTCACCATTAGCTACGGCCACGCTGCCTTGGCCGGATGAGGGTTGCGCCGCGGGAATGTGCTCCACCAGCGTGTGCGCCCTCACAAAGGCATGAACCGTCGCCATCATCAAGGCTGCTGAAATGCCTTTACCGCTGATATCTCCCACTGCCAGGCCCACAGCGTTAGCGCCCACCGGAAGGAAGTCATAGTAGTCTCCGCTGACGGTGCGCGCCGGCCGGCAGATGCCATGAAGTTCGAGGCCGTCCAAGTCGGAGGCATCGCGTGGGAAGAGCAAATCCTGTACCTCTTTGGCGATGTGGAGCTCGCTCTCGATGCGTTGCTTCTCCTTTTGCTCGGCGATGAGCCTCTGCAGCGACTCAGTCATGGAGTTGAAGGATGATCCAAGCGAGGCTAGCTGGTCCTGCGAGCGAACCTCGATGCGGTGGGTGAAGTCTCCCTGGTTGATATGCTGCGTAGCCTCGTACAGGTTGGCGACGGATAAGGTTATGGTGCGGGTAAGGCGCACACCAATGACCAGGGCCACAATCTCGATCAGGGCGAAGACCAGCGCGATCAACACCAGCAGAACCACGATGGCAGAGGTCATATCGCCGAGTGTCCGGAAGAGCCTGCCGTAGAGCAGAGATGGCCGGGTGCGCACGGTGAGCAGCAGCGTGTTCGGTTTTCCACTCTGCCAATGGGTCGCGCTCAGGATAGAGGCAAAGGGCACAAACTCAACGTCAAAACGCGAGGCCGGAGGTGGCATGGTGCCGCAGTTCACCTTGAGAGCTGTTGCCAGGTCTGCTTCGTTCATGGTGACATGCCTTCTGCGTTCGGACGCGGTGGCGTACGCAGGTTGCTCGCCATAGAGGTTGATTACTCCCATGTTGGCGATGATCGCCTCCATGTGCGGCTTATCGAGGGGCACGCTGGAGACCATCACCAACTCGTCCCCAGAACTCTCTGACAACCGCGCCCGGTTCACGGCCCTCAGATAGAGCTCGCCATTGTCCACACTCAGCACGGTTTCCGGCACATCCGGACGAGGCGAAGCAAGTTCATGGGACTGCTCACCGGCAATCAGAGTGTCGGCGTGTCCACGGTAGTAGACCGTGATCTGCCGGCCTGGAAATGCCTCGTTGTTGACCGCGAGCTGACGGGGATCGAGAGTTGCGCTGTGGCGCAGGATTCCGGCAGCCTGGTGGGTGATGGCGCGATTGGCGGCCTCAATGCGGCGCAGTTCGTTGCGCACATCGGTGGTGACCACGAAAGTGGAGAACTGTCCGGCGAACAGGTATCCGGCAACAAATCCCATGGTGGCCAGCAGCACTAGCGGAATCACGCCAATAAAAACGTAGGTGACGATGAGACGATTGCGCAGCCTCCACATGAAGTGCCGGGTAAAGGCGCGGGACGCAAGGATAAGCGCGCAACCGAAGAAGAGCAGCAGCGTAATCAAATAGCTCAAGCTGAAGCCGTGGGTGCCGATCAGCGTCCACGCGCCGGCGATCAAGCCAAGGGCAAACCCAAGGCGTGCCAGACGCGTATGGGGGATCAGGCCATGGCGGTCAAGTGCGTGGTACACGGATTGGAGGGTCGAATTCGTCATGCGCCCCGGATTGCCGAATTATAGCTGGAAGCAGAAGAGCAGTCTCTGTCCCGGTCATTTACAATTTTGCGGTGCGCAAAGTTGCAATGAAATCCATGATGCTTAGAACGCTGGCGATTCCGGTAGCGCTTGGCACGTTGCTGGCGGCCAGTTCTCGTTCGCAGGACGTACCTTCTCCAACCGCCGCCCCTCAGCCCAAGATCCAGGTGAACTTTCTGAATACCTGCCGTCCGGCTGCGTCCGATCTCGAGGAAATGCGGAAAGCCCTGACGCGGGTCAAGGAGCGACCTTCATTTGTGGCAGATTTCGAAATCTCGCGCGGCCTCACCACGCTGAGCGAAGCAGAAGCACGCGCCGCCGGAGCTCCGCCCGGAAGCGGGACGACTCCCTCCACGTGGGTGCGCATTCGCCGGGAGTTTCCGGAGAAGGCGGTGCTGACGGATGCGCAATACTCCTTGAGCGTGGAAGGTGAGGCGATCAGCGAAGTTCTGGCGCTGCACTTGCGCGATAGCCGCGAGGTGCTGCAAATCCTGATCTCGGATTCGGTGACCGGCGCTCCTTCACAAGTGGTGAAGCTGGATACTCCGCCTGACCGGATACGGATTGAAAGATTCGGCAAGCCTTCGATTGTGCTGGCACGATGCGGTGCGGTCGATCAATCAAGTTATGGGCCACTCTTCGCAACTGGGCGTGAGATCCTGCAACAGTACCGTGTGGCGATGGCGGTAAAGACCGTGGTTCCGGCTGAACTGGCGCACCTGCCCAGACACAAAGAATCCAAAGCCGCTGCGGAGAATCATTAAGAAAGTTCACAAATTCGCGATCTCAGTATTCCGCGGATAAGACGCTCCGGCAATTAAATCCTCCGCGGCGAAAGATGAGAGAACAATGGCAGACGAAATTCGTAACGTAGTGATTATGGGGTCGGGATGTTCTGGTCTGACGGCCGCAATCTACGCTGGCCGCGCTAACCTTAAGCCGCTTTTGTTGGAAGGGCATGAGCCCGGCGGACAGCTCTCCATGACGACCTTGGTGGAAAACTTCCCCGGTTGGCGGGAGGGAATCCAGGGGCCGGAACTGATTGAAAACATGCGCAAGCAGGCGGAGAGGTTCGGCACGGAGTTCCGCGTCGGTCACGTGACGGCTGCCGATCTGACCTCTCGCCCATTTGTGCTCACGGTTGGCAAAGAACAGATCAGGACGCGGGCGCTCATCATCGCCAGCGGCGCCAGTGCGCGATGGCTGGGGCTTCCGAGCGAAAAGGCTCTCATCGGCCACGGCGTTTCTTCCTGCGCCACCTGCGACGGATTCTTTTTCAGCGGCAAGGAGATTGCCGTGATTGGCGGCGGAGACTCCGCAATGGAAGAAGCGTTGTTTCTCACGCGCTTCGCCAGCCGGGTCACGCTCATCCACCGCCGCGACGCCTTCCGGGCCAGCAAGATCATGCTTGACCGGGCGCGCGTTCACGACAAAATTCACTTCATGACCGACACCGTCGTGGAAGAGGTGATGGACGTGGCTGCCAAAGAAGTCACCGCACTGAAGCTGCGCAACGTGTTGAGCGGAAAGGTGTGGGATTTTCCGGCGAGCGCAATGTTCCTGGGGATTGGGCACACTCCCAACGCGTCCATGTTCCGTGGCACACTGGAGACCGATGAGGACGGCTACCTGAAAGTGCGTGACTACGTGCATACGGGCATTCCCGGCGTCTACGCCTGCGGTGATGTAGCCGACCGGCGCTATCGCCAGGCGATCACCGCATCGGGTACGGGCTGCATGGCGGCCATCGAGGTGGAAAAGTATCTGGAAGCGACTGGACACTGAGGAAGCAACGTGATTGCGTGGATTGCACGGAGAAGTTGTATTTTGCACTGAAGAAGAACCTTAAGTGACTGGGAACGGCAAGAATCCAGCCCACAGAAAAACGGCCGGCATCGCTGCCGGCCAGCCTCTCTGCTTTGCTTTCGTCACTGCTACTGTGCGCGTACTCTGCGGCTTCGCTGCTGCAACAGCGAAGGTGGCAGTCCGAACTTTGCGCGGAAAAGATTTGAGAACGTGGGCGCGCTGTGATATCCAACGGCGCGGCAGATTGCGGAGACAGGCGTGTCCGTGGTCTCAAGAAGCTTGTGGGCCATCTGCATGCGGCGATCCGCAAGCGCGCGCAGCGGAGTAATTCCGTAGACCTGGCTGAAGACGCGATGGAAATGATGCGGCGACATGCACGCCACGCGGGCGATCTTCTCCAGAAAGAGTTCTTCCGTGTAGGCGTCCTGAATATAGACATAAGCTCGCTGGATGCGGCGATAGAGTTCGGCGCGGGTTCCGGGGCGAACGCTGTCAATGGATTCAATCTGGCGGCTGGCTGCGCTGTACACAAGCACTACGCATTCGGTGACGGAGCGGAACTTGTCGGTGATGCTTTCAATGCTGTCTCCGCGCAGACATGCCGCACTAAGCGAGCGCAGCTTGGGACCGATTTCAAATGCCGTGTCGTGCTGAATGCACTCTGGAAATCGGACCACAATGCCATCGCGATCCACATCGAGAGCTGAAGTGAGCGGAGCGCTGAAGCTGCGCGCAATATCAGACATATACTTCTGCTCAAAGACCAGTGTCACGGCACGCGGACAAACGCCTGGTTCCACGACGATCTCACCACGCTGACCTTCATCTAATACAACAAAGGTTGTGGGAGTCACGCTGTAATGGCCGCGGTCGGTGCAGACCTTGTAACGCTCCTGCAACGAGTAGC
>Ga0302319_10008309_pt1 | contig 20236 bp, 23 predicted proteins | sample Bog_T0_2_FD_203319 | JGI IMG/M metagenome (GOLD analysis project Ga0302319, IMG submission 203319) | Peat permafrost microbial communities from Stordalen Mire near Abisko, Sweden - Bog_T0_2 | ecosystem: Environmental > Terrestrial > Soil > Wetlands > Peat | place: Sweden: Abisko, Stordalen Mire... | reverse complement strand
AATCGACATCGAGTTCTTGCGGTCCGCACAGCAGCGGCTCGCGATTTTCTTGCAGCACCCGGCGCCAATGCTCGGCTTTCAAACTGCGCATGACGCCGGCGAGAAATACCGTGGTGCTCACGCCCTCGGGCCGGCGGCGCGAGCCGCCGAGATAGCGGGAGAATGCCTCCTGCAGCAGATCCTCCCAGCCGACGTCGGGCGGCAATCCGCGCGCGTGCAAGCGGGCGATGGCCTTCAACCGCAACAGTTCCGTCTCGGTGACCAGCGCGCGCACCAGTGCCGTTTCGGCGGGTGAAATGACCAGTCCGGGGAAGAAAGGATGCATTTGAGAAGTAATGCGCACCGCGCCGCGCGTCGCGGACAGCGGCGAGAAAATATTTGTCATGGCAAGCGTGCACGGCGTGCCAGCAGCAACGGCAGGCGCACGATGAACCCCAAGAACAATCGAAAGTGCATCCAGGTCAGCAAGGCATTGTCGCGCCCGTAGTGAAAGTGCGAAACGCCGCCTTCGTCGGGGCGGAAGTAGCGCACCGGCGCCGGCAGGTTGATCGGGCGCACGCCGCGCCAACACAGGCGCACCACCGCCTCGACATCGAAATCGAAGCGCCGCATCCAGAGCTGGCCGCGCATGACGCGGACCAGATCGGCGATGGGATAGACACGAAAGCCGTACAAGGAGTCGCCGATGCCGGCCCACAGGGTTTCGAGATTGGCCCACCAATTGGAGACTCGCCGCCCCTTGACCCGCAGGCTCGGTGCGCTGGCGTCGAATACCGGGCAGCCCAACACCATGGCACGCGGCTCGGCGATCGAGGCCTGCATGAAGGCGCGAATTCGCTCCGCGGGATGCTGGCCGTCGGAATCCATGGTCAAGGCGTGGGTAAATCCGAGCGATCGCGCCTCGAGCAACCCGGTGAGCACCGCCATGCCTTTGCCGCGGTTTCGGTCCGAGACGAGCACCCGCAGTCCCGATTCGGCCGCGGCCATGGCCTGCAACCTGGCAGCGGAGTCATCGGTACTGCCGTCGACCACCACCCACACGGGAGACCATTGCGCAAGCGCGTCGCGCACGGTTGCGAACACCTTGGGGCCCGGGTTGTAGCTCGGTATCAGCACCAAGTGGGTGTCGCTAGGCACGTCGTGCCAGCCAGCGCGACTGCAACGCACGTTCGAGTTCATGCCGGTAGTAGCGCTCGAGTTCTTCCGTGAAAGCCGGGACGTCGGTCGGCGGCGCGAAGCGCCGGCCGAGCCTCACCCGATAGGTGATGGGCAGCGTCGGCCGGCGGAACAGCGGCCAGCCCTTGCTCAGGTAGGGCGAGTCGGTTTCGATCACCAGGGTTTGCACCGCTACATCGGCGCGCTTGGCGATGAGACCGACGCTGCCGACCAGTGGATTGATGGGCGAGCGCGTGGTGCGCGTGCCCTCGGGAAACAGTAACAACACGCCGCCTTCGCGCAAATGCGCCACCGACTCCTTGATCATCTGGCGCGACGAATCATTGCGCACATAGCGAGCCAGGCGCGAGCCGGAACCAAGAAAGATATTGCGCATCAGCGCGCCTTTCATCACACAGACGATGTTCGGATGGCGCGTGAGTATCAACAGCGCGTCGATCAAGCAGGGATGATTGGGGGCCAGGATCAGCGGCGGTCCGTCCCGCAGCGAATCGATGGCGCTGAGGTCCAAATGATAGGTACGTGTGATGGACAGAGACCAGGCATAGATGCGAAAGCCATACATGATGCCGCGTCGACCGAGCGCCGTGCCGGCACGCCGCGGTAACAGAAAATACAGGGGCAGCGCGAACACCGACCAGCCGAGACAAATGAGCCCGAGCAGCGTCAACGAACAGTACAGCGCGAAATACTCGTAGAGAATTTTCAGAGGTCGCAGCATGCACGAAGGCGCTCAATCGGGAACGTCGACCATCTGCGAGGACTTGCTGATTATCCAGGAGAAGCCGATGCCCCCCGACATGTAGCTCCTGCGCTGCACCAACGGGCTGTCGACGAAAGATGCGCCGCTCAGCGAGTCGTAGCGCGCGTACGCGCCGACAAAGAATTTCGGAAAGCGCTTGGAAAGCGCGGCGATGAATTGAGTTCCGGCATAGCCTGAGTCCGCTTGATAGGCGGGCCGGGAGAGGGTCGCATACTGCGGCGCGACCGAATAGAAATAGGCGTGATAGCGGCGGTCGGCGAACAACGGACCGGTGAGCAGTCCTAGATTCCAGCCGGAGAATCCGCCCGGATCCCTGACGTCGAGCGCCAGACGCGGTGTGAACGTCCAGCCGATGATTTTCGGTGCAGCCTGCACCGTCAGCGCGGCCCGCACCGGCATGCGCAGGTCAAGTTTCACTTTGGCGTCGTCGCTCTTCAGCAGGTGAAAGTCGAAGGATGGCCCGAGTTCAACCGTCGACTTAAGATCCGGCATGCCGCTGCGCGCCTGGTCGTTGCGCACCGGCGTCGTCGCGTCGAAACTCAGATTCAATTCGAATCGATTTTGATCGAACAGGGTGCCGCGTATCCCGTCGCGATTCGCTTTCAAGAACGTGCCGTTGTAGAGAAGATAAGGCACGGGCAAAGGATAGGCATGCGCCGTCGCGGCACCGCGATAGTCGTCGAACACGATGGCACCCAAGCCGAGCCCGAATTCGTACAAAGGTTCCTGGTGCGCGGCGGCGCCGTAGGCCACGCCGGCGGCCGCGAAAAACACGGCTGCACGCATCCGGCGATGACGCTGAACCTGAATCGGTTGCGTCATCAGCCGCTGGTCATGTGTTCGGCCGCGGCACGAATATTGGCGGTGCGCGAGCGCCACGCGCGGAAAGAACGGCTGGGATTGGCGAGCGACAGAACGTAGTACAGCGATTTGAACAGCCGCAGCCTCCCCCAAATGGGCGTGCGGCCGAAGATGTCGCCCGCCAGCATCGAGAGCAGCGCCTCCTCGACGCGAAACACGTTCTTCGGATCTAAAAACATTTCGCGCATGGTCGGGTTGCTGACCCGATGAATGAACCAGGAGAATTGTTTCGGTCCGTGGCGCGAAATGCGATCGAAGCGTTTGAGCGCGGCCCGCGATCGCCCGGGTTGAGTGCGGCAAGCATGAATGGCGTCGGCCGCCGCCACGCCGCCATTCATGGCGAGCATTACTCCGGAGGAGAACACCGGATCGATGAAGCTGTAGGCATCGCCGATCAGGAAGTAGTTAGGGCCATGGCTGCGGTCGCAGGCGTAGGAGTAATTGCCGGTGGCCTCGACGTCGGAGATGAGCGTCGCGCTGCTCAAGCGCTCGGCGAGCGGCGGGCACAGTGCGATGGTGGCCAGAAAAAAATCCCGCACCGAGGTGCTGCGCGATTTTAAATAGTAGGGCCAGACGACCGCCCCGATACTGGTCGCGCCATCCGCCAGCGGGATCGCCCAGAACCAGCCGTGATCGAACCAATAGATCGTGATATTGCCGGCGCGCTGGCCGCTGTCGCGGCGCGCGCCCGCAAAGTGCGCGTACAAGGCGGCGCTGTTGTGCTTCTTGTTGCGGCGTTTCGCCCGCAGTTGATTGCCGAGAAGGGTATCGCGGCCGGATGCATCGACGACGATGTCCGCGGCCCACGTTTCGCAGCGGCCGTCGTCGTGTTCGCCGCGCACAGACGGGCGGCCGCTCGACAAATCCACGTCGCGGACGCGGCAGCCTTCGACCACCTCTGCGCCCAGCTGTGCCGCGCGACGCAACAGTATTTCGTCAAATTCAGAGCGTCGAACTTGATACGCCAGCGGCAGCGATTTGTCCCAGGCACGCGCGAAGCGAAATTCCTGGCTGCGCGAGTCGCGGTACGAGACGAACTCGGCCCCCCATTTTTCCAGGCCGATGGCGCGTATTTGCGCGGCAACGCCCAGCTGCTCAATAATCGGCAAGTTCGCCGGTAATAGCGACTCGCCGATGTGAAAGCGCGGATGGCGCGCCTTCTCCAGCAGCACCACGCGATAGCCTTTTTCCGCCAGCAGGCTCGCTGCGGTCGATCCGCCGGGGCCACCGCCGATCACCAGCACATCGCAGGCTGTCGATTGGCGGGGTGCGTTGGTTTGCGTGGTCGCCTCGGGCATAATAAATTTGGTCTTCCGATGTGCTGGTAGGGACAACCCGCGCGAGGGCAAGTCTATCGTGCCGAGAAACACCGGTCCAACGTCTGTAAGATAGTCAGTCATGCATATCCTGATTGTTGAAGATGACGAAGTAGCCCGCGATTATCTGGCCAAGGCATTGCGCGAGGTCGGGCACACGGTCGATGTCGCCGGTAACGGACTGGAAGGGCTGCATCTGGCCTCCTCGCTCGCGGTTGATCTCGCGATCGTCGATCGCATGTTGCCGAAGCTCGATGGACTCGCGCTGGTGCAGTCGCTGCGCGCCACCGGGCGCAAAATGCCGGTATTGATTTTGAGCGCGCTCGGCGATGTCGATGATCGAATCACGGGGCTGCGCGCCGGCGGCGATGATTACCTGACCAAGCCGTACCACATGTCGGAACTGCTGGCGCGCATCGATGCCTTGGGCAGGCGCGGCGAGAATGGCAGCGCCGAAACCAATACCAAACTCAAGTTGGCCGATTTGGAACTCGATCGCATGACTCGTCGAGTGATGCGCAACGGCAAGAAAATCGAACTCACCGCCCGGGAATTTCAATTGCTGGAATTCATGATGCGCCACAGCGGCCAGGTGGTGACGCGCACCATGCTGCTGGAAGGGGTGTGGGACTATCACTTCGACCCACAGACCAATGTGATCGACGTGCATATCAGCCGCCTGCGCCAGGCGATCGACAAGGATTTTGACAAGCCCCTGTTGCATACCGTACGCGGTGCGGGGTACAGCTTGCGCGAAGACGAATAACGGTCCGCCGTGGGCCCCGATCAACGGTTTCTCGGCGTCCTCGACACGTCGCCGTTCCGTATCGCGATCGTCTACTCCCTGGTATTCGCCTGCGGCGCCGCGGCGCTGCTCTATGCGGTGGATTTTGCCGTGTCGCGCGTGGTCGACGGCAGCACCGACAATCTGATCGAAGCCGAAGTGCAGGGGTTGCGCGAGCAGATGGTGGTGCTGTCGCGCAGTGATTTCATCGAACTCATCGAACAGCGCTCGCAGGATCAGGACGTGCGCGGCGCGGTGTATTTGATGGTCGATCCGCAGCTGCGCCCCGTGGCCGGCAACGTTCCGGCATGGCCGAAGATTGACGCCAGCGAGGGCAAATGGTTTTTGTTCAAGGTGTCGGTGCCGTTCGGCGACGAGACGCGCGAGCACGAAATGCGTGCGCAGCGTTTTCCGCTGCCCGGCGGCTACAAAATGCTGGTGGGCCACGACGTCCAGGAGCGGCAGGACGTCAAGAGCCTGATGATGCGCGGCTTGATCGCCGCCGTGGTGCTGACCTTGCTGCTCGGCTTGGGCGGCGGCTTCTGGATGGGCAGGCGCATCCTGGCGCAGGCGGGCGCGATCTCGGCGGTGGCAACGCAGATCATGCGCGGCGATTTGTCGCAGCGCCTGCCGGTGCGCGACGCGGATGATGAAATCAACACCTTGGCGCGCGAGATCAACACCATGCTCGACAAGATCGAGCAACTCACCCTCGGCATGCGCACCGTGCTCGACAGTGCCGCGCACGACTTGCGCACGCCGCTCAACCGCCTGCAATCGACCGCCGAGGGCGCCATGATGGACTTAGCGCCCGGGTCGCCGGAACGGCGGGTTCTCGAGCGCGTGACGACGGAAGTCGATCGCATGCGGGGCACCTTGGATGCGCTGCTGCGCATCGCGCTCGCCGAGACCGGCACGGTGGCGCGCGAACCGGTCGACCTGTCCGAATTGGTGGCGAGCGTGGTCGACCTGTACGCGCCCGTCAGCGAGGAGCGCGGCATCTCACTCGAGAGTTCGGTGGCCCCGGGAGCCGAGGTGTTGGGCAGCCGGCAGCTGCTCGCCCAGGCGCTCGCCAACCTGCTCGACAATGCCATCAAGTTCACGCCCGACGGCGGCCACATCCGGGTGCTGCTGCGCGGTCCGGCGGGCGAGCCGGAGGTGATCGTCGAGGACAATGGACCCGGAATTCCAGCGGACAAGCGCGAGATCGTGCTCGGCCGCCGCGTGCGCCTGGATGAGGCGCGCAAATTCCCGGGTTCCGGGCTCGGATTGTCGCTGGTGGCCGCCGTCACCAAGCTGCATGGCGCGCGTCTGGTGCTCGACGATGCCGCTCCGGGCCTGCGCGTGTCGCTTAAGTTTTAATCCCCTTCGAGGCGTCAATTTCTCGACGGATGGTTGCTGCGCGATCATGGCGACGCATCTCGGGTCGGACTTAAGCCACTGAAATACCTAAGCAAAGACACTGCGAGAAACTCTCTGGCATAGAACTTGCTCAATTCCTGATTTGCGGCATGTGACCGCGTTAGGAAAAACCCATGGCCGAAGCAGCCGAAGAAGCCTCACCCCCGGCGCCGAAGAAATCCGGCGGTGGAACCGTAGTCAACGCCGTCGGCATCTTCGTGCTGACGCTCGCCGCCGTGATCGCCGGCGGCTTCGTCAACGCGAAGCTGCATCCGATGCCCGATCTGCAATTGGACAAGGACGGCAAGATCAAGGCCATCGTCCCGGTTGCCTCCTCTTCTCATGGCGGAGAGGGCGGGGAGGGAAAAGCGGCCGTCTACTTTGCGATCGACCCACCGTTGGTGGTGAATTTCGAAGACGGTTCGGCGGTGCGCTTTCTGCAGATTTCGATGGAGGTGATGGCGCGGGATCCCAAGGCCATCGAGAGCGTGCAGAGGAACATGCCGGTGATACGCAACAACTTGCTGCTGCTCATGAGCAATCGCAATTATCAGTCGCTGATGACTCGCGAGGGCAAGGAAAAGCTCAGGCAGGAAGCGCTCACCGAGATACGCGCCGTGCAGAAGAAAGAAGGCGGCGGGGATGTCGATGATCTCTTGTTCACCAGTTTCGTGGTGCAGTGATGGCCGACACGCCGCCGCCGCGCGCCGATATCTCCGCCGAAGAAGTGTCGGCACTGCTCGAGAAAAATGCCGGCGATGCACGCACCCCCAAGCCCTATGATTTTGCTTCTCAGCGCATCAATCGCATGCAATTGCCGCTGCTCGAGGTGGTCTGCAAAAGCTTCGCCGAGCGTGCCGGCGTCTCGTTGACGACGCTGCTGGGGCGCGATGTCAGCATGCAGTTCAGCGCCGTCGAATCGGCGAAAAGCGCGGATTTGCAGGCCTCGCTGCCGGTGCCGGCGACGCTTGCCATCGTGCGCTTCAAGCCGCTGCCCGGGAACGGCTTCATCAGCGTCGAGCCTGCGCTGCTGCTGACCTTGCTCGACGGCTTCTTCGGCGGCTCGGGCCGCGCCACGCCCGATCCGCAGGCAGCGATCGCGCCGGCCGCGCAACGCTTCCTCGCGTTGCTCCTGAAGAGTTTCGCAGCAGACGTGACCACGGCGTGGGCGCCGGTGACTCCGATCGAGCTCGAACTCGTCAAACAGGAGACCAATCCGCGCCTGGTGCAGTTGGGCGCGCCGCACGAGTCGCTGCTGGTCGTCAAATTCACGGTGGAATTCGCGGCCCAAAGCGGCCGCATCGACTGGCTGCTGCCCGAGTCGCTGATCGCGCCGGTGCGCGAAACACTGGCCGCGGACGGCGGCAAGCCGGCGGCACGCAAACAAGAAGCCTGGGCACCGGCATTCACCACGGCATTGCAGGATGCCGAACTCGACACCCGCGCGGTCCTCGCCGAGGCGCAGATCAGTTTGCGCGAATTGGTGCGCCTGGTGCCCGGCGACATCATTCCGATCGAACCGCCGCAGCAAGTCACCTTGTTCGCCGGCGATGTCCCCTTGTATCACGGCCGATTCGGCGTCTCCCAGGGACGCAATGCACTGAAGATTCTGACAGGAGCCTCCTCATGAGCACGCCCGATCCGAAAAACGCCGCCGTATCGCGCGCGCAATTCGGTGATTTAGCTCCGAACGCCGCCTCCGCCGGCGGTCATGAGATGAACCTGAATCTGATCCTGGATGTGGCCGTGACGCTGGCGCTGGAAGTCGGCCGTGCCCGCATGTCGGTGCGCGACTTGTTGCAGCTGACGCCGGGCGCGGTCGTCGAACTGGACCGTCTGGCCGGCGAACCGCTCGACGTGCTGGTGAACGGGGTGCGCATCGCGCGCGGCGAGGTCGTGGTGGTCAACGAAAAATTCGGCATTCGCCTGACCGACGTGGTGAGCGAAAAAGAAAGGATGGAGCAGGCCAAATGACGGTGATGGCGCAACCCGCCTCGCCCTTGTCGGTGGGCAGCTTGACGCAGCTCACGCTCAGCCTTCTGGCCATCGTCGCCTTGATCATCGTCATCAGCTGGGCCTTGAAGCGCCTGCGATTGACGGGTCCACGCGGCTCCGGCGAAATCGCGGTGATCGACGAGCTGCATGTCGGCCCGCGCGATCGCATCGTGTTGCTTCGCGTCGGCGAATCGCAAGTGCTGTTGGGACTCGGCCCCTCGGGACCGGTGGCGCTGACGCCGCTGGCCGCGCCCATCGTGCTCAAGGCAGGCGCGCGCACGCCGCCATTCGCGGAGCGGCTGCGCGACCTGATGCACCGCCCGGGCGATTCCGCATGAACGTACGGCGCATGCTTGCGGCCGCGCTGGTGTTGCTGCCGCTCGCCGCGGCACACGCCCAGGCGACGCTGCCGGCGGTTGCCATCAAGACCGCCGCCGACGGCGTGCAGACCTACTCGCTCACGTTTCAGATACTGATCCTGATGACGGTGCTGACGCTATTGCCGGCGATGCTGCTGGCGATGACGGCGTTCACCCGCATCATCATCGTGCTGTCGATTCTGCGCCAGGCACTTGGCATGGCGACCACCCCGTCGAATCAAATTCTCACCGGCCTCGCGCTGTTCATGACCTTTTTCGTGATGGGCGGCACGTTGGAGCAGTCTTACGCGACCGGCATCAAGCCGTATCTCGACGGTCAGATGGCGGGTGAAGTCGCCATCGATCGCACCTTGCAGCCGCTCAAGAAATTCATGCTGGCGCAGACTCGCGAAAACGACTTGCAGCTGTTCACCAAGCTCTCCGGAAAATCGCAATTCGCGAGCCCGGACGACGTGCCGCTCACCGTGCTGATCCCGACCTTCATGACCAGCGAGCTGAAAACCGCGTTTCAGATCGGATTCATGGTGTTCATTCCCTTTCTGGTGATCGACCTGGTGGTCGCCAGCGTGTTGATGTCGATGGGCATGATGATGTTGTCGCCGGTGCTCGTATCCCTGCCCTTCAAGATCATGTTGTTCGTGGTGGTGGACGGCTGGACGCTGCTCATGGGCACGCTGGCCTCGAGTTTCCACCTATGACTCCCGAGAACGTGATGGATTTGGCGCATCGCATGCTGCTGGTCACCTCCATGGTCGCCGCACCGCTGCTCCTGATTGCGCTGGCCGCCGGCTTGGTGATCGGCATGCTGCAGGCCGCGACGCAAATCAACGAATCGACGTTGAGCTTCATTCCGAAACTGCTGCTCCTGGTATTGACGCTGCTGGTCGCGGGCCCGTGGATATTGCGCGTGCTCGCCGATTTCACGCGCGACCTCTATTCCAGCATCCCGACAGTGATCGGCTAGGGCCCGCATGCAACCTCTGACGCTCAATGTCGCCGACGTGTCCACCTGGGTGAGCCGCTTGTGGTGGCCCACGCTGCGCGTCGGCGGATTCGTGCTGGCGGCGCCGATCGCGAGCGAATCGGTGATACCGCCGTTCGTCAAAATCATCCTGGCGTTGTCGCTCGCGTTCCTGATGGCGCCACTGATACAGACGCCGACGGAGCTATCGATTTTCTCGGCCCCGGGGCTGCTTGCGGCGCTGCTCGAAGTGCTGGTCGGCGTATCCATCGGCATGGTGGTGCAGCTCGCCTTCGAGGCGCTGACGTTCGCCGGGCAAACCATCTCGTTGACGATGGGTTTGGGCTTCGCGACCTTGGTCGATCCGCAGCGCGGCGCGAACACCACCGTACTCGGTCAGATGTTCATGATCTTCGGCATCCTGACCTATCTGTCGATCAACGGTCACCTGGTGCTGCTCGCCTCCCTGGCGCAGAGTTTTCAGTCGCTGCCGATCGGCGCCGCGCAGATCGACAAGAATCTGCTGCTGTCGGTGGCGCTGTGGGGCGGCCGGGTGTTCGAGATCGGGCTGCTGATCGCGCTGCCGGCGGTGATTGCACTCGTCATTGTCAATTTGGCGCTCGGCGTGGTCACCCGCGCCGCGCCCCAGCTGAACCTGTTCGGCATCGGCTTCACGATCACTCTGCTGTCCGGCTTCTTCGTGCTCACCGTGGGCCTGGGCGGCATCCTGTCGGGCATTTCCAGTCTCATCGACAGCGCGCTGACGGCAGCGGGCGAGCTGGTCGGCGCACCGACGATGGGCGTGCGCTAATGGCCGCCGAAAGCGAGCAAGGCGGCGAACGTACCGAAGAACCTTCGCAACGTCGGCTACAAGACGCGCGCGAGCGCGGCCAGGTGCCGCGCTCGCGCGAACTCACCAATTTCGCCACCATGATCGGCGGCAGCGCGACCTTGATTGCGATCGGCGGCACGCTCGCCACTCATCTGTCGCAAATCATGCGCAACGCCCTGCGCATCGATGCCGCGTCGCTGCGCGATCCCGGCTCGATGATGCGCTCGCTCGGCGACGCCGCGCTCGGCGCAACCGGCATGCTCCTGCCGGTGTTCGGCGCGTTGATCGGCCTCGTCGTCCTGGCATCGGTGGTGCTCGGCGGCTGGAATTTCAGCGTCCAGGCGATGGCGCCGGATTTCACCCGCTTAAGTCCGCTCGCCGGCATCAAGCGGCTGCTGGGCCTGCGCGGCGCGTCCGAGCTCGGCAAGGCGCTGCTCAAATGCGCGGTGGTGGGCGGCGTTTGTGCGGCGATCGTCTCCTCGATATTCCGCGATGTCCTGGCCCTCGGGCACATGGAGCCGCGCGCGGCGATCGGCCGCGGCGCCCAACTTCTCGGCTGGTCGTTCGTCTGGCTGTGCGGTTCGCTCGCGCTGGTGGCCATCGTCGATGTGCCGCTGCAGCTGTTTCAATTCAAGCGCACCTTGCGCATGACGCGCCAGGAACTGCGTGACGAAGCCAAGGAATCGGACGGGCGTCCCGAGACCAAGCAGCGCATCCGTCAGATGCAGCAGACCCTGGCGCGGCGCCGCATGATGCACAAGGTGCCGACCGCCGATGTGGTGATCGTCAATCCGACGCACTTTGCGGTGGCCTTGAAGTACGACCCGAAGAGCATGCGCGCGCCGCGCGTGCTCGCCAAAGGCTTGGACCTCGTCGCGCACAACATCCGCCGCATCGCCGAGGAGCATCGCGTGCCGGTGTTCGAGTCGCCGCAACTGGCGCGGGCGCTGTACCGCTCGACCGATCTGAACAAGGAAATCCCGGCCGGCTTGTACGTGGCCGTGGCGCAGGTGCTGTCGTACATCTTCAGGGTACGCACCTTGAATCCGACCATCGCGGCGCGCCTCGCGCGCCCGAACCCGCAAGTTAGCGGCGAATTCGACGCATGAACGCCCGCGCCACAGTCGCCACATTCGGCGAGTTCGCGCGCACTGGCTTGGGCGTGCCGCTGCTGGTCATGACCGTGCTCGCCATGATGGTGCTGCCGCTGCCGGCGTTCTTGCTGGACATTTTCTTCACGTTCAACATTTCCCTGTCGATCATGATCTTGCTGGCGGTGATCTACGTCAGGCGGGCACTCGAATTCGCCACCTTTCCGACGGTGCTGCTCGGGGCGACGCTGCTGCGCCTCGGCCTCAACGTCGCTTCGACGCGCATCGTATTGATCAACGGCCACACGGGCTCGCATGCGGCAGGCCACGTGATCGCCGCCTTCGGACAGTTCGTGGTCGGCGGCAACTACGCCGTCGGCATGGTGGTGTTCACCGTGCTGGTCATCATCAACTTCGTGGTGATCACCAAGGGCGCGGGACGCATCTCGGAAGTCAGCGCGCGCTTCACCTTGGATGCCATGCCGGGCCGGCAGATGGCGATCGATGCCGATCTGAACGCCGGCATCATCACCCAGGCCGATGCCATCGTGCGCCGCCAGGAGGTGCGCGAGGAGGCCGACTTCTACGGCGCGATGGACGGCGCGAGCAAATTCGTACGCGGCGATGCCATCGCCGGCATCCTGATCGTGTTCATCAACTTATTCGGCGGCACCATCATCGGCGCCGCGCAGCACGGCATGTCGCTCGCCGACGCCGGCCGCACCTACGCGCTGCTCACCATCGGCGACGGCTTGGTGGCGCAGATTCCGGCGCTGCTGCTGTCGGTGGCGGTCGCGATTCTGGTGACGCGCGTCTCGCGGCCGCACGACATGAGCCAGCAGATCATGTTGCAGGTATTGGGTCAGCCCAAGGCACTTGGCGTTACCAGCGGCATCCTGACCTTGCTCGGCGTCATCCCGGGCATGCCGAACCTCGTGTTCTTGGGCATGGCGGCGCTGTGCGCAGTGGGCGCATATCTCCTCAGCAAACGCCAAGTGGCGCAAAAGGCGGTGGTGGCAGCCCCCACTGCCGCGCCGTCGATCCCGGCCGAACAACGCGAGCTTTCCTGGGACGATGTGGAGCCGGTGGATTTGATCGGGCTCGAAGTGGGTTATCGCCTGATTCCGCTGGTGGATCGCAATCAGGGTGGCGAACTGATGGGGCGCATCAAGGGAGTTCGCAAGAAACTGTCCGAGGAACTCGGCTTCCTGGTGCAAGCCGTGCACATCCGCGACAACTTGGAGCTCGGTCCCAATTCGTATCGCATCACCATCTTGGGTGCGCCGGTGGGCGAGTCCGAGGTGTTCCCGGACCGGGAGCTCGCCATCAATCCCGGACAGGTGTCGGGCACGCTGCCGGGATCTGCAACCAAGGATCCCGCCTTCGGTTTGGATGCGCTCTGGATCGACAAGACGCGGCACGAGCAGGCGCAGGGGTTGGGTTACACCGTGGTCGACGCGAGCAGCGTCATCGCCACGCACTTGAGCCATCTATTGCAATCTCATGCGCACGAGCTCCTGGGCCACGAGGAGGTGCAGCAGCTCCTGAACCGGCTCGGTAAGAGTGCGCCGAAGCTGATCGAAGATCTGGTGCCGAAGCTTTTGCCGATGAGCGTGGTCGTCAAGGTGTTGCAGTACCTGCTGCAGGAACGGGTGCCGATACGCAACTTGCGCACCATCTGCGAGACGTTGGCGGAGCTTGCGCCGAAAACTCAAGACCCGGTGGCGCTGGTCGCCGGCGTGCGCATCGCTCTCGGCCGCAGCATCGTGCAGAACATCGGCGGACTACGCCAGGAGTTGCCGGTCATCACCTTGGACCCGGCGCTCGAGCAGGTACTGCAGGACTCCATGGCGGCGGGCGGCGACGCCTCGCCCGGCTTCGAGCCCGGTCTTGCCGACCGAATTCAGACGGCGCTTGCCGACAGCACGCGGCGTCAAGAAGCGGCGGGCGAGCCCGCGGTGCTGTTGGTGTCACCGAAGCTTCGCCCGTGGATCGCGCGCCTGATGCGCCACTCGACGCCGACGCTCGCCGTGCTTGCCTACAACGAGATTCCGGAAAACCGCCGCATCCGAGTGATTGCCGCGGTTGGACGCTGAGTTTGATTTACGGAGGTTGACATGAAGATAAAACGTTACGCAGCGCCGACCATGCGCGCCGCGTTGGCGCAGGTGCGGTCGGAGCAAGGACCCGACGCCGTCATTCTGTCGAGCCGCCGCGGTGAGGACGGCATCGAGGTCATCGCGGCCGTCGATTATGACGAAGCCCTGTTCGTCGATGCGACACGGCAGCGCGTGCCGGACCCGGTGATCGCGCCGCTCGCCGCGTCACCGCCGCCAGCGCCTCCGGCACCGGCTCCCGCGCCGCCGCCGGTGGCCGCCGAGCCCGCGTTGCGACCGGCGCCAGTCCCCCGGGCTGAGCCGCCGCCCCGGCCGGCACCGCCGCCGCGAGTTGAGCCAGCGCAGCGACCCGTACCGATGGCGCGAACCCAAGCTGCGTTCGCTTCCCGACAGGCGCAACGGGCCCAGGCGCAGAGTGCGCCGGCGCGGGTGGCGCCAACACCCCGGCCCGCGCCGCTGACTCGAGCGGTGCCCGCGGCATCGAATCGGCCGATGCAACCGGCGCGTGCGGCGCCGGTTCGTGCAATGCCACCGGCCCGCGCGGAGGCGACGCGTTCCGCTGGGATTCGCCCCGACGTGCCCGCCGATGAAGGGTACGTTGCCATGCAACGAGAATTTAAGGACTTGCGACGCATGCTCGAGACCGGGCTTGCGGGCATGACCTGGAGCGACAAGCGATTGCGCGAGCCGCTGCGCGCGCAAATTCTGGAGGATTTGTCGGCAATGGATATCGCGCCGGACGTGGCCGCGGCGCTGGCCGCGCTCGCGCCGCGGCGCACGAGCCTGGAAAATCCCTCGAAGATCTCACTGGCGATGCTCATCAAGCACCTGCCGATGGTGGACGATCTCGCCGGCATGTACGGCGGAGTCACGGCGGTCGTCGGTCCCACCGGAGCCGGCAAGACCACGACCATCGCGAAGCTCGCGGCGCAGTGGTGCTTGAAGCATGGCAGCGAAGACTTGGCGTTGGTGAGCACCGATGGTTATCGGATCGGTGCACGCGATCAGCTCATGACGTTCGCGCGCATTCTGGGTGTGCCGATGCACTCGGCGAACAACGCCCGGGAATTGGCGCGCGTCATGGATCGCCTGCATTCCAAAAAAATGATCTTTATCGACACCGCAGGGATGGGCCCGCGCGATGCGCGCCTGAACGAACAGCTCGCCGCGCTGCAAATCGGCGCAGCGCGAGCGCGCGTGCTGCTGGCACTGCCCGCGCAGGGCGAAGCCCACGCCCTCGACGAAATCGTCAAGGCGTTCGCGCGCCTGACGCCGGCCGCCTGCGTGCTCACCAAGGTGGACGAGGCGGCGAGTCTCGGTGCGGCGCTGTCGACGGCGCTGCGGCACCGGCTGAAGATTGCCTATGTGTGCGACGGACAGCGGGTGCCTGAGGATCTGCATGCGGCGCATCAGCGCCGGGTATGGCTGGTGCGCGCCGCGCTCAAGCTGAAAGAAAACAAACCCCCGCAACGCGATGAGGCGTATCTCATCCGCACCTTCGGCCGAGTACCTGCCCATGCGTGATATTCGACTCTCACCTGAACGCCGTGAAGAGCTGACCGAGCTCAATGCCTCCAAACCCGTGAAGGTGATCGCCGTCACCGGCGGCAAGGGGGGCGTGGGCAAAACCACGGTATCGGCCAACTTGGCGGTCTCGATCGCCGCGCGCGGCCGGGATGTCATGTTGCTCGATGCCGACTTGGGGCTCGCCAACGTCGATGTGGTCCTCGGGCTGCATACGCGATTCCATTTGGGACATGTGCTGAACGGCGAGTGTGCGCTCGAGGACGCCATCGTCACCGGGCCCCACGGTCTGCAAATCGTGCCGGCGGCCTCGGGCGTGAAACCCATGGCAAACCTGTCGGAATCCGAACACGCGGGGATCATCCGCGCGTTCAGCGATTTGTATCACCGAGTCGATGTGATGGTGGTCGATACGGCGGCAGGACTGCACGACAGCGTCACGACCTTCAGCCAGGCGGCACACCACGTGCTGGTGGTGGTCTGTGACGAACCAGCGTCCATTACCGATGCTTACGCACTGATCAAGGTTTTGAGCCGCGAGCACGGCGTGCAGCGCTTCCAGATTCTGGCAAATCAGACCCGCCGCTCGGGCGAGGGACCCGACCTTTTCCAAAAAATTGCGCGAGTCTGTGACCGATTTCTCAATGTCACACTGGAGTTTGCCGGTTCCATACCGTTTGACGACTACCTGCGCCGTGCAGTGCAGCGCCAGGCCGCCGTGGTCGACGCATACCCGGCGTGTATTTCATCCATTGCGCTCAAGAATCTGGCTACGAAGGCCGATAAGTGGTCTGTGCCCCAAGGGGCACGAGGTCACCTTGAGTTCTTTGTCGAACGCATGGTAGGGGCCCGGATGGACCCCTCAACGGTATTGCAATGAGAGCAAGCACACAGTACTCGAACACACAGAAGCGCGGACCCAAAGCGGCGTCGGACGAGAGCGTCCCCGTCGATCAGGTGCCGCAGGACGAATTGGTGTTGCGACATGCCGATTTGGTCAAACGTATTGCCTATCACTTGGTCAGCCGAATGCCGCCGAACGTGGAAGTGGACGACCTGATTCAATCCGGGATGATCGGGTTGCTGGACGCGGCCAAGCACTATTCCGCCACCAAGGGCGCGAATTTCGAGACCTACGCGGGCATTCGGATTCGCGGCGCGATGCTCGACGAGGTTCGTAAATCCGATTGGACTCCGCGCTCCGTGCACCGAAACATGCGCGAGATGGCGGACGTCGTGCGCAAGCTGGAAAATGCCAAGGGGCAGGATGCGAGTCCCACCGACATCGCCGAAGCCTTGGGCGTTCCGATCGAGGAATATCACAAGCTGGTACAGGACGCGGCCAGCTGCCGGCTGTTCAGCTTCGATCAAATGGGCTCGAGCGAAGATGAGTCGAGTCCGGCGGATCACGCCCGCGACGATGCGCCCGGGCCGTTCGATCACATCGAAGACGCCGGTTTTCGCGATGCACTCGCCGGCGCGATCAACGTGCTGCCCGAGCGCGAAAAACTGGTGTTATCGCTCTACTACGACGAGGACATGAATTTGCGCGAAATCGGCGAAGTGCTTGAAGTGTCCGAATCCCGCGTCTGCCAGATCCACGGCCAGGCGCTGGTGCGGCTGCGTGCACGCCTCGCGGAATGGCTCGAGCCGAACTAGCGCATGGATATATTAAGCTTAGTCGGCATCGTGCTGGCGCTGATTGCGATCATCGGCGGCGCAATCTTGAAGGGCAGCAGCGCCGGCGCGTTGGTCGGCAGTGCGGCCTTCGTCATCGTGGTGGTGGGAACCTTTGCCGCGAGCCTGCTGCAGACGCCGCTGTCGACGTTCTTGCGCGCTTGGAAAATCGTTGCCTGGGTATTCAAGCCGCCGGCGAACAACCCGACGGCCATGATCGAAAAGATCGTCGAATGGAGCAACATCGCGCGCAAGCAGGGGCTGCTCGGCCTCGAGTCCGCGGTGGAGGCGGAGAAAGACGATTTCCTGAAGAAAGGCCTGCAGTCCCTGGTCGACGGCGGCGAGCCGGATGCGATTCGCTCCAGCATGGAAATCGAATTGGACACGATGGAGCACTTCGACACCCAGGCCGCCAAAGTATTCGAAGCCATGGGCGTGTATTCGCCGACTCTCGGCATCATCGGCGCGGTTATGGGGCTGATGGCGGTTATGCAGAATCTCAATGACCCCTCGAAACTCGGTCACGGCATCGCTGCCGCCTTTATCGCGACTATTTACGGCATTGCATTTGCGAATCTGTTGTTCCTGCCCATGGGCAACAAATTGAAGTCGGTGATTCACGGTCAATCGCAGGTACGCACCATGGTGATCGAAGGCATCATCGCGATCGCCCAGGGCGAGAACCCGCGCAACATCGAGTCGAAGTTGCAGGGGTACTTCCACCATTGATGAGCCATGGCACGTAAGAAGAAACACGAAGAACATGTGAACGCGGAGGCGTGGGCCATTCCCTACGGCGACCTCGTGACCCTGCTGTTTGCGCTGTTCACCGTGATGTACGCCATGTCTTCGGTCAACGAGGGCAAGTTCCGCGTGCTGTCCGACTCCATGATCGCAGCCTTCAACGGCGCGCCGAAAAGCTTTCGGCCGGTCAACATCGGCGAGAAGGAACCGGGCAAAGGCGGCGACAAACAACTGTCGGGCGTCACGCCGACGGTGTTCTTGCAGATGAAGCAGGAAAAGTCAGTGGTCGGCGGCGCTGCGGCGATCCAGCAAACCCCGAAACCGGCACTGGTGAATCCTGCCGACGTGCCGACGGCGCTGCAGCGCATGCAACGGCAGGTGCAGGACGCCATGCAATCGCTGATCGACGCCAAGCTCGTGACCGTGCGCCGCGAAAACATGTGGCTCGAGATCGAGATCAACGCCGACATTTTGTTTCCGAGCGGCGCCGGAGAGTTCTCGTCGGCCGCGGAACCCGTGCTCGACAAGCTCGCGCAGGTGTTGAAGCCGTTCCCGAATCCGATCCGCGTCGAAGGGCATACCGACGACCGGCCGATAAAAACCACCGCGTTCCCTTCGAATTGGGAACTGTCGGCGGCGCGAGCCGCCAGTGTGGTGCATCAATTTACCCGCCAGGGAATCGATCCGCTGCGATTGGAAATCGTCGGGTTTGGCCAGTTCCGCCCGCTGCAATCGAACGACACCAGCGACGGACGCAACGCCAATCGCCGCGTCGCGGTGTTGGTCCTGGAAGAACTGCCGGCGCCGGGCAATGCAAAAGCGGGCGATCCGGCCGCGAGCGCGCCGCCGCCCGCGAGCGCCGACGCCGTGATGCCGCCGGCAGCCATGGAAAAGACCGTGCTGGTGAAAGATCAACCCCAGCCGCAAAACAACGAGCCACCTAAAACGGAATGAGCGAGGTCACGCAATGAGTGAGGTTGACCGCTTAAGCAACTCTGGCCTGTATCCTGCGCTCCCGATTGCGGACAAGCGCCCATCGCGGGACGGCTCGAAGGGTCCGCCGCGGGACGACAAGCAGCCGGCCGACAAAACCGCGACGCCAGAGGGCCCCACGGGGCCGCGTCCTCCGAAATCCCTCATCGATGAGTACGCCTGAATGACCATGAACATGAACATGCTGCTGTACCTTGCGGCCGCGACGCTCGCATTGGTAGGTCTGATCGTGGCGCTCGCCGCGCTGCGCGCGGTCCGTGGCCTGCGAGTACGGTGTCTCGGCGCTGAGGCCGCCTTGGCGGGGGTACGCCGCGAACTGGAACTCATGACCACCTTAAGCGCGAAGACCGGGCGGCGGGTGAGGCGCATCGAGGAAGAGTGTTCGGGCGTCGCCGAGCGCGTCGATCAGGTCGAGCAGCGAGGCGCGCCGCAGTCCTTCGCCGGGGCGATCGCCGCCGCGCGCCGCGGCGCCGATGCCGGCGGACTGTCGCAGCAATTTGGGATCAGCCGCGGTGAAGCGGACCTCGTCGCAAGGTTGCACGGACGCAAGCGCGCCTGAGCGGTAGACTGTCGCGGTGAGCACACCGCTTCGATCCAACGACATCCGCTGTTTCGCGCACCTCGCGCAGCACTATACCGAAGGCATCGACTACGCAATTCGCGTCGTGTCGCGCGTCTCGCGAGTGGCGATTCTGGCGCCGCATGGCGGGCGCATCGAGGGGCGCACCTCCGAAGTCGCCCGGCTGTTCGCGGGCGATGAGCATCGGCTGTACCTCTTCGAAGGGCTGCGGCCAAATGGCGATAATTTCGATTGCCTGCACCTTGCCAGCCACTGCTTCGATGAGCCGCGCGCACTTCAGCTGATCGCGGATTGCGATACCGTGGTCGCGGTGCACGGCTACGCTGCCGTCGGGCCCGATGTGTTGCTCGGAGGATTGGACCAGCGGCTGAAGCGCGAGCTTTCGCGCGCGCTCGGCGATCACGGAGTGTCATGCCTTGCCGATGGGCATCGTTTTCCGGGCAAACACCCGCATAATATTTGCAATCGAGGCCGTGCCGGCGCCGGCGTGCAACTGGAATTGAGCGAAGGCTTGCGCAAGGCCGGCGATTTCAGCGGCCTTGCGGCGGCATTGCGCGAGGTCTTAGGAGCTTAGATGCGGACCGCCGTACGCCGGATGCTGATCGCAGCAACGAGCCTCGGGATGGCAGCGGCGGTCGGCGCCGCCCCGCACCAGCCGCCGCGTCCTTCGGGCACGCCGGTGGATTCGGTCAACACCTTCATCGGTACCGGCGGCGGCGGGGTGGACTACGGCGGTACCATGCCGTTCGTCACCACGCCCTTCGGCATGACCAACTGGACGGCGCAGACCCGGCAGAACCGGATCAGCGTCAGCTCGTATGCATTCGAGGACACTTACATACAAGGATTTATCGGCACGCATCAGCCGGCGATCTGGATGGGCGACTACGGCTATGTGACGCTGATGCCGGAATCGGGATCGATCAACTATGCGCCGGAAGCGCGCCGGCAGGCCTTCACCCACCGCGACGAAGTCAGCACGCCGTATTACTACTCGGTGAAGATGGGCGCGGATCCGAAGCTCAAGATCCGGGCGGAAAT
>Ga0302319_10008308_pt1 | contig 20238 bp, 21 predicted proteins | sample Bog_T0_2_FD_203319 | JGI IMG/M metagenome (GOLD analysis project Ga0302319, IMG submission 203319) | Peat permafrost microbial communities from Stordalen Mire near Abisko, Sweden - Bog_T0_2 | ecosystem: Environmental > Terrestrial > Soil > Wetlands > Peat | place: Sweden: Abisko, Stordalen Mire... | reverse complement strand
CATGGAACATCACTTGGGTATGACGTGCGACCCGATTGGCGGTTTGGTGCAGATTCCTTGTATCGAACGCAATGCCATTGGCGCGGTGAAAGCGATTAATGCCTGCCGCATGGCTATGCAGGAGGGCGGCGTCCATAAGGTTTCGTTGGACCAAGTGATTCGAACGATGTATCAGACTGGGCTAGATATGCAGTCGCGCTATAAGGAAACTGCCTTGGCTGGGTTGGCGGTGAATGTGAAGGATTGCTGAGGAACTTATGTATAAGAATGTAGCGGCGTTTCTGAGGGAGAAAATCGCGGGGATTGAGCAGGCGGGTCTTTATAAGCGCGAGCGGGAAATTACCAGCGCTCAGCAGGCTGAAGTGGGCGTGGGCGGGAACAGCGGCGTTTTGAATATGTGCGCGAATAACTACCTTGGCTTGGCCAACCATCCGACAGTGGTCAACGCGGCGCGCGAGGCTTTAGATAAGTGGGGCTATGGGCTGGCGAGTGTGCGATTCATTTGTGGAACCCAGTTGATTCATAAAGAGCTCGAACGCAAACTGAGCGCTTTCCTGGGGACTGAAGACACCATTCTTTACGGATCGTGTTTTGACGCGAATGGTGGATTGTTTGAAACGCTGCTTGAAGAAAACGATGCAGTGATTTCCGATGAGCTCAATCACGCGAGCATTATCGACGGCATTCGATTGTCGAAGGCAGCGCGCTTTCGTTACAAAAACGGCGATATGGCCGACCTGGAAGCGAAATTGCGCGAAGCCTCGAGCGCGCGGCACAAGTTGATTGCCACAGACGGAGTGTTCTCGATGGACGGCTACATTGCCAAGCTGCCCGAGATTTGCGACTTGGCGGATAAGTATGACGCGATGGTCATGGTGGACGATTCACATGCGGTGGGCTTCATGGGCAAGACCGGCCGGGGGACACATGAGCACCACGGCGTGATGGACCGGGTAGACATCATTACCGGAACATTGGGGAAGGCGTTGGGCGGAGCGAGCGGCGGCTATACCAGCGGGCGTAAGGAGATTATCGATTTGTTGCGCCAGCGTTCGCGGCCGTACTTGTTTTCCAATTCCGTAGCCCCGCCGATTGTGGCGGCGTCGCTGAAGGTGCTCGAGTTGATTGAAAACTCGACGGAGTTGCGTGATCGCTTGTTTGCCAATACAGTGCGTTTCAGGGCGAAGATGACTGCGAACGGTTTTCAATTATTGGCGGGGGAACATCCAATTATTCCGGTTATGTTCGGCGATGCGTTTCGGGCGGCGAAGATGGCGGAGGTGCTTTTAGGCAAGGGAGTATATGTGGTGGGATTCTCTTACCCGGTGGTGCCGCAAGGCAAAGCACGCATTCGCGTGCAAGTCTCGGCGGGCCATACCTTGGAAGAGTTGGACTTTGCGGCCACCCAATTCTTAGCCGCCGAACAGCTGCTGGGTAAGGCTTAGGGTAAGAATTGTTTGGAAAAAACTTAGAGGTTGGCTCGAAAAAGCGAGAAAGGTTGCGATAGAGACGGCAGGGAGATTGAAGAAATGAACGTAGCGCAACACGCAGAGCAGATACTGGCCGCCTGGAAGCGGGCCGACCCGGCGAGTTTTGAAGCGGAACTCAACGATGCGATGCGGTGTTGCCAGCGCTCTGAACCGGTCAACTATTTCGAAAGCGAACAACGTGAGGTGTTGGCTAGTGTAGTGGAGCGGTTGCGCACGATTCGTCCCCAACAAAGCAATGCCGGCAAAACGGCGGCGGGCGGCTGTACCCCACAGAGCCTGCATGCCGGGTTCAGTTTGCTTGAGCATTTACGACAGCGCGCTGCTGCTTAAACGGTTCTGATGCCATTTTTGAAGCGGCCCTGAACAGAGGGTTGCCGTCGGTTGAGAGGCACTAGGTGACGAACGGTGAGTGTTAAAGGGCACCCACAGACTGATTCCCATTTTTGAGGCGTACTGGCGAATGATGGCAGAGATTGTTAGCCGGTGATTGGCATTGTTCAGAGGCGCGAGCAGATAACAGCGGGCTTGGCAAAAATGGTGCCGATGAGTTAGAAGAAGGCTTTTATGATCCATTTGACGCGCCTGAACCAAGCACCTCTGGTAGTCAATGCCGATCTAATTGAGCATCTGGAGATGACGCCTGACACCGTCATTGTGCTTACCACCGGGCAAAAAATTCTGGTCCGCGAAACTGCCAACGAAATCATCGAAAAAGTGGTCCGCTTCCGGCGCAGCGTGTTGGAAGGTTTGCCGTGTGCCATGGCCCTGGCGAGCGTCACTACGCGTGCTCCCGGCATAGACGAAGGGCAGCATGGCAAATGATCAGGCAAAACGCTTAGTGGCGAAACGAAAAATCGATTTTGCCACGCTGGCGGGCTTGGTGATGGCCGTTGGCGGGATCTTAGGCGGACTGATTCTCGAAGGCGGCCGTTTCAGCGATGTTGCGCAGTATACGGCAGCTCTGATTGTGGGCGCAGGAACGGCGGGCGCGGTCATGGTGACGACGCCGCATGCGTTGCTTCTCTCTGCCTTAAGGCGCCTCAAAGATGTTTTGTGGGACCCTGCTCCACCAAGGGTCGCCTTGATGGAGCAGTTGCTTCATTTTGCGCGTCAGGCGAGGCGTTCGGGCATCGTGTCATTGGAAGATCAAGCGAACGACCTTACCGGAGATCCTTTTCTAAAAAAGGCGCTGATGCTGGCGGTGGATGGTACCGACCTGCAGGATCTGCGCCGCATTATGGAGCTTGAGATTGAAGCCACGGCGCGGCGTGGCGAGGCCGAAGCTAAGGTGTTTGAAACAGCGGGCGGGTACGCGCCGACGATTGGCATTATTGGCGCGGTGCTTGGTTTGATTCAAGTGATGAAACACCTGGAAGATATGGAACGGGTTGGCCACGGAATTGCGACAGCTTTTGTGGCGACCGTCTACGGTGTTGCGTTGGCGAATCTAGTGCTACTGCCCGCGGGTGCCAAAATCAAAGCGCGTCTGGAACAGGCGCTCGAAGATAAGGAACTGATTCTCGAAGGTGTCATTGGCATTGCAGAAGGTATGAATCCGAAACTACTTGAGAGCAAACTGGACGCGTTCTTAGAAGACGAAACTCCGCTGAGTGCTGCCGGAAAAAGCGGCACGGCTGAAACCGCTGCCAAAGAAGCCGTGAAACAGCCGGTAACCGCACTTTAAACCGATAGCATGGCACGCCGCAAAGCAGCACCGAAAGAGAATCATGAGCGCTGGCTGGTGTCTTACGCCGATCTGGTGACCCTTTTGTTTGCCTTTTTTGTTGTCATGTTCGCCTCCACGCAAACTGACCACACACGTGCCAAACAGATTTCGGAGGGCGTGCAAGAGGCGCTAAAAGCCGGCTCCACGCCGCCTAAGATCGCGGCCATTATGGGCGGAACCATAGACGACAAGGGACGGGGCAATGCATTGCTGCACGGACCCGCCATGCCGGCCGCTTCTAAAACGACGCAAGATGAAATAAAAAACCTGGCCGCCGCCGCTGCTCTGTTGCGCGACCGTCTTCAAAAAGAGATCAAAAGTGGTGCGGTGGATGTTCGCGTGGAAGAGCGCGGCGTCATCATTGGTCTGAATTCGGCAGTGTTCTTTTCGACCGGAGTCGATACCATCGATCCCAGCGCGTACCCCACTCTTAGGCAAGTCGCCGAGATTATCAATCGCTTGCCCAATGCCCTTCGTCTTGAAGGCCACACTGATTCCGTACCTATTAATACGCAGCGCTTTCCGAGCAACTGGGAGCTCTCGGCGGCGCGAAGTATTGCGATGCTCCGTTTCTTTAACGAGCGCTGCCAAGTGGCGGTTGAACGAATGGCGATTGTCGGCTATGCGGACAATTCGGCTATTGACTCAAACGAGACTGCGCAAGGACGCCGCCGCAACCGGCGCGTCGATATTGTCATCGTGAGCGAAACGCGATTGCCGGCAGAAGCGCAACCGAGTCGCTAGCGTCGTCAACTCGCGAGTACGCTTTCCCAATCGATGCTCTGTGTTTGCATGCCTTATTCCTGAGTCATCTTTTGGCTTAGGGCATACCTTACCCTTTTGTTGCGATTCCGCTAAGGCGTTTGGCAAGCGGCGTGCTCTTAACCCCGGTGAGAAACCCGGCTACGAGCCCAACGAGGAAACGCCGGTAAAGGGAAAGAGCAACCATGATTTCACTTGTTACAAACGTAGACTCCCTCGATGCGCAACGCAATCTGAATATTGACAATCAATTTCAGAGCAATACCATTCAACAATTAACCTCCGGCTACCGGATTAACTCGAGCGGCGACGATGCGGCGGGATTGGCGATTGCGAACGGCTACCGGTCGAGCGTCGCCGAATTGAACCAAGGCGTGATGAATGCCAACGACGGCATTAGCCAACTGCAAATTGTTGACGGTGGGTTGAGCAATATTTCGACGATTTTGGACCGGCTGAAGACCTTGGCGACCGAATCGGCTTCGACAACGTTCACCGGCAGCCGCGCGACCCTGAACCAGGAATACTCGCAGCTATTGACCGAAGTCTCGCGCCAGGCGTCGAATATCAACCTCAACGCCGGCGGTACCTTTAATAGCTTGCTGAGTGTGTATATTGGAGGGGCTACCCAGCAAACGAACGCCAGTATATCGGTGGATTTGAGCGGTGTTAATAGCGCCGTGGATGCCACCAGCTTGGGGCTGTCCGGCACGAATGTATTGGCTGGCGGCGGAGCAGCCTTGGCCGGTAACACGCAGAACCTGACCACTGCCAGCGCCACATTCGTAGTGGGTAGTTCGCCGGCCAACGATCAGTCGTTCACATTTAATGTGTTTTCGGGCGGTACTGCGCAGAGTCTGACTGCCACGGTGCCCGCCACCGCCAGCGGGTCCGGTCTGTCCAGCGTTTTAAGCAGCCTGAACAGCCAGTTGAACCAATATGGGATCACTGCCGGGACCGACGGCAATGGGGCGCTCCAATTTACCGGAACAAATGCTTTTACGGTGGCTGATACTCCCGGCAGCGGCAGCAGTTTGCTCACGAATGAGAGCACACTGAAAGGCGCGGACGTCTACACGCCGCCGGCAGCGAACAACGCACTCACTATTACCAATGCTGGCGGCGCCTCCGCGACGGTTATGTTTAAAGGTGGCGAAAGTGTTGCGCAGGCGATTACTGAAATCAACGCGCAATCAAGTGCTTTGGGAGTGACCGCGGTGTTGAACACGCAAGGCACGGGCATTAACTTGGTCAGTGGGAGCGGTACTCTTTCGGCTACCGGCAGTGTGGCCAATGTTGCGGGCTTGGCGGGAACGACGCCAGTCACATCCACGGCCGGCGGTGTTTCCGATAACAGCGCAAATTATTCGCTTGACGGAGCTAGCACCTGGGTGGCTTCCACTGGAACGGAAACGATGCAGTTCACCACTAATAACGGCGATGCAACCGTGAACCTCGGAAGCGTAACCACGTTGGCGGGCGCTATTACGGCAATCAACGCGCAAACCGCCAGCTTAGGCATCTATGCGGTGAAAAATGCGGACGGCACGGGCATTTCGCTGCAGAGCGCCAACGGTTTTTCGATGACTGACACTAACTCCGTGGCAGCTCAAGGATTCTATGGAGCGAGTACGACGACAACCGCCCAGAACGCCAGCGCGCAGACACCGACTGCGTCCGTCACAGGAAACTCCACCGATGCCATCGAAGCCATTAATTCAGCTATCCAAACGCTGGGCTTAGTGCAAGGACGCGTAGGCGCGGGCGAAAATCTCCTCGGCTATGCAGTGAGCTTGGCCCAATCGCAGATATCGAGTTTTTCTGCCGCTGAATCGCAGATTCGCGACGCGGACGTCGCTGCCCAAGCGGCGAATCTGACCAAGGCACAGGTGTTGACGCAAACTTCTGTCGCGGCGCTGGCGCAGGCCAACTCTGAACCGCAAGCGATTCTGAAGTTGTTGCAAGGGTAGGTTAAGCGCATGGTTGGATTTTTAACAAGGGCGTGCCAAGTCGTACTAGGCCAAGCGCGACGCTTGGCAGACTGGGGCTGGCAAGCGCGTGACGGAGTCCAGTTTTTGCAAAAATCCTCCGCGTTTGCAGAAAAACTAGAATTTGGCCCAAAAGGTGCGAGATGTTCTGTGCAGGCCAAATAAAAGCCGTGAGGCGAAGGCCGGAAAAACAGGAAAAAGGAAAAACCAATGATCTCAATTCAAACTAACGTAGATTCGCTCATGGCACAGCAGAATTTGAATGTCGACAACCAATTTCAAAGCAACACCATCCAACAATTAACCTCCGGCTACCGTATCAACTCTAGCGGTGACGACGCTGCCGGACTGGCCATCGCCAATGGCTATCGGTCGAGCGTAGCCGAACTCAACCAGGGCGTGATGAACGCCAACGATGGCACCAGCCAACTGCAAATTGTTGACGGTGGGTTGAGCAATATTTCGACGATTCTTGACCGTTTGAAGACGCTGGCCACTGAATCTTCCTCGTCCACTTTCACCGGTAGCCGTGCCACTCTGAATCAAGAGTATTCGGGGCTGCTGACAGAAATCAATCGCCAGGCGTCTAACATCAACTTGAACGCCGGCGGATCCATGAATACCAATTTGAGCGTTTATATCGGCGGCGCAACTCAACAAAGCAACGCCTCGGTTAATATCGATCTGAGCGGCGCGGCGAATGCGGTTGATGCTACAAGTCTTGGCTTGGCCGGCAGCAATGTGTTGGGCGGTGGTGGCATTGGCCTCGCTGGCAACACGAATAGTCTTACGACGGCTGGCGCAACGTTTGTTGTCGGAAGCGCGGGCACCGACGATCAATCGTTCAGCTTTAATGTTTTCTCCGGTGGCACGGCACAGAGCGTGACGGCGACGGTGGTTGCTAGTGCGGGTGGGTCTAACCTTTCGAGTGTGTTGAGCAGCTTAAATGGCCAGTTGAATAAATACGGAATCACTGCCGGCACCGATCAAAACGGCGCGCTGCAGTTCAGCGGCACAAACGCTTTCAGCGTTAAGGATCCGGGTACCGCCTCAGGTACGAATCTTCTTACCAATGAAAGCTCCATCAAAGGTAATGACGTTTTCACATCGCCAACCGCGAACTCCACTCTAACCCTGGCAAACGCTGGCGGCGCCACCGCGACTGTCACGTTCAAAGGTGGTGAAAGCCTCACGCAGGCGATTAGTGCGATCAACGCGCAGTCAACCGCTTTGGGTATCACGGCGGTCCAAAACTCGCAAGGTACTGGCATTAATCTCGTGAGTGCGACTCCGGGCTTCACGGCGACACCAAGCGTAGCCAATACGGCCGGCTTTGCTGGTACGAGTGCTCTTACCTCCGCCAAAGGCGGTGGCTCCGACAACACCTCGAACTATTCACTCGATGGCAACAGCACCTGGGTGGCGTCAACCGGAACCGAAACCATGCAATTCACTACGAATGGCGGCGATGCGACGGTGAGCCTCGGCAGCGTTACCACGCTGGCCGGCGCCATCTCTGCGATTAACGCTCAAACGGCAAGTTTGGGCGTTGTTGCCGTCAAGAATTCCGCAGGTACGGGAATTTCACTGCAGAGCGCCAGCAGCTTCTCTATGACCGACACTAATAGCGTCGCCGCGCAGGGCTTTTACGGCGCCAACACTACGACCACTGCTCTGAACGCCTCTGCTCAGGCTCCCACCACTGCGGTGACCGGCAATGCAACAGACGCCATCTCGGCGATCGACTCAGCCATCTCTCAACTTGGCTTGGTACAGGGAAGCGTCGGCGCCGGTGAGAACAAACTAAGCTATGCGACGAATCTGGCGCAATCGCAGATCAGTAGCTACTCGGCAGCCGAGAGCCAAATCCGTGATGCCAACATCGCCGCCGAAGCAGCTAACCTGACGAAAGCCCAAGTGCTTACGCAGACCTCGGTCGCGGCGCTGGCGCAAGCCAACTCCGAACCGCAATCGATTCTCAAGTTGCTCCAATAGAGCTAACTCTTAACCTCTAGCCAGGTGGGGACAGGTCACGTCAAAGTGCCCCGGTCCCCACCGCTAATTTGGAATTCGATATGTCCACTAGTTCCACCAGCAGCGCCAGTAGCACTACCACTCCGGGCTTCAGCGGCACGAGCACTTTCGCCAGTCAGCTTCAGACCGTCATCACGCGGTCGGTGGCCATTGCCTCGATGCCGATCACTCAGTTGCAGAATGATGAAAGTACGCTGACGAGCCAGCAGTCCGAGTTGCAAAGTCTCGGTACCGACTTCACAAACCTGCAAAGCGCTTTTAGCGCTGTAGATTCGGCGGCCAGTTCCGGTTCGATGGCGGCGACGGTCGACGCTACGACTGTGGCGAGCGCCGCGGTCAGCACCGGAGCGCTCGCGGGTACATATTCGGTTGACATTTCAAGCATGGGTTCGCTGGCCACAGCGCTGAGCAACCCGTCGTTACCGAAAGTGTCCGACCCTACCGTTGGCAATATTTCGACCAGTTCGGCATTCACGCTCACGGTGAACGGGAATAACTACACACTTAAACCCACGGCCAACAATCTGAACGGCCTCGTGAACGCCATCAATTCAAGCGGCGCGAACGTACAGGCGACCGTCGTCAATGTCGGCGGTTCGACGTCTCCAAACTATGAGTTGTCCGTTCAAGGAACGCAATATGCGCCCACGACGATTCAATTGAACGACGGCACTCAGAATCTGATGAGCACCTTGACAAATGGTGCTTATGTCGCTTACACGGTGAACGGCGAACCCGCGACTACGCCCGCTACCAGTACTTCGCGCACGCTGGATATATCAACCGGCTTAACCGTGACGGCTCTAGCCACAGGTACCGCCAATGTGACGGTCGCGCAAAATATTGGCGGGGTTTCTAGCGCGCTTTCGTCACTGGTTACCAGCTTCAACGCCGCGCAGACTGAGTTAACGAATAACCGCGGTCAAAACGGGGGTGCCCTCTCCGGTGATTCCATCGTTGGACAGCTGAGTAATCTTTTGCAAAGTCTCGGCAATTATTCGACTGGCACGGGAAACATCAACTCCCTGGCTGCCGTCGGCTTGTCTTATAACCAGAACGGCCAATTGCAGTTCGATCAGTCCACCTTTGACGCTGCGGCCAGTTCTTCGCCTAGCGACGTGATGAACTTCTTAGGATCGGAAGGTGACGTCACCGGTTTCTTGGGTGCGGCGAGCCAGGCAATGACGCAAGCGGTTGATCCAACTAGCGGTATTATTGCGACCGAAATTAATGCTGTTGGCTCATCGGTTAACCATATTACTGCGCAGATTTCCAATGATCAGGACCGCGTGAATCAGCTCCAGACAAGTTTGACGGCGCAGATGGCCTCCGCCGACGCTGCCATCGCATCACTGCAAAGTCAGGAGACACAGATTACTGATTTGTTTGCAGCCGAGACGACTGAGTCGCAGGCACTGAACGGAAATTAGTTTTGCCTTATTATGCTTGAGAAAAGTTGCGAATCACTGCACACGGCTATCCGCAAAGCGCTTGAGGGCGGTGACTTTGACGCCGTGCGGCAAATGAGCACTGCGTTGGGTCAAGCCATTATTTGCGAAGCGCAGGTTGCGGCTCCCAGCAAACGTAAGCAACTGGTCGAAGACCAACTCAACCGTCTCAGGGAACATCTGAGTCTCGCGCGGGTGCTCCGTGCGCATGTGGCCAGTCATCTTCAGGCCAATAGCGCGGTGTCGCTCTATCAGCAGTCCCCGGGCCGCGGACATTCCTGGCGTTTTGACGGGTGAGGGGCATGGTCGTTTGAACGCCAGTCAAATCCTTGACTGACCGTCAAAAAAGCGACGCTTTACTGACCTCCTGCCTTTCATTTCCGGCATACCCCCTCATTTCTAGCCTTGCGACAAATGGCCTTTGACTTGCAGTATCTTCAGTGCAAGCCATGCTCGATCCAGTTTCTACACAATTAGACCATTATTTGACGCTGGTGAGTCAGCGGCAGAAATTGGTTGCCGCCAATATTGCCAACGCCGATACGCCCGGTTACAAAACGCAAGACTTCGATTTTGAAGCGCAACTGCACGCCGCGCTTCAAGCCTCTGACGATACTACGCCCGCTTCGCCTACTGCTGGCGCAGTGCCCGGCCTACGCGTGAAGAATGATGGGAATAACGTCGATCTAGACCGTGAGGCCCGTTTGCTTTCCGAAAACGCTTTGCGGTTTAGTATGGCTACAAATTTTCTGCGCACTCAACTAAAAGATCTTCACTCTGCCATCTCGGGAGGCGGTCAATGAGTTTATTCAACTCGCTTTCAGTCAGCGCGTCTGGCATGACGGCGCAAAGGCAACGCGCCGAAGTGCTGGTCGAGAATATCGCCAACGCCGATACCACGCGCACCGCGAACGGCGGTCCCTACCGGCGGCAGGATGTGGTTTTTGAAGCGCAATCCGTATCGCAGCCTTTCTCTTCCGTTTTCCAATCTCAGTTGGATAACCAGCCGCAAGGCGTCGCCATCAGTCAGATGGTGGTTGATCAATCCGAACCAGATAAGCGCTATTTGCCTGGGCATCCCGATGCCGATAAAGACGGCTATGTTTTGTTCCCCAAGATGAATCCGGCGGAGGACATGGTCGATCTTATGGGCGCTTCGCGTTCCTATCAGGCGAACGTATCCGCCATTTCCGCCGTGAAAGAAATGATTAACCGTTCCATGGATTTATTCCGCTAAGTAGCAATTATGGCCGCACCCATCGCTCCCATTTCTCTGCCGCGTTCGATAGAACAGATTGCTATGCCCGGTGCTACCGCTGCTCCCGCGGCGGGCTTTCATCAGGTTTTGGCTAGCGCCCTGTCACAGGTGGCACAGTCGCGTGTCGCAGCCGATAATGCCGTGTCCAATTATCTAGCGGGTGGGAATCAGGAATTGCACTCAACCATCCTGGCGACGCAAAACGCCTCGCTGAATTTTGACTTGCTTCTGCAGGTGCGCAACAAAGTGGTGTCCGCCTATGACGAAATCATGAAGATGCAAATCTGAGCCAAGTGCCGGGACCGCAAGACTCAGCACCAGAGATGAAATAGCAATTAACACGAAATGGATCAGATTAAAAAGCTCTTTGCCGCACTCAGCCTGCCCCAGAAAATCGGGCTGGCGGTAGTGTTGTTGGCCATCGCGGCGGGGGTGCCGCTGTTCACGGGCTGGCAGCACGAACGCGACTTCAAGCCGCTTTTTACCAACATGGCGCCCGAGGACGCCGCCGCGGTAGTTCAGAAACTCAAGGAAAGCGGCGTCGAACATCGCTTGACGGAGAATGGCACCACGGTTTTAGTTTCGTCCGAAAAAGTGAATGACGCGCGTCTTGAGTTAGCGGGCGCGGGTTTACCGAAGACGGGCCGCATTGGTTTTGAGTTATTCGACAAAACGAACCTGGGCGTCACCGACTTCGGTGAAAAAGTGAACTACCGGCGGGCCCTCGAAGGCGAGTTGGAACGCTCCATCAAAGCGATCACCGCCATAGAATCGGCCCGTGTCCACATCACCTTTCCCAAAGACTCAGTGTTCCTTGATTCGCGCGAGCCAGCGAAGGCCAGCGTGCTGGTCAAATTGCGGACCGGCGCTACCCTCAATCCGCAAAATGTGATTGCGATCAGCAATCTTATCGGTAGTGCGGTCGAGGGGCTCTCACCCGACGCTGTTTCAGTAGTCGATATGCGCGGCACTCTCCTCAGCAAGCGCCGGCTATCGGGCGACGGCGTAGATTCCGAAGATGCCTTGCTTGATTACCGGCACCAGGTGGAAAAAGACTTGACGGCGAAGGTGGAGGCGACGCTGGAGCCACTCCTCGGCGAAGCGCGCTTCCGCGTGGGCGTTTCCGCCGATTGCGATATTTCCACCAGCGAGCAAACCGACGAAACCTATGATCCAACTCGCTCGGTGATGTCCACTTCACAGAAGACCGAAGATGTGTCGAACAACACTCAGCCCGGTGGCGTCCCAGGCACGCCTTCTAATCTTCCGCGCTCAACCATCAAGCCGCTGGGTATAGGCGTATCGAGCGGTACGTCGCGGCGCACCGAAAGCATGGCCTTTGAAACGTCACGCAGCGTTCGGCAAGTGAAAATGCCGCGGGGCAGCATCCGCCGGATCTCGGCGGCCGTCTTGCTCGATCAGGATCTCGTCTGGCAGGGGCTGGGCGCTCAGCGTAAGAATGTTTTAGCGCCACCGACGCCAGAACGTATTAAAGCCATCCACGACATCGTGGCGGGTGTCCTCGGCATTCAGACCGAGCGCGGCGATCAGGTCGTGATCGAAAGCCTACCGTTTGAACAGACTCTTGCCCAGGAAGAAACCGCCAATGCCGCCGAGGCTGCCGCCAATGTGAAACCAGGAAAAACCGCGCCGCCACCACCGTATGCCAAATTGCTGGCTGATCGACGCGTACAAATTGGCGCGGGGGTGGGCGTGCTGCTGCTGATTGCCGCGCTGGTGTTCCTGATGGGACGCAAAAAGAAGCAGACCAAAGTTGAACTTGAAGCGGCTGCGGCAGCGCTGCCGTCGGCCGGCGTCGAAGGCGCGAAACAGGTTTCGGATGGCAAGCCAGGGGCAGCGGCGGACGGCCATCAAATCGCCGGGCCGGAGGGCTCCACGCACGAAGAAACAGCCGAGGCAATAGCTCGCAAACCACGGCTGGCGCTGCCGGAAATGGACAGCTCTACCAAGATTCTGTTGCAGCAGATTCAAGATCATGTAGCCAAAGATCCGGCGTTCGCTGCTGGAGTCCTTCGTGGCTGGATGGAGGAAGAATAAGTGATTCGCCGAATTACCGACGCCTCGCTCGCCGTCGAAACCGTCGTCTGGCCTGGGCGCGAAAAAAGCGCCACTACGACAGGCTCACCGCTGCGGCAAATCGTCCAGTCGCCGACGAAAGAGCTTGCACCTGGCAAACAGTCGCAGAAAACCGAGGTCAGCGGCCCCGATTCAGCCGAGTATGAGCGCCGGTTAGCGGAGCTTGAACGTTTGCGGCAGTTGGAAAAAGTGGAAGAGCATCATCGTGGCGTTGAGGATGGCCTGCGGCGTGGCCGCGAGGAAGCCGCTGCCGAAGTGAAAAAGTCGTTTGACCAAGTGGCCCACACATTGGAAGAGCTATCGAAAATCAAGCGCAAGCTTCGCCATGATGCAGAGCATGAACTAGTTAAACTATCCCTCGCCGTCGCACGCCGCATTCTCTATCGGGAGTTATCGACCGACCCTGCTTCGATAGAAGGCATCGTCCACGCCTCTCTCCAAAAATTGCAGCAGCGCGAAGCATCCAAGGTCCGCGTTTGGCCAGCCGCCGTGCCCGCCATTCGTGCCGCGTTAGAGCGCATTGGCTCCCGCTCTGGAATTGAAATCGTCGCCGATCCTGGGCTCCCCACCGGTGGCATCTTATTTGAGACATCACTCGGCGAACTCGACGCCTCCATCGATACACAACTACAGGAGATTCAGCGCGGTTTTGCCGACCGTCTGGCTATTAGATGAGTACCCCAGTCATTACTTCAGAACCCGCTATTAACCTCGACGGCTATATCACTTCACTCAAGCAAGGCGATCTTTTGCGCTGGCGCGGTGTGGTCAGCGACGTCACGGGCTTCTTGATCGAATCCAAGGGGCCGGCCTCGCCCATCGGCGGCTTCTGTGAAATACAAACGACCAACGGACGCACCATTCGTACTCAGGTGGCCGGTTTTCGTAATGGCCGCGTCCTTTCCATTCCTCTGGAAGAAATCGACGGCCTGGAAGCTGGCGATGCGATCTTCGCGCGCTCCGACGATGCGCAAGTCAGCGTTTCCCCAGCCCTCTTGGGCCGCGTGCTCGATGGTTTCGGTAAGCCCATGGATGGCGGACCGCCCATCGAAGCAGTCGCCAAATATGACCTGTTTGCGACACCTCCTGGACCGCTGGAACGAGAACATATTAAAATCCCACTGGTCACGGGTATTCGTGCCATTGATGGCATGCTGCCTTGCGGTCTGGGGCAACGCATCGGCTTATTTGGCGGCAGCGGCGTCGGTAAAAGCACGCTACTCGGAGCCATGTCACGCCACAATTCCGCCGATGTTACCGTGATCGCGCTCATCGGTGAGCGCAACCGCGAGGTGCGCGGTTTTCTCGAAGAGGAACTCGGGCCAGAAGGCATGAAACGTTCGGTGGTGGTCGTGGCGACTTCCGATCGCCCGGCGCCGTTGCGCGTTCGTGCCTGCTTCGTTGCCCTCGCCGTCGCCGAATACTTTCGCGATCAGGGCAAGAACGTCCTGCTTGTCATGGATTCCGTCACCCGCCTCGCCATGGCACAGCGCGAGATTGGCTTGGCTGCTGGCGAACCTCCCAGCCAAAAAGGCTACACCCCTTCCGTATTCGCCATTTTGCCCAAAATGTTCGAACGCGCTGGTAATTTCAAGCGGGGTAGCATCACCGGTTTCTTCACGGTGCTGGTCGAAGGCGACGATCTCAACGAACCCATCACCGATGCCGCGCGCGGTATTCTCGATGGTCACATCGTTCTCTCGCGTCAATTAGGCGCCGCCGGCCATTATCCTGCCATCGATGTGCTGAGTTCCATTTCGCGTGTGGCTTCACATGTTGCACCCGCGGATCATCTTAAGGCTGCTAGCAAGATGCGCGAAGCGCTCGCCAGCTATCAGCAGTCGGAGGACTTGATTTCGCTGGGCGCCTATATCGCCGGAACCAATGCCAAACTGGACGCCAGCATCCGCTCGCGTGAACGAATGATGAACTTCCTCCGTCAGCGGCCGGAAGAATCAAACCCGCTCGAGGCCACAGTGGGCGCCATGAAGGAGATTGCTGCCGCGCTCTAGCATGCAAAGATTTCGTTTCCGTCTTGATTCGGTTCTGCGCTTGCGGGCCATGCGCCTCGCTTTAGAGCGCGATAAGTTTCGCCAAGCTCTGGCGGAAGTCTCGCGCCTCGAACAAGCCATGGCTGCACTTGCCGCTGAACGCGCCGCGGCCATCGAGTTCGTGAAAAACGAACCGGGGGTAGGGAACACCGAGCTGCATAGCCTTTCCGCCTACCTGCTGGCCTATGAAGCCCGTGTCGGCGTCCTACAGAAAAATCTGGAAGTCGCCCGTTTTCGTGCTGCCGAACAACGCAAGCGTGTGGTTGTCGCCGATCGTGACGAACGCCTTTTGATCAAGCTAAAAGAGAAGCAGCGCGCCGAATGGCAAGTTGCTGCCGATCACGAATTGGAGGTTTTGGCCCAGGAATCCTGGAACGCCGTGCATTTCAAACGCGATTCTTGACGCATTTGGCATTCCAATCTCGCCGATTTGCCTCTACTGGCAAGAATTTGCCTCTTCGCCCTCAATCTTTTGCCACTTTGCACCGATGAGTCTCCCGAGATCAATCGTGCGAACTAAACTACTTTGGATTGGCCCAGATCCAGCCGTAATGGATGCCAGCGTGCGAGTCGCCCTCCGCAACACCGATATTGTGGCCGAAAACTCCGTGGCTGTCGCCTGTGACCGGCTGCGCAGCGGGAATTGTGACGCCGCGGTATTGAGCCTCGCTTCACTCGATGCTAACGGCGAAGAGGCTCTCAGCGCGCTTTTCCGTTCGGCTCCCCATCTTCCCTTGATCGTCCATCACCGCAATGGCAATATTGACGACGTCATCCAGTTAACCCGCCAAGGTGCCTTTCACGTACTACTGGGAGAGATAGATCCCGAAACGTTGGCCGACGCAGTGGCCCGCGCTGCTCGTCAGTCTCAACTCATCCCGCAAGTGACACAAACCGCTCCTTGGCGCCATTTCCTGATCGGTCGAAGCCGGTCCATGCTGCAGATCTGCGAAATCATTCAACTCGTGGCCGCCAAGCGCTGCACGATTCTCATCAGCGGCGAAACCGGCACCGGTAAAGAAGTCATCGCTAAAGCGATACATGCCGCTAGCAATCGCGCCTCGCAGCCTATGGTCTCGGTCAATTGCACTGCTTTACCAGCGACGCTGATTGAAGCCGAACTCTTCGGCCACGCTAAAGGCGCTTTCACCGGCGCTATTTCCAGCCGCGTCGGACGTTTCGAACAAGCCAACCGCGGCTCCTTGTTCCTCGACGAAATCGGCGACCTGCCACTAGAAGCCCAAGCCAAAATTCTGCGAGTGTTGCAGGAGCAGGAGTTTCAGCGCGTCGGCAGTTCTGAAACTGTGCGCGTCGACGTCCGAGTTATCGCCGCTTCCAATGTCGATCTCGAACAAGCCGTCCGCGACCGCCGTTTCCGCGAAGACCTTTACTATCGCCTCAATGTTGTCCCCATCCATTTACCGCCGTTACGCGACCGTCCTGACGACATTCCGCTCTTGCTTCAGCATTTCCTAGACAAAATCCGCGCCGCCGAAAACACCGAGCCGAAGCAAATCAGTCCGGAAGCTATCGATTGCTTGCAGCATCTTCCTTGGCCCGGCAATATCCGCCAATTGGAACACGCCGTCCAAATGGCTTTCGCCCTGAGTGGCGATCGCCGCGTTTTGGGCCCGAATGATTTTCTGGTTCGCCGTCCCGTTCCTTCGCAGCGCCCAAGTGAGACCGCCCTGGCAGCAGCGCCGCTCGTTCAACTTCCGCAGGAAGGCCTCAATTTTGATGAAGTGGTGGGCAGTTTTGAATTGTCCCTACTAAACCAGGCATTAACGGCATCCGGCGGCAACAAAGCTCGCGCGGCAGATCTCTTGAAAATTAAACGCACGACCCTTCTTGCCAAAATGAAAAGTCTCGCCCACGCCGCCGCTGGAGGCAGCACCAGTACCGACGTCGCCGACTAAATTCCCCAAACTTAGTTGTCTCATTCCCACCCGCGTTAGAGTAGAAGAAACGCCACTGGAAATAACTGCGATTCTTTCAATACCAGCTGGCTATTTCGCCCCTCCCTTGCTTTGACTGGGTTGGGCTAGAGGAAGGGACGCTGTTGAATCGCGACATCTTAGTTGTTGAAGACAACCCCGCCGACGTGCGCCTCATGCAAGAAGCGCTGCGCACTCTCGAACCCGCCGTAACCGTCCACACGACGTCCGATAGCGACGACGCCCTGCGCTTTCTGCGCGCCGAAGGTAAGCATCTCTCCGCTCCTCGGCCTCGCCTCGTTTTCCTCGATTTCAACCTACCGCGCGGTGGTTCCCTCGACCTGCTTCGCCAAATGAAGGCCGATCCCGCCCTGCGCCTCATTCCCGTGGCCATCCTCACTTCGTCAGATTCCGCCAAAGACATCACCGAGGCGTACGATCACCACGCCAACTGTTATCTGACCAAGGCGCCCGATCTCGACGGTTTTTTTCAAATCATCCGCTGGGCCGCGTATTTCTGGCTTGATATCGCCACGCCCCCGCCCGCCCCAGCCGAACCTATTGACCCGCTTGCATTCACCGTCGGGCTTTGAAATAATCACGCTCGACATGTCCTCCGCCCTCTCCCGCCGCTCCCTCGTGCAGACGCTGGCCGTTTCCGCACTCGCTGGTTCTGCCGCGAAACCCGCCCAAACCGGTGGAACTTATAAAGAGTTTCATTGGCCTCTCACTGAATCCGCCACCACTCCCAAACTTTGCCTCGGCATCAACCAGCTCGATCTCGTCGGTCTGCGCAAAGTCAAACAACTGGGAGTCGATCACGTGCTGCGCGGCGGCCCCAATGTGCTCCCCTGGCGCGAAGACGAACTTCGCTCCATGATGGCTGTGGCCAAAGCTGCGGCCCTTTCGCTCTCGAATCTAATGATTGGCGGCTTTCCCAATGCCATCTACGGCCGTCCTGGGCGCGACGAAGAAATCGATAGGGTCCAGCAATCCATCCGCGCCGCCGGCCGCGCTGGTTTGCCCGTTGTTGAATACAACTTTTATGCCCACCGCGCCATGGAAGGTTACTACGCCGAACCGGGCCGCTCTGGCGCTGGCTACACCTCCTTTGACTACGCCCGCATGAAAGATCTTCCGCCGCTCGCGAACGAGGGTGCTCATTCGCTCGACGAAATGTGGGCGAACATCACTTACTTTCTGAAAGCCATCGTCCCTGTTGCCGTGGAATCGAACGTCCGCCTCGCTCTGCACCCAAACGATCCGCCCGCGCCGCTCAGCCGGGGCTCGCAGCAGATCATGGGCAGCGTGGCTGGCTGGAAAAAGCTGATCGATATAGTGCCCAGCCCGCACAACGGCATCACCTTCGATTGCGGCGTCACCCGCGAAATGGGTGAAAACCCGGTGGAGGTCTGCCGCTATTTCATGGAGCGCGACTGCATCAACCACGTCCACTTTCGCAACGTGCGCGTCCGTAAACCCTACGAAGACTACGCCGAAGTCTTCATCGACGAAGGTCAAGTCGATATGTTCGGCGTGATGCGGGCTCTCGTCAACGGCAAATACCCGCGGCTCATCTATCCCGAACACCCGCGCGCTCTCGATGTCGATCAAGAAGAAAACGCCAATACCGCAGCAATGTTCAAATCTTCTTATCCTGGCGGCGGTTCGTATGCGGGTTACGCCTTCAGCGTCGGCTACGCCCGCGCCATGCTGCAGGCCGCTCTCGAAAGTTAACCCGGTCGAAGTTCAACCATTCGGACGAAATATAAACTGAAAACCGGCTTCGTGCAGAGCCCGCAGCGACGCAAGATCTTTTTTGTAGCCTTCGTTCTCTTCAAGCGTGCTGAAGAAATCCGACAACTCGCTAAAACTAATCTTGTTCGCATCAATCTGATGCTGGTTGAAATCCCACACATCGGTAATGCCAAAACAGCGCGCAAAATTCCTACCCGCCGCTGTGCCTTCAACGATGCCGAACAGCCTTGCCACCACAAGCGAGCCCGGTTTGGTAGCTTGATAGAACTCTGCCGCATAATCCAGGTGCGCCGCCAACTCTGGAGTGTAGGGTCCTATCGCCCAAATTTCTGCGTAGAGTGCCATTGACTTAAAGAGCGCACGTGGGCACAAAAAGAAATTGAAAGCCAAACCTCCGGAGATGGTCCAGCCTTTCCAACTCTTCTTTGAAGTGCCCTCCCCAGACGTCAAACGTGTCGGACAAAGCCCGCAAGCCCGCGAAGTCGATTTTATGCCCATCAATGTGGTGCTGATTGAAATCCCATGGATCGGAAATGCCAAGGCCGCGGGCGATCGGGCCGCGGTCACTCTCCTGATGGATGATCAACAGTTCCGTTGCCACCAGCGCGCCGGGCTTGGTCGATTCATAATAATTCGCGGGATAGTCAAGACAGTGAGCGACCTCGGGCGCGTACGCACCCCAAGCCAAGACCGAACCAAATAGCATAGAGGAGCCGCTATGCAACGCTCGGCAGTCCTGCCAGCGCCATTGCCAGTTCGTTTTCGCTATAACTCTGATCTGTCAATTTACCTTCCTTGTAATCCATGTACGCCTGCATGTCGAAGTGTCCATGCCCGCACAAGTTAAAGAGAATCACCCGCGCTTTTCCATCGCGCTTCGCCTCTAACGCTTCGTCAATCGCCCCGCGTACCGCATGGTTCGCTTCCGGTGCCGGCAAAATCCCTTCGGCCTTCGCAAACTGCAAACCCGCTTCAAAACAAGCCAGTTGATGATACGCCTTCGCTTCTATCAATCCGAGTTCCTTAATATGGCTTACCAACGGCGCCATGCCGTGATACCGCAAGCCACCCGCGTGGAAGCCCGGCGGCGTAAAGGTCGAACCCAGCGTATGCATCTTCGTCAACGGCGTCAAATGTCCGGTGTCGCCAAAATCGTACGCATACTGGCCACGCGTCAAACTCGGGCAGGCCGCCGGCTCCACCGCCACAATCCGCCGCTTCTTTCCGCCGCGCAATTGTTGGCCAAGAAACGGAAACACGATCCCCGCAAAATTAGATCCGCCGCCCGTGCACCCCACCAACACATCCGGATCATCGCCGGCCATCTCCAATTGCGCCATCGCCTCCTGCCCAATCACCGTCTGGTGCAGTAGCACATGATTCAAAACCGACCCCAACGCATACTTGGTATCATCGCGCTGCGCCGCCATCTCCACTGCTTCCGAAATCGCAATCCCCAAACTGCCCGGGTGGTCCGCGCGTTGCGCCAGCACCGCCCGTCCCGCATTCGTTTCACTCGAAGGCGACGCCACGCAGCGTGCGCCGTATACCTCCATGAACGCCCGTCGGTACGGCTTCTGATTGTAAGAAACCCGCACCATGTAGATATCGATTTCCAGGCCAAACAAGGCGCCCGCAAACGCTAACGACGATCCCCACTGGCCCGCGCCCGTCTCCGTGGTAATGCGCTTG
>Ga0302319_10008307_pt1 | contig 20240 bp, 26 predicted proteins | sample Bog_T0_2_FD_203319 | JGI IMG/M metagenome (GOLD analysis project Ga0302319, IMG submission 203319) | Peat permafrost microbial communities from Stordalen Mire near Abisko, Sweden - Bog_T0_2 | ecosystem: Environmental > Terrestrial > Soil > Wetlands > Peat | place: Sweden: Abisko, Stordalen Mire... | reverse complement strand
CACGCCGATCGCGCTCGACTCGGCATGTGCATCGAGCCCCACATAGCTCGTGATAATCTCGTCCATGGTCTGCCTCCTGTGCTCGTTGTAGATGTCGCCTTGACGGCGCTCTACAGGTGGCTCGGCGCAAGCAATTGCACAACCCACGGTACTGCGGGAGGCAGACCTCTTCGCTTCCTTACTCTTCGACACCCGCCTGTTCATGCGGGGCCATGATGCCTAGTAGTTCCTCATCGGGCGCGGCCCGACCCCGAGGGATGAAGCGTAAGAGTGGAATTGGAGTGGAATTTGCTGATCGACGACGTTTTGCAATGCAACCGCATTTGCGACCAATTCGCTGTAGACGACTGCTTTTTCCTGATCAGCCGGATCATTGGATTTAAGCAGACCCTCTCCACCGAAGGCCAAGTGCTTCGCAAACCGGTGATGACGTTCAATCGTTCCCAGATGCCGGCTCATCCAAACCCATGGGTTTGGACATCACAAATAGATCGACAAAGAAAGTGCGGGTTGCCGCGAGTCGAGATGCCGAGAGCGTACGGCGGCGAATCTTGGATGCGGCGCAACGCGAATTCAATGCGCGCCGGCTATGCCGCCGCCAACACCAACGTCATGGCTCTCGATGGAGTATCCAAAGCGACGATCTTTCGGCCATTTTCCCACAAAGCGAGTCTTGTTCGAGGCCGTCATTGCTCGAATCGCGGCACGTTGGTCCGAGCATGTCGATGCAATTTCGATAACCGAGCGCAAGCCGCGCGACTGGTTGCGTGCTTTCGGTATACGGGCATTGCGGTGGATTCTCTCCGACGAGGCGTTGTTCGTGGGCCGCATGGCCATCGCCTGGAACAATGGCTTAAAGAAAGCGGCCTGACGCAAACTCAAGCAGCAAAAGTGCTGGGTATCACCCAGGCTCGGGTGTCCGATATCAAGCGTGGTAAATTCGGTCAGTTCAGCTTGGACATGTTAGTTCGATTGGCATCGAGGGCCGGACTTAAGCCAAGACTGAAATTGGCGGCGTGAGAAACGAGGTGTTGATGTCCAACAACGACCGGAGACGGCCACTCTTTTCAGAGGCATGATTTAGGGGACTCTTAGGAAACCGAATTTTTTATTTGTCGCAAAATCAATAAGTGGGGCTGAGAATGTGGTGGGTACACGGCCCAACATCCAATAGCGTTCGGGGACATCCAGGAACGTCCGCCGCGGCGATGAAAACCCAAGAATTTGCTCGAAATCCAATTCGGAAAAGCGGAAACCCATCGACAATATATTATGGTGCTCAACGGCGCAGACGCCCGTTACATCGGCCCGAGGTCAATATCGGGTCGATCGCAACTGTTGTTGCCGCTGTTGACGGCAGGTTGCCAGCACCAAGCCTCGCAGCCAGCGATGCGCCGGATCGGCGTCGAGGCGTGGGTGCCACATTTGTGACACCGTGATCGCCTCCGTTCGAACCGGCAGCGGGAAGCTCCTCATTGCTGCGGGACCGGCATTTGCCGGATGGGCCATCGTGGCGCTAAAGAACGAGCCGGTCACCAGCGCCACGAGATCGGACACGCTTGCAACCGCCAAGGCTGCTCGGAAGCTCGGGACGACTACGACGATTGTGCGCGAGAGGCCACGTGCCGCCAATGCGTCATCTACGGGGCCCCTCCCGTCACCACGGCGCGAAACCACAACGTGACCACACGCCGCGTATTGCTGGGTCGTAACTTTGCCTCTGCCAAGCAAAGGGTGGCTCTTTCGAACTGCACAAACAAAGTGGTCGCGAAATAGGGTTTGTAACCGTACCTCTGGGCCCGACTTGGCGAGCACGCCAATCTCAAGATCTACCAGCCCTTCTCGCAGCGCTCGCACGTCCTTGTCGGGCTTGGGCGCGAAATGAAGGCGCACATTCGGTGCTACCGAAGTTACAGCTGTAACGAGCGGCGCGGCGAAAATCTCGACAAAACCCTCGTTGGAGCGAATTGTGAAAGACCGTTTTATCTCAGCGAGATCCAAAGCGGTGGCGACGGGACGCAGCACGGCTTGAGCATCCTGTGTCAGATCACGAACGCGTTCGCGAAGTTCGGTAGCGTGCGGCGTTGGCACCATGCTTCGACCCGCGCGCACGAGCAGTGGATCTCCTGTCGCCGCCCGTAATCGCGCGAGTGTCCGGCTCATCGCCGAAGCACTGAGGCCTAAGCGCCGCGCCGCGCCCACCACAGTACCCTCGGCAAGCAAAGCGTCCAACGAGGACAACAAGTTCAGGTCAATATTCGCCATAGACAGAAGATAGCCTAACGGGCCATGGCGTCCGGTGCACGTATAAAGTGCGGCCGATGCGCCTTCCGCAGTGATCACGGCCGCTATATCTTGCTGGCTTCCGGGTCGGATATGTCCGTCCCGGATGCAGCGGCACATTTGCCCATCATCCATCGCTGCTAGAGGAGAATTGTAAGTGCCCACAACATCGTCTGATAGACAGCTCCTTCTCATTGGCGGTTCGCGCGGCCTAGGTTTCGCCTTGGCTGAGGAATACCTCAAGCGCGGCTGGCAGGTTGTGGCCACAGAGCGGAACAGCACCACATCGAAACTGCACGATCTATTGGGAAGCGCCGAAGATCGACTCGAAATAGAAACCCTGGATATCAACTATCCCGATCAAGTGACCGCGCTGCGAGCGCGTCTGGCATCGAGAAAATTCGACATGCTGTTCGTCAATGCCGGTATCGGTATCCGAAAAATGATCGCCGAGGTTTCGACCGACGAATTCGTTCGTATGATGGTGACCAACGCCTTGAGTCCCATGCGCATTGTCGAGAGCATGCAGGATCTCGTGCTGCCGACTGGCACGATCGGGATTATGTCCTCCGGACAGGGCAGCATCACGAACAATGAGAACGGACACTACGAGATCTATCGTGGAACCAAGACGGCGCTCAACATGTTCATGCGCAGTTTTGCCGCCCGGCACGCTGATGATCCGAGAACGCTGTTGCTAATGGCGCCGGGATGGGTGCGCACGGATCTGGGCGGCCCCCAGGCGCGTCTGAGCATCGAGGAAAGCATACCAAACCTCGCGAATACGATGGACGCGCAGGCTGGAAAAGCGGGTCTGCAGTATCTGAATTATCTCGGCCAGACGGTTCCGTGGTGAGTGTGGAGCTGCGCATCGTTGCGGTCGAAGAGCACTTCACCTGCCAGGATCTTCTCAGTCGGATCGATTGTGCCACCTTGGTGCGGAACGGATGGCCTGCGCCCGAAACGGTTATGTTCCAAGCCATAAACCCACCGGCGCTGGCAGACACGGGCGAGGACAGAATGGCCGCTATGAAGGCGGCGGGCATCTGCATGCAGGTGCTTTCAGTTCCAGGACCGGGAGCCGAGATCGTCTCAGGTCCGGACGGCATCGCAATTGCCAAGGAATTTAACGACAGAATGGCGCGACTGATTTTCGCCCACCCTGAACGCTTTGCGGCGATTGCCCATCTGCCGATGAGGAGCCCGTCGGCTGCAGCCGACGAGCTGGAGCGCGCCGTGGTGGAGTGTGGGCTCAAGGGCGCATTAATCAGTGGCACCATTGACGGCAAGTTTCTGGACGCGCCCGAGTTCGCGCCGGTACTCACCCGCGCCGAACGCCTCGACGTTCCGCTGTACATTCACCCTGGGTACCGCCTCATGGCGTTCGCGCCGCCTATTACGACGGACTCCCCGATGAAGCCTCATTCGGGCTCGCCATTGCTGGTTGGGGCTGGCACGCTGAAGTGGCGGTCCACATCCTGCGTCTCGCCCTATCCGGTACGCTAGACCGACACCCGCGAATGAAGCTTCTGATTGGTCATATGGGGGAGGGCCTGCCGACTATGATGGAACGAATCGAGCGGGTATTTACCGCCTACAGCAGCACGCATCTTGAACGCAACGTCGCACGAGCCATCGTGGAGCAGGTGTGGGTTTCAACCAGCGGGTTCTCAAGCATGCCGGCATTTTTGGCAGCCTTCATGACCTTTGGCGCCGATCGCCTAATGTTTTCGGTTGACTACCCCTTCGGCAACAACTTAGCGGCCGTGGATTTCCTCAAAAACTTGCCGGTGTCCCTCAGGATCGCGAGAAGATTGCCCACAAAAATGCCGACGCATTACTCCGGCTGTTGCCTCGGCGATCAGTTAGGCAATGTCTAACTCAACGCATCACAAATCCGCCATCGACTGAGATCGACTGGCCCGTGATGTAGCTGGCAGCGTCGCTGCACAAAAAGAGAACGGTGTTCGCGATCTCCTCGGGCCGTCCTTCCCGCTTCATGGGTACGAAGTACTCAAGCATCGCCCTCAACGCATCTCTCTGTCCTTCGGCCTCCATCTTGTCACTCATCGGCGTGCGAATCAGTCCAGGGCAGACATCGTTCACGCGTATACCGCGGGTCGCGTACTCAAGAGCGGCGCTCTTGGTAAAACCGATGACACCGTGCTTCGCAGCGTGATAAGTGCCGCGTTGATTGCCACCGACCAAACCGCCAAGGGAAGAGCAATTCACGATGGCACCGGTGCCTTGTTTGCGCATCACTTGGAGCTCGAACTTCATGGAACTCCAAACACCCCGCAGGTTCACACTCATCACCCGGTCATAGTCATCGCGCGGTGAGTCGGCGGTTTCGGCAAGGACGTTCTGAATGCCAGCATTATTGTAGGCTGCATCCAGCCGCCCAAACTCCGCTACGGTCCTCTGCACCATGGCTTCTACCTGGGCATCGTCACACACATCACATGTAACGCTCAGCGTTTTATAGCCCTTGGCAGAGAGTTCTTGGGCCGCCGCCTGCACTGCCTTCTCGTTCCGATCAGCCAACACCACTGAGGCGCCGGCCTCAGCAAATGCTTTGGCTGTCGCTAGCCCTAATCCGGATGCAGCGCCGGTGACAAGTGCCACCTTGTTTTCGAAAGATATCTTCATTCAGGTCTCCAATGTTTGCATAAACGTCGTTCCACTTGGACACAAATGTTATTTCGTGGCGCCGTTACCCGATCTCGTTGTTTCGCAGGCGAATCATCCCGCCGCACATGGAAAGTTGCCCTACCTGTGATCCGGTTGAGCGAGGCGGCTGTCAAAGACACTCTTCGCCACGGGAACTGCCGACATGGCATTCGGCCAACCGACGTAGAACGCGAGGTGTGTGAGCACCTCGGAGGCCTGCGCTTGGGTCAGCCCGTTGTCCATGGCCTTGTTGAGATGAAACGAGATCTGCGCGCTCTGGCCAGCAGCAATTAGTGCGCTCAACGTGACGAGACTTCGATCGCGCGGTGCCAAATCGGGTCGCAGCCACAGATCATGGAACAGCAATGACCCTGTGTAGTCGACGAGTCCGGCAGAGACTGGACCCACGTCCGCCTCGACGCGCGCCGCCCGCTTTTGCTCCGCAGCCAGGTCCATTGGCAGGAGCTTGGGCGAAACGACAGGCAACTGATCGGTGTGGACGCCGCGTTTGGCGAAGATGTCTTTCGCGACCATGACGGCCGCCTTGGCGTTCGGCCACCCAGAATAAAATGCAAGATGAAATATAATTTCAGACAGCTCGGCGGGACGTACCTCATTGTCGAGCGCTCGCTTGAAGTAATAAGGCATCTCGACGGTCTGATTGCGCGCGATCAATGCGGCCACGGTAATGAGACTGCGATCGCGAGCGGACAAGCCGGGGCGATTCCAGACCTCGCCCAACAATTTGGTCTGTGTGTAAGCCGCGAGAGCGGGTGAGACGCTTTGAACATCAGTTTGCGATGGCACGGAAGCTCCAGATGAAGTTCTTGGTGAAGAAGATGCGGCGTGGGCAGTGAGCGGCAAGCTGATGGCGAGGAGCGCCGCTATCGCCTCTGCCGGCGCGCGCCTGGAACGAATCGGTCTCATCGCGACACGTTCGGTACGCCCGCCGAGTACTGCTGGTCGGAAACCGGCTCCAGCCAATCAACGTTCTTCCCATCGAGCAGTTCCTGAAGAGCCATCTGGGTCACGAAGCTGCTTGAGGAGGCGCCATGCCAATGCTTAGCCCCGGCGGGGATCCACACCACGTCGCCAGTTTTCATGATGCAAATGGGGCCACCCCATTGCTGAACGAGACCAGTACCGGCGGTGATGATCAGGATTTGGCCTAATGGGTGCGTGTGCCACGCCGAGCGCGCACCAGGTTGAAAGGTGACCACGCCGCCCGTAAGTCGGCTCGCGCCATGGGCCGAAAACAACTGCTCAACCTGCGCGGTACCGGTGAAGTTAGCGGGGGCTCCGGGATTGGAGGTTCGAGTCTCGGCAGAAGAGATCTCGATCGATGTGCCCTGCACGGAAGAAGGCGCTTGGGCGGTCGATGAGGACGCGCCGCAAAAACTCAACGCGATGAAGCTTGATGACAGCGCTTTTACAGATCGCATTGCTAGGCACCTGCCGCCCAATGCCTTATCGGGACTGCCGCATGCCATGGAGATATTGCTCGTCGGTAACCTTCTCCAGCCACTCGACGTTTTTACCGTTGAGCGACTCTTGAACCGCAATATGGGTCATCGCCGTGGTGGGCGTCGCGCCATGCCAATGTTTGTGGCCGGGCGGGCACCAGATGACATCGCCTGTACGGATTTCGACGATCTTCTCGCCCTCACATTGCGTCCATCCGCAGCCGGCCGTGATGATGAGCGTCTGGCCGAGCGGATGCGTATGCCACGCCGACCGGGCACCTGGTTCAAAAGTCACGCTGGCGCACGACACACGGGCTGGCTCTGAGGCGGCGTACAACGGATCGATTCGCACCGCGCCCGTGAAGTACTCAAACGGACCCTTGCTCGAGGGCTGCGATCCCGCGGGATTGATCTGCATGACTAAAACCTCTCTCAATAACGTAAGACGGGCTCGGGAGAGATGTTAAAGCGCAGCCAATCATTTGATTAGCTACTATAACGCGCATGGAGTACTGAATGAGGCTCACAAATGGCACGCCGCAGCGTGGACGATCTACTCGCATTTATCGAGGTCGCGCGGGAACTTAGTTTCACCCGTGCCGCCGCCAAGCTCGGGGTATCACCGTCGGCATTGAGCCACAGTATGCGTGGCCTCGAAGAGCGGCTGGGCTTGCGGCTGCTCACTCGAACTACGCGCAGTGTCACCTTAAGCGCTGCCGGCGACCGGCTCCTTCGGTCAATCGGTCCTCGACTGGATGAAATTGATGCAGAGCTTGCCGCCCTCAGCGAACTTCGCGACAAACCTGCGGGCCGTATCCGTATCACCGCGGACGAACATGGATTCAATTCCGCACTCTGGCCGGCACTAAGAAAGTTATTTCCGCAATTTCCCGATATAAAGGTGGAAGTTGCCATTGAAAATGGATTCACCGACATCGTCGCCGAACGCTTCGACGCGGGGGTGAGACTTGGCGGTACTCTCGCCAAGGACATGATCGCGATGCCCATTGGTCCGGACATGCGCATGGTAACGGTCGCGGCTCCGGCCTATTTAAATGGGAAAGCGCTGCCACGAAAACCACAAGATCTGACAGAACACGCTTGCATCAACCTGCGCTTATCAACCCATGGCGCAATCTATGCGTGGGAATTCGAGAAACGCGGGCGCGAATTTCGCGTCCGCGTCGACGGGCAATTTATTGTCAACAGCATTGCCCCCATGCTCAGAGCGACGCTCGACGGTTGCGGTGTGGGTTACCTGCCCCTCGATCTTGTTGAGATATACATGGAAAAAGGACGTCTTGTTCAGCTTCTATCGGATTGGACGCAACCCTTCGCTGGTTACCACTTGTACTATCCGAGCCGTCGACAACCCACTGCTGCATTCACGGTATTGCTCGAGACTTTGCGACTGACCCGTTCAACATGATTGATGCTCATTCTGTCAACATCTTGGCCCAACTCAAACGACCATTACCTCAACCGAGGGGCGGCATGGCAATCGGAACATGCCTAATCGGTGGCGTGCCAACAAGATCTCTTAAAATTGCCGACCAATCGTCCAACGATCGAATGGCGAATCCCGTTAACGAGAGAATCTACGCAGAGCGAGCATGTTGCGATAATCGTCTGTACCCCCGACGGTTTCGTGTCAAAGACATTGATCACCTGATCCCGTTGCCAGTAGGCTAATACTTGTCAGGTACACCGCGACTATTGGAATCGAGCAGCGCCTCCGAAGTGCCGAGACGCGATATATAGTCAGCAAGCGCATCCTTCTCCGAAGAGGGCATGGCCCGGAGCGCGCTGCTCATCTCGGGCGGCGCAAGATCTTTGTGCAGATCCGCCGCCGACTCGATTTGCCGTCTTAAATAGGGATAATGTTGTCCCGCCAGTCGCGGCACAGAGTTGTCCTGCTCGCCGCGGCCATCAGCCCCGTGGCAGGAAGCGCAGATGTGTGTGTACAATTCCAAGCCCACCTGCCGGTGATCTCCCGAGCCCACGACCGGGTTGGGGTTCGCATCAATACGCGACAAATAGGTAGCAAGCACTGCAATTTCATTGCCTTGATTGCTGATTGTTGGATGTATCGCGACCACTTGCATCGCCGTGTCGACTCGTGCCCCGGATCGAAACAGGGCCAACTGCTTTTCAAGGTAGTGCCTTCGTTGGCCCGCCAAGTTAGGGATGGTGCCATCCGATGAGCCCCACGCATTCAGTTGATGACAAACTGCACAAGGCGCGTAGAGACGGCTGGCATCCACCGTTGGCGGGGCGGCTTGTGCAGCACTGAGGATTCCTGAACTCAGGACGGCAATCAACACGTGAGCGCGAAACTTCGGAGAATTAGGCGCCATGAAAGCACTCCGATTCTAAGGTCCGCATTGAGCCGAAATGCAAACGGCGCAGCTGCGGGCCGGCTGGAATGTTTTGCGGTCGTGAGGACAGCACAGCGCTAACCGAAGTGTGCCTGCGCGCACAATCTGGCACTTTGCAGATGAGCTGCGCCGATTTCGTTCGGCATCCGTGGCATCACGCTGTCAAAATGCAGATGTTCGAGCAACTCATACCCAACAGCGCGAAGGATGTGTGTGTCTTGGAGCATCTGAACAGCGTTCCAGTTGCCGCTTTTCTGTAGTAACGGCAGGGGCGCGCCAGATAGCGTTATCAGTATCGCCTTCTTTCCTGCGAGAAGCCCGCGCACCACACCTTTATCGGATTCATAGGCAAATCCTCGCGCGAACACTCGATCGACATAGCCCTTCAATATGGCGGGCATCGAGAGCCACCAAAGCGGATAAATAATGGTAAGCACGTCTGAGCCACTAACTCGATTTTGAGCGGAGATGATATCCGCGCAGGCCAGATGGCCGGGAACTTCGCTGAGTAGTTCTTCCTCTTTGAGAACTGGGTTAAATCCCATGCGATACAAGTCAAAAGTACACTGCGTATGCTGAAGTCGCTCCAACTCGGCAGCATAAGTGCGTGCCACTCGCATCGTGAGGCTCTCTTCGGCCGGATGCGCGACGATTACCAGATGCCTCATACAAAGGTCGTCCTAGTTTATCGGTAGAGAAAACTGTGGAAGAAAGGAATCTGGCACCCGACGCCCCCTAAAGATGGGAAGCCGACATGCTAGGATCACTTCTGATCGCCTATCGTGTCGGTGCGTTAACGCACGCAGGATTACTCTAGTCATAGACCGAGCGCGAGAATCGGCTGATAGTGCCGGTGGTCGAATGCGCCTGACATCGCCTGAAGGAGCGGACGATCTTTGCACGGCGAGGTTTTGAATCCTGGGTGGAATAACATCGGACAACGTCGACGCACCCTTGAGTGCTCCACCGTACAGACCAGCCGAGCCATATCGTGGATCTTAGAATTGCCGCCGCAGTGCAGTTCGCGGGTATTTCTCGCTGCCGAAGCCTCGGACGAGCACCTCTAGACTGTTATTTTGCTATAGGCGTCGCGCGCGCGTGGGGCGGGGGATCTTCAGGAGCTAGACCATGCGAGACCGCATATTTCAAAGAATTCTCGTGGCGATTGTTGAACCGCAAGAGGCCACGAATGACGCGGTTCGACGAGCTCGCGAGCTAGCACGCCATACCGGTGCGCGAATTGAATTATTCAATGCGATACCATCGTCGGTCTCAGAGGGCGATCTCCACGCCCAAGCGGAGCAGTTTACGCGCCTGGAGTCGGGACAAAATAGCCGTGGCCTTGAGCGCATGGCGAATCGGATGCGGCGCGAGGGGATTGTCGTTGATACGCGCGTACAGACGGGCGTCCCTGTACATGAAGCGATCCTGCGCGAGGTGCGAAATACCAGTGCAGATCTACTCGTGGTCCAGGCGCGTAAGCATAAAGCCTTGGCTCGCTTGCTTCTCACCCAAACTGATTTCGAGCTAATCCGCCATTGCCCGGTTCCACTCTTGATTGTTAAGGGCCGAGCGGCTTGGCGCCGACCCACAATCCTAGCGGCGCTCGATCCGTATCACACGCACAATAAACCGCATGCTCTCGATGACGAAATCATTAATGCTGCGCGTGCCATGGCCACTATAGTCCACGGCTCTATGCTCGCCGCGCATGTTTATCGTCCTCTCGGCGGGTACATGACCGATCTATGGATCGGCTCCTCGGCGCTGGGCGCCACCGCGGAGCAGGAAAAGACACATGGCCGTGAAGTGCGAAAGCGCTTCTATGAAGCGCTGAGTCATCATGGAATCGCCAAGGGCAAATCGCGCCTGGTTTGCGGTGATCCTGCAACCGAGCTGCCGTATTTGGCCAAATCCGCCCGAGCCCGGTTGGTTGTCATGGGAGCCGTATCTCGTTCGGGTTTAAAGCGGGTTTTCATCGGCAACACGGCCGAGCGCGTGCTCGACAGTCTTGGATGCGACGTATTAGTGGTCAAACCGAAAGTATCAGTGCGAGCAAAATTCCCACTACCGCGCCAACGTGCCGCCGTAGCTTGAGAGTAGCGCGCATAGCATCCATATGAAAATTGCCTTTAGCCATCCCCGTACTGAGCACGCCACGCAATTATTGAGCGGGCTCGCTGTGAGTCTTGCCGGTAAAGACGTCCTGTCATGGCCGTTGAACGAGGCGCCTCCGACCAAGGACATTCGCATCTTGCTCGCCCTTGGCCCCGTTCGCCGCGAACAACTGGAGCTTTTTTCAAAGCTAGAACTCGTGCAGACGGTGAGTGCGGGATTCGAATCCGTCGATGTAGATGCTGCGAGCAGCCTCGGCATTTGGGTATCGAATGCACCGGCAGGACTGACTGGAAATGCGGCTTCTGTGGCGGAATTTGCCGTGATGTTGCTTATTGGGGCATCGCGGCGCCTCGCCCAGGCGCTGCGTTCCGAGAGCGATCGAACGCCGATGATCAGCACATCGAACTTGGCGTTGAGCGGTAAAACGATCTGTATCGTCGGGCTTGGAAGCATCGGTCGAAATCTTGTGGATCGCTTGCGGCCATTTGGGATGGCGATGATTGCGACGAATGAAGACCTGGCGCACCCGATGGAGGGAGTCACGATCTATCACGCGCGTGAACTGAAGCTGGCGGTCGCTCAAGCAGATTACGTTGTGATTTGCGCTCCGGGCAGTCATCAGAATGAGAATCTGATTGACGCGTCAGTGCTGAGCGCGATGAAACGCGGCGCGATACTCGTCAATATTGCACGCGGCCGTATCGTGGACGAGCGCGCCCTCTGTGACGCGTTGAGTCGCGGCCAAATCTCTGCAGTGGGACTAGACGTGTTGCGTACCGAACCCCCCAAGTCCGACGACCCGCTGTTTCAGTTTCCCCAGGCACTGATCACGCCCCATATCGCCGGCGACACGGATGTCACGCTACGCGGAACACTGAGCTACCTTGCTAAGGTGGTTGGTGCCTGGGATACACAAAAGCCGGAGTCGGTTGTAAATCAGCCGCAAAAGCCACGAAAGTGTTTTTCATAAACCCGCGGCGTGGCGGCAACTTAGCCCTCTATTGAAGAGTGTCGGGCTCGTTGTGAACGGGTCGTCGATCAGGAAAGGGCGCTCGGTCATTGCATACTGCGCGGTCTGCGACCTATCCTCCTTGTACGGTTCATTGCGGCTCTGTTTCGGAGCGCGGCGCGAACCTGTGAAGGCGCTGTCGATCAAGCGCAGTGCGTCCTCGCTATCCCACTGTCGCGCACCGTAAATCTTCTTGAGCACCCGACCATCTGCGTCGATGAGCAGAGTCAGGGGAAGTTGCTTGGCGCCCAGCATATTTTCCATCACGAGCCGTGTGTCAATGAAGTGACTAATCGTCGCGTGGGAGGACACCAACAGTCCTTTTGCCTTTTCAGCATCGTCATCGGTCGAGATGCCAATAATCGCAAAGCGTGCGCTGGAATTTCGCCACGCGAGCCGCTCTAGCGAGGCCATTTCCTGCCGGCAGGGTCCGCACCAGCTGGCCCACACATTGATAATGAGCGGGCGGCCACGATATGCGCTCAATTTTCGCGACGGGCCGTTCAGTCCCACAAGCGTTGCTTCACGAATGATTCCGCCGACCGGGATTTCGACAGAATCGCTCGCGAACGTCGCGTGGCCGAGAGAGAGACATGCACACAGAACCGCAAGAAACTGTCTGCAGAGATCACTTGTTGCGCGCATTCGAATTGGTTGACAGCCGAGGAGGGTCCCCATCCTGTCATCTCATCCTTATGAAAAGTTGGTTACTGTCGCCGAGAATGAGAATGAGACGCTGTTGTCACGTCACCGGCATCTTTACGATCCTTGCTCAGAGCCGCTTGGAGTAGCTCAAGGATGTCGCCGATCGTCGTGACCATCAAGTTACGTAGATCCGAATTCGCCTGAGGCGCCGGGTCTTTTGCCGCCGAATGGGACACTGATGGTGCAGGCAAAGAGGGGAGCGTCGCATCGCAGACAGAGGCAGCCTTCAGTTGCATCGCTGCCGCTACAGGCGGGTACGACACGGGCGTCGGTGTCGGCTCAGGGGAGAGGGGCGCATTCAGATGGTGCACAAGGTGAGCGGCGTCGTTGAAGCCAAGCGTCTCCGGACTCAGGATCCCGCAAAGCACGACGACGAAGACCACGGCACCAACCCCTAGTAGGCTAAAAACGAGCGCGGGATTGGCGTGGCGGACAAAGCCCATATTTAGGCCAAACGCGAGCAACACAGCGCCGAGGCTGAGCAGGCACATGCAGACCCTTGTCCGCGGCGAAATGGCGCGCCGTTGTTTTCGCTACTGCGGATACAGAGTTGGTCATGGCGCATTATTGCCCTTCGTGGCGCGCCGTCCGTGCGGTAACGGACAGACGATCACCCGGCCGTCTACATACTGTGTAAGCCAAGCAGCCGCGCGCACAGCGTGGTGCCATCCGAAGCCGCTCGTTACAGATTTGCGGCAGCTCGGATCTTGACCGAGAGACCTGCCGGGGACGGCGTCCCGCGCGATCAGTGATTGGAGATCTCAGTGCCGCAAGCATCAACTGCCGGATTGCGAATTTGCGACCAAGCGATCGTTGCCACCGACCTGACCAAGACCATTGGAGACGGATAATCCCAGGTAACCGCCGTCAAGGGGGGGCATTTGCCGCACAATTCGCAGAGATGCTGTTCATCGTCGGCCCGTCGGGCAGGGGCGAAGCCACTTTGCTCAGCATGATCTCCGGTATCCTGCGTCCCACGTCCGGCTCGGAGATATGGACCCAGAACAGCGACCATTTAGCCGACTTCCGGCTGCACACAATTGGTTTCGTATTTCAGGACTATCACCTTTTTCCGCGACTCACGGCGGAAAACGTCGCGATTCCGCTGCTTCTGCAAGACCGGGATTGGAATCAATCGATCGCTGAGGAAAACAAATATCTGGAAATCGTTGGTCTTAAAGGCCGCGGCGAGATTCTTCCGCTGACGTTCTCTGGCGGTGAGCAGCAGCGAGTCGCAATCGCACAGGCTATCGTGGCCTCATTAGTTTTCTCGTGGGAATGGCGATTTCAGGTCAGACGTTTTACACGTTTATTTCCGAAAACCTCGATAAATTTGGTGCGCTCAAAGCCATCGGCGCAAGAGCTAACCAACTCGTTTACATGATCGTATTCATGGCGGCGATGACTTCGCTGACCGGATACGGACTGGGGATACCACTTCTAACGATCGTGATCTCGGTGTCCGATTTTTGGCGCCTTACTATGCCGCGATGATTACCTACTGGAACCTGGCGCTCGCCCCCCTCGGCATGGTGTTGGTGATCGCCGTTATTTCCGGCTACACAGAAGTGCGTAAGGTGCTCAAGATCGAGCCGTATGACATTTTCAGAAGTTAGCGTCGGTCCTCGATACCGGCCAGCCACGTTGCGGTTGGATAGGGTGCTCAATTCACTGTTCTCGGCCACCGCCTTCGCGTTGTTCGCTCTCAGCCGTTAGCGTTTGCCCTTGGCGCGATCGCTGCAGTTGCGCGATCTCGGTGTCCAGTGTACGGTACATGACATACCATCTTGGTTCCACGGCTCGAAAACGAGCCCTTTCCTGTGGTCAGCAAGCACTCCTATTCCGGCCATACCAGGGATCACTCAGTGGATCACGCTATCCCATCACCGGTGCAAAATCACTTGCTTGCCCAGCTTCCCCAGGGAGAACGGGATCGTTGGTTTCCAAAACTAGAATTAATCGATATGCCATTGGGGCAGGTGATTTACGAGGCTGGTGTTACGCTGAAATACGTTTATTTTCCTACCACCGCTATCGTCTCTTTATTGCATGTGATGGAAAACGGCGCCTCAGCGGAGATCGCGGTCGTTGGGAACGAGGGCATCGTTGGGGTATCGCTCTTCATGGGCGGCGAATCTACTCCAAGCCGCGGTGTAGTTCAGAGTACCGGAAAGAGCTATCGTCTCGCTGCGCAGCTGATGAAGAATGAATTCAACAGAAGCGGGCCGGTACTCCATTTGTTGTTGCGCTACACCCAAGCGCTTATTACACAGATGTCGCAAACCGCGGTTTGCAATCGACATCATTCGTTGGATCAGCAGTTGTGTCGCTGGCTTCTGCTGAGCCTCGATCGATTGCTGGGTAACGAGCTCGTGATGACACAGGAACTTATCGCCAATATGTTGGGTGTCCGTCGCGAGGGGGTCACGGAGGGCGCCCTTAAATTGCAGAAAGCCGGTCTGATTCAATATCTTCGCGGACACATTACCGTGCTTGATCGGAAGGGTTTGGAGCGGCGAAGTTGCGAGTGCTACGCGGTTGTCAAAAAAGAATATGACCGATTGTTGCCCCCGAAGTTAGCAACATAGCGTCGACTTTGAGGCTGCCGCGTTAAAAGCGTGAACAAGGCCATTAGAGAGCGTCTTTTTGCCGCTTAACAAAGACAGGTGGACCATCAACGTTTTTCCTCAACCGCGGAACGGCAGCGACGTCAGACATTCTAGAAGCGAACGCGTCGTTGGAACTATCCGATTTGCGAATTGATTTTTCGACGCAGTGACGTGCGTAGCTCACGAGTTCCCCGACGAGAGTCAGCGGGGTCGCCCACATGAGCCCCTAGCAGGGTTGACGACAGCGCCAAGATTCAAGCCACTGTTTTGGCGTGTTTGCTAGCAGACGATCGCGTCGAAAATGTGTGGCACCCTTTCCTGGATCGATCTCATACGGGGGCGCGGTCTGTTGCGTTACGTCAAGCCGACACTCAACAAACTTCATACATGTATCTGCGTGTTCCAATCTCAAGGCAATACCGTTCGACCCTGGGTCAGTCAGGCTTTATCGATCGTATTCGTACGAACGCTCGCTACTATGGAGCACTCCGGTTGGATCATGTGATGTCGCTCTATCGTCAGTAGTTGATGAAGGCAGGGCGTTTCCCCTACGGAAGGGGTTTGCATTCACTATCCCTTGCCGGCGCTTCTCGCAGTCGTCGCGCTCGAGAGTGTACGGAACGCGTGTCTGATCGTCGGCGAGGACGGGTGTTGTACCTGACGCGATTCGTCGCGCCATACCCGACTATGGTATGTACGAGTTCAAGGTGCTGCTGTTCGAGAAAGGAAGTGACGGTCAATTCCGGCGTCCACAGGAGCTGGCGGGGCGCGCTCTTGGGACGGTCACGACTCACGACACGCCCACCTTGTGCGGCTTTTGGGAGAAACAAGACATCGAATTGCGCCGCCGGTTCAAGCTATATTCGACTATCGACAGTGATCACGAAGCCGAGCGCGACCGCGAACCGGACAAAGCCGGGTTGCTGGCCGCGCTCAAAGAGCAACAACTGCAACCCATCCACCCAGCGTCGGCGCAAGAACGTTACGCACCGGAACTTGTGCGTGTGACGCATTTGTAGGTCGCACGCGCGAATACGGCGATGATTACGTTGCAACTCGACGATCTACTCGGGATGTCAGATCCGGACAACGTCCCGGGTAGCGACCGAGAATATCCCAATTGGCAACGCAAACTGCTGCTGGAGCTGGAGGAACTCACAAAACACGCGGATCTCACGGCCCGGTTTGCCGATATCGCTCGCGCCCGTGGTGAGGTATCGGGCTGAGTAATAGGAGGCAGTATCTCGCGGGGATCGCTCAAGATCTGCGATTGCAGACTGTTTGCCAGCGAACAGACGACGCGGCGAACCTCGGGCAAAGTCGTTAGATCCGCCTTACAGCCGTCACCGGCATGTATGCCCCATTCGTCTTCATCCGGTGAGGATAAACGACAATCAATCGCTTGATCGCTGGAAACTGGAAGATGCACGGCACTTCGCTGCAATTGTGCGAGATCGAGGCGATTGCGGGATTCGTTCAGGCAATGCAGCCGGCGGCTGACGTGTTGATTTGCCCTCCGGCGACGCTGGTAGCGCGCGCTGCGACGCTGTTGCAGCGGGGCGTATTGACCGCGCAGTGGCGCTCTGCGGCAGTGGCGTCGGTGCATCCGTCGCCGCGAACAAGATTCCCGGCGTACGCGCTGCACTGATCCACGATGTCTTCTCCGCGCATCAGGGCGTCGAAGATAACGACATGAATGTGTTTTGTTTAGGAGGAAAGGTGATCGGGTCGGCACTTGCTGCGGAATTGATCGAATCCTTTCTACGTGCTCACTTTAGCTGCGCTGCCCGCCACCGACGTCGGTTGGCGAAAGTACAAGCGCTCGAAACCGGAATAATTTAACCATGACAACCCCAACTTTGACCCCCGACATGCTGCGCAAGATCAATGCCTATTGGCGGGCCGCCAACTATGTATCCGTCGGGCAGATTTATCTCTACGACAATCCCCTCTTGAAGAGACCACTTCGCATCTCGGACGTCAAACCGTTGGTGGTGAGTCACTGGGGCACGACGCCGGGACAGAATTTCATCTATGTCCACTTGAATCGAGTCATCAACAAGTACGACCTCAACATGTTTTATGTCGCAGGTCCCGGCCACGGAGGCCCAGCAATCGTCGGCAACGTGTATCTCGAGGGGACGTGGAGCGATGTGTACCCGAACGTCACCCAGGACGAAGCGGGACTCAAGGAGTTGTTCAAACAATTCTCGTTTCCCGGTGGCATCTCAAGCCACGTTGCACCGACTACTCCCGGTTCGATCCACGAAGGCGGCGAACTGGGGTATTCCTTGAGTCATGCATTCGGGGCCGCTTTTGACAACCCGGGACTGATCGTCGCTTGTGTCATCGGCGATGGCGAAGCGGAAACCGGGCCTTTGGCCACCTCTTGGCAGTCCAACAAGTTCTTAGATCCCATCACGGATGGCGCCGTCTTGCCGATTCTGCACTTGAACGGCTACAAGATCAGCAATCCCACCATCCTTGCACGTATCGAGGGCGAGGAGTTGGAGCAATTCTTGCGCGGCTGCGGCTGGGCACCGCTGTTCGTCGAGGGAGATGATCCGGACACCATGCATGAACTCATGGCCGCCGCAATGGAGTCCGCGATCGAGGAAATAACCCGCATCCAGGAAACGCCACGGGATCGCGACGAACCGGCGCGGCCGCGTTGGCCGATGATTGTGCTGCGATCGCCCAAGGGTTGGACCGGACCCAAAGTCGTCGATGGGTTGCAGATCGAGGGGACATTTCGTGCGCACCAGGTACCGATGCTCGTGGATCCGGATCATCTGGACCACGTTCCGCTGCTCGAGTCCTGGATGAAAAGCTACAAGCCGGAGGAACTGTTCGATGCAAACGGCCGGCTAATCGATGAGTTGGCAGATCTGGCCCCGAAGGGCGACCGGCGCATGGGCGCCAATCCGCACGCCAACGGAGGTTTGCTGTTGCACGATCTTAAAATGCCGGACTTTCACGACCATGCGATTAATGTCTCCGTCCCGGGCGCGCTTAAGGCTTGCGATACCGAAGTGCTCGGGCGGTTTTTGCGAGACGTAACCAAGCTCAACCGCAGTGACCGCAACTTCCGCGTCTTCGGACCCGACGAGACACTTTCAAACTTACTGGGCGCCGTCTTCGAGGTCACCAACCGCCAATGGGACGCCCGGGAGGTCAAGAATGACGAATTCCTCGCGCCGCAGGGACAAGTGCTGGATTCGATGCTGAGCGAACACCAATGTGAGGGCTGGCTCGAGGGCTATTTGTTGACCGGACGGCACGGACTGTTCAACAGCTATGAAGCCTTCATCCGCATTATTGATTCGATGTTCAGCCAGCACGCGAAATGGCTCAAAGTCTGCTTGGAACTACCGTGGCGCCGCCAGATCTCGTCGCTCAATTACCTGCTGGCTTCCCATGTTTGGCAGCAGGATCACAACGGCTTCACGCATCAGGATCCGGGCTTTCTCGATCACGTCATCAACAAGAAGGCCGATATCGTCCGGGTCTACCTGCCGCCTGACGCGAACTGTCTGCTGTCGGTCTTCGATCATTGCCTGCGTAGCCGAAATTATGTGAACGTCGTGGTGGCCGGCAAACACGCACTACCGCAATGGCTCAGCATGGACGCGGCCGTCATCCATTGCACGGAAGGCATCGGCATCTGGCAATGGGCGAGCAATGACCAAGGTGGTGAGCCCGACGTGGTCATGGCCTGTTGCGGCGATACGCCGACGCTGGAGATCTTGGCGGCGGTGACGATCCTGCGCGAGCACCTGCCTGAGCTTAAGATTCGGGTGGTCAACGTCGTCGATCTGATGAAACTGCAGTCCTGCAGTGAGCATCCGCATGGATTGAATGAGAGCGACTACGATTCTCTGTTCACGAAAGACAAGCACATTATCTTTGGCTTTCACGGCTATCCGTGGCTCGTGCATCGCTTGACCTACCGGCGAACGAATCGCAACTTGCACGTCCGAGGCTACAAAGAAGAAGGCACGATCACCACGCCGTTCGATATGCGGGTGCAGAATGACCTCGACCGATATCACTTGGTCATTGACGTCATCGATCGGCTGCCGGGATTGAGCACGGCGGGGGCGTATCTGAAGCAGAAGCTTCAAGACAAACTCATCGAGCACAAGCATTACATCAACAAGCACGGTCAAGACATGCCGGAGATTCGCAATTGGAAATGGGCTGTCCCAATCGAACCCACGATCCTGAAGAAGGCCAGTTAGTTTTCGATGAACAGCCAACCCCTGATCGACATCGCGAGAACCCTGGTCGGTACCGGCAGGGGATTGCTGGCGATCGACGCAAGCACCGCGACCTGCGACAAGCGGTTCGCAAAGCTCGGCATCCCCCAAACGGTGGCTGCGCGGCGCGGCGCAGCAAGCGCTGCTGCATCGCGAACATTGCAACCGGGCGGCGCTTCGAGGCGAATCCACCGTGGAGATGGAACGGAATTGAATCGGCCGCTGCGGCTTTTTCTGATACGGCACGGAGAGACCGCCTGGTCGATCACGGGACAACATACCGGACTTACCGACATTGCACTGACGGCGCACGGAGAGGATGAGGCGCGCGCATTGGCGCCCCATTTGCGGACGACCTCTTTCGCGCGAATATTGACCAGTCCTTTGCGACGAGCGCGACAGACCTGTGAGTCGGCAGGGTTTGGCGCTGAAGCTCATATTGAACCGGATCTAGTTGAATGGAACTACGGGGATTACGAAGGTAAGCGCACCGCCGACATACAACGTACGCACGCCGGTTGGAATGTGTGGCGTGATGGCTGTCCGCATGGCGAATCACCCGTTAACATCGAAGGTCGTGCCGACAGGCTTCTTGGCCATCTGCGCGCGCTATCCGGCAATGTCGCGCTTTTCACGCATGGTCAATTTGGCGCAGCGCTCGCCGCGCGATGGATCGGATTGGCAGTCGGCGAGGCGCAACATCTCGCATTCGGTCCGGCATCGCTCAGCATACTGGACTACGAGTC
>Ga0302319_10008305_pt1 | contig 20242 bp, 19 predicted proteins | sample Bog_T0_2_FD_203319 | JGI IMG/M metagenome (GOLD analysis project Ga0302319, IMG submission 203319) | Peat permafrost microbial communities from Stordalen Mire near Abisko, Sweden - Bog_T0_2 | ecosystem: Environmental > Terrestrial > Soil > Wetlands > Peat | place: Sweden: Abisko, Stordalen Mire... | reverse complement strand
TCGGCGGCCGCCAGCCCGGCCACGGGGTCGGCGAAGGCCCACGAGATGGAGCAGAAAACCCTCATCGACCTGGCGCTGAAAACCAGCGGTTAGCAGAGAGCGGATGGCGATGAACGCGCCACAAAAGAAAAAGCGGCCGGATTTCCTCCAGCCGCCTTTCACTACTCCCTATTGCCTACTGCCTATTCCCTGTCCCTGGCGTGCCAGTGCATCTCCCAACCCAGATAGCGGGTGGCTGCCTCATAGACCGGCGCGGCGACGGTCGAGAAATTCGCGGCGACGTGATGCTCGAAGCCCTGCTCGCAGATCTCATGCAGCAGTTTTTGCATCTGGGGAATCTTCGCAACACCCGCGCCCCCAAAGGTCTCCAGCGGGTCGTTCGTGAATTCGCCTTCGCCGATGTATCCGCGAATCTTGCCGCGATAATCGTCGGTCGAGAAGCGAACGTAGCTCATCGCGCCCGGCTTCACGCGCCCCACGCAGGTCCCGAAGGTATTCTCCTTGCCGACTGTCCCGGCAATGATCGCCTGGAAATCCATCACAACGTCGGCAAAGAAGTGCTTCGGCAGATTCGAACAGTGGAAGCAGACGCATTTGTCCGGATCGTCGCCGTAGTTATTGTTCCAGTCGAGCAGCGCGCTCGGGGTCTGGCTGGCCAGCGCCAGCGCGTGCATACTCACCGTGCCCATCACGTCGGTCTCGCAGGCCGCCGGCAACAGGCTCTCGCTCATCATGCTCATCACGGTGCAGGGAACGACGCCGAAATTCTCCTCGAGCGAAGTCCAGCACTGTACAGCGCTCACCGTGCAATGGGTGTCCTTCATAAAGCGCTCGATGGCCACACCGAGCTTGGCCATTTTGATGAGCGCCGCTTCGGGCACGGCTGCCGTGCTCACATACGCCCGAATCGCATCGAGCTTCGCCTTCACATCGCCGTCGTCGTCCTTCATCCGCCCGATCGCGCCGAAGATATCCGACAAATCGAGCGTCACAACCGAGATGCCGTACCGCTCCAGCAGCTTCTCGCTGTACCGAACCGTGTTGAAGGCCTGCGGCCGCGCGCCAATTGCCCCGATGCGCAGCTTCTTCAGCCCGTTCGTCACCCGGCAAACTTTCGTAAACCAGTCCAGATCCTTCCCGAACTCCGCCGAACTGGGCGACACCGTATGCTTCGCGGTGATCGAGTACCTGATCCCATACTGCATCAGGTTGTTGCACGCCGACATCTTTCCGCAGAAGCTGTCGCGCCGGTCGCTGATCTTCATGTCGTCGCGCCGGTCGGGCGTGGCCTGCACCAGCACGGGCACGTCGAGTTTCGAATAGCGAATCGAATCGGCAATCCCACGCTCGTCCCCGAAATTCGGCAGCGTTACGATGATTCCGTCGATCTCGTCGCGATGCGCCCGAAACAAATCGCCGCAACGGATCGCGTCGTCGTGTGTCTCGACCGATCCGAATTTCGACTGCTCCGGCGCCAGCGTGATGGCACGGATGCCGGCCTTCTCCAGTACGCCCAGCATCTCTTCCCGGCCCTCTTTGGCCAGATGATCGGGGAAAAAGCCGCGGTTCCCCACAATAAGTCCGAATGTCAGTTGCTTGGTCATGAAATAAAACCTCGTTGGTTCAACCCAGGTTGAATTGTTTCTAGTGGTGGCTCCGGAACTTGATTGTGTAGAACAGTCCAGCCGCCGTCATAATTCCGCCCCACCAGATCGGAGCGTGCAGGTCGTACAGCACGGGAGGATTCGGCAGCGGATGACTTAGTTCCCAGACACCCGTGCCCATAATGAGCAATCCATAGGTAAGCAGGAGGATGCCCGAGAATAACCAGATCGAAGTGTGCGAGCGCATTTTGTGTTTTCCCCTACCAGAAGATGATGTTCAGCCCAACGAAGATCGCCCCAATGACCCCGGCCCACACAATCGGCCGCTGATACCAGTAATCGTCCTTCTCCTCGGGGATTTTCGTAGCGCCGTAGACCAGCCCCTGCAGCTCCGACTCCGGCTTCGGCTGCGTCATGTAACTGACGACGACGGTCACCAGGACGCAGATGGTCCACGACCACATAGCGCGATACAGGTTTTCCGACATCGCCTGGACGCGATTGATGAGGTCGGCGCTGGCATGGGGCTGAAAGATCATGAAGCGAATGTTAGTCGGGTCATGCCGCACCCACAGCCATAACCCAATCGAAGATGCCGTTCCCGCGAACAGGCCCCAGAAACCACCCGCCTTCGATGCCCGCTTCCACAGCATGCCCAGAATCACCGTACCGAACAGTGGCGCAATAAAGAAACTGAACAGCTGCTGCACGTAATCCATGATGCTGGCGGCGTGCTGCACCAGATACGCCGTTCCCACGGAAATAATCACGCCGACAAACGTGCACCAGCGGCCCATCGAAACGTAATGGCTGTCGCTCGCCTTCTTGTTCATGAAGGCGCCGTAGATGTCGTAAGTCCACACGGTGGCGAAAGCGCTCACGTTGCCCGCCATACCGGACATGAAACCGGCAATCAGCGCGGTCACGCCCAGGCCCAGCAGCCCCGGTCCGCAGTAGCGCACCAGCATCAGGGGCAGCACTTCGTTGTAGGAGTGCTGGCCAGATGCAACGGCGACATCCTGGGGGACCAGATGGAAGGGGAGCACGGAGAGAGCCAGCAGCCCAGGCAGAATCACGATGAACGGCACGGCCATCTTGAAAGCCGAACCGATAATCGGGGCCATGCGCGCCGCGCGCAGATTGTGCGCCGAGAGCACGCGCTGCACGACCAGGAAATCCGTTGTCCAGTAGCCGAAGCTGATCACGAACCCGATCCCGAAGACAATTCCGCTCCAGTGCACGCCCATGGGATTCGAGGTGAAGTGGTTGAGAGGCCCCCACAGGTGCGTGTAGTCCTGCTGCGGGAAGCGGTGCTGAATCTGGAGCACAAGATTGTGCCATCCACCCGCTTCAATCAGGCCCAGGATCGGAATCAGCAGCGCTCCCAGCCAGATCAGCAGGAACTGCAGGACCTCGTTGTAAATGGCGGAGCGCAGTCCGCCCAGCGCGACATAAATCGCGACCGTGATGGAAGACACCCAGATGCTGAAGTGCAGGTTCCAACCGAGCACCACCTTCATCACGATCGCCATCGAGTACATATTGATGCCGCTCATCAGGACCGTCATGAACGCGAAGCAGACCGCGGACAGTCCCCGTGCGCCCTCCCCGAAACGCAGCGCCAGATAGCCCGGCACCGAGTTCACCCTCGAGATGTAATAGAACGGCATCATGATGATGCCGAGGAACAGCATCGCCGGTATAGCGCCGATCCAGTACCAGTGAACCGCGAGAATTCCGTATTGGTAAGCCGACCCCGCCCAGCCCATCAGCTCCAGCGAGCCAAGGTTGGCGGAGACGAAACTGAGCCCGGCGATCCAGGCGGTCATCTCCCGGCCAGCCATGAAGAACTCTTCGCTCGTGTTCGAAGCGCTCTTCAGATAGAACCCGATGTAGATGACCATCGCGAAGTAAATCGCGATGACTGCGATGTCGACTCCGGAAAGCTGCACCAGGGATTGCTTGACGGGAGCCTGGAATAAGGCCGCGAGCGCCGCGGCGGAACCCATTGCGAGTGACATTCCTATCCGACCTCGAGTGTGCCTCTGCGTTCGGGAATCAGAGAGGAGGGGACTCTGTTTCCGGATTCAACCGCGTTGCCCGTAAGTGGCCTTCGCGCCGTGCTTACGGAAATGATGACGGTCCAGCAATGCCTGCGATATGCCCCCGCAATCGCGATTCAGGGTGGCCGTGTAGAACGCGATGCGCGCCACCGACTCCAGCACCACAGCATGATACGCGGCTTCCATCGCGTCTTTTCCCCATGCAAACGGCGCGTGCCCCGCCACCAGAACCCCGGGCATCGCCAGAGGATCAAGGCCGCGGAAACGCCGCACGATGGCCTTGCCTGTATTGAGCACGTAATCTCCGGCCGCTTCTTCGTCGGTGAGTGTCTCGGTCAGGGGCACCGGCCCGTAAAAATAGTCGGCGTGCGTTGTTCCGTAAGCGGGAATCTCGCGCCCCGCCTGCGCCCACGCCGTCGCAAATTCCGAATGCGTGTGCACCACCCCACCAATCGCCGGAAAGGCGCGATACAACTCCAGGTGGGTGTCGAGATCCGAAGACGGCTTCAGACTGCCCCCGATGATCTTCCCAGACATATCGCTGATGACCATGTCGTCGGCAGTCAGTTTTTCGTAGGGAACGCCGCTCGGCTTGATCGCCACCAGTCCCTGCTCCCGATCGATACCGCTGGCGTTGCCGAAGGTGTAGAGCACCAGCCCACGGCGAACGATCTCGAGATTCGCTTCGAGGACCTGCGTTTTGAGCTTGTCGAGCATGGTGGCAGGAGGCTCGCAGGCCATCCGGAGGAGACGGCAAACGGAGCACGCGCCATTCTACTAAATCGATGGAGTTGCAATGTTCGAGACGGCGCCAGCTTACCTGGCTACGGTCAGCTGCACCAAAGTGGCGCCATCCACCCGCGACCCCGCCGGTGGACTTTGGGCGACCACTGATCCAGGCGCAAACATCGGCGGCGGACCTCCAGGGGTTCCGGCCCACCCGGGCAAACCCACGCGCATATCCGCTTCCCTCACGGGCGCCAACCGCATCCCCATGCGCGTAACGGCGAGGGCCGCCGACGTGAACACCTGTCCCTCCAGCTCCGGCATCACCCACCCGCCGGGCTGCTGTGGGTCCCCAGGAGCGGCCACCAGCAGGTTCATCACCGGGCTCTCGACGCCCGAGGCATCCGGCTGCGGACTCTGCGCAATCACCGCGCCCGGCTGAGCCTCGGGCCACGGCAGGGCGGCCACGGTTCCTGTCTGAAAACCCGCACGCCGAATTTCAATCGTTGCCACCCGTTGATCCTTCCCCTTCAAGCCGGGGATCGCGAGCTTCTGCGGGCCGAGGCTCTCCGTCAGCCAGACCCGCCATCCGCGGCGGACCACGGCCCCCGCGGCCGGCGACTGATTCGCGACCCGGCCTGCCGGCACCTCTGCGGAATACAGCCGGTTCTCCACATGCAGTGTCAAGCCCAGGGACGCCGTCCGCTGCCCTGCATCGACCAGCGTCATGCCCTTGAGGTCAGGAATCGCCACCTCGCCGCCGTGAATCGCAAAGTGCATCGTCACAAGCGCCGAGGTCATGGCCACTACGGTGAGCAGCAGAACCACCAGCACGAAGCGGAAAAAGCCAATCATGATTCGTATTCGATCGAGTGGGAAATACTGGCCACCTTCTCCAGCATCTTCGAAACCGAGCAGTACTTGTCCTTCGACAGGGCCACCGCGTCTTCCGCTGCCTTCTGCGCCACTTTGCCCTTAATCCGATAGGTCAGGTGAATGCTGGTGAAAACGCGGGGCGGCGCAGGCGCCTGGTCGGCCTTCGCCGTGACGGTTAACCCCTCAAGGGGTTCACGCTTTTTTTCGAGGATACTTACGACATCGACGGAAGTGCAGCCGCAGAGCGCCGCAAGAACGGCCTCCATCGGACTGGGGCCCGCAGTATGTTCCGGCGTGGCATCGAAATGAATCGTATGCCCGCTTTCCGACTTGCCGTCGAAGAGCCTTCCCTGCTTCCATTCTGCGCTCGCAATCATGCTTTTTCTCCCCTCATTGCCGGTGCTGATTGTCCGACGCCGGCTCCGGGTGAATCAGCAAACGGTCCACCTCCGGACACTCCAGCTTAAAACGATGCTCCAGCTCCGTGATGGACTCATGTACGCGCCGCATGTCCATCGCATCGGGCAGGGTGCAATGGCAGGTCATGTGGAGATGCTCTCCCACGCGGTCCACCTTCACCTCGTGAATATCGACGACGTCCGGCACGTTCGCCGCGGCATCGCGCAGCCGCTGCTCGAGCCGCCGCTTCTGCTCCACCGGCTCCGGCGCTTCAATCGTCGCCGGCTCGCTCTCGATGTGCGTCAGCACCGAGCCCACCTGCGGCAGCTCGCGCCGAATCTCCTCTTCCAGGCCGTGCACAAAACGGTGCGCTTCGAGCAGCGGCATCGTCTCTTTTACCTCGATGTGCTGTTCCACATGCAGACCATCGGCGAACGCCTCGATGCTCACATCGTGGAGCAGCACGTTATTGCGCGCCGCTACCGCTCGCACCTGATCGAACAGGCTCTCCGCAATTGTCGATCGCGGCACCGTGTGGATGACCACATCGGCTCCGGGCAACACGCGCCGGACCGCGGCTGTCGCATCGCGGACGAGGTCCTCGGTGCGCTGGAAGGTGAGTTGGCGGGGAAGCGAAAGCGTCACGTCAGCGAAGTAGTCGCTGCCTGACTTGCGTACACGCGCCTGATCGATGCCCAGGACGCCATCCGTCTGCCGCACTTCTTCGAGCATCCGAGTATGCAGCTCCGGCGACACGGCGTCGGTCAGCGAATAGACCGCACGCCACGCCAGCCTCCAGCCAAAGATCAAAATCATTGCGGACACGGCCAGCGCTGCCGCTGGATCGGCAAATCGCAGCCAGGGGATGTGCTTCACCGTGCCCAGCCAGGAGACTGCCAGCCCCACCACCACAGCTACGCTCGTCCAGATGTCGGACGCAAAGTGCAGCGCGTCGGCTTCGAGCGCCGCGCTTTTGTGCCGTTTCGCAACGCGGCCCAGCGCCCGCGAGCGCCACAGGTCCACGAGGATGGACGCGCTCATGACGAGGAACGGCCAGATCGAATAGCGAAGCGCCACAGGATGAAAAAAGATGCGACTGATCGCCTCGCCACTGATGGCGAGCGCGGAAACCGCCATCAAGCCGGTTTCGACGAAAGCCGAGACGTTCTCGAACTTGGCGTGTCCGTAGGGGTGATTCCAGTCTGCTGGCCGGTCTGAAACGCGCACCGAAAAGAAGGTCAGGGCGGCGCCGATCAGGTCGAGCGCCGAATGCGCCGCGTCCGACAAAACGCCGAGGCTGCCCGTGAGCAAGCCCACCGCGGTCTTGAGCGCGGTCATCGCCAGGGCCGCGCCGACCGAGACGAGCGTCACCCATCGCTTCTCCACGCTGGCTCGCGACGATCCCGGAATAGTCGTGCTCGACATGCCCAGCCTTCAGCCTACCGCGAGTTCCGCAGCCTCCGTGTTGGAAGAAGAAGGCATTCACCAAAGGAATCACAGAGATCACAGAGGGAGTACGGGATTTTAAGTCTCTGTGCTCTCTGCGTTCTCTGTGGTGAAAGCTTTCTTCCCCCGCCACAGCCCGGCAATTCCAAAACTGTACGGCGTCCACGAGACCTCGACGAAGCCAGCAGAGCGCATCATGTCCAGCACCACCGGCGGCGCCGGAAACCTCTCCACCGAGTCGGGCAAATACCCGTAAGCTCCGAGGTCGCCGGAAATCCACGACCCGACGGCCGGCAGGACGCGGCGAAAATACAAGGCGTACAGCTTGCCCATGACTCCGCCCGGCTTACTGCAATCGAGGATGCCCAGTTCACCGCCCGGTGCCAGCGCCCGATAAAATTCCACCAGCCCCGCCTGGTAATTCACCAGGTTCCGAAACCCAAAGGCCGTTGTGATCAGGTCGAGCGATTCATCGGCCATCGGCAGCCGGAGCGCATCCGCTTCGATCACCTCGGCTCCGCGACCCGCCAGCTTTTGCCTGGCCCGCGCCAGCATCTCCTGCGAAAAATCTGCGGCAATCACCGGCTCGCCACCTGCCGGACGCCACCGCAGCAATGCCCGCGTCATGTCGCCGGTGCCGCAGCAAATGTCGAGGACCTTCGCGTCGGGGCGCTCCAGAATGTGCCGAAAGCGCCGCGCCGTCCGCCACCACCAGGTGCGATCGACGCTGCCGGAGAGCACATGGTTCAGCAGGTCGTAACGCGGCGCAATGCGGTCGAACATCGCGCGCACGGCCTGCGCGGAACCGGCCTCGTCGCTGGTGCCGGCCGGCCGCGCCCCGGAAACCTGAGATCCAGGCGCCCGCAATTCTTCAGTCTGTTCTGAGATTCCCAAACGCCAGAATATCGCAGCGCCCCATCCACGCATTCCGCGTCATCGGACGAGCCCACCCCGAGGGATTAAACTGCGCCTATGCGAACCTCTCCTCGCTCCCTCGCTGCGTTTCTCGCGGCCGCTCTGTTTCCTGTTCTTCCCGCAGCCGCGCAGGTGGTCTCTGTCGATCCGTCGGATCCCACCCCCAGAGACATTGCTTACGAGCGCGAGGCGCAGCACCTGCAGCACGGGATCAACACCAGCATCTGGTTTGCGCAGTCCAGCGACTACTCCGTCCATCGGCTCCAGACCTTCACCACCGCCGATGACATCGCCCTGATCGCAAAAATGGGTTTCGACCATTGCCGCATATCCATCGACGCGGGCCCGCTGGTCGCCTGGCAACGCGCCGGCTCGGAGACGCCTTTCATGACGGAACTGGACCGCGTTGTGAAGACCATGCTCGGTGACCACCTCGCGGTCATCCTCGACATTCACCCCAGCAGCGAATACAAAGCGGAGCTCTTTCAGGGGACGACTGGCGTGGCCAACTTCACGGCGCTGTGGCGTGCGCTGGCGGCCCACTTTGCGAAGTTTGACCCCGAGCGCGTCTTCTTCGAAATCATGAACGAGCCGGAGCAGCAGGACCCGTATCGCTGGCAGGGCATCGAAGCCAGCGTCGTCGATGCGATTCGGCAAGCCGCTCCCCAGAACACGATCATCGCTGCGGGTGCGCACTGGTCGGGTCTTCAGGATCTGCTGGCTCTCGAACCCCTCGCCGATCGCAACATCATCTACACCTTCCACGACTACGAGCCCTTCCCGTTCACTCACCAGGGCGCGACGTGGACCAGCCCCGAGGTGCGCCCCGAGCGCGCCATTCCCTATCCGTCGTCGCCCGAAGACATCGCTCCAAAACTTGAGCAGGAGCCGAGCTTGGGCGGCCAGTTTTTTCTGGATACCTACGGCGAAGATCGCTGGGATGACGCGCGCGTCGAAAACACTATTGCCTTTGCTGCAAAGTGGGCGACGCTGCACCACGTTCCCGTTTACTGCGGTGAGTTTGGCGTCCTCCGCGATTACGCTCCGCCCGCCGCCCGTGCGCAATGGCTGCACGATATGCGCGTCGCGTTTGAGAAGAATCACATCGGCTGGGCGATGTGGGATTATCAGGAGAATTTTGGCGTGGTCCGCAAAGAAAACGGCGTCACGACACCCGACTCCGACGTTCTCGACGCGTTGGGGCTGCACCTGCCGAGGTGAGACAGCGTTCAGCGTTCAGCGGTCAGTAAAAGCCCGGCACGAGATTCTTTATTTCGCTGGGCTGGGTGGCCCCTTAGGCCCGGTTTTGGCTTGAGTGGAGCGGTTCTCGCGGAACTCCCTCTCCCCTTGCCGCGTACTATAAGGAGTTCGGCTCGGGCGTTTCCAGCACATCAGGCCGAGGGCGCTCGGGTCACGGATCTTTGAGATCCGATTCAGGAGTCAGTCATGGCAAAATTCCTTCTCTTCTGCATTCTCTTCATTCTTTGCTGGCCCCTGGCTCTGCTCGCGCTGATTGCTTATCCCATCGTCTGGGTGCTCCTGATTCCCTTCCGCATCGTGGGCATCGCCGTGGGCGGCGCGCTGGAGCTGGTCGGGGCCATCATTTTTCTCCCTGCCCGCGTTATCCGCTCCTTCTAAATCCCGCTTAAAGGTCGTTACAAGAGACGCCGGGGGAGCTCGCGGCAGGCTACATCGACGAGATGCGAATGTACCGCGTGATGTCCTTCACGTTCACGAGAAGCAGCAGAATGACCACTGCGCCAACCACAATTGCGGCAATCTCTAATCCGCTCATCCTTTTTATCCTCCTAATGATTGGGATTCTTAAACCAGCTGCAATGTTGCAACAGGATCGGCGTTTGCAGGATCGCCTTCGGCCACCTGCACGCTGCTCCCTGTAACCTGTTTTTATGCGCCCGATTCTGCTCGACGGCAAAGCGTACTCCAAAGAACTGGAAGCCGAGCTCACCGTGCGGGTCGCGCGTCTGCATCTCGCCGAGCCGCCGATTCTCGCGACTATTCTGGTCGGCGACGACCCTGCCTCCGCCACCTACGTCAAAATGAAAGGCAACGCCTGCCGCCGTGTCGGCATGGAGTCGCTCAGCATCGCGCTCGCCGGCACCACCACCACGGCGGAGTTGCTCGCCGCGATCGACGACCTCAACGCCAATCCCCGCGTCCGGGGCATTCTGCTGCAGCATCCCGTTCCGAAGCAAATCGACGAGCGCGCCTGCTTCGACCGCATTGCGCTCGACAAAGACGTCGACGGCGTCACCGCCCACGGCTTCGGGCGCATGGCCATGGACGAGCCTGCGTACGGCTCCGCCACCCCCGCCGGCATCATGCGCCTCCTGCACCGCTATCAAATCCCCATCGAAGGCCGCGAGGCCGTCGTGGTCGGACGCAGCCCCATCCTCGGCCGCCCCATGGCCATGATGCTGCTAGCCGCCAACGCCACCGTCACCATCTGCCACTCCCGCACCAGGAACCTCGCCGAAGTGGTTCGGCGCGCGGAGATCGTTGTCGGCGCTGTCGGCAAGGCTGAGTTCATCCGCGGCGACTGGATTCGCGATGGCGCCGTCGTCGTCGATGCTGGCTATCATCCTGGCGGAGTTGGCGACATCGAGCTATCTCGTGTGATCGACCGCTGCTCCGCGTACACGCCTGTCCCTGGAGGCGTAGGTCCCATGACGATCGCGACCCTCATCGCCCACACGGTGGAAGCGGCGGAAAAAGCGTCGGGCGAAAACGTAATTACGAGAGCGTAATTACCAGCGGAATGACTGAAACAACCGGAGCCCGATTCCTCAGCCTGTAAACCCTACCCCTGGTCTCTATCCTTCACGCGGCTACCACGGAGAATGGCTAAACAAGGACAGCTGCGCATAAGCGGCGCGCTCAATGCCGACCGGCGGCTGGGTCGGGTCGCCGGTGCCCCACTCCTCATGGTGCGGTTGAAACAGATTCTGCCCGACCACCGCAAACCGGAAGCGCTTCCCAAGGTCGCGCCCCAGATGCAGATCCATCGTCTGGTAGGCGGGCACTTTTTGCGCCGCCAGCCCGCTGACAAACCGGTACATCTGGTCGAACTCAAACCTGCCGGGAAGATTGATCATCGACTGGGCCATAACCATGTGCTTCGGGCTGGACTTCTCGTAGGTGGAAACGGAGCCCGTCCCGCTGATGTCGGAGGTCGGACCGTTGGCATGGAAATTCGAGTCCACATACGAATAGCTGGTATTCAGCCGCCACCAGGAGGTCAGAGCCACCTGCGGCGCAATCTCGAAGCCCGAAGTCATCCCCGCGATCTGATTCTCATATTCGATGGTGATGAAGGTGTCGCCTCCCGCGGTGGAGAGCATCGGCGCACTGAAACTTTGCAGCTTTGAATATTGATTCCGGAACAGGGCCAGATCCAGAAAGACACGGTCATGCAACAGGGTGCGGTACCCCGCTTCGTAGCCGATCACGTCCTCGGACTGGAAATGATGATTGCCGGCTACTCGAATAAAGGTCGTCGGCCCGGCCGGCCCACTCAGCTGAAAGTCCTCCTCCAGATCCGACGGCGTAGTCACCGCCCGCGTAACGCCCAGCCACGCGGACTGATGCTCCGTTGGGGTCCACAGCAAACGCCCGGAGGGCTGAATGTCGAAACCGCTGTAGTTGTTGTGCTGCAGCTTGGCGCCGGCGGTCAGGAACACTCGGCGCCCGAGCGGAATCTCGTCCTGCAGAAATCCCGTATGGTTGTGGTCCGTGGCCGACGTTGGAGCCAGGTCCTCAACACCGGGCAGGCCGACCACCTGATACGGGCTCCAGTGCAGTCCTCCGCCGCAGGCGAACTTCTGTCCGGCCGGCAGATTCAGGTGTTCAACGAAATCGACGTCAATCGTATTGCGCGTCTCGCTGATCGCAATCCCCGTGCGCACCGTGCGATCAATGTAGCTCTGCAGGGTGAAGCCCGTCCCGTTGCTACTTTCCCGCTCCCAGCGAAAATTCAGGTCTCCGCCCGAGGTTCGATCGACCACCTGCGACGAGCCCACGATATGAGGAGAATCGCCTCCGTAGATCATGCCTTCCAGGGAGTAGGTGTCGCGGCCCTTGTCCAGATCCGTCCGGAAGCCGAAACGCTCCTGGTGCCATTCGTCGTCGTTGATGCCATCCGTGTGATATTCGTGACCACGTTCAAAACCACGCCCGAAGAATCGGTAGCTCAGGTCTCCGTGCACGAAACCGAACTGCAGCGTGTCAATGGTGTGATCCAGTGTTCCCCCCAGACCGGTCGCCATGGTCCCGCGCGTTTCTGAGGCCTTCCTGGTGATGATGTTGATGACGCCGTTGGCCGCGTTCGGTCCCCAGATGGTTCCGCCGGGCCCCCGGATTACTTCAATGCGGTCGATGTTTTCCAGCGGCAGATCCTGCACGTCCCAGTACACTCCGGCGAACAGAGGTGTGTAGACGTTTCTTCCGTCAATGAGAACCAGCACGGACTTGGAGAAGTTGTTCTGCAGCCCGCGAATCCCGACCGCCCAGGTCGTGGAACTCAGCCGACCCACCTCCACCCCAGGAGCGAGCCGGAGCGCGTCTGCAATCGAGGTCGCACCCGAGCGCCGGATATCGTCTGCCGTAATCACATACACGGCCGACGGCGTATGCCAAAACTCCGTGGGCCACTTGTTCTCGGTGACCACTTCGACCTTGCCGAGTTGTTCCAGGGACAGCGATTTCAACTGTTTGGGGCTGTCCGGGCTTCCCTGATTGAAGGTTGACGATGCGAATAGCCAGCCCACACTCCACGGCGCTAAAAGGCACAGGAGGAGCGCCGCAAAGATGCGGACAGAATCCAGGGATACCAACGCATTGCTCCGTGGCGAAGCGGAATGGGGGAAACTGGCCCTGTGAGCGATGGGAGTTTAGTTCCGCGCGCCTCCCAGGCGTCCCGCGGGCGTGCGAACCCGCTGGAATATCGCTGCACGGATATTACTATACGATAACTGCCGCCTCGGATAGCAAGCTATCCGCGATGTAACCATTCTCATGTCCGGCATCGGGCACTCCGCTCACGCCTCCGCCCAAGGGCAGTCCAACCTCGAAACCGGCGGGAAGAGCCACCATGACAGCTTTGTAATGCATACGGTTCGGCGACGGGTTCCGGGGGCGTAATCTTAAAAAGCCGAATCCTGCACACATTCCACGCGTTCTCCGCAGGACCACAGCGCGCCAGGAGCGCCCCTTCGCGCATTTCAAGGGAGAAATCATGCGGTTGCTCGTCGTCGAAGACGACAAAATGATACGGGAATTCCTGACACGTGCTCTTGCCGAATCGGGCTTTCGCGTCGACGCGTGCGCGCACGGCAGCGAAGCAGAGGCAATGGCGCTGGAAGGAGTGCACGATGCCCTGGTCGTCGACCTGACATTGCCGGACATGGACGGTCTTGAACTCATCCAGCGTCTGCGCGCCCAGGGGGTCGCCTCACCGGTGCTCATCCTATCCGCCCGGCGTTCGGTTGATGAGCGCGTGCTCGGGCTCGAACGGGGCGGCGACGACTACATGACCAAGCCCTTTGCCGTCGCCGAGCTGCAGGCCCGGCTGCGGGCGTTGCTTCGCCGCAGCACTCCCGGACAGTCGGAGACCACGCGGCTGCACGTGGCGGATCTGGAAATCGACCTCATTCGACGTGAGGCGCGGAGGGGGGGGCTCGAGCTCCAGCTGACCCAACAGGAATTCGCGCTGCTGGAATACCTTTGCCGTAACGCGGGCCGCGTGGTCACGCGCGCCATGGTTCTCGATCACGTATGGAAAATGCGCATCGACACATCGACGAATATTGTCGACGTGCACATTCATCGCCTGCGCTCCAAGGTGGACCGTGAGTCTGAGCGGCCCCTGATTCGCACCATCCGCGGCGTCGGTTATCTCCTACAGGATTAAGAGCAGGAATGTTATCGAGGGCAGGAAGTTCGTTTTATCGGACCGCAACATGGAGCCTGACGTTGCGGAGCACCGCGGTCTTTGCCGCCGCAAGCGCCGCGGTCTTCCTGGTAATGTACATCATGGTGGCCCGCACCATTCGCGAACGCGGCGATTCCTGGTTGGTCGGCGAAAGCGAGACGCTCCGCCAGGTGGCTCTCAACACGCCGCGGGATGCCTTTTACGAGCGCATCGTCGAAGAGGTAGCTGAACTTGCGTCCCAGGAGGTTTCCTGGGACAGCGGCGGCCAGCACGTTGAAGGCAACACCGTCTTTTTTGCGCAAATCGGCAATCCATCCGATCCTCCGGTATGGGTGGGACCCCACGATAGCAGTCACTTTCTCGACGCCCTGCGCCACTCCAATATTCCCCAGCGCTCCCCCGTCTCACTGCGCGTGGATGGCTGGGGTGAACCCTTCCGTGTTGTCGCCCTTGACATGTCCCCGGGGAAGAGCCGTGTCTACCTGGGGCTGCTGGACCTGGGCGCAGCTCACCTGCTGCGCCAGTTGCTGGCGCGCTTTTTTCTGGGCTGGATGTTTATGGTGGCCTTCGGATTTCTGGTCACGCTGCTCGGCCTTCGCCGCATGCTGAAGCGCGTGGACGCTATCACTGGCGCCGCCGCCAGCATCCGCACCGATGACCTGGGCACGCGGGTGCCGGTCGGACACCAGCAGGATGAAGTGGCCCGGCTCGCGCGCACCTTCAACAACATGCTCGACCGCATCTCCGCTTCGGTGAATCAGCTGCGCACCCTGACCGACTCGGTAGCCCACGATCTCAAGAGTCCGATCACTTCCGTGCGCGGCAGCCTTGAAATCGCCCTATCCCTCGACGACCGCGAGCAGTCCTCCGAACTGGTCGCCAAAGCTATCGATCACCTCGACCGCCTCTCCGAAGCCATCACCACGTCCCTCGATGTCGCCGAAGGAGAAGGAGGAGCACTCCGCCTGCGCCGAGAGCCGGTGGATTTGAGTAATCTCGTGCAGCGCGTGGCCGATCTCTACGCCCCCGCATTCTCCGATCGCCATCAGCGCCTCAACATCTCCGCCACCGATCCGGCGCTCATTGCCGCGGATCTTTCGCTGTGCACGCGCATGCTGTCGAACCTGATGGAAAACGAGCTGCGCTATGCGGGTACAGGCGCGTGGATTTCGATCGAAGCCCACGCGCAGGACGGCCATGCCACCATTACGGTCATCGATAACGGACCTGGCTTCGCCGAAGATATGCTTCCTCGCGTATTCCAGCGGTTTGTGAAAGGTCCCGCCTCAGAGGGGCATGGTCTGGGCCTTGCCTTTGTCAGCGCCGTCGCAGTGGCACACGGAGGCCGCGCTGCAGCGCGCAACCGGCCCGAGGGCGGCGCTCAGATCATCGTAGAATTGCCGTTGTCGACACTGCAGGCGGAGCAGCGCCAGCCTGCGGAGATTTTTGTCGCCTCGCCCTGACTGGTTCCCAATCCTGCATCAGAATTGTTGGACGCAATCACCACCGTCGACGTCTCCGCACATGGGGCTCACCTTCTGGCCAGGCACCACGCGGCTCCGGCCGTTCAGCCGGTCGGCCAGCCTCTCGATTCTGGGTTGTGGTAGTCGCGCCCGGCGTGCCGAATTAGTTGTCCGGCCCCCATCAACACGCACTAAGGTCGGATCGCGACGGACTGCTCCTGCGCATCGCGCAAAAGGTTGTTCAGGTCGGATTCGTAGCGCGAACCCGTAGCGATCAGCGTCTCAATGCTGCTCACCGGTTGAATCCCTCCGCGCGCTCCGATGCCGGTGCAGTTCAAAGCGGCTGCGGCGCACGCGAAATCCAGCGTTTGGTCGAGCGCGCACCCCTGCAGGAGGCCATAGATAAACCCGGCGTGAAAGATATCGCCGGCGCCCGTTGTGTCGACGGCGGATATGCAAAAGGCCGGGCGGTAGCAGAAATCACGTCCGTCCCAGGCCAGCACGCCATCCGAGCCCAGGGTGGCCGCTGTCAGTCTGCATCCGAACTCCGTCCGAATCCGCTGCAGGGCCTCGCGCAGATCGGAGTTACCCGTCAGCCGCTCCGGGATGTCGCGGCTCACGATCAAGTAGTCGACCTTTGCGATCAAACGCTCCACATGCGGATAAAGGTCGTCGAGGTCCGCCACCACCGGAATTCCGGCAGCGCGCGCCCAACCGGCCGCGAGGTCAGCCGCCTCTGTATCGTGACCATCGACATGCACTGCGCGCGCATCCGTGATCCATTCCTTCTTGAGATCTTCGGGGCGAAGGGTGAGACGTTCATCGCGCCTCCACAGGACCGTTCGCTCGCCTGAATCCTCGACCAGGATGAAAGCCTGCTGGCTCGCACAGCCGGGAGCGGTGAGGAGTTGGGTTTCCACGCCGGCCTTAAGGAACTCCGCGCGATGCAGCTGCGCGGCCTCGTCATCGCCGAGCTTGCCCACATAGCGCGCCCGCAGCCCCCAGCGCTGGCACGCGACCATGGCGGTCGCCACCTGTCCGCCAGGCAAAACCGAGGCGGAGCGAAATTCCACTTTGGATCCCGATCCAGGAAATTGCCGAAGAGGAATCACCGTGTCCGTAGCGTTCAGGCCCACGCCCACAATGTCCACCGATGTTGTGTTCGTCTTCAACGGGTTGTTGCCAATGTATCTGGAACGCCGGAGAAATCCAATGCGCTTTGCAACAACCGCAGGGTGATCGCGGCGAGGCGAGAAAGGGACTCAGGCAAATCGGGTCTTCTTCCAAAGCAGCCATCCGCAGGCACCCAGAATCGCCAGCAGAATCACGATCAGCACGATGGCGAACGACGATTGCATCGCAACATGCGGAACCCGCGCGAACCGGGCGAACCACAAAAAGACGCTTGCGGCTGCCGCCATGATGGCAAAGTCCCACCAGCGGCGCGTTTCGCCGGCAGCACCGCCCTCCACTCCGGCCTGGGCGCGGAGCGTCTGGTCCAGATCCATCTCGTAACGATCGCATTCGCGGCCGACCGCGCGCACACAGGATGCGGATTCGGCTGCGGAAACGCTGGCCCCTGCAATCAGCATGGCGCCAGCGATCATCAGACCGGAGGCAGCCAGAGCCAGCGCCCGCACTGAACCAGGAACGTGCGCCAGCTCCCCGAAGACCAGCACGCCCCACGCGAATCCCCACAGTTGATTTGTGTTCGAGAGCGGTATGGCGCGACTAATGCCGACATATTTGGTGGCGTATTGCTGAAACACGTCGCCGATCACCCAGCAAAATCCGCCCAGCAGAAGCCACAAAACGGATGGGCGCAGCGCGTGCAGCTCGCCGCCCAGCGCGTGCAAACCACCGGGGAGCATGGTGCCGAGGAACAGCATCGTCCCCACTTCTCCGAAGGTAAAGATCGTCACGAAGGAGAGAGGATTGATTCCCGACAGGTACGCCTTGCGATACGGAACGTACATCGTGCCCCACAACAGGCCAGCTGCGAGAGCAGCGGCAATGCCGCGTATCGCAAGTCCGCGCGTGCCCGCCATGGTGTGGACGGTGAGGATCGAAAGCAACACCGATCCCGCCACGATCGCCGCGGCCCCGCCCAGAACCCGGGCCCAGCTTCTGGCCGACGCTCCCTCCAGCTCGCGGAAAAGAGCCCAGCCCCAGAAAATCCCGATCAGGCTATTGGTGTTCCAGAGGGGAAAGGCGATCGACAACCCAACGTCGCGAATCGCGGAGATGGTGAGGGTGTTGGCGACTGCCCACAGCGCCCCCGCGAGGATAGCCCAGAGAATCAAATGGGGCCGCTGGCGCAGGTCCCGCATCACGGAATTGGTGCCCTTCATCATGACGGGCAGCGTCCACCGCGCGAGGAAGACGCCGAGGACCATGCAGAAGGAGATCGCAAACGGCGAATAGCCTGAGGCCACGAGCCGCGCCGGCGCCTCCGCCGCCCCGAGCCAAGCTCCCGCCGCAAACGCGCAGGCTGTGCCCAAGCCATAGCGGGAGTAGGGCGATGGGGTCGACTGGTCTTGAGGACCCTGTTCAGGTGCGGCTTTCATCACAGGTTGGGATGACAAGATGCGCTCCGCGGCTGATCCGGCTTTCTCCGCCCTCGGGGAGCGCGGAGACCATGCAACCGACGATCTTATCGGGAAACTACCCACGATCGGCAATAGACCTTCGCGTTGGCGCCGCGGCGGATGCGACGGATATACTTCTCGCCTGCCGGGGAGGATCGAAATGCTGCGAGCCATTCTGACCGACAGCCACTTCTGGGTACCGGTCGCCGTGCTGCTGTTGGGCATCTTTCTGGTCATCCGGTTGGTGTGATAGGCGGCGTCGCATTGCTGATAACTTGACACGGGTGGGCATTGCCCGCCGCCGTCCGGTCCCAGCGTTCACTGTTAGCGGACTAGTAATCCACTTATTTTCAGCCATCTGCCGCAGTCAACGACCTGAAGAACGCCCTTCGCATCGTTCCGTGGCCTCACGAATCTAATGGATGGTTTAACCCTCCCCAGACCAGATAGGAAAAGCAAATGTCACTCAGGCCCGTTAGAGAAATTCTGTCGACCCAACCAACCCTCGAAGGAGCAGGCGTCCGCCTTCAGCGCGCCTTCGGCTTCGGCAAAACCAAGGACTTCGATCCGTTCCTCCTCCTCGATGATTTCCGCAACGAGCACCCCGAGGACTACCTCAAGGGTTTCCCCTGGCATCCGCATCGCGGCATCGAAACCATCACCTACGTCCTCGCCGGCTCGGTGGAGCACGGCGACTCGCTTGGCAACAAAGGCAAAATGACCGCCGGGGACGTGCAGTGGATGACGGCCGGAAGCGGCATCCTGCACCAGGAGATGCCCAAGGGCGATCCGCAGGGGCGGATGCATGGCTTCCAGCTCTGGGCGAACCTGCCTTCGTATCTGAAGATGACCGACCCCCGCTACCAGGACATCCCGTCCGCCGCGATCCCCGAGGTCACCGAGGACGACGGCACCACCGCCCGCATCATTTGCGGTGAGTTCTGGGGCAAGCGTGGTCCGATTGAAGGAGTAGCCGCCGACCCCAACTACATCGACGTCTCTGTGCCGCCGAACAAGAAGAAGCGCCTCAAGGTCGAGACCACGCGGAATGCCTTCGCTTACGTCTTCGCCGGATCGGGAACTTTTCGCGACGCCTCCGACCCGCAGGCGGTGCTGACCGAGTCAGGCGCCGACCCTGATGCGAAGCCGGTTTACGACGCTACGAACCACTCGCTCGTCCTCTTCGATCGCGGCGACGAAATCCAGGTCCAGGCCGGACCGGAAGGCATCCGATTCCTCCTCGTCTCCGGCAAGCCGATCGAAGAGCCGGTCGCCTGGTACGGACCGATCGTCATGAACACGCAGGCCGAACTCCGCCAGGCCATGAACGAACTGCAGACGGGCGAGTTTATCAAGCATCGGTGAGGGTTCTCACATGAAGAGGGCTGGATCTAAGAGATCCGGCCCTTCTCTTTTTGGATAGGATTTTCCAGCTCAAGTCTTACGCCACTTCAGCGTCCGCCACTGCAAGGGCCGCATCGAGCGCGTCAACCGCGAAATCGAGATCCTTCTCTTCGACGATCAAAGGAGGCGCAACCACCAGGTGGCTGATCCAGGCCTGAATCGCGATGCCGCGCTTGAGCATGTCGGCTGCGACCCGATCGACGACCGTCACAGTCCCCGAAACCTTGTCCGTCATCGTGTTGAAGGGTTCTTTCGTTGTGCGATTCTTCACCAGGTCGAGCGCCCAGAACAGCCCCAACCCGCGCACCTCGCCGATCGAAGGGTGCTTTGCCGAGAGGGCTTTGAGCTTCGGACCGAGATAGTCGCCCATGCGCCGCGAACGCTCCACGAGGCCCAGCCGCTGCATCTCGTTGATCGTGGCGACGGCTGGCTTCAGCGTGATCGGATGAGCCTCATAGGTATGCCCATGCGAAAAGTAGTGATCGTCGAAGTAGGAAGCGATCTTGTCGGTCGTCGCGCACAGCCCCAGCGGCACATAAGCGGACGTGATGCCCTTCGCGGTGACCAGAATGTCCGGCTTCACGCCCCAGTGGTCCATCGCAAACCACTCCCCGGTGCGTCCCCAGCCGCTCATGACTTCATCGGCAATTAATAAGACACCGTTGCGGTCACAAATCTCGCGCAGCATCGGCATATATTCCTTCGGGGGAACGAGGACGCCGTTCGTACCCACCACCGGCTCCACAATCACCGCCGCGACATCGCTCTCGTTCCGGATCATGTGCTCCAGATACTCGGCGCAGGCAAT
>Ga0302319_10008304_pt1 | contig 20242 bp, 14 predicted proteins | sample Bog_T0_2_FD_203319 | JGI IMG/M metagenome (GOLD analysis project Ga0302319, IMG submission 203319) | Peat permafrost microbial communities from Stordalen Mire near Abisko, Sweden - Bog_T0_2 | ecosystem: Environmental > Terrestrial > Soil > Wetlands > Peat | place: Sweden: Abisko, Stordalen Mire... | reverse complement strand
TCGGAATCGGTTTCGAATATCAAGCAGCTTTTGGGTGCTGGAAAACTGGCCGAAGCGGAAGCGCTTTGCAGCAAAGTGAGCGAGCAACTTCCGCAGTTTGCCGATTTGCAGGAACTGAAACAGGAAATTGCCAACCGCCGTTTAAAGGAAGATCCGAAGGTCCAGGAAAATGCGGACAATGTTCGCAGACTGCTTGAGCGCGGGGAGCGGAGCCTGCGCGACCATCAATACCGCTTGGCCGAACAGTCATTTAGTAGCGCGCTGAAATTGCGCCCGGAAGACACGAAGTTGTCTGGGCACATTGTGGGTTTGTTGCACGGCTATGCGCGGTCGGTTGTAAGAGAGAATCCGCAATCGGCCGAGGAAGTTCTGCAACTCACGCGCCGTATTCTGCCGGCCTCTGCCGTGCCAGCCGATCTGGCCGAAGCGGTTCGGCAGAAGCGCGAACACGCAAAAGAGGAAGCGGTTCGTTGGGCGTCGCTCGATAAGATTAATGGCCTAAACGCGCAGGTGGAATCGGCGAAGAAGCGTGAAGATTTGCAAGCCGTACGCGCCGAAGTGGAAAAGAATACGTTTACCGCGGCCAGCCATCCTGATGTGAGGGAAGCTGCTGCCGCGCTAAACGAAAAAATAAACGATAAGACGACGGCGCTGGACGTTCGACAAGCACGCCGCCCGGCCTTCTATCGCACCGTTGCTCTTGCCGCAACTTTGCTGATCGGCGTTGGCTTGGCGTATTGGCTGAATAACAATCGTTCGGGGTCGTCGCCTTCATCTCAAAAAGTCGAATCTGTTAATACTGCGAAGGTGACGACGCCGAAACCTGTGGTCGTGCCTTCCGCGGCGGAACCTCCGGCTGCTGTTCCAGCCGCGCCGCCCGTTGCTGTCGCGGAGGTTCCTAATACCGGCAGCTTAATTATTCGCAGTGAGGTGCCCGGTGCGCAAGTGGCCATCGGTGGTCAGCAATACACCGTATCTAATGAACCGCTCAAGGTTGAGTTAAACGCGAATTCCTATCAAGTGCGTGGTTCGCACCCGGGCTATAAGGACTTCGGCCCAGTGACTGTCGCTGTTAGCAAGGCTGGTGAGACGGTGTTGGATGTGAAGCTTACGCCCAAGCCGGCCACCTTAGATATCCTCGGCGCAGAACCGAATACGCGGGTCAAAATCGACGGCGTTCTTTTAGGTAAATCCTCTGCGCGTGGGAACTTGAGCCGGGAACTACCGCCTGGAGACCATACCATCGAACTTTCGCGCAATGGCTTTGTGCCGAAGACGCTCACGCGCAAACTAGCGCCTGGCGAAGAGTTGGTTTTGACCAATCGAGATGTCCAGCTTGATTCAACAGACGCACTTACGCTCGCCGCGGCCAACGCCAAGCATGCCGCCTCTGAAACGAGTAACGCTTCGCGGCCGGTTACCTTGGCGCCGAAAGCCGAAGACGTGCAATGGCAGGGCACCGACAAGAACAACCCGGACGCGTTGCGCGCATTCATGGCCAAATATCCCAACAGTTCATGGTCGGGCGAGGCGAAGAAGCAAATCGATAGCGTCTTACTTGCGCGCGAAGACAGCGATTGGAATAGTGTTGACCGCAATAGTCCGGCGTCCTTGCAAGATTTCCTCAAGAGACATCCCGACGGACAACACTCCGCCTCGGCTTCCAACACCTTGGCCGATCTTGACCAAAAGGCCCGCGCGATACAGATCCAGAACAGCGAAGAACTGGCCTGGAGAAAAGTCAATCAGCGCGATGAAGCTTCGCTTGAAAGCTATTTGCGAGATTTTCCGACTAGCCACTTCAAGAACCAGGCTGAAGTGGATTTGGCGAACATTCGCTTGGGCCACAATTCCGCCAATGAGTCGGCCGCCGTGCTTACCGTGATCTCACGCTTGGCTAATGCTTGGAGCGCCAAAGACTTGGATTCCATTTTGGCGATTCAGAAGAACCTCAACAAACGCGAGGTGAAAGCGGAACTCTCGCACGTGAAAGAGTTAGCCATGCGCATTTCCCCGGCCTCACCGCCGCAGATTGACGGTGCGCAGGCAGTCGTTCTGTGCCGGCGCCAAGCATCGCAAACATTTTCAGACGGTACTCGTAAGCAAATTCCCGAATCGATCGTCAGCTATGTGCTCGCCAAGCATGATGGCAATTGGACTATCGAAGGAACCAAGTAGGCTATTTGTCGTAATCGGACATCGATGGAAAATTTCCGGAATTTTTCTCGGAAACAATTTCCGTCATATCTAGTCTTTGTACGTGGTTCTGTAAGATACTAGACCTTTAGTTTTAAGGTTGTCCAAATTGTCTTTCGTTGGTTTAACTAAATGACAAAAACTTATCCGCTAGGATTGTTGCTATTTTCAGTATCTGCGGCGCCATTGTTTTCGCAAGCCGTGCCGATTTCCAGTGTTCCGGGCCTCGCGGTTCCTACCACCGCTTGCACCGGTAAAACGAGTCTGCTGTGTGCGATCCCGAACCTTTACGGGCCGGGTGGCTTGGTTCTGCCTAATCCCAGCGTTGGCACATCTTTCGCCTCCGCTTTTGCGACCCAATTTGCCGCGACCGCCACCCAGATCACCTTGCTGCCGTTGGCTAACCCGGAATCTGGGTTTGTTTATCAATACGACCCGCGAACTGGCCTCTATTCCCGGACGAGTCAGAGCTTGGGGCCCGTGCTGACCGAGCGCGGCGAAACTATTGGCCGTCACAAGTTTGCGTTTGGCGGCACGTACCAGAGATTTCGCTTCCAAAAGCTCGATGGGGTAGATTTGCACAATGTTCCGGTGCTGTACCCGACCGTGAAGACATCGGTTCCCGTTGGCGATCCGTATCTGGCCACTCAGTTCATTTCAACGCAAAATTCGGTGGATATTAAATTGAACCAATTCACCGCTTTTGCGACCTTTGGTATTACCAATCGGATCGATGTTTCGGTGGCGGTACCGTTTATGCAGGTTGGATTTAACGTAAATTCCCTGGCCACCATCAATCGCACGCTGATTCCGGGTGCAAATGGCCTTGGAACGGAACCAATTCTCGCGCAAAATCCCACGGGCGGGAGTCCGCTAGTCGGCTGTTGCAGCAACGGCGGCCCCGGACCTTACGGGCCCGTTTTTGCGAACTTTTTTGATCCCAAGAATCCGGCCGGCAGCGTTCAGCGGGAATTCTCAAACAACCACAGTACTCAGCAAGGCGATTTGTATTGGGACCCCAGCAACAACAGTGCGCAAGGCATTGGCGACGTGATCGTGCGCGCCAAGGCAAACGTGTATCACAACGAAAATGTAAGCTTTGCGCTGCTCACCGATATTCGCGTCCCCACCGGCGATGCGTCCAACTTCCTCGGCACGGGCTCGTTGGGGATTAGACCGGTAGCGGCAATGTCTTTTCGCGAAGCCTGGTTTACGCCACACATCAATCTCGGCTACCAGTGGAATGGTTCCTCCGTTCTGGGCGGCAATCCTTATTTGGGCACCAAGAGCAGTTTGCCAGGATGGGCGATTTTCTCGGCAGGTTCAGACATCCCTGTCTCTAAATATGTGACCTTTGCGGCCGACTATTTAGGGCAGGAACTTATTAACGCGCCGCGTATAGGAATGGAGACCATTCAGTCTCCCGCTCCGCTGGCTACGACTGGCCAAGTAGGATCTTTTCAAACGATCACTCCGTTGGGAAAGCAGGTTTACAATCAAAGCGATGCCTCGATTGGCATGAAAGTCAGTGCATTTGACCATCTATTGCTGACCGTTAACGCGATCATTGCGTTGAATAACGGGGGCGTTCGACAAAGGGTAACCCCTATGGCAGGACTTTCTTACGTTTTCTAGGTTTCTTGAGCGCCAAGATTGGCCATGGCTTTCTTTTGCGTCGCTCATCGCCCGAAACAGTATTCGCAGCCGCCGCCGTAGCGTGCTAACTATTCTGAGCATCGCCACCTCGTTCTGCATGATCGGGGTGCTGATGGCTATGTATACCTTGTTCTTTCTCAGCGAACCGGCACAAGACCAAGCGCTGCGGCTTATTGTGAGGAACAAGATATCCTTTGCCAACCCGATCCCCGTTTCTTACATCGACAAGATCAAGAAGGTGCCAGGCGTGCGCGAGGTAATGATTCAGCAATACTTCGGCGGCACTTACAAAGACCCCAGCAATCCGCAAAATAACTTCGCCCGTTTCGCCATTGAACCCACCAAGCTCTTTCGCCTTCATCCAGAATATTCGATCGCCAGTTGGCAGGCCGAACATTTCCTGCAGCGACGTAATAGCTGCATCATTGGGCGCGCACTCGCTGACAGGCTAGGCATGAAGCTCGGCGACCGCGTCACGCTGCAGGGCGACATTTATCCGGCGCGTTTGGATCTGATTGTAGCGGGCGTTTATGAAAGCACCATCGACAACGAGATTCTCTATTTCAATAACGACTATCTGCAGGAGACGGTCCGCAATGGTCAGGATTACGCGATGCTCCTCATGGTTATGGTGACCGACGAAGAGGCAGTTGGTCCGGTGAGCCGCCACATCGATGAGTTGTTTCATAACGGCACCGTGCAGACCAAGACCGAAACGGAAAAAGTCTTCCGCCTGAATGTGCTCAGCTATGTGGGCAACATCAAGCTGTTTCTTTTTGTGGTGTGCGCATCTTTAGCGGGTACGGTCCTCTTGGTGGCCACGAATTCAATCACGATCTCCATACGCGAACGGTCGCAAGAAATAGGCATCATGAAGGCGCTTGGGTTTTCATCGCATACGGTTCTGCTCCTGATTGCGCTGGAGGCTACACTGCTTGGAGCGTTGGGCGGTCTGCTGGGTGTGTTCGCAGCGCAAGTCACCACCGCCGCGATGCGCAACCTGCCGGCGATAGCAGTTTCCTTAACCACGCTTTCCATTTCGCCGGTAATTACGGTGCTCATTCTGTTGAGCGCAGCCGCATGCGGAATGGCGGCGGCCATTCCCACCGCTTGGCATGTCTCGCGCCGCCCGATCACGGAGTGTCTGGCGCGGGCAGACTAAGTCATTCGCCATGCCGATTCCGCTTTCTTACAACCTTCGCAACTTACAGGTTCGCAAGGTGACGACACTAGTAACCTCAATGGCGGCCGCACTCAGCGTGTTGGTCTTAGTCGCTGTCTTGGCACTGGTCGCGGGCTTGCAAACCTCATTTGATGTTTCGGCCAGTCCCAAACATCTTATTTTGATGCGTAATGGGTCTACCTCCGAAATCACCAGCTTGGCCACTCACGAAAATTTTCAGAATATTCTCTCGCGCCAGGGCATTGCAAAAGATAAAAACGGCCAGCAAAAAGCTTCGTTGGAGATAGTGACGCTTGTTGCCGTTGGTCTGCCGACCGGAGCCGAGATGAACGTGACTCTGCGTGGTATGACGCCCATGGGTTGGGAGATGCGCCAGCCGCAAGTTTCGCTGAAGGCTGGGCGGCTCTTCCAAACGGGAGCACACGAACTGGTGGTAGGCGAAGCCATCGCCGGCAAATGTCCAGCCGCACACCTCGGCGGGACGCTGCAATTCGGCAATAGCGCCTGGACAGTGGTGGGCATTTTCGACGGCGGCCCCTCTGCGTTCAATAGCGAGATCTTCGCCGATCTCAATCAAGTGGCAGCAGAATATCACCGTGCGAATCAACTCAGCGCGGTCTTGGTCGAGTCTGAATCGAACGACATTCAACCACTCATGAAGAGCTTACGTGACGACCGGCGGCTTCGTCTGCAGGTGCTTAGTGAGAAAGAATATTACGAGGAGCAAATGTCTGCCGCCATCCCCGTCCGTTTTATGGGAACTGTGGTGGCGCTGGTCATGGCTTTGGGCGGCGCGTTCGCCTGCATGAATACTATGTACACCTCCGTAGCCCGGCGCGCTTCCGAGATTGGCGTGTTGCGCGTTTTAGGCTATTCACAATCGTCGGTGATGGCGTGCTTCTTGCTCGAATCGACGCTCATTAGCTTACTAGGCGGTGCGATCGGCTGCCTGTTAGCGCTACCACTGAATAGGTTTGAGACGGCCATCGGCAGTTACATCACTTGGAGCCAACTTAGTTTTCGATTTCGGGTGACTCCCGAAATTATGCTGCTGGGTCTGGCATTCGCTGCAGCGATGGGGGCAGTGGGTGGCTTCTTGCCGGCGCGCAGTGCAGCCGTCCGGCCGTTGATCGCTGCACTGCGAGCCCGCTAAGGCTGTGAGATGATCGGCTCTGACTGTCGTCTGCATGGACTCACTTTTAGCTGAATTATGGGCACACGGATACCGCGTTCTGTTTGCCATGGTAATACTTGAAACATTTGGATTTCCTGTGCCCGCGGCCGTTGCTTTATTTGTAGCCGGAGCGGCCGCAGCCCATGGTGTTTTGCGCGTGCCCGCCACTCTAGGCTGCGGTGTGGGCGCCATGTTGTTGGGCGATTCAGTGATGTTTATTCTGGGCCGTTACACCGGCTGGTGGCTGCTCGGCCTCTTGTGCCGGCTTTCGCTGAATCCGGAGTCGTGCATATTGCGATCGGCTGACGCGTTTTTCAAACGGGGCAGAACGCTGCTCATGGTTGCCAAGTTTGTACCCGGCATCAACACGCTGGCGCCACCAATGGCCGGCAGCATGAACATGCGCTTTTGGCTTTTTCTGCGCTACGACTTGGTAGGCACAACTTTGTACAACGGCGCCTACGTGTTGCTGGGCGTGCTCTTCAGCGATGCGTTAACCATCATCACCAAGGGCTATCAAACTTTCAACCGTGCGCTGAGTTGGATCTTGATCTCGGCTGTCGTGGTCTACGCGGCGCTGCAGATTTGGTTTTGGTTTCGCGCTAAAGCTCTGCGCTACGCTCCGACGATTGAAGTGGACGAGGCTGCGGCAGACCTGGCTGCTAGCCGCGCCGTTGTTTACGATGTCCGGAGCCACGGGTATTACGACGCGCGCACCATGCGCATTCAAGGTTCGCGCCGGCTTGATCCCAACGCCTTTCACCATTGGCATGAGCAGTTGCCGGGCGGAGTCCATATTTATTTGTATTGCACCTGCGTTCGCGAAGCCACCAGTGCACGTGTAGCTCTTCTGCTGTTAGAGCAAGGCGTTGCATGCCGCGTGATTCGCGGTGGTTTACGCAAATGGAAAGCGGCAGGCTTGCCATTAGAACGTGTGCCGCTGGAAGAGGTGTCGGAACTACCAGTATTTGGCTAAGTGTTGGCGTTGACTTCTTCGGTAAACTTTTCGAAGAACTTACGGATCATCATCTTGGCCGTGGAATCGATCACGCGCTGGCCTGCGGCGGCAATGGCGCCACCCACCTGAACGTCTCCATCGTAGGCCAATTCGGTGCCGCTACTGATAGGCGAGAGATTCATCAGGCCCTCCCCTTTGACGAAGCCAACCTTGCCAACGCCTTCCACTAGCATTTTGAAACCCTGCGGGGGATGGGCCTCCGTGATCTTGATTTTCCCAGCGAAGACACCCGAAAAGCCGGCCAGCGCCAGCTTCATGTTCAATTCGTATTCGTCTTCACCGACCTTTTCAAGCATGTCGCAACCTGGGACGCAACGGGCCAGGATAGCGGGATCGTGTAACTTTACATAAGTCTTGTCGCGGTCGAACGGAAGATTGACGGTTCCGAAGATTTTCAAGGAAGCCTCGTTCCAGCGTTACGGATCTGCACGTCCACAATGTTAGCAGCGACATATTTGCGGCATGCTCATGATTGTAGGAAAAAGACAATCCTCGCATGTTGACGTTTTGAACGCTTTATTTTTGCCGAGCGATTAGAAGTTCCGCCAGAAAAACGCGCCTACAAAGGTGAGATTCACCAAACGGGGATTGCACCGAACATGTATCAACACGTTTTCTTTGACGAACAGTATTTGACACAGCTGCGAAGCGGGGACGAAGATACGGCGAAACATTTCGTTACCTATTTCAGACGATCACTGCGGCGCTGGCTCTGGGGCAAGTTTAGCCGCGAGCAAGAGGAAGAGTTGATTGATACTGCGATTGTGTCCGCGTATGAAAAGATCAGTCAAGGCCAGCCTCGTGACGCGTCAAAATTACAGGCGTATGTTACCGGGATTTGCGTCAATCTTACGAGACTCGCTTTGCGGCCTAGCGCCAACTCGCCCGGCGCCGCGGAACCGCTCAGTGATAGGACCGATTTTGCCCGCAGCGCGGAACAGTTGCTGTTAGCGCGTGAGCGCGCCGATGAAGTTAAGAAGGTGCTGGCGAGTTTGAGCGCCCGGGACCGCGAAATTCTGGTAGACCTTTTCTATAGAGATAAAGGCCGCGACGAGGTTTGCCAGAAGCACGGACTGGACCGAAATGAATTGAGACTCGTACTGTTTCGGGCCAGACGAAGATTCCAAAAGGGTTGGCAGGTGCAAAGCACTTCGGAGAAAAAACTAGGCTCCGCATGAAACGGTTGCCTCTCAACTGTCACTGGTAGGTATTGATTTCTAAACGGAGGATTACGACAGTGCGTTTTTCGATTGCCATCTTGGCTTTATTGTCGTTGTCTGCCACCTGTGCGTCTGCCGCAAGCCGCCATCACCAGGATTGGGGATCGTCGATGGCGCGATTACACGCTGGAGATCGCCTTCACATTACTCTCAAAGCAACCGGTCCCTTGGATGCCACGTTCCTCATCGCAACGGAGCAAGACTTCACGGCGGACACAGGGACGGTGCAACGGGCGGATGTTCTAAAAATCGAGCGTATCCGAACAAAACAAGGCGCCGGCCGCGGCAAACACGCGTTGATTGGCACTTTAGTTGGGGCTGGAAGCGGCGCCGCCATCGGGGCCATTGCGGGCCACTCCGCGAACCGCACTCGGTCGTGTGTGCCATACAGTTTCTTTTGTCCATCCGCGCTTTGGCCGCTAACTCCTGGCGAGGTAACCGGCGGGATTGCCGGGTTAGGTGCCCTGGCGGGTGGGGTGACGGGAGCGATGCTGCCGACACACCACGCGAAAACTGAGACGATTTACGCCCTTGAGTAAATTCTGGCTCGTCTTGTTTAAAACTCGCGCAGTGGTGTTTCACCTGAATGCAAGTTAGCTCTCAGAAAACTGCTATATTGATTGGCTAATTGGGCGATAGCAGTCACCGCCGAAACCGAGTCGCACCCAATGAATAATTTCGCACAACTTGAAATCACGCTGAGTCGAGCAAGCAATGACGCATATGCCGTTGAGCTGAGTTCGCTGCTTCCCGGAAATGATGCCGATGTCCGTACTTGGGGAACAGCCAAATTCGATTTGGATCAATTTCGCGCGCTGTCGCTTGAAACTCCTAAATATGCGAGCCAGTTGACCGACTGTCTCCTCCAAGACCCCAACGTGAGTACGGCCTTCAGCAACGCCCGCGTGGCGGCTCAAGTTAGTAACCTACCGTTGCTGATTCGCCTGATCATCGAACCCAGTGCCCAGCAATTGCAAGCTTTACGTTGGGAAACATTGCTGGACAGGCAAGACTCTAGTTATCTGTTTACGGGAGAGCAAGTCATCTTTTCTCGCTATCTGAGCTCCAACAACTGGCAACCGGTCAGTTCTGGTCCAGCCCTGACTGCCTTGGTGGTTGTTGCGAATCCTGCCAAACTCGCTAAATTTAATTTGCCCGCGGTCGATGTCACTGGAGAACTGACACGCGCTCGCAGCGCGATGAGTGGGATCAACGTAAGTGAACTGGCTTCCAATGGCTTGGCCTCAATCAAAAACTTGAGCGCTAGCCTGCACGCGAGGCCAGCGGATATTCTCTATCTGGTATGTCACGGTGCTTTCAAGGACGGTAAGTCTTGGCTTTGGCTGGACGACCAAGCAGGCGACGAACCGTGTGTCCCAGGTTCCGATCTCGTGGCCTGTCTCAAAGATTTGAAGCAACGGCCATGGCTGGTAGTCTTGGCCTCTTGTGAAGGGGCAGGTGCTGGCAATCAAGACCAGGCATGGGCGCTTGCGGCGTTAGGTCCGAGCCTCATTGCGGCTGGTATCCCCGCCGTTGTAGCGATGCAAGGTAGCGTCAGCATGGAGACCGTGGCGCAATTCATGCCGCGTTTTTTCGGCGAACTGTTGAAAAGCGGTCAGGTTGAGACCGCGATGGCCATAGCTCGCGGGGCAGCCCATAATCGGCCGGATTTCTGGATGCCCGTTTTGTTTACGCGATTGAGGAACGGCCGCATCTTGCCAATAGCCGAACCATCGCGGACCCTCGAAGATCCGTCTCCGCCTCGCAAAGTTCGGAGCGCAGCGGGTCATAAGGGCGAATTAATCGGGATGGCGATCGCCTTACTTCTTTTTGCTTTTTACCTTGGCTATCACCGCGCGCAACCGCCGGCTCATCGAGCTAGCGGCGTCACCACCCAAGACAGCAAACTGGTTAGCCCCGCTCGAACTGCCTCCTTGCCGACCGTAACTACTAATCGGCCCGGACACTCGTCGGGAGAAACGGCACCGGTCGGGCAGACCAGCAACCCTAGCCCCGCGCCAGCAGCAACCCCTGAAGCTGCGCCCATCCAGCCGCTGGTATCCCAAGTAACGACGAAATCCGACCCAGCCAAGATCCAGCCGCTTGCTCGAGCCAGCCATACACGCTCGTCTGAGAACAACTTGAAGCGTCTCCCTCAAAAGCCCCTTTTAAAGGCATCGATAAATAATTCCAGGGATCCGAAGTTTATCCTGAGGAACTTCAAGACTGTATTCATAAAGACGACTAACGTACCAGCGATGTTCTTCAAGAGCGATCAATTGAAGTCTGCGCTTTACGAGAACAAGGGTTTCGCGAGCCTGAATCTTCTCATTGTCGATAGCCAGACTACGGCCGATACGGTGCTGAGTGTCGGTTACACGGCCCCTTGGGACTATCCCTTTGAGCTGAAGCATGTCGAAAGCAGTATTGTACTTTTGTCAGGAAAAGGCGAAGGGCCCCTCTCGGCAATCGTCGGCGCGAATAGTGTGGCAGACCAATTCGTCAAATCGCTAAAAACGTATCGGGGCGCTGGCCAGTAAGCTCAAGGGTGTTTTTAAAACCCCTTCATCAAAACGGTAACGAAACCCAACTTTCGGCTACTATCGCCTCAGCGCACTTGTGGCTGCTGTTTATGAAGACAGGCCGCATCTGCATTTTGACCTAGTATCAGAACTCCAAGCTAGTCACTGAATGGTTGCTACATTCATGCGCTAATGAGCCGATAGTGCTCGCAATGAGTCACATGATGAACCATGGCTATTTACCGGATCTCGCAGAAAACTGCTATATTTATGTAACGTTTATGGGTGAGGAGAACACTTACCGCGGTGAAAGTGCCAGCGATGCAGATCGTGCACTCGGTCCTGCTCGGGATGTTACTCAGCTACTCGTGGCTTGGCGCGCGGGTGATGAAGCGGCACTAAGCACTCTGATCGAAGCCGTTTATGCGGAGCTTCGGCGGATCGCGAGAGGCTGCCTGAACGGCGAACACCACGAGAATTCGCTACAAGCCACAGCCCTGGTAAACGAAGCGTACCTTCGTCTGGTGGATATACGTAAAATCGACTGGCAAGATCGCACTCATTTTTTTTCCATGGCCGCGCGGGTGATGCGGCGAATCTTAGTCGATCATGCCCGCAGCCGGCGCACTCCTCTCCACGGCGGCAATTTGCAGCGAGTGAACTTCGACGCTGCGCTGCTTGTCTCGAGCGATGTGAATAGCGATCTTGCTCGTTTAGACGACGCGCTGACCGCGCTCGCCGCACTTCCAGAAACTGGTTCGCGCAAAGCCCAAGTTGTGGAGATGCGTTACTTTGTGGGACTGACTGCCCAGGAGATCGCCTCTGTCTTGGGCGTTTCGCACCAGACGGTAACGAACGACTGGATCTTTGCGAAGGCTTGGCTCAGCCGTGAAATGAGTAACAAGGAGCAACGTGGAGCGGCAGCGTCGGACTGAGATCCGGAAGAACGGCCCGCGTTCTTACAGACTGCTTGTTCGGGCGATGTAGTGCTGCGCGCTGAGGTGGGATCGCTACCCAATCACACAGACGCGAACTTGCCGAACCCGTTTCAACAGGCGGATTGGCAAGCGATCGTACAAACTGCCAGACTCGCCTTCAATGAATCTCCGCAACCCTTAGAGCCCAATCAGTTGGTAGCCGACCGTTTCGACATTGTGCGAGAAAACTGTCAGAGGCGAAACGCTGGCAGAACGCTTGAAGGGGCGCGGCGCATTGTTTTAAAAAGATGCCCTGCCCATCGTGCGGCAGATTTGTGCCGGACTCGCCGAAGCCCACCGTAGCGGTGTGACTCATCGCGATCTAAAAACGGCGAATATCTTTTGTGTCCGGCTGAGAAAGATGGCCTTCGAGCGGTGATTACGGATTTCGGCCTGGCGGGCGCGGTCAACAAGGAAGGCGAAGCATTGCTTCCGACATTTGCGCATTAGGGATAACGCTCTATAGGATAGTCGGCTCGGCGCCTCCCGCTTCTCTGGAAAGCGATCCGGCTCGCGCGCACGTTACGCTGAACTCGCCACCGATCTTAATGCCGTTCTGCAAGATATTAAATTTAGGGCGGCTGATGATTTAGAACTCTCCGGCATATGGATTGGCAACAATGACGCACGCAACTGCGGAATTCTTGCGACCCTTCCGTTCGCATCCAGTAGCTGGCCTAAGGCGCGAAATAAGCTGAGATATCAAGGATCAGATTTGTCGAGCTTGACGAAAGACTATCGACTGAGCCATTCGTCGTGGGAATAATGGCCATGTTTGAGGTGATGGCGTTGTCGTCGGCGTTCAAGATTGAAGAGAGTGGCCACTGCGTCCCGTCTTGCCATAAGCTAAGGAATCCAAGGCTGCCGTTAGGGACTACCGTGGCGTTTAAAACGTAAGCCTGCGCGGTTGTGGATGGGGCACACGCTGAACCGGCCACGTCTACGACAATAGTGCCACTAAACGGTCCATCGACAGTGCGCGTATCGAGTGCGCGGCAGGGCGTGACATTGTAAAGCGATAGCGCGCCAGCGTTAATGGCGGGCGCGAAGTAACCGTTGATATCAACCGCCAAGTCGGTCGGATCACTTGAATAAACCGTGATTTCGCCACTAGCGCCGGCGGGAACGATAGCCGCATTGGCCGTGACGTCAAGCGACTCGGTATTCAGAGTGGAGACCAGCGGCTGAGGCTGACCGGCGGGCCATGTCGACAAATAACCAATGGGTTTAATGGGAATCGCAGTAAGGTTCAACGAATAGGCTTGGGCGGTAGCGGGGATGCCGCAAGAACTGGTAAGCGGAGAAAAGTTGCGCGACGTTCCCGCGGTAATGGAAGATGTCGTGCGTGTATCGGCCACGCGGCACGGCGTGACTGGATAAAAGCCTAAGGCTGTTAGATCTGTGGCAGGTACGAAATAGCCGTTGATGTCGATGATCGCATGCGTGCTTTGTGATGCGAAAACGGTAATTGCCCCGGAAAGACCGGCCGGCAGAATAGCGGCGTTCGCTTTAATGCGTCCATCGGAATTGAGCAAAGAAACGATGGGTTGTGGTTGGCCACTCGGCCAAACCGACAGATATCCGACCCAACTTGGCGGCACAATCGTGAAGTTCAAAGAATAGGCCTGAGCGTTGCTAGGAATGCCGCATGAACTGCTAGGCAGAACAAAATCGCGTGACACGCCGGCGGCGAGGATTGGGCCGCCGAAAGGTCCGTTGGCGTTTCTTGTGTCGGCGATACGACAGGGCGTGATCGGCACGAAGCGCAAGCCAGCGCTGGCGATCACAACTGTCGCCGTGCCGTTTAAGGTCACGGTCTGGGGTGAATTCGCCGCATCGTCGGAGATATTCAGGGTGGCCGTACGGCTGCCTGAAGCGATGGGAGCGAATGTGATTGCGAACGTGCAGTTAGCGCCCGCAGCGAGAGTGGCCGGGCAGGTTGTCGAGACGTGAAATTCGCTGCTGTTGGGCCCGGTAATATTGACGCCAACGATCGGCAGCGGATAGATGCTGCTGTTTGTTAACAGGACCGTTTGCGCGGAACTGGTGAGTCCGACTGACGCAGTCAGGCTGAGGGATGTGCTGTTCAGCGTAGCGCTTCCGCCGTTTCCGGTACCCGTCAAAGCGACACTTTGGGGTGAACCAAGCACGGAATCAGTGAACAGCAGAGAAGCGGTCCGGGTGCCATTGGCCGTTGGCGTAAACGTAACGGCGACTGTGCAACTGGCCCCGGCTGCCACCGAACCTCCGCACGTGGTCACAATCTGAAAATCACTAGCTTGCTCGCCGGAAAGTGAGATGGTGGAAATCGAGAAGGGGCTGCCGCCGGAGTTCGTGAGTATAACCGTTTGCGAAGCCGAAGTGCTGGCCACCAGTTGCGCGCCAAATGTCAGAGCAACCGGACTCAAAGAGACAAAGGGACCCGCCCCAGCCGAACCCGTGCCGTTTAGAGTGACCGTCGAGAGCGCCGCTGAGTTGTTAAGCGAATTGGTGGCAAGCGCGGCCGAGCCGGCAATGGCTCCCACATGCACCGGTGCAAAACTCACAGCCGTGTTGCAGAGCGACCCAGGAGCCAATACCGTTCCCGGCGCGCAATCGGACAAGCCGGTGGTCACCTGCTGAAAGTCGGACGTGAGCGAGATCGTGTTCATGCTCAGCGCCTGGTTTCCCACATTAAAAGGCGAAACCAACTGGTAAGCCGAAGTCGCCCCTATGGGCTGAGCTGCGAATGTGAGCGTTGCCGGCGCGTAAGAGATCTGGCGAATCACATTATTGCCCGAATCACCTATATAGAGATTGCCGTTCTCATCCACCGCGATACCCATCGGGCTCGTCAGGAAAGCGATTGTCGGATCTCCGCCATCGCCAGAATAACCAGTCGAAACTCGCCCTGCTACTGTATAGATTTTTTGAGTCGCCGTAACTTGTCGAATGACGTTGTTGTCGTAATCGGCAATATAAACGTTGTTAGCCGCGTCCACCGCTATCGCTTGCGGTGAAGCAAGCTGGGCACTGGTCGCCAGACCGGTATCGCCGCTAAAGCCCCAGCCGCCGTTGCCCGCTATCGCTGTGATCGTGCCAGTCGTCATGTCCACGCGGCGTATTAGATTATTCCCGGTGTCGGCTATATACAAATTTCCCGCGCCATCTAACGCAATGCCCGAAGGGTCAATCAATTGCACACTGGTGGCCGGGCCGCCGTCGCCATATCCATCGGTGCCGGCAGACGTACCCCCGCCCGCTACCACCGAAATGATGCCGGTAGCGGCATTCACCACCCGAATCAGTTGATGATAAGCGTCGGCAATGTAGAGATTCCCGGACGAATCGACCGCGACACTTTGCGGCCCATAAAGAATCGCGCCCGTGGCCAGACCACCGTCGCCAAAGTTATCGGTGCCGGACGGTGTGGTTGAGCCGCCAGCCACCGTGGTAATGATTTGAGTGTTAGCGTCCACGCGGCGGATGACGTTGTTGCCTTCATCGGCCACAAATATGTTGCCAGCACCGTCAACGGTGACACCCGTCGGTGTATTGAGTGTGGCGCTGGTGGCCACCCCGCCATCACCCGAATAGCCATTGCTGCCATTGCCCGCAACCGTGGTCACCGCGCCGGACGACAGCGTAATTTTACGGATCGCGCCGTTCACGGCATCCGCTACATACAGATAACGGCCACTGCCATCTACCGCCACGGCTTGCGGATTCCAGAATTGGGCCAGGACAGGATTCGGGGAGTCTTCATAGCCGCCCACGGCGTTACCGGCTAACGTACTAATGATGCCTGGGTAAAGCGCGATGAGGGGAGCGATCCCTAAGCCTTGCAGTGGCGTAGTCGCCAAAACGTGCCCGGATTGGTCTTGCACCACGAGCTCGTCCTGCCTCAAGCCAGGGCGCAATGGGTTAAAAGTGACCACAATGCTGCAATTGGTGGTAGCTGCTACGGTGCAAGAGGGAGCGCCAGCCTGAAAATCGCGGTTCCACTTTAATACGAAAGTGGGGGTGGCGGCCAGCCCGGTAAACGAAAAGTTTAGAGTTTGGGTGGTTGGCGTGGAGCTAAGCGGCACAGATCCCAAATTCTGCACAGAGGCTGCGCCGGCAAGAATGCTTGCCAGCCAAAAGAGATAAAAGGCGACGATGATTCGCGTGACAGGGGTGCTCACGCAAGAGACATCGGCTCCGCAATCCTATTCCTTTAGGGTGATGTGCCTGGATCTTTTAGGGCTATTGTTTTTAGAGGCGCCAGCTCATTCAGGGTTTGTTGCCATTCTTGCGGCTTGCGTTTCGTGAAATTAGGCGCGTTCGGATCACTATAGAAAGCAAGCAAGTCCGCCTTAATCTCAGGGGTCAAGCCGGCATACTTAGTCTCCGCTAGTTTGTGCAGCCAGAATGCGTGGGTCTGGTCGTTGAGCCGATACGCGCCCGGTGGCGAGAAATCACCCGTATCGTAATTCCTGTCCGGCAAAGAAAGATCCTTGTGGATCGTCTCGTTCAGCACGATGGCATACTGCTGAACCGCACTGTTGAAGCTCGCCATAAAAAGCTGTTCTACGGCCGGCGTAGGAATCTTGAAGCGGAGATAGCGTAGAGGACCGATGGGCGGAATTAGCTTGAGCAGCAGCGCCAGGAATTTATCCGACGCGCTAGGTTGTTGCACTCGTTTGCCCCACTCCTTTTCGTAGCTGGAGCGTTTCATAATGTAGATGAAGCGCCGGTGTGTCATGCCGGGCTCGGCTCGCTGAATTTCATCTTTCTTTTGCGCCCAGGCCACACGCGTAGCCAGCGGAATGATTTTGCTGGCTGAAGTACGATAGCCCGACACGGCCGAGTCGAAGCTGCCGAACAGATCGCTGAGATCCAGGCCATAGGTGTCGTGGAAAGCCCGGCCCACTAGATCCTTTGCCACAAAAAATCCGATGAAATCGTGATAGGATTCCGGCGCAAAATTGCCGCGTGCCACTTCTAAAACGTCAAAGGCAAATTCTGTTTTAAGGTGTGCGGCTGGGTCGTCCTCATAGGTCACCACTTTGCCGAATTTCTTGGCGAGTTTGGGATATAGAATCGGCTCGCCTATGTTGGTGCCCTCTTTATGGCCTTCCAGATCGCCCACGTAATGCGAGAGCGCTCCCAAAGCAAACGCTAATTCGTCCAGATCATGCGCTTCTTTCAGTAAGGCGATGATAAAGTCGCCCGTGCGCACATAGTGCGTCAGGTCGCTGAATTCCGGGCTGCCATGGGGATAGTACCCCAGATCCTGCAATATAGCGCCACCATAGGCGAAACCGTGCGCGCGTTTAAGATCGGCTGCGGTAGCGTTTGGATAGTTCTTGAGCAGGTAGGGCCGCAACTGCACATCCCACATAGCATCAACCAGGGCCTCGTGGGAAAGGACCGAATAACTGAAAGCTGAGGGGGTGATCGAAATGCAAAAAACGAACAGAGGCAAAGCTCGTTCGAAGATTCTCATTATCCTTGTATTGTCGACGATGGCATTAGGCCGAGACAGTGGGAGAATCCCCAGCGTTCGCAAATCAAAAAAAGGCAGTGCGGGACGTACACCCGCACCGCCGTCACTAGGAGGAAGTTTGCGAACCCTTAGTTGTTGCCGACCTGCACGTTAATGGTGCGCGGCTTGGCGACTTCCTTCTTCGGGACAGTCACCGTCAGCACGCCGTTCTTGTAATCGGCTTTCACATGCTCGGCGTCAACCGTATCCGGCAGGCTGAAAGCGCGCACAAACGAACCATAGGAGCGCTCAATGCGGTGGAAGCCTTTGCCGTTCTTTTCTTGTTCAAATTTACGCTCGCCCTTGAGGGTCAGAGTGCCGTTTTCCAACTGAATCCCAACATTCTTAGGATCCACATCCGGGATGTCCGCCTTTAGGACCAGTTCGTTCTCGGTCTCGTAGATGTCCACAGCGGGTGACCAAGGCCGAGAGGCCGGTTCGCTAAAAAGGCGAGAAATCGAATCCTGGAACAAACGAAGACCGGTGGGAAAATCTTCCAACTCGCCGGTGAAGGGTGCATACTTAATGACTGGCATCTTAGTGTTCTCCTATCCACAATCTGGATACATCTCAATCATAAAACCTGCGTGTTATGTTGTCAAGTAATCTTCCAAGAAATTTTTGAGGCGCGCTCTCTTTCCCTCTCATCTCTTTTGCATGCCATCACTTAAAGAAGGCGATTCCGCCCCGCCGATCACCCTTGCTACCGACTCCAGTGAGTCCTTCACCCTTTCTTCGCTTAAAGGCAAGAATGTAGTGCTTTACTTCTATCCCAAGGCTGATACTCCAGGGTGTACCAAGGAATCGTGTGAGTTTCGCGATACCTTCAAAAAGTTCACCAAAGCGAACACGGTTATCGTGGGTATCTCGCCAGACGCCAGCACTAAGCAGGCAAAGTTCAAAGAGAAGTTCGATTTGCCGTTTGTCCTGCTGGCCGACATCGACCACAAAGCGTGTGAGGACTACGATGTCTGGAAAGAAAAGAGCATGTACGGCAAGAAATATATGGGCGTCGAGCGCACTACCTTCGTGATTGACCCAAAAGGCAAGATCAAAAAGATTTTTCCCAAAGTAAAGGTAGAGGGTCACGCCGAAGAAGTGCTGGCTTCCATTGCCTGACAACCACAGTAGTCGCCGCTTCCCGACGCGTCCTTTATTGGGCGTCGGGGCGCTGGTGTTCGATGGTGAGCACGTCCTGCTGGTGGAGCGCGGCAAGCCGCCGTTGGAAGGCTTCTGGTCTTTGCCTGGCGGCTTGGTGGAAGCGGGCGAGCGGTTGGAAGATGCGGTGGCGCGCGAAGTGTTCGAAGAAACCGGCTTGCGCGTGAGCGCCCAGGCCATCGCCACCGTCTTCGAGCGCATCATGCCGGGCGAAGGCGTCCACGATCCTGCCCATCCTGAATATCACTATGTCTTGGTAGACTTCTATTGCAAGGTGCTCGGCGGCGATTTGCGGGCGGGCGATGATTCGCGGCGTGCGGAGTGGTTTACGCTGTCGGCGCTGGCTCAATTGCCAATGACCGAAGGTACGCGCGAAGTGATCGAAACGTGCTGCTCCGGCCAGCAGACCCTTGCTCAGATCACCCGGCCGTAATCATGTCCTTCAGCAGTATCGAACTCTTACAATTCGCTGAACTTCAGACCCTGGTGGCCCGCTATGCCGGTTCGAACGCGGGCCGCACTCTGGTGGAAGCGCTCGATCCGCATTCCGACCGCGACGCCTTGGAATTGGCCTTGGCCGATTGTGGCGAAGCCATCGCTTATCTGCGTGAAGTGAATGAAGGTGCGGCGGATGCCAAGACGGGTGCTTTGCTGCGGCTGCGCTTCGATCAATTGCGCGATGTGGAATCGGCCGTGCGCATTTTGCAGGTGGAAGGCGCCTCGTTAGAGGGGCGCGAAATTCTCGATCTCTTCCACAATTTTGCGCTTGCGGGCGAATTTCGCGGGGCGTTGCTGAATGTGGTGGCACGCTTTCCGCGGTTGGCGCGCCGTGCGCACAAGCTGGCTGATCTGCGCGATCTTGCCAAACATTATGCGCACACGTTTTTGCCAGATGGCAGCCTGGCCGATTCCGCCAGCGTAGCGTTGGGCCGGATTCGGCGCGATATTGAAAAGCAGCATAAAAGCATTCAAGATTCGCTCGAACGTTTCATGCGCGCGCATCGCACCGATGGCACGTTGCAAGAAGATTTCGTTACCATTCGCGAAGACCGTTTTGTGGTGCCCATTGTGGCAGGGCATAAAGGGCGTGTCGATGGCGTTATCCATGGTTCCAGTGGTACCGGGCGTACGTTGTTTTTGGAGCCGCTCGAAACCATTGCGCTCAACAACCAGTTAGTTCGTCTTCGCGAAGACGAACTGCGCGAGATTGAACGCATTTTGGCGGAGATCACCAATGCCTTGCGCGTGCATGCCGAAGACATCAGCGCCACAGCCGAAGCGTTGGCGGAGTTCGATTTGATTTTTGCCAAGGCCGGTTTTGCGCGCGATTACGATGCGGTCATTCCGAAGTTTAGTGGCGCGGATCGGCGTTTGATTCTGCGTGAAGCCCGCCATCCATTGTTAGAAGCCATTCTCCGCAAACAGCACAAGCCGATTGTGCCCATCTCTTTTGAATTGGATGAGACGCGGCGCTGCTTGCTGATTAGCGGTCCCAACACAGGCGGCAAGACAGTGACGATGAAGACCACTGGGCTACTCGCCTTGATGGCTCATGCCGCCCTGCCGGTGCCTTGCGTCGCGGCGGAGTTTCCGCTCTTAGACGACGTTTTGGCCGATATTGGCGATCAGCAA
>Ga0302319_10008303_pt1 | contig 20242 bp, 21 predicted proteins | sample Bog_T0_2_FD_203319 | JGI IMG/M metagenome (GOLD analysis project Ga0302319, IMG submission 203319) | Peat permafrost microbial communities from Stordalen Mire near Abisko, Sweden - Bog_T0_2 | ecosystem: Environmental > Terrestrial > Soil > Wetlands > Peat | place: Sweden: Abisko, Stordalen Mire... | reverse complement strand
TTCCTCACCCGCGCTTCCAGATTAATCACGCTCAACAAACCCAACTGCTTTTCGCTTTCGCCTCGCATCCTTCTTCGACTCTCCGCTCGGCTCAAGCGTTCAAGCCTTTTTCAGCAAGCTCCTAGGCCAAGGAGGGGATGCCCAAAGAACAAAAGGCACACTTCTATCCGAGTCAAAAAACCAATCCTCAAGATTGTTCCGCGACCCAAGTTTCTTGTATAACTCAAGATTCGCTACTGATTCCGCAGCCTCGCTCCTAACGGATAAGCGATAGTCGTCCAATAAATTCCAAGGTCCGAGAGCGTGTTCGACCTCGGCAAGCTGAACATCATTCCAGTGATGGCAGACCAATCCGTCGTAAAGGGCAGAATGGCTAACAGCAAGTATGCCTAAGGCCACCAACCCGCCGATAAGCGATGGATCGTGCCTGATGCCCAAAGCAAGCGTGTTGCTGGCCTCGATATCTTCCAACGCAAGATCGGATTGCTGATGATCCAAAGCGAGGACGGCATGGAGGGATAGAATCTGGGAGAGCTTGATCGGCATTGTGATCGGGCCGAGGGGGCGAAAAACCGGAGGCAGTAGGGTGTAGTAATTCTCGCTATAACGAAAACGGTGGCGTGTGGATGCAGCCGCTAGAAAATCGGCAACAAACGGATACATGGCATCGAACTGCGCGAGCGTACCGTCGGGTGGCTTTCCGTTTTTGAAAACAGCCGAATAGTTGCTGGCGATGACTTGCTTGAGGTTATTCATGTCGGGCAGTTCGCCCTTTTGCCAAGCACCCAAAGATGGAAGGTTGTAGTGAGGATAGTCCTCACCCATGGCCTTTTGCAAATTCACAGCTTCGAGTTGAGACCTGCCCTCGATGTCTTTAACCGATTCGAGTTTAAATAATGGAATCGCCGCAAGATTCTGGTCGTCCGCCACGGGGGGAGGAATGAACTTGTTATAGTCAAAAGATTCGCCTTTGGCCTCCCACCTGGCTTTGGTGTCTGCCCATGTACGCGCGCCGCGCGAATCTTCCTCGACGTAAAAGAGGATGACGAGGGCAAGAACCCCAAGGACAAATTTAAGAAAACCCCACGACCAGAAGAAGCGGCCAAGCCTTACAAAGAACCTTTTCATTAGTCGTTCCTTAATCACCAACCTTGTGAGGTGGCTCCCAGTCGTCTTTAGGTTGCATCACTTTCGTGGCCCCCAGCAAGAACCTTCTAGCTCGATGTCTTTAGACGTGTCTTCTACATAGAGCAAGGCCAAGGACGGCGGGGGCTCCTTTCGCTTGTGGTCGTCTCTGGAAAAAAGGCGGCAGGTCCTTCGACTGCGCGAATGCTCGGCATTCGCTCCGCTCAGGATGACGGAACTAAAATGCGCTAAGGACTTTGGTGAATGACGAGGGTGTTGAAGGAATGGGGCGGAAGCACCGGCTCGACCTTCTGGCCATCGAAATCGACGGCGAGGTGGACGGGATCGTCGTCGCCGTTTTTCAGCACCAGGACGACATCGCCGTTGGGGTTGATGAAGGCGATGTGGTCGCGATAGCTACCACTGGTGAGAACGCGGACGGCGCCGGGTTCGACATAGTGGGAGAAGTGCTTAAAGACATAGAATTGCGGCGTGAAGATGATTTTTTTGCTTTTGGTGTCGATGATCAACGGGGAACACTGGGCCCAGCCGGTGAAGCTTTTGCCCGTCTCGTCGAGGACCATGTTCCAGAGCTGGTAAGAGCTGACTCCGGCCTCGAAATATTGTTTGATGAGATCGTACTGACCCTCGGCGTAATGCCAGTCGTTTTCGTGATGGCCGCATTCGGTTTCGGACTGCATCAACTTGAGCTCGGGGTGCTCGCGGTGGATGATCGCGCAGCTGCGGGCGCCATCCCATTGAAAAGCGATGCCCTTGATCATGGCCAGGCTGGCGCTGTCGTCGACCGTGTCGGCGACGTAGGTGTAGTCGGAGTTTTGGAGCGTCCCGAGCCAGATATCGCAGGGAAGGGAATCGGCGGCGAATTTGGGGCCGAGGTAGTTTTTGATGAAATTGTGGAGTTGCGCGCCGGTCCAGAGACAGCTGGTGTAATTGGAGGTGATGGTCGGCTCGTTTTGGGGCATGACCATGCGGAGGTTGACTCCGGCGGCCTGGTAGGCCTGGACATATTTCTCGAAATAGAGCGCGAGGGCGTTCAAGGTCTGGGGATCGGTTTTGATCCTGCCGCCGATGAGCGTATTGCTATCCTTCATCCACGCGGGAGGCGACCAGGGCACACCCCAGACGGTGAGGCCGGGTTGGATGGCCTGGGCGGCGAAGATGTAGGGAAGGAGCTTTTCCTTGTCGCGGTCGATGCTGAAATGGGCCATGGCGTAGTCACCCGGCGTATCGTCGAGGGAGTAAGCGGAGATGGCGTAGTCGCTCGCGCCGATGGGCGTGCGACCAAAGGTGAGCCGGAGACCCTCCTTGGGATCGAAAAGGATTTTCAGGGCGGTGTCGCGATCCTGAGGGGAAAGAACGGACAAGGCCTTCCAGCCCCGCTCGTTGAAACAGCCGCCCCAGCCATCGACGGTCTGGTATTTCCTGGAATCGAAGACGACGACGCTCTTGCCCAATTTGGATTGCTCCTGCTGGAAGACGCCTTCCTGGAGGTCGTCCCATTGGGAGACCGGGAGGGTGCCTTTGTCCTGCCAGAGCGCGGATGCCGTGGAGCATTGCCACGTGACGGTGGTGGCGGCGAACGAGGCGAGGGTGGTGGCGTGAACGAGGGAGGCCGCGAGGAGGAACAACGCGATTTTTTTGATTTGGGGCTTCATAAATTGGTAGAGCTATTCAGAAAAAGCAAAGGGCTAGAATGAAGCGATTACGCCTGTATTGTCTACTCCGTTCTCCGGTGATGATAGAACAGGCACGCCCGCCTACTTCTTCGCTGCAGCGGCCCAGTCGCGGTAGACGGCGAGCGATTTCTCGATGACAGGCACGGCGTCGAGGGCGGGGAGAATGTCGTCGACGACGACGCGCTTGTTTTCGAGGGTCTTGTAGTCCTCGAAGAAGCGGCGGATGACGGCGAGGCGATGCCTCGGCAATTCGTGCACGTCGTGGTAGGTGTTGTACTCCGGGTCGCTGATGCCGACGGCGATCACTTTGTAATCAAGTTCGTCCTGGTCGACCATGGTCATGACGCCGATGGGGCGTGCGGTGATGAGGGTCAGGGGGTAGACGGGCTCGGAACTGAGGATGAGAACATCGAGCGGATCGCCGTCATCGGCCATGGTTTGCGGGATGAAGCCGTAATTGGCGGGATAAAAAACGGCGGAGTGGAGGACGCGGTCGAGCTTGAGCAGGCCGGACTCCTTGTCCAACTCATACTTATTGGAGCTGCCCAGCGGAATTTCGACCACCGCCGTGAAGGCCGAAGGGACGCCCGGATTGACATCATGCCAGGCATGGAAGGGAAGGCTTCGGGTGAAGGGTGGGAGCGGTTTCATACCTGATTTAGCTATCGGGGAAGGTGTCAGGCTCCCGTTAAAAGCACAAGATATAATGAGGCTGTTAAGGCGTGCTTTGCGACGCAAGCTTACTTATAAAAGCTGGAAACACACACCCATGAGTTCGAGTCTCGAAGAGTTCCAAAAGCGCCTAGGCCATACCTTTGCCGACGGCGATCTGTTGCGCCAGGCGCTGACCCACGCCTCGTTCGGACACGAAAAGCGGCAGCGTTTGCCCGATAACCAGCGCCTGGAATTCCTGGGCGATGCGGTGCTTCAGATGGCGGTGACGGCCGAGCTTTACCGCCGCTTCCACGATTTGCCGGAAGGTCGGCTGACGGTTCTGCGGGCGCGACTGGTGAACCGGCATCATTTGCAGTCACTCGCGCAGGATTTGGGTTTGGGCGATCATCTCATTCTCGGCAAGGGTGAGGAAAACAGCCAGGGACGGCAGCGCGGTTCGATTCTGGCCGACGCGATGGAGGCGGTCATCGGCGCGGTTTTTTCGGAGGCGGGTTGGGACATCGCGCGCGGGATCATTCTGAGGCTGCTGGAGCCTTCCCTCGCCGCGATGAACAGCGAGGGCGATGCGACGGAGGCCAATCCGAAGGGGAGTCTCCAGGAAAAACTGCAGGCCGAGGGCGAGCTGCCGCCCGTCTACCGGTGCATCGCGGAGACCGGCCCGGCCCATGCGCGCATTTACGAGGTGGTGGTTGAGTGGCAGGGGCGCGAACTCGGCCGGGGCGAAGGCGCGAGCAAGAAGGAAGCGGAGACGCAGGCTGCACTGGCGGCGCTGGAGGCGCTCTAATGCAACAAAACTTATGACGCGCGCGGTACCCTTTACATCCATCTGGTTTGGCTTCGTGCTTTGGTTGCTCGTAGGCGGCGCGTTGCTGGCGGGCGCCTCGTGGCTGCTCTATCATGATTTTCTTTTTGCCGATCACGGAAAGCCCATTGATGGGACGGTGGATAGGAAATTCATGCGAGAGACGCAAGGCAAACACGGACCGGTCTATACCCCATGCCTGGATTATGAGTTTCAGGTTGGGCAAATGACGGCCCACTGCGAATCGACCGTCCAAAACGGAACGTATGAGAGCGTGACCGAGGGCGATCCGCTTCCGATTATTTATTTGCCGGAGAAAATCACCGATAACCGGATTAACCTGCCCGCAGAAAATCAGAGGGTCCAGCTCATCACTTTTGGTTTGGTCACCGCGAGCCTGGTCGTTTTCGTAGGAGGCCTATTTATCCTTCGCTATTATCTGCGACAAAATAAGATCAACCGTTACCTGCTAAGCAACGGCCTTTCCTGCCAGGGCCTTGTTTCCGAGGTAAAATTCAATCTGGTGGGTAAGGCGCAGACGAAACAATATTACCTGGTCTTTACGTTTCGAGACAATCAGGGTCGAGAAAGAACAGGCACGACGTGGCCGCTCAAGAGGGGCGAGGAAAATTTGTGGAAAGAGAGCAGCCCGGTCCAGGTCTATTTCGATCCGAACAACTCCGAGCGCTTCACGGTCGATCTCCATCCGATGCAAAGATGAGGCTTAATAGGTCGGATGGAGGTAGCGCCAGCTACACAGGCCGCCGAGGAGGAGTCCGGCGATGAGCGCGGCGAGAAATATGGCCATGTAGAGGCGGTCGGACAAGGTCATGTTGGGGGTGAAGGCGCGCGCGAAGGTGATCCAGATGTGGCTGCCGTCGAGAGGCGGGATGGGCGCCAGATTGATCAGGTTGAGCACGAAAGTGTAAAAGGCGACGGCGAGGAGCCAGCGCAAATCGAGCGTGACGCCGAGCAGGCAGGCGGCCCAGCCGCCCAGACCCCCGGCGAGCGGTCCGGCGTAGGAAATGACGGCGTTGGTCCAGGCATCGAGAGGACGATTTTTCAGCATGACGTAGGCGCCGACAAAGGGGATGAAGATGGGCGCGGAAACGGAGATGCCGTAACTTTTCGCCGAGATGAAGTGGCCCATTTCATGCACGAAAATCAAGACCACGATGCCGGTGGCCATCTGCCAGCTCCACCCGAAGCCGACCGAGTAAGCGAGGATGCTGAGCAGCATGGTTCCGCCCGTCTTGAGCAAAACGAGAAGGGGCGCGGCGAATTTGAAGAGTATGACGACGGACGCCACGATGCCGGTTCCTACCTTTTGAAGAAGAGATTTATTTTTGACGGGAGGCCGGTGGAGCGCCTCGAATGTTGTGGTCGCCACCGGTACAACGGGAGCGGGAGGCGGGACAAACTTAAAACCTGGAATCTGATTGAGCGGAATCCAGTTGGCGAGCCCCTCCTGCCAGGCCAAGTCGGTATCGATCAGGTCTCCCGAAAGGACAAGATTTTGCGCTTCAGTGACAGTATAGGGACCCAACTGTTTGCCGTTCCTTGTGATGTAAATTGACATGGCGTGCCCCGCGTCGCTATCGCATTCATAGCGAAGTTTGTCAGCGGGGAAAGGTAATTAGCTCGCGATCGCGGCGACTATTTCCGTGCGATGCTGCGACCAAAGCAGGCGCAAGGCGCCGGCGACCAGCCCGGGATATTCGGCGATCAAAATGTCGAGTTCGTCGGGGACGATCCAGCGGCCCTCGGTGATTTCCAGCGGGTTCAGGTCGAAGGGACCGGAGAGCGGACCGAGCAGGTAAATCTGGATGAATTCGTTGTCGGTTTCGGGCGAGGCAGGGAGCTTCAACAAGGGTCGAAGCGGCAGGGTCGCATCATGCCAGCCCAACTCCTCGCCCAACTCGCGCCGGGCCGCGACGGGATAGTCCTCACCCGCATCGACATGGCCGCTGCAGGCAGAATCCCAACAGCCGGGGAAAGTGTCCTTGGCCAGGCTCCGGCGCTGGAGAAAAAGATGGCCGTTGGAATCGTGCACGAGGACATGAACGGCGCGGTGCAGTTTTTTTTGAGCGTGGACCTGGCGCCGCGGCATCTGGCCGACGACCCGGTCATCGAGATCGACCACATCGAAAAGCTCGTCGGGATTGGCGGCGTGAGGAGTCTTGCCCATGGTGAATTATCCCTGGTTCGAGCGGGCGGGCGAGCCGAGCTGGATGACTTCGATTTCGACCGGGACCGTTCCCGCTTTTTTCATCTGGAGGACATCGGCAGCGGCGGAAGAAACGTCGATGATCCGGCCACCTTCATAGGGGCCGCGATCATTGATGCGCACCTCGACACTGGCACCGTTCAACCGATTCGTGACGCGCACGATGGTGCCGAAGGGAAGGTGTCGATGCGCCGCGGTGAACTTGCGCATGTCGAACCTCTCGCCATCGGCGGTAAGATCACCCTGTTGCTCAGCCCCATACCACGAGGCCATACCGCTCTGCGTCTCGCCCTGGTGGTAACGCTTGGGCCCCATGGCGGAGACGGGAACGAGGCTGAGGGCGATAAGTGCGAAGATCAGGCAGGCACGCATGATTTCTTTTTTAAAGATAGCACAGGTTAATGAAAGAGATTAAGAAACGTCTCGTAAACCACGCTGCGGTGCTCGGCGAAATCGCAGCTGATGACACGTTCGTTTTTGCGAAGATCGTAGCGGAAGATGATGCGATAGGATCGAATGCGAAGCCGGTGATAGCCCTCCAATTCACCATCGAGGGCCTTGATGTCGCCCTTCTCATCGGCCAGCTTGCGCAAGGCATCGCGGAGCCAACGGCGGGGCTCGGGCGGAGAGGCGCGGATGAACGCCCGCACCTGTTCCGCGACTTCAATCTTCATCCAATGACTCTAGTGGGTAGTACTTCGTTTTTCCTTCGCGAGCGTCCTTGAGCGCTTTCATCGCCTTGGGGTTGGCCAGGATTTCCATGGTCTCCAGGAGGGTTTCCATTCGCTCGCGGGAAACGACATAGGCCACCGCCTCGTCCCGCTTGGTGATGGTGATGAGGCCCTTGGCGCATTCGCGCACCAGCGTCGGCAGCTTGGCCTGCGCGCTCGTGATGGAATACGTAGTTTTCATGCTTGAACTATAGATCGCGCAAAGGGTGTTGGCAAGGCTGGATGATCAGCTCCAATCAAGGAGAGTCAAGCCGGTGATGCGTTGAAAATGCTCGTCACGAGCTGCGAGGGATAGACCGTGTTCCATCGCGTGAGCTGCAATCCAAACATCATTTTCTGGAATGGGAGTACCTGCCTGCGCGAGTTCATTTTTAATCGTGGCATAATTATCCGCCGTGGCTTCGGTAAGTGAAAGCAAGGTGGCTGTCCGCAGCCAGTTTTGGAGCACGGCGAGGTTCTCCTGTGCGCGAGCCGATTTACGAATACCGCAGAGCAGCTCTCCGAGAGCCACGATGGGTAAAAATAAAGTATCGAATTGCTCCAGCTTCAAAGTAACGGGCTGAATGCCGCGCAGATGCGCGACGACGACGGAGGTATCGAGCACAACCTTACCAGTCGCGGGCATCGATCTTTTCGCAGTTTTCCTTAATCGCCGTTTCAATCCGATCCGCATCCTCATAACCCCAGCTCCCCGAGGTTTCGCGGAGAATCGCTAAACGATCCACCGGGTTGGTTTCACGAAGCCGATGGATGTACGCAGCCGCTTCCTCCAACTTGGGAGCTGGCAGCGACTTCAAATCTTCAAGTATGATTTCCAACGTGCTCAACAAGTAAAGGTTAAGGGCAATTGGAGCGCCGGACAAGCTTAACTAACAGCGTCTATTTTTGTGTGCAGTTATTACCTTATCCGTCGATCCTCAACTCAACTCCTCATCGGTCAGGGCGTTGACGAGCTTGAATTCCTCGAAGTGGAACTTCGCGTTGACGCGGAAGCTGAGGCGTCCCTGGAATTTGCGTTCAAGGTCGATCAGGATTTCCTCGTCCTCCTTTTTCAGGCGGTCGAGCACGTCGGCGTTGAGCACCACGCGCACCTCGCGCACGCCGGGGTGGAGTTTCATCACGCGGGCGAGGGCGCGCTGGATTTCGACGCTCATGGTTTCGGGGCTCTTGATGATCCCCTTCCCTTTACACGAGGGACATTCCATGTAGACCGCGCGGCTGATGCTTTCCTGCACGCGCTGGCGGGTCATCTCCATGAGGCCGAGTTGCGAGATGGGCAGGATGTGGGTCCGGGCCTTGTCGCGCTTGACGTGTTCCTTGAAGAGGGTGAGCACCTGCTTCTGGTCGCGCGGGTTGCGCATGTCGATGAAGTCGAGCACGATCAGGCCGCCGATGTTGCGCAGGCGAAGCTGGCGCGAAATTTCCTCCGCCGCTTCGAGATTGGTCTGGAGAATCGTCTTGTCCTGGTCCTTGCCGCCCTTGTTGCGACCGGTGTTCACGTCGATGGCCACCAGGGCCTCGGTCTCGTCGATCACGAGATAGCCGCCGCAGGGCAGCCAGACCTGGCGGCGCAAGGCTTCGTCGATTTGCTTGTCGACGTGAAAGCGTTCAAAAATCGGCACGGCTTCGGTGTAGTGCTTGATCTTGCGTTGCGAGCGCTTGGAAATAACCCCGACGAGCTCGCGCATCCGGTTGGCGGCGTCGAGATCGTCCACGATGATGCGGTCGACCTCGTCGGTGAGAAAGTCACGCACGGTCCGCTCGATGAGATTCGGCTCGGGCAGCAGGAGCTTCGGGGCCCGGGCGGTTTCGAGATCGCCTGAAATGCTTTTCCATTGTTCGAGCAAGACGTGGAGATCGCGCACAAAGAAACGGGCTTTCTGGCCCTCGCCCACGGTGCGGATAATCACGGCCATGCCTTCGGGGATATGAAGGTCGGTCAGGATGCGGCGCAATCGCTGGCGCTCCTTGGGGTCTTCGATCTTGCGCGAAATACCACTCTGGTCGGAGAAGGGCATCAGGACGAGATAGCGTCCCGCGAGGCTGATGTTGGTGGTGATGCGCGGCCCCTTGGTGCCGATCGGCCCCTTGGTGACCTGCACGATGATGTCGGAACCGGGCGGATATATCTTCGGAATATCGTTGGCGGTGATTCGCTTCTGGTTCTTGCGCTTGCCGCCAGCGCGCTCGATGGTTTCGACACCCGCATCGACGGAGGGGATGGCGTCCCAGTAATGGAGAAAGGCATTTTTATCGAGACCGATGTCGACAAACATCGCCTTGAGGCCCGGCTCCAGGTTGCGCACCTTGCCCTTGTAGATGCTGCCGGAAATCTGCTGGTCGCTTTCGCGCTCGATGGAGAATTCCTCGAGACGACCGCCCTCCAGCACGGCGACGCGCCGTTCGAGGCGTTCGCACGAGATGACGATTTCTTTTTCTTCGCCCTTTTTCTTAAGACCGAGAAAACCGCGTATTTTGTCTAAAATCATATGCCTTTCCCATCCGCGTTTGGAGGCGGAACGAGGAGTTGTGCGGATGGAAGAGGAACGTCTTCATATCCGCTCGAAGTTTTTGCGGTGCACCCAAACACTTTGCACCAGCCCCATGGCGGCCAGGCACGCGACCAGGAAAGTGCCGCCGTAACTGACAAACGGCAGCGGAATTCCCGTGATCGGCACCAATTGGATGGTCATGCCGATGTTCACGAAGATATGCGTGAATAACATCATCATGACCCCCACGGCCACCAGAGCACCAATTTTGTCCCGCGAGCGCGCCGCCACAAACAGACACCATAGCAAAACGGTCCCTTCGAATATGATGAGCGTTGACGCACCGCGAAACCCGGAAATCTCCCCGACCACGGGAAAGATCAAATCATTATAACTGGTATTCTTCGGCAGGTAACCGAGCATGGTTTCCACCCCGCCCCGCCAGCCTTTGCCGTCCATGCCACCGGAGCCGATGGCAATCATCGACTGGTCCACCTGCCAGCCCGCGCCCTTGGTATCAAGGCTCGGGTCGAAGAAAATTTTGATGCGGTCCACCTGGAACGGCTTGAGAAAAGGCACCGGCTTGTCCCAGACATGAATCCAATAGTAGCTCAAGACGACCACGCTCGACACCAAAGCCAGGGGGATCAGAAGATGATGCACGCGCGAGCCCGCCGCCCAGAGCATGGCGAAGCAGACGGGGAAGAAGACGGATGCGGTGCCGAGGGCCGGCTGTTTCAAGACGAGGACGAAAGGCACGGCCGCGATCGCCAGGGCCATCAGGACGGTGTAAATGCTCTGGATCCGGTTTTCCCGCACCCGGAGAAACCAGGCCAGGCCGAGGATGTAGGTGAGCTTGGCAAATTCCGCCGGCTCAAAGCCGATGGGGCCGAGCTTGATCCAGCTATAGGCACCGAACGTTTTTTTACCGATGTGAGGAATAAAACAGGCAACGAGGAGGCAAACCCCGATGGCATAGAGAATCGGTGAAAGGCGGACGAGGATCTGGTAGGGAGTCAGCGCCAGGGCCAGGTAGATGATGAAACCCGCGACGATGTAGGCGATCTGCGTGTGGGGCGCGTTTTTGAGCGCGTCATTGCCGTAGGTGGCGGTGGTGATGGCAAAAATACTGCCTACCGATAGAGCCAAAAGCACGAAGATGATCGGGAACGACCAACCGACCTGACCCATTTTACGAAACAACGTGCGCATGTGACTTTTGGAAGACGAAAGTGGCAATCTATCCTGTTCCCGGAAAAGGTTCAATCTTCGTCACTAAATGATTCTGACTGGAAGGTCAGCCTTCAAAATTAGCGGATATAGAACGTCTCGGTGACCCAGCGTTTATTTTGGAGTGTCACGCGCTGCCAGCCCGATTTGTCGTTGGTGGCGATCCAGCGGCGTTCTTCCTTGCGGTAGTGCCAATCCTTGTCGACCTGATAATAAATCTGCCGGTTACGTATTTCCAAGATATTGCAAATCTCGTGGTTATGATGATTTTCCTGGTCGTAATCGGTCAGGATGGGATTGGCCATGTGGGAGTAAAGGGCGTTGAGTTCGCGCAGGAGGGAAGCCTCCCGGCTGCCGAGATCGCGGACGTTCAAGCCGAGCTTGCGGGCTTCCCGCGCGGTGATCGGGTAAGAATGAGAGGGGTAGGATGAGTTGAGCTGACGGCTGATCTGCGCCGCGCGCTTGCCCGTCGGCATGTGGTAACTGAGCAATTCCTGGCAGATGCGGATGGAGAGCGAGCTGGAGCGGTCGAGCGCGCCAATGACGAGCGGGTGCAGGTAGCGGTAGACCTCGGGATAGGGATTGCCCCGGACACGCTGCTCTTTCCAAAGACGGAGGATGCGGGAGACTTCGTCCTGGCTGACGGAGACAATTTCGTTGCGGCTGTCGACCGGGGAAAGCTGATGCTTGAGGCTCGTGTCGACGGCGGTCAGGTAGGAAGTCGGCCCCATGTGGATTTCGTTCGCGCCAAGAGCGACCATGGTCGCGGCGGAGGCGCACTCGAAAGGCGCGTAGAGGATGATGCGTTTGAATTTGCCGCGCAGAAGATGGACGAGGCGCAGCGCGGCCTCGGGATTGCCGCCATCCGACTTGAGGAAAAGCCCGACGGTCGAGCCGTGCTTGCGCGTGTCGAGCAGTTGCGACATCGCCATGACATCGTTTTGACAGATGGAGCCGCCCGAGGAGGTCCAGTAGGCGAGGAGCGGCAGGCCCATTTCCTTTTCGAAGCGGGCGAAAATCGCCTGCGATTCCCTGGTGAGGACGGGCGCGCGCCGGGCAGGCAGAGGTCGCGCGGCGGTGCCGTTTTTGGGTGAGAGCTTGGCAATGAGTCGAGGCATCGGGACAGACATCATGTCACGCGCCCGCCTTGGAAGCAAGGGGCGGCGCATGACAAGGGAGAAACTCCATCGGAATCGGTTTGCATGTCGCGGCACAACGGCTACATAAATAAATGGCCTATTTTCCCGTCCGTAGCTCCGTTATCGCTTTCCCGAAGAAATTCCCCGCCTTTTCCGCCCTGATTCTCGTTGGCGCGGTGCTCCTGGCGGGCTGTCATCCGGCGGTCACGGACCCGAATGATCCGAAGTTTGTCGTGGCGGAAAAGGGAACGTGGCAAATCACGCGCGGGGAGCTCGATGCCGAAGTGGAGAGTTTTCTCAAGCAGCGCCAGATGACTGCCGATCAGGTGGGGCAATCGAAGATGCCCATCGTGCAGACGGCCATGCTGAAGAACATCGTTTTGAAGAAGCTGATTCTGGACCGGGCAGCCGCGCTGCAATTGAAGGACGATAAAGAGGAGGCCTCCGAGCTTGACCGGCTGAAGGGGCCGGCCAACGACGCCGATTTCAACCAGCAGCTTAAAACCGCGGGGCTTACCCTCGACGAGTTGAAGCAGCGGATTCATGAAAAGGTCCTGATCAGCAAGGTGCTTCAGACCGAGGCTTTTAAAAATGTTGACCCGACCGAGCAGGAGATCGACGCGATTTACCTGAAGAACAAGGACAGCTTTAACATACCCGAGAAAGTCCGCGCGAGCCGCGTGCTGATCCTGGTCGACGACAAGACTTCCCCGGCGGACAAGGCCGCGAAGAAAAAGGCGATCGACAAGGCCCACGACCGCGTGGTGCACGGCGAAGATTTTTCGAAAGTGGCGATGGAGGTCTCGGAAGACCGCTACTCGGCGCCGAAGGGTGGAGACGTTAATTTCTTCCAGCGGGGCGAGAACGAACCGGGCTTTGACGACGTGGCCTTTGCTACCAAGGTGAACACGGTGAGTCCCGTCTTTATGACCAGCCTCGGTTATCAGTTCCTGAAAGTGACCGCAATCCAGCCGGCGGGCCCGGTGCCGGTGGCCGATGCGCGGGGCTATATTTCATCGAAGCTGCGCGAGATGAAGTCACAGCAGCAGTCGCAGGAATATGCCAAGAAACTGCTCGCCGATTCGGGAGTGACGTACCACTTTGTGCTGGTCGATCCGCCCGCCCAAGTGGACCAGGGACAGGGAGCGCCGGATGGCGCGTCGCAGCCGCCACCTGCCGCTCCCGATTCGTCGGCCTCGACGCCTCCGGCAGCCGCACCTGCGCCAGCGGGTGGAAGCGCGCCTCAGAAATAATCGGGGGTCAATGCGCCGGGGCGGGCGAGTAGTAGATCGCCACGCCCTTGTCGAAATCGAACATGATCGAGCGATGTCCCTCGAACTTTTCGAGCAGGAACCGCGGGTCGATGTCCCGGAGCGGCTTTTCGAGTTGCGTGACGAGTTCCTGCGCGAAATTCTTGTCCGCCGTCTCGAACATGTTGGCAATGGGATAGACGAGTTTATCGCGGCTGATTTCGGTCCAGGCGGCATCGCCCTGCTGGGAGCCGTCGAGCGCATAATCGCGGATGGTGGAAAGCAGGTGGACGCGGGGCTGCTGATAAAACCATTTGGGCGCCTCGATGAGATCTCCCAATTTCCGGCGTTCCTCCTCGAGCTTCGCAATTTGCTTTTCCTTGAAGCCGTCGCCCAGAAAGCTGAGGATCGTTTTGCCGTTTTTGACCTCCTCAATCTGCTGATTGATGGTGACGGATTGCTTGAGCAGCTTCATGTCCTGGAGCAGCCGCCGGAAAGAGGCGCTCGCGACGCCCTGCTTGACGATCTCCATGTCGCGGACGACGCCGAGCCGTTCCGCGAGCCGCTCCGGAGAATCCCCCAGCGCCAGCATTTCACCGGCCCGGGCAAACGCCGCGTCCGGATCAAAAGTGGCCGTGATGATGTACATGCCGTTTCAGGGTTGCTGCGATAAAACGAAAGCTAAAGGGAACTTCGCCTTTTTACCATTGGAATGTATAGCGGCTCAAGCGCCGTCCGATTTCGTTGACGACCCGGCTTTCCTCCTCGGTGTCCTTGGCGGCGAAGGTCACGCTGAAGCGGACATAAGCGCCGACATCATCCCACGGCACCGTCGAAATCAGATTCTCGGTGATCATCCACTGGCTGAACGCCTCCGCGGTGGGAAATTCCACCACGGGCCTGGAGCCATCCGCCGCCTGCGCGCTTTTCGGCGCGGCCACGTAAAGGAAGAAGGAGCCCTTCGGCTTGCGCGCCTTAAAGCCGACCGTGCGCAGCGCTTCCACCAATAAATCCATCCGGCGGGAATACTTCACGGCGATGCCGTTGGTGATTTCGGGATGATCGAAGGCGTAGGCGCTGGCGTGCTGGATGGCGAGGAACTGCCCGGAATCGGTGTTGTCCTTCACATCGGCGTAGGCTTTCACCAGCAATTCGTTGCCCGCGACAAAGCCGCAGCGCCAGCCGGTCATGTTAAAATTCTTGCTGGTCGAATGCAGCTCGATGCCCACTTCCAACGCGCCGGGCGTGGCGAGAAAACTGAGCGGCATACCCTCGAAGACCAGCGCGGCGTAGGCGAAATCGTGGATGACGACGAGACGGTTCTTCTTTGCGAACTCGACGACTTCGATGAAAAATTCCTGCGTGGCGCTCGCGCCGGTGGGGTTGTTGGGATAATTGAGCACGATAACTTTCGCCTTAGCGAGAACGTCGGCGGGGATGCTTTTGAGGTCGGGCAGGAAATCATTCTCCTCGCGCAACGGCAGGTTGTGCACCACGCCGCCGTAGTACTTCGCGTGGGTGCCGAAGACGGGATAGCCGGGGACGGTCATGAGTACGACATCGCCGGGGTTGATGAGCGCCGCCGGGAGAATGGAAAGCGCCGCCTTGCTGCCGATGGAGTGGACCACCTGGGTTTCGGGATCGACCGGCACGCCGCAGACCTGGCGCAGATACCGCGCCGCCGACTCCTTGAGCACCGCGTCGCCGTTGTCGGCATAGCCGCGATTTTCCGGCAGGCGCACCTCCGCTCGCAGCATCTCGACGATTCCTGCGTCGGCCATCGCGTCGGGCTCGCCCACGCCGAGATCGAACAATTCGGTGTCGGGGTTCGCCTCCCTCGCGGCGCGCTTGGCCCGCTTGATCTTCTCAAATTTGTAGATGGCTGTGTCTTTGCCGTACCGCTTCCCACCGATGCGCTCGGCGAACAATTCCTGAATGTAGCTTTCCTGCATATTCGTTCACTTTAGCGTCAACGCGCCTGCTCGCAATGCCTGAAATAATGGCGTCGTGGCTGGATCGCGGGCGACTTTGTCACTCACTGCGGGCTTTCCTGACATGGGGCATACACCCCATTGGAGCTCATGCATTCGTAGTCTATTTTGAGCTAAGCCAAAATTCTTATGAAAACTCAACAAACTTTTTTTCTCTGCGCCTTGATTCTTGCCGCGCTTTCCTGGAATGCCGCGGGACAAGTCCCCAATAATGGTCCCGCGGGCGCTCCCACCCCCGGCGCACCCCCGGCCGCGCCCGGCGGTTCGGGCGGCAATCCGAATCCACCCCCGGCGGCAAATCCGAATCCGACGTACGTTCCCAATCCGAATCCGCCTACGGCCGTCGATCCCAATCTTCGTCCGCCGGTTCAACCCAGCGCCAATCCTTCCGTCGTACCGGCACCGAATACGCCGGTTACCCCGAGTCCGAACGCCCAGGTCACGCCGGGGCCGAACACGGCGGTCACCCCAAGTCCCAATGTCCACGTCGCCCCGGGCCCGAATACGTCCGTAAGCCCGAGTCCCAACGCGACGAATTCCCCTTAGTCTAACGGGGGGATGTTTCGCACAGAGGGCGGAAGAGGATTCAAACTCCCGCCGTCTCGCGGGTCATGGTGCCTTTGTAATTGGGCACTTCGTCGGCAATGCCGAAATTGGTCGCGGCCAATGCGGCGACACGGTCGAGTTCGTCTTTGGTCAGGGCGGGTGATTCGGACGCGGCGGCGAATTCGCGCAGTTGCGCCTCCTCATAGATATTCGGCAGGCAGGAGGCGACGCGCGGATCGGCCAGCAGCCACTGGAGGGCGGCCTGGCCCAGCGTCCGGCCCGGCCCGACGAGGAATTGCAGCGTCTCGATTTTTTTCAGGCCATTGATGAGCCACGATTTGGGGCGGTGACTGCGATGATCGGTCGGCGGGAAAGTCGTGTCCTTCGTGTACTTGCCTTCGAGCATTCCGCTCGAATGGGTGACGCGAATCAGGTAACGCGTCCGCGCCGGTTTGGCCTTATCTGCGAGCGCTTCGCCCTCGTCCATGATCTGCCGCCCGGGATGCTGCTCCAGCGCGTTGTAGATATGTTGCAGGATGTGGGGGCGCCGCTGCTGCACGCAATCGACGCCCTCGTAAAGCCAGCCGATGGCCGGGCCGAGCGCCGCGCCGTAGGAGCGGATTTTACCCTCCTGCACGAGCTTCTCCATCAGCTCCCAGAGCGCGTTGTCCTCGACCTGTTCCCGGCGGATATTATGGAGTTGCAGAATATCGATGTGGTCGGTGTTGAGCCGCTGAAGGGCCTTCTCGACCGCCTCGCGAATGAAGGGGACGGAAAAATCCTGCGGAATCTCGCGCTGGCCGCGCCGTTCGTTGCCGTGGTCGTAAAAATTGTAGCCCACCTTGGTCGCGATTACGATCTGGTCGCGCTGGTTCGGGAACGCCTTCGCGATCAGTTCCTCGCTGTAGCCGTTGCCGTAGGTATCGGCGGCATCGAAGAGCGTGATGCCAAGGTCCAACGCCTGGTGCATCAGTCCGATCGCCTCGCCCTCGGTGAACTTGCCCCACCAGCCAGTCGAGATGGTCCAGAGTCCAAAACCGATTTCCGAAACGCGAATGTCCGTTTCCGGCAAGGTGCGAAATTTCATGATCCCACCTTAGGACAGGCAACCCGCGCGGGCAAGATTCCCGCACGGCGCCGGGATGGTCTGAGGGCGCAATCTTACGACCAGGGGCAGGACAAAAGCATTGCCATCGCCTTCAGGAATACCTAGATTGCCCAACTCCACCTGAAACGGTGGAGAAATTCAGGAGCCATAGCTCAATTGGTTAGAGCGCCTCCCTGTCACGGAGGAGGTTGCGGGTTCGAGCCCCGTTGGCTCCGCTCTCTTCTTTTAGAGGAGAATAGCGGTTTTAAAGTCCAAATTTCGGAATTTGGTTACAAAATGGTTACACTTCCAGCGAAAGTTCCCGCTTTCACTTTTTCAGGACGACCTACCGCACTGCCAAGCCTACAGTGCCCCAGCGTTGCACTGGTGCCGTTCCAGCAAGGCGCGGTCAATCTGTTCGCGGGAATAGCGGATAGAGCGGCCTATTCTGAAATAGGGGATGATCCCGCGCTGTCGCCAATCAACAAGCGTGCGGGCCGAAACCCTGAGGTACAACGCAACCTCACGCTCAGACATGAGCGGGCAAGGTGAGACACCGAGGGTTGTCTCCCTATTTTCATTGCGTGCCATATCCCAGAGTCATACCACGGGTCCATTTTTTGAAATCCAGTCGCGCCGATAAACGCCGATATTCGCCGACGAGTGCCGATATTCCCCGAAAAACGCCGATTAAATGTTTTTGACAAGGTTGATGATCCACCACGGATTACGGCATTTGATGGTCATGGTGCCTCACGGAAAGCGCGAACCAGGTCGAGCAGTAAACGAGGGCGGAAAAGCATGGAGACAACTTTACATCGCACCCACGGCATGAAGACAGGGGGTTGGCACGAGACGCAATAGGTCAAAGGGACACCTTTGATAAAAACGAGTTGGGATAAGCTCGAATGGTGTTCGAGCTTATTCGGGCTTCAACGATGCCTGTCCACGGTGGAGACCAAATCGGTTCGTATAGAGACCGAAGATGCTCGAATGGTCACGGCTGGTCACTTTCCACAAAAGCCATCATCACGGCCAATGACATAGGCTAATGGTAAGCTGATGGTGAATCACGGCACATCACTATGAGCAATAAAAGTAGCACAAATCAGGGCGAAATTAATTAAGCCGCACGAGAAAATCAGGGAATTTTGAAGGGGGGACACGCCACCCCGAACAAGGTTCGGTTAAAAGCTCTCGGGGGATGCGACATTCTCCGTTGTTCATCGTGATTCGTCATCATTACTCCGCAAATCATTGGGCTTGCGCCCGGATGGTGGTGCTTCCCACATGCCGTGATCGTGCGCGTTTGCTTTCAAATCACCTTCTTGGCGTGCTTGGTGATTGCCGTTCGTTCGGGCCGCGTGCGCACGCCATCGTCCGCCATCATTCGTCATCGTGCATCGTCACACGTCAGCGCACGTCAAAGTCGATCATCATCGGTTGTTCGCCAGACATGCGAGACTATGAGCATGTGAGCACGTCATCCACCGGCGCGGCTGAACGTCCCCAGAGCATCGCCAACGCCGTTATCGTCCTTCAGCAACGCCACGTCATCGCTCGATAGCGATCATCATGGTGCGCACCCATCGCGCCGTGCTGCTGCACGTCACGACGGCTGCTGGTTGCTGATGACTGATGTTTAGCCGCGTCTTGTTTCCGGCCTTGATAGAGGGGGCCGGAAAACAAAACGCGGTGGAGATGGTGCGCCGCTACGCTGGCCTTGTTGTGCTGCGTCCCGCGCTATGCTGGCCGGGGTGGGCGCGGACGGAAGTAGGCAAAGATGCTTTTGCCAGGATCACGGATGCACCATTGAACGTGCGTGCGAGAATAAATCTTTGAACCGTCGAACAGGGAACCACCTTCCATGAAAGGGCATCTGACCGTATCAAAGGGAATCTCCTTTCTTTCCTCTCTGACCCGATGGAGAAAATTGACGACGGCGCAGTCGAGCTTTCGTTTAACCATGTCTTGATCGGAAGTGTGAGCCGGTTCGTTCTGGGGCAGGGCCGTCCCAGAGGCTTCAACTACTTGAGTAAATTCACCGTAAGCCGTTCTCACAATATCGAGGCATCCGGCCTCGCTTAAATCGAGGCAGTCACCCGGATCAATGATGGCTCCAATAACGAAGGGCTGGCGAATTCTGCTGCGTGAGGGACTGCGGCTGCTTGCCATCGACTTAGCCCACTCCATAGCGCGGAAAAAGGAATTCTCCCAAAAGTACGCACCCGCTCCCAACCAATCATAATCGTTCTCGCTTGGCCGTATTTCCTTCTGGCCGGAGAGGATTGCCTCCCCCACTTCCCTATCGCACCCGTGATAGGCCAAAACCCAAGCGGAGTGCCGCATGAATCACCTTAACGGTATTGCGGGGCGAGCTTCCCCTTTTTAGTGATGATGCCAGCCTTGAACAAGAAGGCACGGGCCGTAGCCTTTGACTTGGTGATCTTCTTCCCGGTGCGCTTAATACCTTCGATCTCCCGGCGCACATCTTGGCTGGTCAAAGTGGAATATCCGGTTGTCATTTTTCGTTCCTAATGGCCAAGTGCGCGAATCCAATACATCTGACAATGAAACGGTATTCCGCAACCACCCACCAATCAATCAAAATCAACGAGAGAATCGTTGATACAGGCTATCATCCGTCCCGTGAAGCAATTGGCGCGGGCCGGTAGGTGACGTACCTGTCCCCCGCTCCTCGCCAATCAACGTAATGCCTAACGGCTTTTGTTTTACGGGAGCAAGGGCAGTAGAGATATTTTTTAAAGGCCACGGAACAACTCCGTCCATTCTGTTCCCAACGCCTTTCGGACAGCGAGCAGGACTGGCAGGGAAGGCGCGTGCATCCCGGCCTCAATTTTCCGCAAATAGCGGGGCGTGACCGCCAGTCGCTCCGCAAGCGCATCTTGGCTGTATCCCGCCGCCCGGCGAAGACGAGCAATATTGCGACCAAGGATTCGATTGGCGGTAGGGGATGAACGGGGAACGGCCACCCGCCACTACTACCGATGTCAGACAAAGGCCGACAGGTCGTCGGACGACCCTTTTTGGGATTGATGTTTGAACCTGAGAGCTGTAAGGAGAGAGAGGTAAGGAAAGTATTTTGGTTTGCAATAATTGCAAAAAAGGGAAGTAAGCCGCCATGACTAAACTCTTGCTTCCGATTGTTCTGGGATTGGTGGCGATCTTGTCTCCCCTACCCGCCGACGACATAACGCTCTCCGATGGTACGGTCTTAAAAAACGCCAAG
>Ga0302319_10008301_pt1 | contig 20243 bp, 19 predicted proteins | sample Bog_T0_2_FD_203319 | JGI IMG/M metagenome (GOLD analysis project Ga0302319, IMG submission 203319) | Peat permafrost microbial communities from Stordalen Mire near Abisko, Sweden - Bog_T0_2 | ecosystem: Environmental > Terrestrial > Soil > Wetlands > Peat | place: Sweden: Abisko, Stordalen Mire... | reverse complement strand
TGGCTATTCACGGGTTTCGTTCGACCCCGGGATGGCTTCTATGGCTGCGACTGCCGTTTCAATTGGTATTTATTGCGTGGATCTATTGGACGTGTTGTTCTGAGCGAATGTTCCGCAAATGAAACGACGCACTTTTATTCAAAGCGGCCTGGCCGTTTGTTTGTCAGGTCCCGTGTTTGCCGCCCTGCGTCAGGAGCGGCTGGAAGAAGCGGTCGCGGTTTTGGAGCGGGCGACGACCGAAGGGCAGGTCGCCGCCGCGGTGCTGCATGTGATTCAGCGAGAGATTTCGTTCACCCGGTCGTTTGGCAAAGCTCAAAACGAAGACGCGATGTTTCTTTTGGGATCGATCTCGAAGCCGATTTCCATGACGGCGCTGATGGCGTTGTTCGATCGGGGCGAATTCAAACTGGACGATCCGCTGAAGAAGTTCATCCCGCAGTTTCAGGGCGGCGATCGCGAGCGGGTCACGATGCAACACTTGCTCACGCACGTCTCGGGCCTGCCGGATCAGTTGGCGGGAAACGATGAGTTGCGGCGGAAGCACGCGTCGCTCGGTGAGTTTGCCGATGAGGCGATCCGGACACCGCTGCAATTCGTCCCGGGTTCAAAGTATCAGTATTCGAGCATGGCCATCCTGCTGGCTTCGCGAGTGGCGGAGATTCTCAGCGGGACGGATATTTTGAAGCTAGTCGCCGAGACGGTTCTCGAACCGCTCAAGATGAAACGCTCGGCGATCGGACTGGGGCGGTTCAAGCTGGAAGACATGGTCTCGGTTCAGACCGATCGCGCGGCTCCGGAGTCTGGCGGGGGAGACCCCAAGGCGAAGGATTGGGATTGGAATAGCGCCTACTGGCGGAAGCTTGGAGCTCCCTGGGGAGGCGTGCATGCCTCGGCGCCGGACGTGGCGAGATTCCTGGCCGAGTTCTTGAACGAGACGGGGGCTGCCGTCAAACCGGAGACGGCAAGGCTGATGGTGGCGAACCACAATCCGTCCGGGGTAACTCCACGCGGTCTGGGATTGAATGTGGGCTTATCGGCCGGCAGCAAAGGATGTTCGGAGAAGACGTTTGGCCATGGCGGGTCAACAGGGACAATCGCGTGGGCGGATCCGGGCTCGGGCACGATCTGCGTGGTGCTGACGTCATTGCCGGCGCATGCCGTGGAGTCGCACCCACGTGATCTTGCCGCGAACGCGGTAGCTCGGGCGGCAAGTGGGAAGGATTAGGGAAAGTATGAAGGCGAGGAGGCGGTTCGTGGCGGAAAAGGGAAAATGTCTGGCCGATCGGTGGCGCTTGTGTTCTGGTGAGTTTCAGCCTTTGCCCCTCCCATGAATCCGCTGATCGTTTTCCTAAGTAACCATTTAACGTTGGTTGTCATCGCGGTTATTCTGCTTTCCGGCCTGCGCATCGCGCAGGAATATCAGCGCGGCGTCGTCTTTCGACTCGGGCGTTTCCGATCGGTGCGGGGTCCGGGTTTGTATTGGATCATCCCGCTTGGCATTGAGCGTTCGGTGACAATCGATATCCGCATCTCCACGGTCTCCGCGGAGCGGCAGGAGACCATCACTCGCGATAGCGTCACCATCAAAGTCAACGCGGTCATGTGGTATAAGATCGTGGACGCGCCCAAGTCCGTGATCGCGGTGCGAGACGCCGCCGGGGCGGTCTATCAGCTCGCGCTGACCAGCCTGCGCAATATTATCGGCAAGCATGACCTCGACGAAGTCCTGCAGGAGCGCGACAAGATCAATGACCTGCTTTGCCAGGCGGTCGCCCCGTCCACTGTTCCGTGGGGCATCGAAGTCGAGCGCTTCGAGATGAAAGATGTGGAGTTGCCCGAGGCGATGCAGCAAGTGATGGCCATGCAGGCGGAAGCCATCCGCGAAAAGCGCGCGCGCATCATCAAGGCCGAAGCGGAATTCGAAGCTTCGGAAAAGCTCGCCGCCGCTTCCTTGCAAATGGCGGGCAATCCCGCGGCCCTCGAGTTGCGCCGCATGCAGATGATCGCGGAAGTGGGCGCGGAGAACAACAGCACCACGGTGCTGATGATTCCGTCGGATTTCGTGACGCTGGCCAAGACTCTTAGCGACTATCTGCGCGAGCACGGCACTGGAAAGTAACGCCGAGCGCGGAAGAGAAACTCCGCGCGGAGCAATGACTCGCAGCGATCGGCGCACGCGCTCCAGAATACTTCACTGTGCGATGTCCAATCCTGCCACCGGAACTCCCTGCGCTTCCCTGGGCTTCGGTAGCCGCCGGGCGAACAGCACGCGCGCGGTGAACATGGCGCAGAGCGCGGCTCCGAGGAGCCAGGTGGTCGTATCGAGGAAGACAGCGAGAAAGTTTGCCTTCGACGCCATGGCGCTCTGCGCGAGCACCACCGCGGCGTAACCGAGGTAGCCGATGGCGTCGGCGAGATACATGAGATAGCCGAGGTTTCCGCGCTCGCGAGTCAGAGCGATCAGGCGTTCGAAGAGCGTCGTGTGGACGGCCACATACGGCACATACAGGGCCACGCCGAGCAGCACCATGAAGGGGAAGGGCCCAACGGCGCCGGCGCGTTTCGCGGCGATGGCCAGCAGCCCGGCGCCGAGCCCGGCGAGGCTCAAGCCGAGCCCGCCGAAGAAGGCGCGCCGGTTGTCGCGCACCAGCACGAGCGATCCATTGACAAGCACGACGCCGAGCGCGACCCACGTCTCCGAGTAGGTGAAGACGGCGGGCTGTCCGGTGAGCCCGAGGCCGCTCCAGATCTCGGGCGCAAAGTCCGCCCGAATGCTGCGCAGCACAGTGACGAGGAGATACGCGGTGACGATGGCAAAGAGCCCGAAACCGTGCCGTTGCAGCATCGCCAGGCGCTCGCGGCCGGTCATCGGCGCGCGCGCGGATCGCGCGGTGACATCGGCGCCGGATGGCGCGGGGATCTGGCGCAGCATCCACACGAAGACGACGAGCGGGCCCGCGAAGATCATTCCGGCGGCGCCGGGCATCCAGCGTTCGCTGAAGCCGAGCGCGAGCAGCCAAGCGCCCGCGGATTTTGAGACGCCATCGGCGAGGATGAAGCTCGCGCACAGGCCCGCGACGAAGACTTCCGTCATGCGCCGGCCTTCCACAAAACCAAGCACAAGGCCAAAGACGAGGCCGAGCGAGAGGCCATTGAGGAAAAGCCACGCAGCGTTGAATGGCGGTGGGGTGAGCGCGAAGCACACGAGTGCCAGCTCCGCGCAGGCAATGAGCGCGAGGAATGCCGGAGCCCGCCGCGCCGGGGGCATTTCGGAGACGACTTTGATGCCGATGAATTTTGAGAGCGTGTAGCCCAGGACCTGCGCGGTCACGAGCCATGTCTTGAGATGCGGAAATAACTCCGCGCCCGTGTAACTGCCCGCGGTGAACGGCTTGCGAAAGCCATACATGCAGGCGTAACTGCCGAACGCGGCGATGACGCACCAGAGCGTGAGAAACCATGGCTTCTCCATCCAGCGCCGGAGCGGCGTGCGAGAAGAAATGTGGGCGGTCATGCGTCGGGTAGCGTGGCCGCGGAGACGTGCGCCTTAGATGCCCCCTTTAAGGGCCGGGCTGACGCTCGAGGCGTCGGCGCGGAGGAAGCCGGAGAGCAGCGGACGGAAGGATTCGAAGTCCGGTGTGGTCATGTCCGGCAACTTTCCCATGTCGTCGTAGCGGCGCACGCGCACCGCGAGGTCGCAGTGCGGCAGGCTCTCAAACTCGCGCGCTTCCGTGTCGCCCATCGCTCCGCCCTGGAGGTGGAGGCTCTTGCGCGAAGATTCGGAGAGCCCGGCGTAATAGCCCGGCTCCTTCCAACACAGATAGCGTTTCGCCGCCACGTGCAGGCGGCCCGCCTCCACGATCTCATCCACAAAGAGGTGGCGCAGCTTGTTCGCGCCGATGTTCTCATGCCGCGCGTCCACGCCCTGATCCGCGATGTTCTCCCCGAGGTCGTGGCACAGGTGCCCGTAATCATGCAGCAGACATGCGGCGACGAGCACGGGCTGCTCGCCGGCTTGCTGCGCGAAGGTGGCGCACTGCAGCGCGTGCTGAATCTCCGTGACGTTCTCGCCATAGTGGCGATCGCCGAACTCGCGGTAAGTCGCGATCACGTCGTCGAGGCTTTGCGGGAGTTTCATCGGAGAGCGGTTGCGCGCGGCGCATCGTTGGGGACTTCGCTTTGGGCGTCAAGCCTGCATGGCCACCGCCACGCGTCCCCAGCGCCGCGACGCCGCGAGCGCGAACGCTTCATCCAGCCGCTCCAGCGGCAGCGGCGGACTCACGATCGAGGCCCATGGAAGCGCCTGGGCCTCGCGCAAAAACGCCACGGCGCGGTCGAGATGGCGCGGCGCGTAATTGTGAAAGCCCCGCAGCGTGACGCAACCCCGGATGATCGCTTCGCCCGTGATCTGGATCGCGGAATCGGGATGCACCATGCCGGCAAAAAAGTAGTGGCCGCCGGGCCGCAGCATGCGCAGGCCCTCCGGCACGACCTGCGGGGCGCCTGCAACCTCGATGACCAGATCCGCGCTCCGCGATGGCACATCCGCGCTGGCCGAAGGTTCGCCGCCAAACGCCGCCGCCTGCTCTAGCCGCCGCGCATCGATATCGACCACGATCACGCGTTCCACACCCGCCGCGCGCAACAAGGCGCAGCCATGCAAACCGAGCAACCCCGCGCCTTGCACCACCGCCACCCGGCACGGCGACGGCAAATCCTCCGTGACGGCGGCCATCGTCGCGAGCGAGCAATTTGCCGACACGGCTACTGAGTCCGGCAAGTCGTCCGGCAGCTCCACGAGATGCGTCCCTGGCCGCAGCAGCAGGTGCGTGGCGTAGGCGCCGTGAAGGCCGCAGCCCTCGCCGAGCGCGGCGTGACCATACTTGAAAACGCGCTCGCACTTCTGCGGCAGCCGCCATTCCGCGCAGGGCGGACAAGCTCCACAGCTATCCGCCGAGGTCCACGTGATCCGCCGGCCCAGCCACGACTTCCGGCCCGCGCCCGCGGCGACGACTCGGCCCACGCCTTCGTGCCCGAGCACGCAAGGAGTGGGCTCCTGCCGGCGCCCGGCCACGGTGTGCAGATCCGAGCCGCAGATCGCGGCGAGCGAAATTTCCACCAGCGCTTCGCCGTCCGCGAGGCGCTCCGGCAGCGGCAACTCCGCGATGCGAAACGGCTCGCCGGCGCGATCGAAGATGGCGGCGCGCGCGTTCATCCCTCCGCGGATTCGATCCACCCGGGCAACTCCGCCACGCTCCGCAAAACGGCCTCCGCGCCTGCGCCGCGCAGCCGATCTTCGGCGAGGCGAATGCGCCGGGCGCGCTCCTCATCGCTCATCGCCGCCAGGGCTTCGCGGCTCGCGCCGACCTCGTTGCCGCTTTCGCTCACGCCCACGCAGTGCATTGCAGCGTTGCGCCCCTCCGCCATGTCCGCCGGCGTATCGCCCACTTTCACGCAGCGCGCCATGGGATAAACGCCCAGGCGCTCCGCGATGCGAAAGCACGCCCAGGGCGCGGGCCGGCTCTGCGGCACTTCGTCCGCGCAAATCACGAGTTCCGGATCGATCCCCGCCGCGCGCGCGCCCGGCTCCAGGCTGTCCATCATCGCCCGGGTGTAGCCTGTGGTGCTGCCGATGCGAATGCCGCGTTCGCGCAGCCAGCGCAGCATCTCCACAGCGCCTGGAATCGGCGCCGCGTGGGCCGGCAGCAAGGCAGGGAGGCGGCTGGCGAAGTCGCGGTAGATTTCGTCCACCAGCGTCTCGTCCGGCTCCCGGCCCAGCGCCGTGCGCACGCGATTTGCGACCTCCGCGCCCGCGAGAATCTCCCGCACGTGATCGCGCTTGTGCGCGCCCATGGGGCCTCGCGCCACCTCCTCGGTGATGGGCAGCCCCGCGCGCGCGAAAGCGTCGTGAAACGCCGTAAGCGGGGCGCGGCAGCCGAAGTCCACGAGCGTTCCCGCCCAGTCAAAAATAACGAGTGCGATCTTCATAGGCGTTTCCACGAGGGTGTGATTACTTGTGGTGCAGGGCGGTGCGCGGTGCGTTGTGGTGCGGGCTTCCAGCCTGCCGCGGCCGCGGTGGCTGCACCACAATTAATCACCTCGGTTCCATGAGGCGACGGTCTCTTCCGCCAGACCCCAACTCAGCGTCATGCCCAGGCCGCCCATCGCGGTCACCATGGTGACGCGTTCGCGCGGATGCAGGATCACCTGCGTCTGGCCGTCGCCGCTTTTCAAATAAACGCCCTGCCAGCGCGCCGCGATGCGGAGATCCGGCACGCGCGCAAAGCCGCGGAGCGCGTCGAGGATCAGCTCGTCCACCTCCGCGCGACTCTCGGGCGCGAAGTCGTCGCCGTATTCGTGCGAGTCGCCGAGCGTCAGCGAACCGTCCGGGTGCTGGGCGGCGATCACGTGCACGCCCCATTCGCCATGCCGCGGCAGCTCCGCGTTCAGCCGCGCGCGCAGCTTCACCGTGCTCGGGCATTCCCGGAAGGCCGGGTAGTGGCACAGCGTCAGGTCGCTGACCAGGATCGCGCCGAGATCGAAGCCGGCGGGTTGCGGGACGGTGCGCATCATTTGCAGCCGGCAGCGCCGCAGCCCGGCTTGCGCGAGCGCTTCGGGGAAAAGCAGGCGCATCTCGTCGCCGGCCGCGATCACCAGAAAATCAAAATCGAAGCGCCGGCCATCGCTGGTCTCGACCGCATCGTCATGCACCTTCACGACGGGCCGGCCAAAGTGGAACGCCACCCCGAGTTGCCGCGCGTATTCCGCCAATGCCGCGATCGCCGCGGCGGGCTGCACCACGGCCTCCTCGGCGCTGTAGAGCGCCCCGCGCAATCCCTCGCCATTGGCCGCTGGAAAACGCCTCGTCACTTCCTGCGCGCCGACCAGTTCAAACTCATCCCCCTCGTGGGCAAACTCGTTCAGCACCGCCCACGCATCCTCACGATACGCCAGGCTCAACGACCCGCGCGGCGCGATCCAGAAGCCGGCATCGCGCGCCAGTTCCTTCCAGCGCCTCACACCCGCCAGCGCCTGCACGCGTTCCCGCCCGGGCGCGCAGCCAATCGGCCACAGGGTTCCAAAATTCCGCACCGAGGCGCCCAACGCCCGGCCATCGCGCTCCAGCACCGTCACCTCAAACCCGCGTTCGCGGGCGGTGACCGCATGCGCCAGCCCGACGATTCCGGCGCCGACGATGACGATTTTGCGAGACGGCATAGGACGGCGACTTTTGGCGAACCGCCGCCGAAGTCAACGCTTCGTCGAGCAAATAGCTCCCATGCTTCGCATGATTCACATGCTTCCCATTGCCTTGGCAAACCGGCGCCAAAGCGAACACTTACTCGACCGGCTTGATCTTGATATTGCGATACCACACGGGGGCTTTCGCCTTTCCGTGCAGCCCCTGCAAGCCCAGGGGACCGGTGCGCGCGAAATCCTTCAGCGCGATTTTGAATTTGTTCGGCGTGCCGTCGGGATTCTTGTGCGCTTCCGTCCAGTTATTGAGATCCGCGTGAATCACTTCCTCGCCGTTGAAGACCACGATGACGAGGCTGTCCTTGCAAGTAATGGTGAAGTGATTCCATTCGCCCACGGGCTTGGCCATCTCCTTCGACGGTGGCATCGCGTCGTAAATGGCGGCCACCATGCCGTATTTGCTGCCGTCGGTGTTTTCATGCACCTGGATCTCCAGCGCAGAGAGGGAGTCCTTGATGTTGGCGGAGTGGAGAAACACGCCGCTGTTGGATTCCTTGGCCACCTTGAACTCGAGATCGAGGACAAAGTTGGAGTAAGATTCCTTTGTCCACAGCGTCTCGTGATCCTTCGCCACGAGCGTGCCGTCCTCCCACTTCCAATGCTCGGCATTGGTGGCGTCCGAAAGATCCGCTGCAAAGAGATCCTTCCAGCCGGTGGTATCCGGGTTGTCAACGGCCACAGATTGCGACGGCGCTCCAAGTAGCATCAGGAGCGCGGCGACGGCGAGGATTCCAGGGGCGAGGCGGAGATTCATGGCCATCGAGAGTGTCGGTTGGGGGAAGAACCTCAATCAAGAAATAGATGGTCTTGTCACAATCGCGCGAACTGCGAGAAAGGCAGGCGTCGTGAAGATCGCGTCCACTTCCGTTATCGCATCGCTGTGCCTGTTCCTGATTCGCGTCGCGGCGGCTGAGCCCGCGGCGCAGGAAGCCTCCAGCCACGGCGCCGCGCATCTGGCGGAACTCACGGCGCAGCCGTGGCTCGCTGAATGGAAGGGCTCTACGCTCGCGGACGTCAGGCTCGTCGAACAAAGAAAAGACCTGACGTGGCCAACCGGACTTCCGCCCGCGTGGTGGGCAAAAATCACGAATCCAAAAGGCGGCACGGGTTACCTGGCTTGGGATTCCGACGGCGAAGGGAAGCTCATCGAGTTCGCGTTCGACGCAGATCTAATAGTGGACTCACCGGACGCGAAGGCGTTGAGTGGCGTGCCCGCGCTCCAGCAGTTTGCGATTCCGCAAAAAGACGGGACTACCATTGCCTCCGGATGCGTTCCCACCTCGGCGGCGAGCGTCCTGGGTTTTTGGATCGAGCACGGTTATCCGCAGTGGCGCGCAGACGCCGGCGCCAAGCCGCTCCAGAGCCTGACGCAGCGCATTCGCGCGCGGTTGAAGATGGAGGCCATCCCTGACAAGGAAGGCTACACCGATGACGGCATGACCCTCGCCGGCGCCATGCCCGACGACCTCGCCCACGCCATCCAGGCCGATGCCGACGAGCACCGTGTGCCGATGCAAAGCAGCGTGAGCGATTTCCTTTTCGAGACGTTACAATCCGAGATCGCCGCCAGCCGGCCCGTGATTCTCAGTTGTTCCGTAAGGCTCCCGCACAAGCCGCAGCTTTCGTGGGGCCACGAAGTCGCCGGCATCGGCTGGGCGAAAATCGGGGCAGTGCAATTCGTTGGCGTGGTCGATAATTTCTACCCCGTCAAAAACCCCGCGACGATCCGATGGATTCGCAGCGACGCCTTCGATTCCCTTATCGCCATCCGCCCAGCCTCGGAAAAATGACGCCATCCGCTTCGCGTTAAACTCTTACCCCTCCAAACGAGGAGCGAATGGTCCCAGACTGCGTACGGCTCCGTTCATTTCTCATTTTGCATTTCCCCCTGTTCCGCCGCATTCTTCTCGCCGTGCGCAATCCGAATCCCACGCCAGAAACACCGCTCCCGACACAGGATGCGCTTTCGCCATTCAAAGCGCAGCACTGGCTGGCGCTCACGCCGGCGGAGCGTCTGCGCCGCTCGTGGGCGCTCAGGAGCCGGTTGCCCGACCCCCGCGCGGCGCATGATCGCAAGCTTTTTCCAAAGCCTTGACCAACACCGCGTCCGCTACCTGCTCATCAGCGGGCAGGCGACGGTCCTCTACGGCGCCGCTACTTTCTCCGAGGACATCGATCTCTGGCTGGACCCCGCCGCGGAGAATGCCGATCGCTTCCGCAGTGCGCTCGCTGCTGCCGGGGGCTGCTACTACAAGCTCACGCCGCCGCTCGAACCCGCTTTTCTCGACGCTGGCCACGGGTTTCATTTCACGCTTGGAAACACGTCGGCGGAGGCGGTTTTCCTGGACGTCATGGCCCGCCCGCCGCGGACGCGGGCGTTTGCCGCCGCCTTCGCCGAGTGCCGCCGTTTTTCCACGGAGTGGGGCGTGCTGCCCACCGTAGGCATCCCGGATCTCGTGGAGTTGAAAAAGACGCAGCGCCTCGGAGATTACCCGATCATCAGCGCGCTCGCCCTTCGCTATCTCGAAGGGCGGACCGCGCCTGTTTCCCCCGCGGACCTGGCATGGGCCGTCGCCAATCTTTTCACCATCGATGCCCTCTTCACCGTTGCCGAGGCGTTTCCGCAGTGGATCGATGCCGCGCCACCCGGGGCGCCGCCCTCCCTGCTCACGATCGCCGCCCGCCCTCTGGATGAATCCCCTGAGGAAGTTCTTTCCGAAATCAGCCAATGGCTCGCGCGAACGATTACCCGTCATCAAGTCGCCGACCGCCTCCACTGGCGGGGAATCATCGAAGAATTGCGAGACTTGCGCCGGACGGGACGGTTGATGCCCGAAGGCGCTCCCGTGGCCTGAGCAAATGAACTACAAGGAGCACGCGGAGCGCTCTGTCCATTTTGCACTTTTCATTTCTCATTTTGCATTCTCCGCTGTCCCGCCGCGACCCCAAAGAAAACCCCCACTTTCAGGTATACCTTCGAGCCCCTATGCGCCCGCGCTTCCTTTTCGTCCTACTCTTTCAAGCTGCCGCCCTGCCCGCCCATTGCGCGGAGCCCGATTTCCAGCGCGAGATCCGGCCAATCCTTTCCAACAATTGCTTCCGCTGTCACGGCCCCGATGAAAACGAGCGCAAGGGCGGCAAGAATGGCCTGCGGCTCGATATCCCCGAAGGCGCCGCGGAAGATCTCGGAGGCTACCAGGCGCTCGTGCCCGGGAAGCCCGAAGACAGCGAGATCATCAAGCGCCTCGTCAGCACGGATCGCGATGAAATGATGCCGCCGCCCAAGACGGGCAAGAAGCTCTCCGGACACGAGATCGATCTCCTGCGGCAATGGATCAAGTCCGGCGGGGAATATCGCCGCCATTGGTCCTACGAGCCCGTCCGCCGGCCCGCAGTGCCAGCCGTTTCCGGCCTCACGATTCGCAACCCCATCGACGCTTTCATCTTTGATCGCTTGCAACGCGAAGGCCTCCAGCCGCAGCCCGAAGCCGATCGGTTCACGCTCGCCCGGCGCGCCGCGCTCGATCTCACCGGCCTTCCTCCCACCGTCGCCGAAGTGGATGCCCTGGCCGGCGATCCTTCGCCGGATGCCTACGAACGGTATGTGGACCGGCTCCTGGCCAAGCCCGCCTATGGCGAGCACTGGGCGCGCATGTGGCTGGATCTGTCCCGCTACGCCGACTCCAACGGCTACGCCGACGACAAGCCGCGTAGCGCCTGGGCGTTTCGCGATTACGTCATCCGCGCGTTGAACGCGAACAAGCCGTTCGATCAATTCACCATCGAACAGCTCGCCGGCGACCTGCTTCCGAACCCCACCGAAGACCAGCTCATCGCGACCACGTTCCATCGCAATACGATGACCAATACGGAAGGCGGCACCGATCCCGAGGAATTCCGCAACGCCGCCGTCATCGATCGCGTAAACACCACCATGGCCGTCTGGATGGGCACCTCGATGGCCTGCGCCCAGTGCCACAGCCACAAGTTCGACCCGATCTCGCAGAAGGAGTATTTCCAGGTCTTCGCCATCCTCAACAACACGGAGGACGCGAATAAAGCCGATAACTCGCCGCTCCTCCCTTTCTATACAGACGCGGAGCAAAAGCAGCGGACCGAATGGGAGACCGAACTCGCCGCGGTGGATGCGAAGCTGAAGGCGCCCGGCGCCGCGGTGATCGAGGGCGCCGCCCAATGGGCGCGGACCTTCCCGGTTCACCTCGACTGGACGTCGCCGCGCCCGGCCTCCGCGGAGAGCAAATCCGGGGCGGCTCTGCAAACGCAGGAAGACAGCTCGGTGCTCGCGCCAGTCAACGAGGCGAAGAAGGATGTCTATACCGTGCGGCTCGGCGCCGAAAACCTGCGCGAGATCTCCGCCCTCCGTCTCGAAGCGCTGCCCGACGCCGCTCTTCCGGGAAAAGGCCCGGGCCATCTCGGCGGCAATTTCGTGGTCAATCGCATCCGCGCTTCTATCATCCCGCCCGCCGATTCCCACGGGCCGCGCGCCCGCTATGTGCGCATCGAGCTTCCCGGCAAGGACAAGATCCTGCAGATCGCCGAAGTCCAGGTCTTTTCCGGCGGCGAAAATATCGCGACGCGTGGCGAAGCAAAGCAGAGCAGCACTTACGCGGACGCCGTCGCCGCGCACGCGATCGACGGGCGCACGGACGGCGAGTATGACAAAGGCTCCATCGCCCATACAAACTCAGAGGCGAATCCGTGGTGGGAGGTCGATCTCAAAACGCCCGCGGACATCGAGCGAATTGTGGTCTGGAACCGCGCCGAGCTCGGCGAGCGAATGGCCGGCTTCCGGCTGATCGCCCTCGACGAGAAGCGCCAGCCCGTTTGGGAACAATCGGACCTGCCCGCTCCGAGCCGCGATGCGGCCTACCCGCTCAATGGAGCTCGCGAACTTCGCTTCGGCTCCGCCATCGCCGATTTTACCCAGAAGGATTACAACGCCGCCGACGTGCTCACCGACAAGCACCCGAAGGCGCTTCGCACGGTCGGCTGGGCCGTGGGCGGCGCCACCGGCAAGCCGCACGCGCTCACGCTGCTGGCGAACAAGCCGGTGAAGATTCCCGACGGCGCCAGTATCGCCATCACCATCGAGCAGGAATCGGTCACGGACAAAGCCACCCTTGGACATTTCCGCCTCAGCCTCACGGCGGACCCCAAGGCCGGCGAGCAGGTGCGCGCGCCAGCGGAGGTGCTGACCGCTCTCACCGCGCCGGAGGAACAGCGCAACGACGCGCAGCGCGCCTTGATTCTCGACTACTACACGCGCCAGATTGCGCCGGAGACCGCCGCCGAACGCGCCCGGTTTGCCTCGCTCCGCGGCCAGCTCGACGCCCTCAAGCCCGAGACCGTCCCGATCATTCGCGAACTCGCCGGAGCCGGGCGCCGCAAGACGCACATTCAAGTGCGCGGAAACTTTCGCGTCATTGCCGGCGAAGTGAGCGAAGGCGTGCCGGCCGCCTGGAATCCGCCGCCCGCCGGCGAACCGCTCAATCGCCTCACCCTTGCCAGGTGGATTCTCGACCCGGCGAATCCGCTCACGGCGCGCGTCCTCGCCAACCGCCTTTGGGAAGGCGTCTTCGGGACCGGGATCGTCCGCACCAGCGAAGAATTTGGCGCGCAAGGCGAGCAGCCCTCGCACCCGGAATTGCTCGACTGGCTGGCCGCCGAAATGGTCGCGCAGCATTGGGATATGAAGGCGTTCGTCCGCCTGCTCGTCACCTCCGCGGCCTATCGGCAGTCGTCGAAGGTCACCGCCGCCGCCCTGGAAAAGGATTCCGATAATCGCCTTCTCTCCCGTGGCCCGCGCATCCGGCTCACCGCGGAAATGGTCCGCGACCAGGCGCTCGCCGTGAGCGGCCTCCTCAGTTCGAAAATGTATGGCCCTTCCGTGCGCCCGGCGCGTCCTACGCTGAACCTCTCCGCCGCCTTCGGCTCCGGCCTCGACTGGCAGACCAGCGCCGGCGAAGACCGCTATCGGCGCGCCCTCTACACCGAGTGGCGCCGCACCAGCCCGTATCCTTCCATGGCCACCTTCGACGCGCCGAGCCGCGAGATCTGCCTCCTGCGCCGCAACCGCACCAATACCCCGCTCCAGGCGCTCGTCACGCTCAATGACCCCGTCTACGTCGAAGCCGCGCAAGCGCTCGCCCGCCGCGTCGCCCAAGCTGCCTCCGATCCATGCGAACGCATCCGCCAGGCCTTCCGGCTCGTCCTCTCCCGCCCGCCTTCCGAGATCGAGATCGACAAGCTCGCCCGCTTGCAATGCGATGCGTTCGCCGCCTTTTCCCAGGACCCTGCCAGGGCCGCGCAATTCGCCACCGACCCGCTCGGCCCGCTGCCCGCCGGCGCCAACCCCGCCGAGCTTGCCTCATGGACCGCCGTCGCCAACGTCCTCCTGAATCTGGACGAAACCCTGATGAAACGCTGACCCTCATGGCGCCTATTCGTTTACCCTCCTATCCATCCCGCGCCCGCTTGCTTGCCGCCGGATGCTTGCAGAGCTACGCCAACGGCGTTGTGGCATATAGCCCCAGGTTGCCCGTCTGCGGGCTAGCTGGGGTTTTGGCAGCACGCCCTCCAACCCCGAAGGAGGTTGTGGCGAGCAAGGCTCGCGCATTGTTCACGGGGGATATTTTGACATCATCATCCAACTGTCATGGCCACAACCCCGCAACCTTCGTGTCTTCGTGCCTTTGTGTGAAACCTCTTCTCCCGTCATGAATCCTTCCCTCGCTTCGCTCCAACACAAAACCCGGCGGCAATTCCTGCGGACCACCGGCCAATTCAGCCTGGGAGCCATCGCTCTGAATACCCTCCTCGGCCACAAGGCCGGCGCCGCCATGCAAGCCGGAGCCGATCCGCTCGCGGCCCGTCCGCCCCAGTTTCAGCCGCGCGCCAGGCGGGTCATCTATCTCCACATGTCCGGCGGCCCGCCGCATCTCGATCTCCTCGATTACAAGCCCGAGCTCGTGAAACGCGACGGCCAGCCATGCCCCGACGACTTTCTCAAGGGCAAACGCTTCGCCTTCACCACCGGCGTCCCCAAGCTCATGGGCACACCGCGCACCTTCAGCCAGTATGGCCAGGGCGGCATCTGGATGTCCGACGCCGTGCCGAATTTCCACCGCGTGGCCGATGAATTCTGCGTCATCAAATCCATGAACACCGACCAGTTCAATCATGCCCCGGCCGAACTGCTCCTTTACACCGGCTCCGCCCGCCAGGGCCGTCCCAGCATGGGTTCATGGGTCACCTACGGGCTCGGCTCCGAGAATAGCGACCTGCCCGGCTTTGTCGTCCTGATTTCCAGCGGCGTCCAGCCCAGCGGCGGCCAGAGCTGCTGGGGCAGCGGCTTTCTCCCCTCCGTCTTTCAAGGCGTGCAATGCCGTTCCAAGGGCGACCCCGTCCTCTACGTCTCCGATCCTCCCGGGATGGATCGCGCCCTGCGCCGCCGCACCCTCGATGCCCTGCAGGAGCTGAACGAGATTCAGGGCCAGGAACTCGGCAATCCCGAAACCGCCACGCGCATCGCCCAATACGAACTCGCCTTCCGCATGCAGGCCAGCGTCCCCGAGGTCATGGATATCTCGCGCGAGCCGCAAGCCGTCCTCGACGCCTACGGCGCCAAGCCCGGCGAATCCAGCTTCGCCAACAACTGCCTCCTCGCCCGCCGCCTCGCCGAGCAGGATGTCCGCTTCATCCAGCTCTTCGATTGGGGCTGGGACTTCCACGGCACCGGCCCCGTCGAAGACATCCGGGACGGACTTACCAATAAGATGGCCCGCACCGACAAGCCGATCGCCGCCCTCCTCGAAGACCTTCGCCAGCGCGGTCTCCTCGACGACACCCTCGTCATCTGGGGCGGCGAATTCGGCCGCACTCCATTCCGCGAAGGCCGCACCTCCAACAGCGACGTCCTTGGCCGCGACCACTATCCCGATTGTTACTCCATGCTCCTCGCCGGCGCCGGCATCAAGCGTGGCTTCAGCTACGGCCAGACCGACGAACTCGGCTTCGCCGTCGTCGAGAACAAAGTCCACGTCCACGACCTCCAGGCCACCATCCTCCACCTGCTCGGCTTTGACCACACCCGGCTCACCTACCGCTTCCAGGGCCGCGACTACCGCCTCACCGACGTCCACGGCTCGGTGGTCAAGGACATCCTGTCCTGAATGCCGCTAACTTAAGGCGAATATAGAAGACGGAGTCATTAGACGGAGGCATTCTGCCAAACGCGCCTGCAACCTGCGCGCGCGCCGTCCAAAAAGCTCTGTCATCCTGAGCAAAGCGTCGGGAGTTCCACGACCAAAGCGGAGTCGAAGGATCTCAAACATCATGTGTTTCTCTAACGCGAAGCCGCAGATGAAAACCGAGAAAAAGCAGGCCGGCTTAATCCCAAAACCAGCCTTAACCTGGCGCCATTCCATCCTGTCCTGGCATCCCCCTTGGCGAGTCCCACAATTCAGCGTTTTCGCCAAGCGCGTCGCCGCAAACTAGTGATCAAATTTTCTCACCAAAGTCCCCCGACATGCCTCGAACGGGCTATCGCCGTCGATCTGCGCTGTCTGCCCGTCCTCATTCACCGTAATCTTCCATTTTGCCAGCATCCACTTCCACGAAATCGTGCTGCCATCAACCTTGGTGTCGCCAATCTGAGGCCCTGGAAAAAAATTACTGACCGTCGCTGAAGTCTCAGTCGGGTTTATAAATACCGTTATCTTATCCGTATTGCCGGAGCCGCTCCTGAAGATCGTCCCCGTCCAAATGCCGGAAAACCGTCTTTGGACCCCCGCCGCCTTTTCGGTTGACTCCACTCGCGCGCCAGGTGCCTGAAGATCGAACGATTTGTATGGCTCGGGCAGCGCCTCGCTCTGGCGCTTGTATGGCCCCATATCCCCTGTCGAGGTGATCGTCAATTCCTTCGCGTCGTAGGACAACTTGATGTCCGGCGGCTGCCCGGCCCCCTTGGGCATGTCCCCCGGCGAAAAGCGCGGGCTCAAAGTCAGCGTAAAGCTCTTGGGATCGTAGTTCGCGGTGCATGGAAAACCGATCGGCGGCCCTCCCACGACCACCGCCAATCCATCAGCACGAAGGTAGAGCAAGCCGTTCCCGCCGGGACCGCGCCACTCGCCAACCAGCTCCGGTGGAATCGGGGTCGCCGCCATCGCCCGGATGCCGAAGACCGCGAAGAATAGGATCAGGAATGGAGTCTTCATAGTGAACCGTCATTGGATTTCCTACTCACGTTGTGCCGTAATCCTCCCTCCCTTCGAGAGCCACGCAAGTCCTTTTTTCCCCCGCCGGGCGGCGGGGCTGATTAAACGTGGCGCATGGGCGGTGCGCTGCGGTGCGGGCTTCCAGCCTGCCACAGCCAGTGGTGCGTTGTGGTGCAGGCTTCCAGCCTGCGGCAGCCAGGATGGCTGCACCACATCCAATCACACCCGCCGCGCACGAAAGCGGGCTTGCCCCGCGCGTCGGTTCGAACCGAGAACATCGGTAACAAAATGACCGGGGCGGCCACAAGGGGTCGGGCGGCCACAAGGGGGCGGTCCTCGTTTTTTACACTTTTCACTCTCGGCAGGATCTCGCTGAACGGCGGTTCCGTTCGCCGAGTCCTTGAAAAAACCCTCTGCATTTTCGGCAGTGAAAATTCCTAAAACTTTTTTCTTTACATGCAAATCCGTTGCCGCATGAGCCTGTCCATGAAGCACAATTATACCCATCCCACCCGCTGGAGGCCCGTCGATGAATGCTACGAAGTTCAATCGCCCCCAAGGCGGGCCATAGCGCAGACGGAGCGCACGGACCCGCCACAGCCAACGCGGGAAAAGAAGCAGGAGCCGGAGTGGAAAAACCTGACGCTCTCAGAACTCAAAGCCTGCCTGGCAAATGCCAAACGCGAGGAGGGCATCGCCGAGTAAAGGTCTGATCGCTCCCATGATTCCCATGATTCCTATTCTTCCTATTCCCCGGAGTCGCCAAACGCCAGCCAACCAACAAACAACACCCAAAAAAAGAAAGAAACACACCCATGAAACCAGGCAACGGTAAAATCGCAAATCTCCCTCCCGAAATCCGCGACGAACTCAACTACCGCATCAGCGAAGGCGAACAAGGAATCGCCCTCGTCGAATGGCTCAACTCCAAGCCAGAAGTCGCGGACGTCGTCAACAAGCTCTTCGATGGCATCCCCATCTCCGAACAATGCACCACGCGGCAGCGCTACTTCCAAACCGTCGCGGAGCGCTCGCTGCATAGAGGCAGGAGCCTCAAAACCTCTCCGAATGGCGCAAACGCGGCTACCAAAAGTGGCTCGCGCATCACAATGCTGTCGATGAATCCAACGCGATCTACGGGAACTCCGCGGACATCGCCGCCACCGGTATCGACCCCGCCAGGCTCCTTCTCACCCTCACCGGGGCCTACGCCGACATGACCCGCAACTGGATGATCACGCCCGGCGCGGATATGCTCTACAAGCTGGCCGTTTACAAGAAACTCACCGACGGCGTGATCGCCCTCCAACGCGCCGAACTCCAAAAAGTCCGCCTCGAAATCGCCCGCGAACGCCTCGAACTCCTCCGCGAAAAGCGCCTCAGCAAATCGGGATCAACTTCCGGTTCTTCAACTGACAGATCGTCCTCACCTGAAAGCGTGCCAGAGAACGACTCTGCATGTCGTCATTCGTCATTCGAACTTCGTCATTCCTCCGCCTCCGCCGAGGACGGCCCCCCGATCCCACAAAACATCGCCCCTCCACAACCCGTCCCGGCCCCTTCCACGCCGGTTCCAGGGCCCTGTTCCGATGCCCATCCGACCGCCCGACGCTCGAACGTCCCTCCAAACGCCCCGCCCGGCACGGTGATTTCCATAAACCCCCTCCGGATCGTCCAAAGACCCGCCGTCCACCCCGCCCCGTGATCACCCCTGGCGCCGCCACCCAAACCGATGGCTACAACCCATTGGCCACGCCGATACCCTCCGCACCCATGGTTTGTCCTGCCGCGACCCATCCCAAATGATGAACAAGCCCGGAAAACCCCGCCTCAAAAAGTCACTTTTCACTTTGATCACCTTGATAGGTCGGATTCAGTCGGATCAGCTTGGACCTCTTCCGCCCCGGTCCCAAGTTCTACTAGGGACCGCACTCAGGATCGAAGTTGAACTTCGTCCGGCGCGAACGAACGGACAGCGGCCCCGGCGAGCCGCTTACCCAGGTTTAATTTACCTTGATCACCTTGATTCACTTGGATCCACCCTGATCGGAGCCCCGAGCTTCCGAAAAACCGACAGCAAGGCAACCAGTGCATCAATCCGCAATGCACGGCGCGAAAGCGCTCCCTGGACCGTCGCGAAGCGCTAACCGCATGGAAGCCGGAGCTTCAATCCGCAATCCGCAATTCATAAGATCACCCTGACCGGAGCCCCAGGCCCCCGCAAAAGGAACCGCACGTCCGGGACGGGCGACGCGAATGTTTTGTGTGATCCACGCAACCGCCGATGCTGCGAACGCCGAACTCTGTGGCATATGGGCGACAATTCACCGAAGAACCAACACAAGCTTCACGAGCAAAAGCACGAAGAGCACGTGAAGAAAGATCACGAGAAACTCGAAAATGCCGTGCATCAACATCATCCGGATCGCCCTTCGACCGCCGAGGAACTTTTAGCCCTGAAGAAGCAGGAAGAGGAAGCGGACGCCGTGATTGAAAAAACGGCGGACTAATCGCGGGACAGGGCAGATATTCGATCCCGAAATCGCCACGCGATTGGGCAGAAGCCTGGACCTTTACGAGCACGGCGGGCAGCCGCCCTCGGCGAGCACTAACTTCATCAAGCTTCCGGAAGGAGGCCCGCGGAAAGCCCTTAACGGTGGCGCTCGACACGGCGCGCCCGGAACTCGGCGAATCCAGCGAGACGGTGACGGATGACAATTTAAGGTTGGAAGGCCGGTCGCTCGCTCTACTGGCGCATCCGAGGTAAAGTCCGCTCATTGGGAAACAGACTGGTTGAAGCAAAGCCGGTTGCCGAACGGGTCTGTGACTTCCATGATCCTTGCGCCCCACGGCGCCTCGGAGACGCCCGGATTCATGTTCGGATTGGGCCGGGAGGAAAGCTCCGCATGGAATGCGCCCACATCGTCGATGTGAATCAGAACTTTGGCGCCAGGTGTGCAGTCCGCGAAATGCTCGGTCAGATGAAGGATGGCCGAGTCTCTGGAAATCTGAATGTAGCGAGGCGCTCCGGGCCAAAACTGGTGCTCCCAGTCGACGCCAAAACCCAGCCAGTCGACGTAAAATGCGCGCGCTAGTTTGTAGTCGAAAATCCGAAAGAGTGGAATGGGCGCTTGAAGTTTCATTCTACCGAGGCTGGCTAATCGCGGTTCTCGCTTCGAATAACATTAACGGGCCGCCCGTTCGTTCCCGACGCAAAAGCATATACTCACCTATGTTTTGGCTAATCTCACCCGGCATTTAACCACGCTAAACGTCCAAAACCTGCTGCGTCAATTCCAGATCGAAAGGGAAAAGGAAGAAACCGCGCTGACGAGGAAGACGGGCGCGCTCAAGCAGATAAAAGATTTTGAAGGCGCCGGGGAGGATTGGCTTGCCGAACTGTGGCGGAAGGGAAAATCGTGAAAAACAGCCTTCGCAACCCGCCCTCGGGAACGTAAATGGGAAAGCTGACAAAATATTTTATAAAAGGCTTGTCAAACATGATGCCACAGGGAATTCTCCGGCCGCTCAGCGTTGGGAGCGAGGTAGCCCCCGGAATTCTAAAACTCTTCAGGAAGAACTAAGCTAATGTCTAACAAAATCATCGCCTTATTAGCAGTCGTGTTTTGTCTTGCGCTGGCCGGTTGCGGCACTCCGCTTCAAAGTTCGTATGCGATTAAAAGCCGCGCCGCCGGCCAAATTGGAACAAATACCGGTGTGAAAACGGTGTGGAATCAGGGACTTGATCCC
>Ga0302319_10008300_pt1 | contig 20245 bp, 24 predicted proteins | sample Bog_T0_2_FD_203319 | JGI IMG/M metagenome (GOLD analysis project Ga0302319, IMG submission 203319) | Peat permafrost microbial communities from Stordalen Mire near Abisko, Sweden - Bog_T0_2 | ecosystem: Environmental > Terrestrial > Soil > Wetlands > Peat | place: Sweden: Abisko, Stordalen Mire... | reverse complement strand
TCATATTATTATTTTTTTATTTTATATATAAATTTTGTTTTTATAGGCAATTTAAAAGAAGCACTTCGAAAAGCTGATTTAGCTTGTTCAAAAGAAACATTTTTTAATTCAAATAAAATTCTACCTTTTTTAACAGGAAATACTCAACTTGCTATATTTCCAACACCTTTACCCATACGTACACCCAATGACTTTTTAGTCAAAGGTACAAACGGAAATCCATTTATACGCAATTTACCAGTTCTTTTTAATTTTCGTGTTATAGAACGTCTTGCTGCTTCTAAAACAACAGAAGATATTATAGTATTTTTCATAATTTTTAAACCAAAATTTGAAAATTTTAAATCAGAACATCTATAATCTGTTAACAAATTAGCTCTTATACGTTTTCTTAATTTTTTATATTTATAATTTTTTGGAATAAATTTATTCATAAATTTTAACTAATAAATTTTTTTAATAAACAATTTTGATTTTTTGTAAAAACATCAAATTTATTTTTTCTAAAATTAAAAAAATAATTTCATCTTCTTCTTTGAAAAAAAATCAATAATTTAGTATTTTTTAATCAAACTAATCTAAAAAAAATAATTAATTTATTTATTGCAGATAAATAAGTTAAATAATGTAATCTTCTTACATATCCAGTGACTAATCTATAATTAGTTTTACTACAATATTTTTTTAAATTAATAGCAAGTTGACGACGTGTTACAAATTTTTTACCACAAATTAATTTTAAATACTTTTGAAATCAAACAACTATATCATAATCACCTACACTTAATTCATTACTAAATTTAAAAGGTTGTTTTATCATAGATAATTTCGCTCTTATAAAACGAGAATCTCTTTTTATAAAAAAATACAATAATCATCTAATTTTAAATTTTACAAAAAGTTTATATAAATTAAATTTCTTTTTTTTAAAAAACATGATTCTAATAAAAAAAAAAAATCAATAATTTAAATATAAAATAATATAATTATTTTTTTTATTTTCAAATCTTTTTAACAAATATTTAAAAGGCGTGTACTGCAGGGATTCTAAAAATATTTTTCGCTTAACAACGCGAAAATTATTACAACCATAACCTAATCATAATTTTATACCACCGACACCAAATTTAAAGCGAACACGAACCTCCGCATATTTAACTAAACTAGATATAGTACTATATTGAAGAGAACCTTTATGAGATCAATCATAAGTTGCAATTTGTTCTCTTGAAAATCTACCAGAACATAAAATCTTATAACCTAATATTCTTTTTCTACGCATTTTTAAATTTAAATCTTTAAAAACAGGACGTAAAACTCAATTTAAAGAATATTTTCTTTGCAATCTAAATCCGATATAACTAACAATAGCTTCTACACTTATATTAAAAACATTCATACTATATAAATTAAAAGAAACATCATCAAAATTGCCATTTGTATTCAAAACATTTACAGAAAATAAAAATGTTGATTGATTTTTAAATGTTAATAACTCTGTACGAAGAAAAATAAATTTAAAAATTTTACATATTCTTGTTCAACTTCTTCTATAAATAATTTTATTTCTAATTAAACTAGTTCTCCGATAAAATCAAATTCTACGTAAATAAAATCTAAATAATCAAACAAAAAATTTTAATTCAGCACGTCGTAATATTTGAACTTTTGCATCGTAATAATATATATTTATTATTATTTTCTTATAAATTCTATAAATTTTATAATTACTATATAAAAAATTAGTTGTTCAAACTTCAGAATTATTAAATCATCAATGAAAATAATTAAATAATAAATAATCTTTTTTAAATACATTAATATAATTAAAATTATTTGCTAAAACTCAATTAGAATCTCAAAAAGAATTTATAGATAATCTAAAAGATACAGGATTTACTATGTGACCCATAATTAATTACTTTTTAGCATGTCATGCTTTTTTATCTTTTTTTTTTTTAACACTAACTTCTTTAGTTTTTTTAACAGCAAATTTCATATTTTTAAACTTATAAAAATTATTTTTTTTAATAACTTTATAACGTTTTTTATGAATTTGACCAACTCGACGTGTAAAAGAAAATTCTCCTAATTTATGACCAACCATTTTTTGATCTATATAAAATTTAATATAAGTTCTTCCTGTATAAACGTGAAATTGTAAACCAACAAAAGATTGCAATATAATAGAAGCTCGTGATTTTGTTTGTATTATTAATCGATTACGTCTCCATTTAGCCAATTTTAATACTAAAGAAAAATGAACATAAGGTGTTTTTCACTTCGATCTTACCATAATTTATTGATTTTTTAATCTTTTTTTTATTATAAATTTACTTAAAATTTTTTTATTTCTTGTAGGTACTCCTTTAGTTAATTTACCCCAAGGAGACACTTTAGGACGTCCTGCTGTTGTTTTACTAGCACCACCACCGTGTGGATGATCTATAGGATTCATTGCAACACCACGAACTACGGGACGTCTATTTAACAAACGATTTGTACCTGCCTTATATTTTTTTTGAAATTTACGATAAATATTTGAAGGCATTCCCAACGTAACAGTACATTCTAAATCAAAAATACGTTCTTCACCAGAAGATAATCTAACTATACCAAACTCTAAATTTTTTGAAAGCAAAACAGAAAAAACACCGGCAGATCGTGAATAAATTGGACCTGACCCCGGGTGTTTTTCTAAATTATAAATTGGTATCCCCAATGGTATATATCTTAATTTTAAAAAATCACCTAACTTAAATAATTGATATTCTTGAGAAAAACAAATAATATCATTAACTTTCATCAACGAAGAAATAATAATATAACAAAAAGAACCATCGTGACATTGAACAATACCTATATAAACGGAACGATTAGGATCATATTCAATGCTACGTAAAATACCATAATATTTTTTAACATTTTTATTAAAAAAAATATTTCTATAATTATGTTTTAAACCACCACCTCGATGTCAACTGACTATTTTACCATAAGATCTTCCTAAAGATTTATTTTTTTTAATTAATAACTTTTTTAAAAAAAATTTTGAAAATAAAATATTTTTAGTTTTAATAAATTCTTTAAAATTTGAAAAATTAATATCATTCAATTTTTTTACTCTTTTTTCTTTATTAAAATTCATATAAACTTAATTAATTCAATTTAGAAATTATACCTGTACCTATTGTCAACAAACCTTCACGCATTGTAAAACGCAAACCTTCTTGCAATCCCAACATTGAAATTAAATTAATAGTAACTTCAATCGTATCACCAGGTAATACGGCTTGAACATTATTTTTTAAAATAAAAGAACCCGTAACATCCGCAGTTCTTATAAAAAATTGTGGTTTATAATCTTGATAAAAAGGAGTATGTCTACCACCTTCCTTTTTGGTTAAAATATAAATTTTTGCATCAAAAGACCTAGTAACAACAACAGTACCGGGCTTTGCTAATATTTGACCTTTTATAACAGCTGTACGTTTTATACCACGTAATAAAATACCAACATTTTCTCCCGCTTCTGCAATTTCCATTTCTTTATGAAACATCTCGATACCAATACACGCCGTTTTTGCTACTGGTAATAAACCTAAAATTTCAACTTCTTCATTTAGTTTTAATAAACCTTGTTCTATTCTACCTGTAACAACAGTACCACGACCAGAAATACTAAAAACACTTTCAATAGGCATCAAAAAAGATTTATCTTTTGATCTTTGTGGTTGTGGTATAAAATCATCTATAGCTTTAACTAAAGCTACTATAGAACCACGCCCTATCTCAGAAGATGATTGTTCCGATTCTTCAATAGCTCTCGTAGCAGAACCTGGTATAACTGGAAGTGTCGCACCTGGAAAAGAATATTGATCTAATAATTCTCTAATTTCAATTTCTACAATACCTAATAAATCTGGATCTTTTACCATATCAATTTTATTTAAAAATACAACTAAAGCAGGTATACCTATTTCTCTTGCTAAAATTACATGCTCCCTAGTTTGTTCTTGTGGACCATCAACAGCAGAAACCACTAATATTGCACCATCCATTTGTGCCGCCCCTGTAATCATATTTTTAATATAATGTTGATGCCCAGGACAATCAATATGTGCATAATGTCTTTTTTCCGTTTCATATTCTACATGAGCTGCTGTTATTGTTATACCACGTTCTCTCTCCTCTGGTATTTTATCAATATCACTATATGCTTTATAAACTGCTAAATTTTGTTCCGATAATACTTTAGTTATTGCAGCAGTTAACGTTGTTTTGCCATGATCAACATGACCAATTGTTCCTACATTGCAATGGGGTTTTATTCTTTGAAATTTTTTTTTTTCTGACATAATTTTTTATTTATTTTGTCTATTTAATTTATTTTAATAATATTAATATATGCAAAAAAGGTCTTTGCGTAACAGCAATTTCATGATATTCAAACTTGCGCTTTATGGCAACACCTAAACCATGATAACATTCTATTAATTCATTCTCTAGACGCTGAATTAATTTTCTTTCTTTACGTGATTTATCACTCTGTTTTATCCAAAATAATGATCTTTTAATTTGTTGAATTCTTCGTGTAACAATAGGCATTACAACAGTTTTTCTTGTTTTTTTAACATTAACAGCATATACCGTAGGTCTTATATTCAAAACACATTTATAAAATAAAATAGTTTTTCTTAAGAAACGTATTCTATATTTTGAAAGTTTCATATTAGATAATATTTTAAAAAAATAATTAAATGCTTTAATTTTATAACCTTTTTTAATTAAAAAATATACTATTCTGTTATATAAATAATATTCTAATTTTTTAGGCACAGAAACAATTTCTACATGTTCATACATATTTACTTCTTTGCCTTAAGACCTCATTTTGAACGAGCATGAATTCTTTCTATTCTTTCTTCTGTACTAAAATCATATTTACCACGCATTACCTTATAACGAACACCGGGAACATCACGAACACGACCACCACGTATCATAACAACGGAATGTTTTTGTAATTTATGACCTTGTCCAGGTATTGATGCTGTTACAACATGACCATCATTTAATTTAACACGACAAATTTTTCTTACAGCCGAATTTGGTTTTTTTGGACTAGTTGTAGTTACTTTTATACAAACACCTTTCCTTTGAGGTGCATTTACCAATGCCTTTTTAGGTATTTTTCGTTTTCTTTTTTTTCTAGATTCTTTAATTAATTGATTTAAAGTTAACATAAATGAAATTTTTTATAAAAATTATTTAAATATATTTGTTTTCATAATAATTAATATGCGAAAGATTAATAGAAGACTTAACTATACTTTTATTTGACGAACTACCCAATGCAATTTTATTCTGTATATTATTTTCATAATAATTAACATATACATTACTTCGAAATGATCTTATCATTTTTTTATTTAAAATATTCGCAGTTAAAAAAAATGTTTTAAACGTAATATTTTTATAGTAATTAGTATCTAAACTAAATAAACATAAATAATTACTAAGAAAAAATAATTTAAAAGTAATAGTAATTTCATCAACTATCTTTTTTTTTAAAACAATTTTCATATTTAGAAATTTTATAAAATTAAAAATAAAATTTTTTCTTGTATAATTTAAAAATCAAATATAGTGTAATTTATTATTTTGTTTTAAATTGTTTAATAAAGTGAGTCGTTTTAAAAAAAAAAAAGAAATATAATCAAAAAAATATTTATAGTTATAAAAACTGTTATTTCAAAAAATTAACAATGGTATAAAAATTTTTTTTATAGAAATATTTTTAAAAAATGATAAAAAAGAAGAAAAGTTTTCAAAAGAAAAAATTTTTGTAGGTCCTGAAAGAATGTCCAAAAAAATTATATTTTTAAAAAATTTCTTATATAAATTTGCCTTTACATTCAAACCATATATATTATTTAAAATACAATAAGAAGAAATAATTTTACTTTCAAAATTACTCATATTATTTACATGCACAAGTAAAAAAATGTTATTTTTTTTTTGAAAAAAATCAAATATTTTTTCATATATATGATACTTTCTATTTTTAGAATTCATAAAAATTTACTTTATAATATTTATTTTCATTAATTTTGTCAAAATAAGAATATTTCTAAAAACTACTTGTTTAGAAAAAAATTCTAATTCTTTATGTTTTATAAGCATTATCTTATATAAATCAAGTAAAGTCAAACCAATTTTTTTATTCAATAAATACGAATTTTTTATCAAAAAAGTTGTAGAAGGTGGTTTAATAATATAATCAAAAGTATCATTCTTATAAATAAAAACATTAACTTTTAAAGGTAATTCTAAATCATATAAAATTGTAGCTTCATTAAAAGAGATACAAAAATCTTTAATTTTTATTTTAACTTGACCTAACATTGGACCTACAGGTTGACTCAATTTGGCTTCTTGTGACGGTATAACTAAATCAATATTACGAATTACTTTAAGAAAATCAATTTGTTTCAAATTTTTAACTTCCATCAAAAAAAAAATAATATTTATTTATAATAATATACAGAAGAGACGGGACTTGAACCCATATTAATGATTTTGAAGACCATTGTTCTATCCAATTGAACTACTCTAATTACTTTATTTAAAAAATTAACGATCTATTTCCCCAAAAACAATATCTTGTGTACCTATTATAGTTACAACATCCGCAATCATATGATTTTTTGACATAAAATTTAATCCTTGCAAATGTGAATATCCAGGTGCACGTATATAACATCTATAAGGATTACTCGTATTATTTGAAACTAAAAAGATACCAAACTCTCCTTTGGGAGCTTCAACAGAAACATAAACTTCATTTTTTGAAACCGAAAAACCCTCACTATAAGATTTAAAATGATGAATCAAAGACTCCATAGATTTTTTCATAAAAATTCTATTTGGAGAAAATAATTTATTGTCATCTAATTTTACGAGACCCGAAGGCATTAAATCTATACATTGCTTTATAATAAATAAACTTTGTCTCATTTCATGTATTCTTATTAAATATCTGTCAAAACAATCACCATTTTTACCAACAGGAATATCAAAATTCACTTTATTATAAATTTCGTAAGGTTGATTTTTTCTAAGATCTCAAGCAAAACCGGAACCACGCAATAAAACTCCTGAAAATGATCAATCTAATGCTTCTTTCAAAGTAACAACACCAACATTTACTAAACGTTGACGTCATATACGATTTTCCGTCAACAATTCTTCTAATTCATCAATACGAGAATTAAAATTAGAAATAAAAAAGTAAATATCCAATAATAAGTCTTTAGATATATCTTGAGAAACACCACCAGGACGTATATAGTTAGCATGCATTCGCGCACCAGAAACTCTTTCGTAAAATTCCATTAATTTTTCTCTTTCCTCAAAACCTCATAAAAACGGAGTAATTGCTCCTACATCAAGAATATGTGTAGTTAACGCTAATAAATGATTTAATATTCGTGTTATTTCTAAAAAAATGACACGAATATATTTTGACCGTAGAGGTATATCGCATTTTAATAATTTTTCAACAGCTAAAGAATATGTATGTTCTTGCGCCATCATTGAAACATAATCTAACCTATCAAAATAAGGTAAAGCTTGCATATAACTCTTATATTCAATCAATTTTTCAGTGCCACGATGTAATAAACCTATATGTGGATCAGCCGCTATTACAGTTTCACCATCTAACTCTAAAACTAAACGTAAAACACCATGTGCGGCAGGATGCTGTGGTCCGAAATTCATATTAAAATGTTTTATTTTAGTTAATAATTTCTTTTTTTCTAATATTGTCATAATAAAAAAATTATATATTTATTCATGAATTATTAAAATCAAAAAATCGATGTTCTTGAACAATTTCAAGAAATTCATATTTAACTAATTTAATATCATCATCATATCTTACTTCAGTGAAACCTGTTTGAGGAAAATCTTTTCTAAAAGGATGACCTTCAAAACCATAATCTGTTAAGATCCTTCTTAAATCGTTATTACCCAAAAAAAAAATACCAAATAAATCTCAAACTTCTCGCTCATATCAGGCAGATGAATTATATATAGAAATAACAGATAACATTGGGACATAATCATTTATTAAAATTTTAACAATAAGTCTACAATTTAATTTATAACTTAACAAAAAATAATTTAATTCAAATCTATCAATATTTTGTGGATAGTCAACAACAGTAATACCTATTAATGTTTTAAAACATAATAAATTATGTTTTTTAAAAAAATTTAGTAAAAAAATTAAATTAATTTTATTGATATAAATTGTTAAACTTTTTTGTTTTAAATTCAATATTATTTTATGACTTAATAAATAAGGTAAAATTTTTAATAAATAAATTAATAAATTAAATTTTATTAATTCAATTTTATTATATTTAACAATTTTAACAAAAAAATTGTCAGAAAATTTTAAAGTTTTAACTTTTTTTATTTTATTAGTAATAACATTTATAGAAACTAAATTTTTTGAAGAAATTTCAACGTTTTTAACCTCTTCAAACAACATATTAATTTTATTTTAATTTTTATAAAATACTATATAATTTAAAATTATTTTAAAAATATTATATAATATTAAAATAAAAAATTTTTTAATTACAAAAAACAAAGCATCTTTTACTAATTTATCTATAAAACATTAATAAAAATTAAAAAATTTTATCTAAATTTGAAAAAGTTAACATCTTTAAAACGTAGTAATTTTATTTAAATCTATATATTTTTTATACTATATAAATAATATTAATAAAATAATTAATCTAAAAATTAACAAATTTAATAATTTAATAAGTTTTCACTAATTTCAAGATAAAGCACCTTTTAATCATTCATATATAAAACCTACAGTTAATAAAAATAAAAAAGAAAACATTCATCAAAACCCTAAAAAACCAATATTTCTTAAATAAATAGATCAAGGAAATAAGTAAGAAACTTCTAAATCAAAAATAATAAATAAAATAGCTACTAGATAAAATTTTATATCAAATTTATTACGCGCATCTTCAAAAGGTTGAAAACCACATTCATAAGCTGATAATTTTTCAGCATCATAATTTTGTATTGCTAAAATATAAGATAATAAAAAAACTATAAAAGATATTAATAAACTTAATAATATATATATCAATAAATAAAAATATTCTAGCATATAAAAATTATTATAGTATAAATTTTAATTCACAGAGGACGAGATTTGAACTCGCATCCATTAGTTCGACAAACTAAGACTTTATCCAATTAAGCTACCTCAACATGGGCAATATTGGATTTGAACCAATAACCTTTTCATTGTAAGTGAAACACTCTATCCCTTAAGTTAATTGCCCTTTTTACTTTAATATTTAAAAAAACATTTAATATTATTTTTTAATTTTTAAATAACGAATAGAATCTTTTAATGATTTAATAGTTTGCATATATATATCTTGCCTTTTGCTACTAAACTTATAATTTAAAGTTAAAACAATAGAACCAATCATAGCTACTAATAAAATTATTCCACTTAATAAGAAAAAAAAATAAAATTTATTATATAAAATAAAGGATAAATTTTGTATATTATTTAAAAGATCTAAAGAAAATATAAAATCATTATAATAAATAGCATCAAATAATTCTTTACTAACATTATAAAAATATATTTCTTCTTCCTCTAATTTTGTTATGTAAAAATTATTAACAATTAAATAAAATATTTCAAAAATAAAAATAACACTTAAAAAAAAACCAATTGGAAGATATAAAATAAAACGTTCATTAAATTGAATTATTTTTACATTTAACATCATAATAACAAATAAAAATAAAACTATAATTGCGCCAATATATATAATTAAATATAACATTGCGATAAATTCAACACGAATTAAAATTAATAATATTGTAGTAGATATAAATACTAATACTAGAAATAAAATAGAATGTATAGGGTTTTTACTTAATATAATCATTAGACTATTAGATATTACTAAAAAAAATAATAATAAGAAAATTATATTTTCCATAAATTTTAATTTGTATATATTTATATAAAAAAGTTCAAACTTAATAAAAATATTTAAATAATTAAAATATATTATAACTATCTTTTAATAAAATTTTTATATTTTTATAATACGCTTAATTATTTATTTTTTTAATTTTTTTGATTTATTAATGCTTTTAAATAAATTTTTATTATTATCACTTTTAATATTTATTTTTTCAATATTCACTTCATTTTTTTCTAAAAGCAAAATCTTCTTAATACTCATTTTATGCAAGTATTTTAATTTTTTATAATAATAAAATAATTTAGAAAACCTTTTCAATTTAAATTTTCTAAACATTGAGAAAAATTTGTGTTTTTTCGGTCGAAAACGTAATAAAAAAACATTTTTTTGTGTAAAATAATTTCCTCTTAAAAACATAATTTTTTCTTTATTACCAACTAAAGAAAATTTTAAAACACCTTTTCGTTTTGAAAGTGGTCAATTTATGTAAATACGCGAAATAAAATTATTTAAAAAAAATCCTTTAAAATAAAATTGATTAAAAACAAAAAAATTCGTTTTAATTTGCGCAAAAATAAAATAAAATATATCATGTTTTTTAATAAAATAATTATAAAAATTTTTCAAAGTTAAATATTTAACTTTTGTTTTATATGTATCAAATTGCAAAAGATGCACAATAGTTTTAAAAATTAAAACTTTTTCTTGAAGCGTATAATTTTTAACAAAAAGTAATTTATTTCTATCTTTAAATAAAGAATTTTCAAAATCATTTAAATATTCAAAATATTTAGAATAAAAAAAAAAATTCCCTATATGAGACATATTTTCAAAAGTAGATAAATAATTATTTTTAAAATAATTAAAAAATTTAACTTGTATTCTTAAAAAAGTTTTTATATATAAATAATGTCAACGAGTTAAAACACGATTAGATCATCTAAATTTTATTTTTTGTAATTCATAAGTAGATTCCATAAGATAACTAATAAATAACTGATATTTATTATAAAGTAATAAATTAAAATATATTTCAATATTTTTAATATTAAATAAAAAAAGATTATTATAATAAATAAACATTAAATAAGTTATAATTAAAGTTTTAGCAACTCCTATTTTAGCATCACCTTTTATAATATAAAACAAACCCGTAAAAATACCCAAATTAAGCCAATAAAGTCCTTTACGAATGAAACGGTAACCAGAAGCCGTTAATAAAATAAATTTAGGACTTTTTCAAATAATTTTAAGTAAAAAAATACTATCTTTTTTATATAAAAATGATTTAGAATTTGATTTAAAAAAAGAATAAAGTTTTTTTTTATAAAATTTTAAAACTTTATAAAAAAAACTAAGTAAATTTTGCTTTTTTAATATTTGAGAAATTAAATATTTATAATTTTTTCTAGGAAAAAAATTAAAAATTCAGTAAGATGTTCCAATAATTTTATAACGTACAACAAAGCGCAAAATTTCGTTATCTTTATAGGAAATTCTAAGCATATCACATAATGTATATGCTAAATATTCATTTCTATCATTTATTCAAAGACGTCTACGATGTTTTTTTATCATAGATATAGTTTTCAATCGTTCAAAAGTATCTTTTTGAAAACCATTACTATAAGCATATATATTATCTTCTACAACTTTCTCATAATAATAACCACGAAAACGATAACTAACTTTAAATTCAGGAAATTTCAATTTATATTTATAGGAAATTGGTAATGAATAATATAAGCCAAAATTTTTTCAAATAAAAGTATTAATAAATACACGTTTTTTAGAAAATTTAGTTTTAAAAATTTTTATCATATTATATTTATATATTATTTAATTTTTTATAAATATTATGAGTCTAGTAGGAATTGAACCCACATCTTTACCGTTATGAGCGGTATGTTTTACCATTAAACCATAGACTATATTTAAAATATTAAATTCTACGTTCTTTTGCTAAGCGCACACCATTATGTGCTTTTTTTACTTTTCTAATAGCACACATACCATATTCTACATGACTAAGTTCTGATGCATTATCTTTAAATAAACGCGAAACATAACGATTTCTTCCTTCTACTTTTAATCTTGTAATATATAAAATAAATGCTTTGAATGTTATATTCAAATCTTCTATTGCAGTGAGTACTCCTTTGAAACAAAGAGTAGCAACATATGGAGTCCTCCTTTTTTTATTTTCAAAAAACATACCACCATGTCTTATAATTAAAACAGTACCAAAAATATCTGTTAAAGTAACATAAGTATTACTTTTTTTAAATTTTATTTTAATAACACCGAAATTAAGAATTTTACGTAATTTTACCTCAACCATCTTCTCGTTTTTGCATTGTTACGTGTCCTTTGCCCATTAACAGGTAACTTATAAGTATGTCGTATACCTCGATAAGCTCTAATAATTTTCATAAAATTTATATTATCATAAATTTTTTTTTTCAATTCATTTTGTATTAAATATTTATATTTTAAAGTAATTAAAGAATTTATTTTATTTATAGTTTTTTGTTTCAATTGACTAATTTTTATATCATAATTGTATCCTAAATTTACGCAAATTTTCTTTCCCCGTGATAAACCTAAACCATATACATCTTTTAATATATATATCAATTTTCTATTTTTTTTTAAAGTTAAACGCAATAATGAAGACATAAGTTAATTTTTTATATTAAATTCTACTTTTTTTTTTTAATTTTAAAATTTCATTTTTAAATCATATACCCTTCCCTTTATAAGCATCAGGTTTTGAATAATTTTTTAGAGAAATTGCTATATTATTTAAATGTTCCTTCTCAATCCCAAATAATACTACTTTATTTTTTAAATTTCTAATTCTAACAGAAGAACAAGGTTTATATGTTATTAAATTACTATAGCCTAAATCTAAAGCAATTTTATCTTCCATTTTAAAACATTTATAACCAATACCTTTAAATTTTAACTCTTTAAATCAACCTGTAGAAACACTTCGAAACAACATTTTTAATTTATTTATAAAAAAAATTTTAGAAGTATTATTTAAAAAAAAAAAATTATCAGAATATGAAATTATATTAATAAAAGTATATTCTAAAATACCCAAAGGACCTATTACTTTAAAATTTTTTAAATTCTTAACAATTTTTATTTTTTTTTTATATTTATTTAAAATTACTATTTTCATAAAATTATTATTATTAATATCTTAATCCAAATAAATCTTTAATCCAAATAAAAGTTGTCCGCCAATTTTTATTTCTTTAAAAAGATCAACATTTTCTGAAAAAATAAATCCTTTAGTAGTGAAAACATAAAAATAATCATATTGTTTAGCAACTTTTTTTAAATTTAAACAATTTAAATAATTTTTTAAACTAGGAGAAGTAAGCAAATCTATAGTATGTATTAAGGGTTTACTATTATAATATTTAAGTTTTATTTTTACTTTTTTATTTATAAAATCAATTGTATAACCCTCTATAAACTCTTGTTTAAAAAAAATATGTAATAATTCTAAACAAAAAGTATTATATCTACTATAAGCATATTTTTGTTTATTAGAATACGCTACTTTTATCGAAACAAATAAATATGTTAAAATATCCGCAACACCCATAAAATTATCAACTCGATTTTTTAAAACCACTTATTTTTCCTCAACTTAAGGAATTTTTAAAAGATGATTTTGCTAAATTAGTTATACGTGAAACAGCACGCACTTCTTTTGTGAACATACATCTATTTTTATAATTTTTAATAAACTTTTGACTTAATGATGAAAATTTAAGCATCAATTTTATTCTATTAAACTTACTAATTTTCTCGTTATGAAGAAAAGATTTTAGTAGTAATAGAACTTTTTCATTTTTTTTTTTTAACTTTCTTAATGTTTTATCCCTAGAATATGAATAATAAGTCATACAAGTTATTTTTTATTATTGGTATAGCCAAGTGGTAAGGCAACGGTTTTTGATACCGTTAGACGTAGGTTCGATTCCTACTACCCTAAATTAAAAAATCAAAAGATATTAAAAAACTTGAAACAAAAATTACTCAACCTAAAGACAATGGAAGAAAAATTTTTCAACCTAAACGCATCAATTGATCATATCTATAACGCGGAAAAGTAACTCTCACTCATACGAAACTAAATAATAACAAAAGTATTTTCATCATAAAAAATATATAAAAATTTAAATTAAAAATAAATAATCATCCACCAAAAAACAAAATTACAATAAGACTACATACAAACAAAATATTAATATTTTCACCTAAAAAAAATTGTGCAAAAGTCATTGCAGAATATTCAACGAAATAACCTGCAACCAATTCAGCTTCCGCCTCTGGTAAATCAAAAGGCGGTCTGTTAGTTTCTGCTAAAGCTGAAATATAGAATAGTAAAAATAATGGAAATAAAGGTAATATATATCAAATATAGATTTGTCCTTTTACTATATTTAATAAATTTAAAGAATTCGAACAAATTAAAACACATATCATAATTAAACCAATTGAAACTTCGTAAGAAACCATTTGTGCTGTAGATCTTAACGTACCTAAAAAAGCGTATCTTGAATTACTAGATCAACCTGACATTATTATAGCATAAACACTTAAAGATGATATTGCAAAAATATAAAGAATTCCTATATTTATATCACTATATAAATTAAAATTTCCAAAAGGTAACACTGTTCAATTTAAAAAACTTAAAAATAAAGCTAATATCGGTGCTATTATAAATATAATTTTATTAGCTTTACTTGGTATTATCGTTTCTTTTATTAATAATTTTAAACCATCCGCAAAAGGTTGCAAAATACCAAAAAAACCAACAACATTAGGACCACGACGTCGTTGTATACTTGCCATAATTTTTCTTTCCAATAATGTAAAAAAAGCTACAGAAATTAAAACTGGAATTATTATAATCAAAATTTTTAAAATAAGAATGAAATTTAAATTTATTAACATAAAATTGATAATTTTTTTATTTCATATTAATTTTTTTATTCATATCAAACTAAATAAATATTTAATAACTTTATTAATAAAAATTTGAACTTTGTTTTTTTAATGTAAGCATTACAAAGCTTAATGTTTTTGAAGAACGTTCTATCGAATTTATAAAACAATAAAAAGGATAATAGTTATTAAAAGGATATTCTTCTACAAAATAAAAATTTTTAGAATATTTTTTAATATATTTTACAATATATTTTGAACTTTTATTATAATTATAAATATAATTTTTAAATTTTGGAACCAATTCGTTTATACGCGTATAAATAAAAGAACTATTTAAATCTAAAACATTTAAATCAAAAATAACACCCATCATTTTTATTATTTTTCAATCTAATCTTGTTTTATAAGGATATTTGAAAATAAAATTAGATTTTTGAAGAAAACCAAAACAATTAAAATATAAACTACTTTTTTCAATCCAAGTAACAGTAGGTAAAATTACATTTGACCATTTGCGTATTTTATCGTTGTGATGTCCTTGAAAAATAATAAAATCATTATAATTAAAATTTTTAAGATTTTCACAACCTAAAATATAATATAAATTTATTTTATTTTTATTAAAAATTTTAAAATTTTTAATACCTAAACTTAGTAAATTGATCTTACCTACAGATTCTGTTAAAAATGTAAAAAAAAAATTATTTGTATTACAATTTTGTAAAAATTTGTTAACATTATTTATATTTATTCTATTAACAAAATCTTTACCAAAAATTATTCAAATTTTTTCTTTAAATGATTTTGTTATATTAAATTTATCCTTTTCAAAATTTTTTATCATTTTTATAAAATAATGTTTTCCTTCTAAAATATTTTTTAAGACTTTTAAATTTGTACCTAAATGAAACATTTTTAAATTAATATCACATTTTACACCGATGTAAGCAATTAATATTGTTTTATTTTTATTTAACTTTTTAAATTGTACATTTAATAATGGATTTTCCAAGCGTAAATTATTGCCTATAAATAAGTAAATTTTATTTTTTTTTAATTTTTTTACATTTAAAAAATAATTTACTAAATCAAAATTTATATTCGATTCATTATTCAAAATAATTTTATTATTTTTATTACTTAAGTATTCTACAGAAATTAAAGTTTCTATATCTGAAAAAGGCCCTGTTTTAATAATTATATGATTATAATTATCTATCTTAATTTTTTTCTTTAAAAAAGCAAATAAATTACTTCAACTCGTTTGATAAAACATTTGATTTTTTTTAAACATAGGATAAATAAATCTTCATCTTTTTAAACTATCATAACCAAATCTTGTTTTATCAGAAATTCATTCTTCATTTATAAATTCATTATTTATAGGTAAAACTCTAATAATATCTGAATTTTTATATTCAACTCTTATATTACTGCATAATGAATCAAAAACATCTACTGTCTCTATATTTTGTAATTCTCAAGGTCTTATAGTAAAAGCATATGGTTTCGAAGTTAGAGCACCTATTAAAAAAAAAAAGATCAAAAAAAAATAATTTTTAAAATAAAAAAAATTATAATTATTGACAAAATATTAATAATAAATAAAATAATTTTATATTATTTTATATTCCAAAAATTATTTTCTAAATAAATTATTGTAGGTATTATTACTGTTAAATAAAAAAAATAAAAAAATGTTGCTATTTGACCTAAAAAATAATAAGGATGTTCGATGCTTTTTCCACCAATTCAACCTAAAATTAAACAATTAGAAAAAAAAATTCAAAAAAATATTTTATAAATTAATCTAAAAGCGGCGCTTCTTATTTTAGATTTAGAGTAAAAAGGTAATATAATTAAAACTAGTATGGATAATAATAATAATAAAACGCCTCCTAATTTATTTGGTACTGAGCGCAATATTGCATAAAACGGTAAAAAATATCATTCTGGTACAATATGAGCTGGTGTAACCATAGGATTTGCTTTTATATAATTATCAGTATGACCTAAGTAATTTGGAGAATAATATAAAAAAATTGCAAAAAATAATCAAAAAGTAACAGCCCCAAATAAATCTTTTATTGTGTAATAAGGTGTAAATTGAACATAATCAGGCGCATTTATACCTATGGGATTATTTGATTTAACTTCATGTAATATTAAAATATGTGATATAACCAATGCTATCAAAATAAAAGGCATTAAATAATGAAAACTAAAAAAACGATTTAAAGTAGGTCCACCTACAGAAAAACCACCCCAAAGTCAATAAACGATATAATCACCCACAAAAGGTATAGCAGAAGCTAAATTTGTGATAACTGTTGCAGCTCAAAAACTCATTTGTCCTCAGGGTAATACATAACCCATAAAAGCTGTTAAAATCATTATTAATAAAATAATAACACCAGTTACTCATAACATTTGTCTAGGAAACATATAAGAACCATAGTATAACCCTCTAAAAATGTGTACATAAACAACAAGAAAAAACATGGAAGCACCATTAGCATGTAAATATCTTAATAATCAACCATAATTTATATCTCGCATAATATGTTCAATACTATTAAAAGCATCTTCCGGAGAAGCCACGTAATGCATTGCCAAAAATATTCCTGTAATTAATTGAATTGTTAAACATAATAACGCTAAGATACCAAAATTTCAAAAATAATTTAAAGTTATAGGAGGTTTATAAGAAATAGCAGCATGATATATAAAGTGTATAATTTTGTTCTGTTTTACAAAACGCATAAATTTTTTTAAAATATAATAATGTATTATATTGTTAAGAATCCTTTAAAATATCTTTTAATTAATTTCTATTAATTAAACAATAATGTTCCACTAATAAGGTAAATTAATAAATTTTATTTAAATGATATCAATTTATCCTATTGGAAATTTATTCTTCATAACAAGAAATTAAATTTCACAATTGTGAAAAATTGATGCAAGGAAAAGTTAATTTGGAACACGAATTATACAAAATGGTTTTAAAAAAAGAATTTGATAAAAGAAATCACGTAGGTGAAGTTTTATCTGTAAAAGATGGTGTAGCAACAATTTTTGGTTTAAATAGTGTTAAAGCGGGGGAAGTTATTGAATTCGTTTCTAGTAAGATAAAAGGACTTGCTTTAAATTTAAATGCAAATACTGTACAAACTGTTATTTTTGGTAATGACAGATTAATAAAAGAAGGTGATAGAGTACGCGCTACTAAATATTTGTTGCGATTTCCTGTAGGTGCAAATTTGTTAGGTAGAATTGTAGATCCTTTAGGTACTCCTTTAGATGGAAAAGGTCCTATAAATGCAAAAAAATATGTTCCTATTGAAGTAAAAGCACCTGGTATTATAACGAGAAAAGCTGTACATGAACCTATGCAAACTGGGGTAAAATGTGTAGATAGTTTAGTTCCTATTGGACGTGGTCAACGAGAATTAATCATTGGAGATCGTCAAACAGGAAAAACTACAATTGCTATTGATTCAATTTTAAATCAACTTAAAAATAATTATATAGCAAGTTCACATGTACATTGTATTTATGTTGCAATAGGTCAAAAAAGATCAACAGTGGCACAAATAGCAGAAATTTTAAGACAAAATAATGCTTTAAGATATACGACTATAGTTGCAGCTACAGCATCCGAATCCGCTACTTTACAATTTTTAGCACCATATTCAGGTTGTGCTTTAGGTGAATATTATATGACAAGGGGTAGCGGCGCTTTAATAATATATGATGATTTAACCAAACATGCGGCGGCTTATAGACAAATGTCTTTATTGTTACGTAGATCACCAGGAAGAGAAGCTTTCCCTGGTGATGTTTTTTATTTACATAGCAGATTGTTAGAACGTGCAGCAAAGTTAAATAATCGTTTTAATTTTGCCGGTTCATTAACAGCTTTACCTGTTATTGAAACACAAGCTGGTGATGTTTCCGCTTATATTCCAACAAATGTTATTTCGATTACTGATGGTCAAATTTTTTTGGAAACATCATTATTTCACAAAGGTATTAGACCTGCAATAAGTGCGGGTTTATCAGTTAGTAGAGTTGGTTCTGCAGCACAAAATAAAATTATGAAAAGTATTGCAGGTTCTTTAAAATTAGAATTAGCTCAATTTAGAGAAATAGAAGGTTTTGAACAATTTGGTGATAGTTTAGATAAATCTACACAAGATTTATTAAAAAAAGGAAAATATTTAACAGAATTATTAAAACAATTTAAATATGCTCCTTTATCTTTAGACAATGAAATTATTTCTATTTTTGCGGGAGTTAATGGGTATTTGCAAAATTTGTTTTTAATCAATGTATTGAAATTTGAAGAAAAAATTCATAAAAAATTAAATAAATCTTTGTTTATTTTTCCGTTTAAAAATATTATTAAAAAACAATCTGCAAATAGCTTATTGAATTTTTTAATTTTATTAGAGCTTTATAATTTTAAATATAAACAATAATCAATTTAATTTTTATAATAATAAATAATTTTGTTTATGTATATTGATAGAAAAAATAATTATTTTAATATAGTTCAATATCGTTTAAAAACAATAAAATTAAAATTAAATATTAGGATAAAAAAAGTAGAATTAAGTACAAATATTAGAGGTATGATTTCTTTTTCACATTATTTAGTTATGGAAAGTCTTACTTTATTAGAATTTTTAACCAATAAACATGCTGCGGTAAATTCTTTTAAACAAAAATATAAAACTGTTAATATACAATTAAAAACTGATTTACAAGATGATAATTTATTGTATTTTTTAAATATTATAAAAATTTTTTATTTGCCTGCTTATAAAAGACAAAATTTTTGATTTCTGTTATCTGAAATTTTTTCTTCAAAATTTATTTTTAATATTGCACATCCTACTTTAATACCATTTTTACCAAATACTTATTTTAAATGAAAATGTTTAATAAATATAGTTTTTTTTTTTAATAAAAATAATATTGCAGAAATCATATTATTTTTAAATTACTTAGGTTTTTATTTTATTGATGAAGAAGATTTTTTTTTAAGTGTTCTTGATTTAAACAAAGACATTATTAATAAAAAAAATAAAAAAAAAAAAGGTATGATACCGGTTATATAAAATAATATATAAAAAACTTATGCTACCATGAGATTTTAAAGAAATCATAGATAGTATTTTAATACTTTGTCAAAACTATAAAAAAATTGA
>Ga0302319_10008299_pt1 | contig 20247 bp, 20 predicted proteins | sample Bog_T0_2_FD_203319 | JGI IMG/M metagenome (GOLD analysis project Ga0302319, IMG submission 203319) | Peat permafrost microbial communities from Stordalen Mire near Abisko, Sweden - Bog_T0_2 | ecosystem: Environmental > Terrestrial > Soil > Wetlands > Peat | place: Sweden: Abisko, Stordalen Mire... | reverse complement strand
TTCACTCAAACTAGGTTACTCGGACTGGCCGGGTTACACGGTTCTCGAGGTTGCCAAGCAAAAGGGCTGGTTCAAGGAGGCCGGCGTTGATGTCGATCTCGTCTGGTTCGATTACAGCGCTTCTATCGACGCCTTTTCCGCGGGGAAGATCGATGCGGATTGCATCGTAGGGACGGACGCCCTCGGGGCCGGCGCCAGCAGCAAGACGCGCAGCAAATTTGTCTGCCTTATCGACTATAGCGATGGCAGCGACATGATTATCGGCAAGCCCGGGATCGCATCGATCAAGGACCTCAAGGGCCAGAAGGTTGGCATCGAGGTGGGCCTGGTCGAGCATCTCCTGCTGCTTCAGGGGCTCAAGGCCAACGGCATGACGCAGAATGACGTCACAATCGTCCCGACCAGCACCAATGATACTCCGCAGACCCTCGGCTCCGGCAAGGTCGCGGCCATCGGCGCATGGTATCCGGTGTCCGGCCAGGCGCTGAAGCAGGTTCCCGGGTCCACGAAACTCTTCACCAGCGCGCAGGCGCCGGGCCTCATCTATGACGTGATTGCCGTCAACCCCACCAGCTACGCCAAGAACAGGGAGGCATGGTCGAAGGTTACCGCGGTCTATTATAAGTGCGTCGATTATCTCAATGATCCCAAGACCCGCGACGATGCCATCAAGATCATGGCCGCCAAGGTCGGGGCGGACGTAGATGAGTACGCCAAGGCGGTGCCGGGCACTCACTTCCTGACCCTTGCGGAAGCCAAGAAGGCGATCAAGAAGGGCCCCGGCCTGGATTCGATCTACGGGTCCCTCGTGAATGGCGATAAGTTCAACCTTGATAACAAGGTCTATACCGATCCGCAGAAGCCGGAGGCCTACGTGGCGCCGTACATCATTAATCACCTGTAGGAGATTCATGCCCGAACATCGACCGGCGGCAAATCGAGACTGGCTGGGCCTTAAAATGGAGCTTCCGCGCCGGCGGCGGCTCCTGCTCACCATTCTCTCGTTTGTCATCCCCCTGGCCGTCTGGTCGTTTGTCAGCTACGTCCCCTGGGTCTGGCATCCGCTGGTGATGATCACCAACCCGGGGGATGTGGATTACTTCACCGAGGGGGATGAATTCCCTTACCCGGACTTCCTGGACCAGAATAAGCAGATGGCGGCGCAGGGCCTCAAGCCCGCGGAGGGCTACCGGGTCAATCCCGTCTATCTCCCGGCGCCCCATTTGGTGGCCCGCGCGTTCTACACCGCATTCGAGACTCCGCCGCGGCTTCCTGGAGAGCCAATGCTGGCCCAGAGCCTGGGCCATAGCATCAGCACCATCTTCTGGGGCTTCTTCCTATCTTCCGTCATAGGCGTGCCTCTTGGCATCCTGTGCGGCACTTACCGGTTTTTCTCGAGGCTCCAGGAGCCGTTCATTGAGTTCTTCCGCTATCTGCCCGCGCCCGCGTTTGGCGCTCTTTGCGTGGCCATCCTGGGTATCGACGATGGACCCAAGATCGCGATCATCTTCATCGGGACTTTCTTCCAGCAGGTTCTCGTCATTGGCAATACGGTGCGGAAGGTGGACCCCGCGCTCATCGAGGCGGCGCAGACGCTGGGCGCTTCCGGCTGGCGGCTCGTCCGCCGCGTCGTCATCCCGGCTTCCATCACCGATATCTACACGGACATGCGCATCCTGCTCGGCTGGGCATGGACTTACCTCATCGTGGCGGAGGTCGTCGGCACGATGTCGGGCATCACGGAGTTCATCAACCAGCAGGCCCGCTACCGCAACTTCGATAACGTGTATGCCGCCATTGCGATGATCGGGATCATCGGGTTCACCAGCGATCTCTTCCTCGCATGGGTCGGCACGGTGCTATTCCCATGGAAACGCAAGAACCGCGCGCGCTCAAAGAGCGCCGGCGCCGTCGCCAAGCCGCCTCCGGCCACGGAGCCATGGCCGGAGGCGGTGGAACCCGTCTTAACCGAGGCGCTCGCCGCCGACAAAGCGGAGGTCAAAGCCCATGCCGTTAACTGAGCTAGAATTCAAACTCCCGGATTACCACGATCTCTCGCCGCAGGTTGCGGCGCGCTTCGAGAAAATCCGCTCCCGTCCGGTCATCCTGAGCGTCAAGGACCTCGAGAAATCGTTCGGCCCCACAAACGATCGCCATTGCGTCTTCAGCGACATCTCGCTCGATATCCATCGCCGCGAGTTCATCTGCGTCATCGGCGCTTCCGGCTGCGGGAAGTCCACGCTCATCCGGATCGTCGCCGGCCTGGATGAATCGACGAACGGCGTGATCATGCTCGACGGCCATGGCATCTGCGGTCCGGGCCCGGACCGCGGCATGGTGTTCCAGGGGTACACGCTCTTCCCATGGCTGACGGTGAAGCGGAACGTGATGTTTGGCCTCGAGATGCAGGGCAAGTCCCACTCGATCTGCGAGACGGAAGCCCGGCAATGGCTGGACATCGTGGGCCTCTCCCGCGTCGAGGACTCTTATCCGCACGAGCTCTCCGGGGGCATGAAGCAGCGCGTCGCAATCGCCCGGGCGCTGGCCAATGAGCCGCGCATCCTCATCATGGACGAGCCATTCGCCGCGCTCGACGCCCAGACCCGGGCCCAGATGCAGGCATACCTTCTCCAGATTTGGAAGAAGGTCGATGTCACCATCCTTTTCATCACCCACGATCTCGATGAAGCCGCCCTTCTCTCCGACCGCATCCTCGTGATGGGGGCGAATCCCGGCCGCATCCTCGAGTTCATCGACAATCCCGTCCCGCGCCCGCGCAGTGTGCGCCAATTCATCACCCCGGAGTTTCTTTCGCTCAAAAATCGGCTCGAGGAATTGATCCACCCCGCGCTTGCCACCGACGAGGACGAGGAAGACAAGGCGCCGGTGATCAAGATGACGGAGGCGGGCGATGAGGTCGAGTGACCCGGCCTCCACCCGCTTCGCGCCGCGGCCGCGCTTTACGTGGCCGGTCGGCCACCAATGCGCCGCAATGCTCTGCTTCGACGTGGATGGCGAGACAACAGTTCTCGAGCGCGGCCCGGAACTCGCCCGCCGCCGCACGCTGATGTCCCAGTGCGAATACGGTCCCAGGGTGGGCGTGCCGCGGCTGCTCGAGTTGCTCGATCACCTCGGTCTCCCGGCCACGTTTTTCATCCCGGGATATATTGCCGAGAATCATCCCCGCATGGTCGAGGCAATCGTGGCCCGCGGCCATGAAATCGGCATCCACGGCTACCTGCACGAGAAGCTCCACCTTCTATCCGAGACGGAGGAGGAGGATATCCTCCTCCGGGGTATCGGCATTCTCTCTCGCATCTCCGGTGTCCGCCCGGTCGGTTATCGCGCCCCGTGGTTCGAGGTCAATCCATGGACGGCGGCGGTGCTCGCGCGGAATGGCGTTCAATATTGCGCCAGCGAGATGGGGGACGATGTCCCCTATACGCATCCCAACGGGCTCGTCGAGATCCCCGGCCAATGGATGCTCGAGGATTGGGAGCAATTCGCCTTCAGCGCCGATCCCCCATGGGGCTTTGTGCCTGAGAATTGCGGGAAGGTGTTCGATCTCTGGTGGCGCGAGTTCGAGGCGATGCATGATTTCGGCTGCTGTTTCGTCCTGACGCTGCATCCATGGCTCTCTGGGCGTCCCTCGCGCGTCCGGCTCATCGAGGACCTGGTTGCCGCGATCCAGAAGCGCGGCGCGACATGGTTCGCGCGCGGCAGGGAGATCGCGGCCTACGTGAAGGAGCATCCCGGCGCCCGGCGGGAGACAGACTTTGATCACCCAGCCCTCGCAACGGCGGTTGCCGCCTGACCCCTTTTCCAGACTATGATCGCGCACACATCTCAATTCCCGGCCCCTGCCCCGGAGATGCCGGTCCGCCAGCCGGCGCGGGGCTCGACCGGCATCGACGAAATCTGCCAGGGCATCTGTGACGCCGCCGAGCTTCCGCTCGCCCGCGCCAGCACCATCCCCCGCCAGGCCTATACCAGCGAGGAATTCTTCCAGTGGGAAATCGACCATATCCTCCGCAAGGAATGGCAATGCATCGCCCACATTTCCCAAATCCCGGCGGCGGGCGATTTCCTTAACATCGACCTTCTCGGGGAGCCGCTCATCATCGTCCATGGCAAAGAGGGCGCCGTTCGCGTCTTGTCCCGGGTTTGTCCCCACCGGGCGATGGATATCATGCCGGATGGTTTTGGCTACGATGGGCATGGGCCCGCGGAAGTCCGGCCCGGCTCGCCTCATTGCGGCCATACGCGGCTCTTCCTTTGCCCCTATCATGCATGGACGTTCGAGCTGGATGGCAAGCTCAAGGCCTGCCCGGAGATGCACCAGGCGGATGCCTTTTCACGCGATGAGGTGGGGCTCAAGGCCTACAACAGCGCGGTCTGGAATGGATTCATTTTCGTGAATCTCGACGGCGCGGCCCCCGCTTTCGAGACCGGGCTCGATGAGATGACGGAGGACCTTGCCCCCTACCATCTGGATAAGATGAAGCTGGTCATCGCGCGCGAGTGGGACTGCGATTTCAACTGGAAGGTCCTCGTCGAGAACTTCATGGAGAGCTACCACCACCTTGGCATCCATCACAAGACGCTCCAGCCGATGATGCCGGCGCGCAACACATGGACGGAGCGCGAGCGCCGCCGGTTTATCCGCTGCCACCTCCCCTACAAGGCGGAGGTCCGCGACCAGGTGCGCATCCGCGAGGAGACGGGCAGCCCCATGGGCCGGTTCCCCGTGATCCCCGGCCTGAGGCCGGATCAAAAGACGGAGTGGAGCCTTTTCCTGCTCTATCCCACGATGCTCCTTTCCGGCACGGAGGATCGCATCATCTGGTACCGCATCCAGCCGACGGGGCCGGATCGCATCAAGCTCCTCACCACCACTCTGGCCGCCCCCGCGGCGCTCGATCTCCCCGAGGCGGAGAGCGTGATAAGCGACCAGGCCGAGATGCTCTACAACTTCCACCTCGAGGACATGGAGGTCTGCACCGCCGTGCAGCGCGGGCTCTGCTCGGCCGCGTGGCGGCCCGGACGGCTCAGCCATCTCGAGATGCCGGTGTGGCTTTTCCAGCGGTATCTCGCCGCGCGCATCCGGGGCGTTTGGCCGACCGATGACCGACCGGCCGCGCCGGGGCAGCATTAGCTATCTTTTATAAAATGAACGCACTCGATTCACCCATGTCGCGGCGCGATGGCATCGCCATGCATCCGCTCCCGCGACATCTCGAACACGGATTTTTTTCCAATGTTTTCCCTATCCGGTAAACCGGCGGTAATCACGGGCGCGGCGTCGGGGATCGGGCTGGCGATCAGCCGCCGGTTCATCGCGCAGGGCGCGCAGGTTCTCATGGTGGACAGGCGCGAGGAGGGGGCGGAACTGGCGGCGGAGTGCGGCGCGCAATTCTTCCAGGCTGATGTCTCCAGCGGCGAGCAGGCGCGGGCAATGCTGCGCGTGGCGGACGCCCACTTCGGGCCGCCTGCCATATTGATCAATAACGCCGGGATCCAACCCCTCGGCGTGAAGTTTGCCGACCTCACGGACTCGGTCATCGAGCGGACTCTCGCGGTGAATGTGCAATCCGTCATATACGCGCTCAAGCACGCCGCCCTGCTCGCGGACAATGGCCGCATCATCAACATCGCATCCTTTGTCGGCTCGATCGCCACGCCCGCGGCGTCGGTGTACGCCGCGAGCAAGGCCGCCGTCATTCACCTGACGCGCCTTGGCGCCATCGAGCTCGCGCCGCGCGGCATCACGGTCAATGCGGTCAGCCCCGGGACGGTCCGGACCCCCGCGGTGACGGGCATACCGGATAATCCTGAAATCCCTTTTATCGAGCAGCGCACCCCGCTGCGCCGGCTTTGCGAGCCGGACGAGGTCGCGGGGCTCTGCCAGTTTCTCGCCTCGGACGCCGCCGCCTACATCACGGGGCAGAATATCGGCATCGATGGCGGCCTGACCGCCGGCTGGACCGCTTATGACCTCCTCACCCCATCCAATATCGAAAACGGAAAATGGATCGATGATCGCGCCTGCGCATAACTTTCTACGCGGAGCAGTCCCCGCATGGCGTCCCGGCCGCATCTGGCAGGATGCCGATGGTCCATTGATGATCGATATTCCCCCCGGCTGGTTTACGATGGGCGAGACGCCCTCGGATAAATTCGCCAGCCAGGTCGAGCGCCCCGCCCACGAGGTCTCGATTCCCCCCGGCCTCGCCCTTGGCATGGCGCCGGTCACGGTGGCGGAGTTTCGCGCCTTTCGGTCCGCTTACATGCCCCATGAGAACCCCGCGCTCCCGGCTGTCAGCATCAGTTGGGTCGATGCCGCCGAGTATTGCGCATGGCTCTCGCTCAGGACCGGCCTCCCCTACAGGCTCCCCAGCGAGTCCGAGTGGGAGTTCGCCTGCCGCGCCGGATCGGCGGGGCCCTTCACATTTGGCGAGGAGCTGACTCCCCTCATGGCCAATTTCCTCTACGCGGAAAACGGCGCCCGGATCGGCCATGGCCATCGCACCCCCGCCGGGACCTATCCCGCGAATGTATTCGGGCTCCACGATGTCCATGGCAACGTGTGCGAGTGGGTGGCCGATGTCTGGCATCCCAATTACCTCGGCGCTCCCGCCGAGGGCTCCGCATGGAATGGCCGGGGCGAGCTCCGCGTGCTCCGCGGCGGCGCGTGGGACTACCTGCCGCGCCTCCTCCGCAGCTCCCACCGCGACTTCCTGCCGCGGGATTGCCGCCGCGACAATGTCGGCTTCCGCATCGCCGTCTCGCTCGAGGTTCCGGAATAGGAAACCGCTCCTCATTTGCGCCGGGAAAAAATCCATGTCGCTCCGCGCGAATCTTTGATTTACACGAAAACCGGCTCTATCGACTATGCCCCATGCACCTTACTCCGCGTGAACAGGAAAAGCTTCTCGTGGTGGTCGCCGCCGACCTTGCGCGCCGCCGGCAGGCCCGCGGCCTCAAGCTCAATCACCCGGAGTCGGTCGCCATTATCACATACGAGATCATGGAAGGGGCGCGCGAAGGGAAATCCGTCGCCGCGCTGATGAGCCATGGCGCGACGATTCTAAAGCGCGAGGATGTCATGGAGGGCATCCCCGAGATGATCCACGAGGTGCAGGTGGAAGCCACATTCCCGGACGGGACCAAGCTGGTGACCGTCCATCACCCCATCCGCTGACGCGCCCATGATCCCCGGAGAAATCATCCCCGCAAACGCGCCGCCGCTCGAGGCCAATACCGGCCTTGCCCTGGCAAGCATCGCCGTGTCAAACGCGGGCGACCGCCCCATCCAGGTGGGCAGCCACTTTCACTTCTTCGAGGTGAATACCGCACTCCGCTTCGACCGCGCGGCGGCCCGCGGCTTCCGCCTCAATATCCCGGCGGGCACTGCCGTGCGTTTCGAACCCGGCGACACAAAGGAGGTGGAGCTGGTGGCCCTGGCCGGCGACCGCCACGTGTACGGATTGAACAACAAGATCGACGGCCCCCTCTGAGTCCCCCCCTCAACAACCAATTCCCCATGCCTCTCCATCTCTCCCGCCGCCAATACGCTGAAATGTTTGGCCCAACCGTCGGCGACCAGGTTCGGCTGGCGGATACCGACCTGATGATCGAGGTCGAGCGCGACCTCATCGCGGAGATGGGAGGATATGGCAACGAAGTAAAATTCGGCGGGGGCAAAGTCATCCGGGACGGCATGGGCCAGTCGCCGCTGGCGCTCGATGCCGAGTGCCTGGACCTCGTCATCACAAACGCGCTGATCCTTGACGCGGTGGCGGGCGTGATCAAGGCGGACATAGGAATCAAGGCCGGGCGCATCGTGGGGCTCGGCCACGCGGGCAACCCCCTGATCCAGAGCGGAGTCACGATGACGATTGGCGCGGCCACGGAGGTCATCGCCGGGGAAGGTTGCATCGTGACCGCCGGCGGCATCGATACGCACATCCATTTTATCTGCCCGCAACAGATCGACCACGCCCTGGCCAGCGGGATCACCACGATGCTCGGCGGCGGCACCGGTCCCGCGACAGGCACGAATGCGACGACCTGCACCCCGGGCGTCTGGAATCTCCACCGCATGCTCGAGGCCGCGGACCATTACCCCATGAATCTGGGCTTCATGGGCAAGGGAAACTGCTCGACGCACGAGCCCCTGCGGGAGCAGGTCCTTGCCGGCGCGGTCGGGCTCAAGCTCCACGAGGATTGGGGGACCACCCCCGCCGCGATATCCACATGCCTCGATGTCGCGGACGAGCTCGATGTGCAGGTCACGATCCACACGGATACCCTCAACGAGTCCGGTTTCGTCGAGGACACGATCCGCGCGTTCAAGGGCCGCACGATCCATACATTCCACAGCGAGGGCGCCGGCGGCGGCCACGCCCCGGATATCATCAAGGTCTGCGGCGAGCCGAATGTGCTCCCCTCATCGACCAACCCGACCCGCCCATTCACGGTCAATACCATCGACGAGCATCTCGACATGCTGATGGTCTGCCACCACCTCGACTCGAAGATTCCCGAGGATGTCGCGTTTGCCGAGTCGCGCATCCGGCCCGAAACCATCGCCGCGGAGGACCTGTTGCACGACCTCGGCGCCTTCTCGATGATGTCCAGCGACTCGCAGGCCATGGGGCGCGTGGGAGAGGTGATCATCCGCACATGGCAGACCGCGCATAAAATGAAGTCCCAGTTCGGGCCGCTGGCCTCGGCCGTCCATTCCGCGGCGGATAACTTCCGCGCGCTTCGCTACATCGCGAAATACACGATCAACCCCGCCATCGCGCACGGCCTGTCACATGAGGTCGGGTCGATCCAGGTGGGCAAGCTCGCCGACCTCGTCCTCTGGCAGCCGCGCTTCTTCGGGGTCAAGCCCGAGCTGGTCTTGAAAGGCGGGATGATTGCCTGCGCGAACATGGGCGACCCGAATGCGTCGATCCCGACCCCGCAGCCAACCTTTTACCGCAATCAATTCGCCGCCCACGGCCGCGCCCGATACTCGACTTCCGTGACCTTCATCAGCCAGGCCGCGTTCGAGTACGGCCTTGTCGCAAAGCTCGACCTGCAAAAGCGCCTCGCGCCTGTCTCGAAGACCCGCCACATCACGAAACGGGATCTGCCCTGGAACGACACCCTGCCAAAAATCGAGGTTGATCCGGAAACCTACACCGTCAAGGCGGATGGCCGCGAGCTCCGATGCGAGCCCGCAGCCACACTCCCGATGGCGCAAAGGTATTTCCTGTTTTAGGCTCCGCGCATCATGGACCTGATCCACACAGCGCTTCTCAACCCCCCCAACGCCGTTCTCGAGGCGCTCCTCCCCGCCGATCGCTTAACACTGGGCAAGCGCCGCTGGCGAGCCACCGCGGAAGATGGGCGGGAGTTCGGGTTCGACCTTGCCGAGCCGCTCGAGGATGGCGCCCCGTTTTTCCACTCCGGCGGCACAACCTACATCATCGCGCAAAAACCGGAGCCGGTGATCGAGGTAGCGCTCGGCGGGCCCGGCGAGAGCGCGCGGCTCGCATGGCTGATAGGGAACCTCCACTTCTCCGTCGAGATCACCGGCGCCACGCTCCGCGTTGCCGCGGACTCAGCGATCCAGCAAATGCTCGAGCGGGAGCAGATCGCTTTCTCGAAGGTCACGCGCGTTTTCCACCCGTTTCATGCCGCCCACCCTCATTGAGCAAGGCCGCCTCACAATTGACCCCAGCCCCCGTGCATCATCTCCCGTACCTGCTCCAGACCTCGGACCCGCTCTTTCCAACGGGTTCGTATGCCCATTCATTCGGCCTCGAGGAGTTTCTCCGCCTCTCCGGGGCCTCGGACGAGGCGGCCCTGCGCGATTTCCTGACCTTGCAGATCCTCCCTGCGTTGAGCTTCCAGGAGTTGCCGTATCTCCGTCTCGCCCATGACCGCGCGGCCGCGGGCGATGTCTCCGGGCTTTGCGAGCTGGATCGCGATATCCACGCGTGGAAAATCCCTTCCGAGCTTCGCTCCGCGAGCCTCCGCATCGCCAGCCGGCGGCTGGATATTCTTCTAAAGGTCGCGCCAACCCCCATTCTCGCGGCCCTGGCCGCGTCCATTGCCTCCGGCGCTATGCCGGGGCATCATCTCACTGTCTCCGCCGCGCAATACGCAGCCGTCCCGCTCGATGCCGCGCTGGCCGCATACCTCTATCAGAGCGTATCAGCCTATTGCGTGGCCGCCCTCAAGCTCATCCGGATCGGCCAGGAGGCTGCCCAGCGCCTGCTCACCCATTGCATCGCGCAATTCGAGGCCGTCATGGCCGGCTCGCTGCGGATCGACCGCGATGAAGCCGGCTGTTTCAACCCATTGATCGAGATCGCGAGCATGCGCCACCAATTCGCCGCCGAGCGGCTCTTTATCTCCTGACAATGCCAGCTTCGCGCCCCATTCGCCTAGGTATCGGCGGACCGGTCGGGTCTGGCAAAACAATGCTCGTCCTGCGCCTTTGCCAATGGCTGCGCGACACCGTCTCGATGGCGGTGATCACCAACGACATTTACACCCGCGAGGACGCGGAGTTCCTGATGCGAAACGACGCGCTTGCGGCGGACCGCGTCCTGGGTGTCGAGACCGGGGGCTGTCCACACACGGCGATTCGCGATGACACGAGCATGAACATGGCCGCTGTCGCCGCACTCGAGCGCTCGCATCCCGGTCTCGGACTCATCCTTATCGAGAGCGGCGGCGACAATCTCTCCGCCACTTTTTCGCCCGAGCTGGCGGACTCGTTTATCTACGTCATTGATGTCGCGCAGGGAGACAAGATCCCGCGAAAAGGCGGCCCGGCGATCCGCCACAGCGACCTGTTGCTCATCAATAAGATCGACCTCGCCCCGCATGTCGGCGCCGACCTCGCGGTCATGGATCGCGACTCGCGCCTGATGCGGGGAGAGCGCCCGTTCCTATTTGCCGATCTTAAATCGGGCGCCGGGCGGGATGAGATACTCGGCTGGCTGAAGCGGGAGCTTCTCTTCGTGTGACCGGGCGTCTCGAGCTGGTGTGCGGGCCGGATGCCGCGGGCCGCTCCTCGCTGCTCCGCCAGTATGTGAGCGCCCCCATGCATGTCAGCAAGCCGTGGCGGGAGGGTGGATTGCTCATTGTGAACGCGATCAACGCGACCGCCGGCCTCTTCTCGGGCGACCATATCGAGACTGAGATTGAAGTAAAACCCCGGGCGCAAATGCTGGTAACCGCCTCCAGCGCCACGAGGGCGCACCGGATGATCTCCGGCATGGCCAGCGTCAGGCAATCGATCCATGTCGCAAACGACGCATGGCTCGAGATTCACCCGGCCCTGTTCATCCCCCACGCCGGGAGCAATTACCGGCAGGAAACCGCCATCACGCTGGAAGCCCGGGCCCGGCTTCTCTGGTCCGAAACCGTGGCGCCCGGCCGCGTGGCCTCGGGGGAGGCCTGGGCGTTCAGGGGCTACCAGAACAAATTTTCGATCGCCCACGATGGACGCGCGATAGCCCGGGAAGCTTACGCCCTTGATGCGGAGTGCCCATCCGTCCGCGCTGTGCGGCATCAGTTTCAGAACGCGTATCACGGCTCCTTTTACGCCGTCGGGATCGATTTTTCCCCGGACCTTCCAACGGCGATATCCGCGCTCCAGACCCCGGACTGCTGGGTAGGCTGCGCCCGGCTCGATGCTCCCGCCATCTGCGTAAGGCTGGTCGCCGCCGACAATATCCAAATGGCCCGCGCCACGGCCAAAATCCGCTCGATCCTGCACGCCGCGTTCCTCCGGCCCCTCCCGGAATTGCGCCGTAACTAAAACGCCTGCGTTGGCCCGGAGGGTGAGCGAGAAAATAGCGGGGGCGCAGCGGACCCCAGCATACGGGCCCACGCGCGGCAAGGGGCGACAGAACAAACTTCCGCGACGCCACACCAAGAGGGATTGATGATTCGCCAGGCGCGGCTATGGTTCCAGTCGGATGATGACTGCCACTGAAACCGCGCCTGACGCCACGGGCCATTTTGGACCCTACGGCGGCATGTTTGTGCCGGAGACGCTGATGACCGCTCTCCACGAGTTGACGGCCGAGTATGCCCGGGCCCGGACGGACCCGGCCTTTTCAACCGAGCTCGATTATCTGCTGCGCGACTTTGCCGGCCGCCCCACCCCGCTCTACCTTGCCGAGCGCCTCACGGAGCGATGCGGCGGGGCGAAGATTTACCTGAAGCGCGAAGACCTCCTCCACACGGGCGCGCACAAAATCAACAACGCGCTCGGCCAGATATTGCTCGCCACGCGCATGGGCAAGAAGCGCATCATCGCCGAGACGGGGGCCGGGCAGCACGGAGTCGCCACCGCGACCGTGTCCGCCCGATTCGGCCTCGAGTGCGTGATCTACATGGGCGCCGTGGACATGGAGCGCCAGGCGCTCAATGTGGCGCGGATGAAATTTCTCGGCGCCACGGTGGTCCCGGTGACAGCAGGGCAGGCCACGCTCAAGGAGGCGATCAATGAGGCCATGCGCGATTGGGTCACGAACGTCCGGACGACGCATTACATCCTCGGCACCGCGTACGGCTCTCATCCCTACCCGATGATGGTCCGGGATTTTCATCGCGTGATCGGTGTCGAGGCAAGGCGTCAAATTCTCGAGAAGGAGGAGCGCCTCCCGGATCTGCTGGTGGCCTGCGTGGGCGGCGGAAGCAACGCGATCGGGCTCTTTCATCCCTTCCTCGAGGACGCGGCGGTCCGCATGGTCGGTGTCGAGGCGGGGGGAGAGGGGATTATCTCGGGGAAGCATGCCGCGAGATTCCAGGGCGGGCGCCCCGGGGTATTGCAGGGAGCAAAATCCTGGGTCCTCGCGGACGAGAACGGGCAAATCCAATTGACCCACTCCGTCTCCGCCGGGCTCGATTATGCCGCCGTCGGTCCCGAGCATTGCATGCTCCGCGACTCGGGCCGCGTCCAGTACGACTACGCGACAGACGATGAGGCTCTGGAAGCCTTCCAGTTGTTGTCACGCCTCGAGGGGATAATCCCGGCGCTCGAATCCGCCCACGCCATCGCCCACGTGCTAAAGGTGGCGGGCCAGATGGAGGGCGTGATTATCGCAAATCTCTCGGGCCGGGGAGACAAGGATGTGTCCCAAGCGGCGGAACGGCTGTTGTAAGACCCAATAAAGCCGGGGGCGCGGGAGCGGGGAACTCCGTCGATGTGCGTAAAATGCCGTAGTTGTGCGGGTTGCAGGGGGATTTCTGTAAATTTTCCAGAATTGAATACGGTTGGAATGGGGGCCTGATCCGAATATGGGGCGACCGTAGGGAATATGCTCTGGACTCTTTTTGTGTTACTCCTTCTAGCGTGGATGGTGTGCGTGCTTTTGATCAACGTGACGGGGGTGGCGGTTCACCTTTTGTTAGTGCTCGCCGCAGTTGTACTTGTATCGCGGCTCGCCGGCGGCAGGAGGTCCGGCTGACCCGGCGGTTAATCTGACATTTCCCTTTCCAACGCCCCTCCCATTGAGTTTGATCCGTGGGAAGATGTCTGAGCCCCTGCCGCGTCCGAAATACAAGCGCATCGTATTGAAGCTAAGCGGCGAGGCATTGCGCGAACCCGGCAGCCGGGACAATATTTCCCCGCAGATCGTCCACAGCATCGCCGAGCAGATAGCGGAGATTCATGCGCTCGGGGTTGAAATAGCCCTCGTCGTCGGCGGGGGGAATATCTGGCGCGGACAGGCCGCAAGCCAGCGAGGGATGGACCGGGCAACCGCGGATTACATGGGGATGCTTGCGACTGTGATGAATGGCCTCGCCCTCCAGAGCGAACTGGAAGCGCTCAACGTCCCGACCCGGGTGCAGACGGCCATTGAGATGAAGAACGTGGCTGAATCGTTTATCCGCCGCCGGGCGATGCGCCATCTGGAACTGGGGCGGGTGGTGATCTTCGTCGCGGGCACCGGGAATCCATTTTTCTCGACCGACACCACCGCGGCCCTCCGGGCAAGCGAGATGGGGGCGGAAGTCATCCTGAAGGCGACCAAGGTGGATGGAGTTTACGATAGCGACCCCGCCAAAAATCCGGCGGCGATACGGTACTCGACGCTGACCTTCGGCGAGGCGCTCACCAAGCGCCTGCAAGTGATGGATGCCACCGCTTTTTCGCTTTGCATGGATAACAAGGTGCCGATCATCGTCTTCGACATGATGCAGCGCGAGAACATCCGTGACGCAGTCATGGGCAAGATCGTGGGCACCATCGTCACCGGGGACTAACCCCTTCACGCAAGATCCAACATTCGACACCTCTTATGACTCCTGACGAAACTCTCTTCGAGACGGAAGCGGCCATGGAAAAGGCCCTTGAATACATGACGCACGAATTTTCCGGGGTCCGCACCGGCAAGGCCTCGCCGTCGCTGGTCGAAAATATCGATGTCGAGGCGTATGGCGCCCAGATGAAGCTGAAGCAGCTAGCCGTCATCTCGGCGCCCGAGCCGCGGATGCTGGTGATACAGCCCTTTGACGCGGCGACCACCAAGGATATCGAGCGGGCCATCAAGGAATCCAAGCTTGGCATCAACCCCGCGACCGAGGGCAAGGTCATCCGCCTCCCCATGCCGGAACTCTCCGAGGAGCGCCGCCGCGACCTGGTGAAGACCATCAAGCAAATGGCGGAGGAGGCGCGTGTCCGCATCCGCTCGCATCGTCGCGATGGAATCGACGGCGCCAAAAAGGCCCAAAAAGGGGGCGAAATCACGGAGGACGACCTGCGCTCCCTCGAAAAGGAAGTCCAGGAGTTGACTGATAAATACGTGAAAAAGATCGACGAGTCCGTTTCCGCCAAGGAAGCGGAAATCATGAAGGTATGATCAAATCACTCGTCCCTTCCCTTGTAATCCTCTCCCTCTGCGCGACGGCGCTCGGCGAGGTGGTCCGGCCCGCCCCGAATTTTGCAATCGCAGGGATACGCGCAAGCAGCACCCTGCGAAGCTTCCGCGGCCAGACCGTTGTGCTCATCATTACCCGAAGCGCCCGTGACAAATATTTTCGCGATGAGCTCTACCGCTTGAAGGAGTTGTATGGCCAGTTCGCGAACGAGAAGGTTATTTTCGTCGCCGCCATCGAGACCGGCCCCGCCAACATAAATTCCGACATCCCCTTCGTCACGGCCGCCAGCCCGGCTCAGGTCGCATCGGATTACGGAGTGAGTGGGCGATTCGCAATCGCCGTAATAGGAACTGATGGAAACCTGGACCTGATCACGGTGAGACCGATCAACGCCTCCCGCGTGAAGGACATGATCTTCAATAATTACGACAGCCAGGAAGCGGCGCGAAAGCAGCCGGAACAGTGATGCGTTATTGAAGCGCTTCGCGAATCGCCTCCAAGACTTCCTCGACTGAAACGGATTTCATGCAACGGAAATCCAATGGGCACTGCCGCAGGAAACAGGGGCTGCACGAGACATGATGGCGAATGACGCGACTCGAGCGGCCGAGCGGACCGGTGAGCCGCTGCTCCGTGGAACCGAAAATGGCGATGACCGGCACGCCGAGGTGAGCGGCGAGGTGCATCGCGCCGGTATCATTGGCCAGGACGAGGCGGCATTGCCGCATTCGCTCGATCAGTTCGGCCAATGATGTGCGCCCCGCGAGATTTTCGCAATGACCGTCAATGAGCTCGGCGATCGCGACGGCTGCCGGCCGGTCGGCTTGGACGCCGAAGATTTGCCACTCGGCGCCGGTCTCGCGGTGGACGGCGCGGGCGACCTCGGCGAAGCTCTCGGGCATCCAGCGCTTGGCTGGGCCGTACTCGGCGCCGGGGACCATTCCCAGTTTTAGCGGGCCGGGGGGGGGCGGGCAGGCGGGGGGCTCCAAGGCGTCCGGGGGTATGCGGGCGCCGGCGTAGCGGGCCATTTCGAGGTAGTGCCAGGCTTCGTGGACCATTGGACCGGGGGGGGGATCGGGGACGATGGCGTTGATTGAGGAGCCGCGCCACGGCCTGCGGTAGCCTATGCGGCGGGGGATGGCGGCGAGGCGGACTTCGAGGGCGGCGCGGACGGAATTTGGGAAGACGAAGGCGGCCTCGAATTGGTGGCGGATTGCGCGGGCTACAGAGAGGAGTCCCTGGCGGGGGGAGATGGAGATGATTTCATCGACCTCGGGCATGCTCTTCCAGAAATCGGCCAGCTTGGCCTTGGTGAGGATCGTGATGTGGGCGTCGGGGCGGCCGGCTTTTATGGCGCGGACGGCGGGGGCGCTCATAACGGCGTCGCCGAGCCAGTTCGCGGAGCGGATGAGGATGCGGAAGGGCTTGAGGGAGGATGGCGGGAAGGCGGTGGGGAGGGTGACGCCGCGTTTGTAATGGGAGAGGAGAAAGTCGGGGTTGGGGATTTTCCAGCGGTCGTGCATCCAGAACCAGTCGGCGGGGGAGACGCTGATTTCGCGCTCGAGGGTGAGATTGATCTCGGCGGTCAAGAGATCGGGGTCGGTGATCTCGGGCAGGGGGTCCGAGATGACCAGGCGCCAGCGGGCAATGCCCGTGGTGTAAACGGCGACGGCGACGAGGGGCGACTCGGTCCGGAGCGCCATCGTGCCGGCGAGAGGGGAAGTCGAGGCGAGGCGGCCAAAGAGGGGGGTCCACATGCCGCCGTCGCCGGCGTGCTGGTCCACGAGGACGCCGACAATGCCGCCCTCGCGGAGGAAAGTGATGGGCTCGGCAAAGCCGCGGCGACGATCGAAAGGGACTAGGCCGAGGCGGGCGCGGGTGGCCTTTACGTGCTGATCGAAATAGTGATTGCCGAGGGGCTGGTAGATCGTGCCGACCCTGGTGCCGGGCGGACCGTGGGGGACGAGCTGGGCGAGCAATTCCCAATTGCCAAGGTGGGAGAGGATGAGGACGACACCCTTATCGCGCTCCGCGGCCTTGTGGAGGGCTTGCATATTCTCGATGTTCACGCGGGCGGTAATGTCCGCGGGGCGCATCGTGGCGAGCTTGAATGAGGAAAAGAGATTTGCGCCGAGGTTGGCGAAATGTTCGCGGGCAAGGCGGCGCAACTGGCGGGGTGATTTTTCGCCCTCGAAGGCGATGCGGAGATTGCGCAGGACGAGGCGGCGGTAGGGGATCTCCAGATAGTAGGCGAACCATCCCAGCGCGCGGCCGCAGAGGAAGCTCACGGGGAGCGGAAGCAGGGCGATCAACCCTGAGAAGAGCCGAAAAAGCAGGTACGCCAGATAGCTCACTGGCCGGTCTTCCAATACATACGTTGCAGGGGATGGTCATCGAGCAGGTTGGCCGCGATGCCGCCGAGCTTGTCGCCATTGTAAAACTGGATGCCGACGTAGAAGAATATGGGGCAAATGGGAGTTTGTTCCGAGACCAGCATGCGCTCGGCGTCGCGGAAGATATCGAAGCGCTTTTTTTGATCCACCTCGGAAGCGGCGTCGGCGATCAGCTTGTCGTAGGCTGGGTTTGCGAAGCCGGTGCGATTATTGCCGCCGCCGGTGACGAACATATCAAGGAAAGTGTTCGGGTCATTGTAATCGCCGACCCACGAGGAGCGGCAGAGGTCAAAGTCGAGACTGTCCATGGAATTGAGATAGACTTTCCACTCCTGGCGCTCGAGGGCGATGTTGATGCCGAGCTCCTGCTTGCACATGCTTTGCACTTCGACGGCGATGGCCTCGTTCAATTCGCCGACGCTATAGAGGTAGGTGAGGAGGGGCATGCCTTTGCCGCCGGGATATCCGGCCTCTGCGAGGAGGCGGCGGGCCTCGGCGGGGTTGTAGGCGAGGCCGGGAGGGGGTTGATAACCGGCGGCGCCGGGCGGGACGAAGCTGCCGGCTGGGAGCTCGCCGGCGCGGGTGATCTTATCGACGATCAGTTGCTTATCGATCACGAGGGAGAGGGCGCGGCGGACGCGGGGGTCCTTGAGGGCGGGGCGTGTTACGTTGAACCGGACGAAGTAGGTGCCGAGAAAGGGCGCGGAGTGGAAGAAGGGGCGCTTTTTCAGCTCGGGCATGAGGGCGGGCTGGGTGAGGCCCTTGTCCATGAGAAGGTCGGCGCCGCCGGAGGTGAAGTAGTTCAATGCGACGTTGGCGCGGTCGATGGGGAGGGCATCGATGGTGTTCATGGCGACGTGGGCCTTGTCCCAATACCATGGGTTCTTGACGAGGCGGACGCGGTCGTTGATGCGCCATGCGTCGAGGAGGTAGGGGCCGTTGCCGACGAGGTGGCCGGGCTTGATCCAATCGTCACCCCACTTGCGGATGGCGGGGAGATACATGGGATAGAGGGGTGAGGTGGCGCAGAGCTGGAGGAAGAAGGGGGTGGGATTGTCGAGCGTGACCTGGAGCGTCGAGTCGTCCGGGACGGCGATGCCGACCTGGGAGAAGTCGCGCAGTTTGCCCTCGTTGAAGGGGCGGCCGTTGTGGATGTAGTAGAGTTGATATGAGTACTCGGAGCCGGTCTCGGGGGCGAGGGTGCGATGCCATGAGTCGCGGAAATCGCCGGCGGTGACGGGCTGGCCGTTGCTCCAGCGGGCGTCCTTGCGGAGGTGGAACGTGTAGGTGCGCGCGTCCGGGGAGAGGTCCCATTTCTCGGCGACGCCGGGGATGACCTGGCCATGCTCGTCGAAGTTCGTGAGGCCCTCGAAGAGGGCGGCGGCGAGACGGCCCTCGGGCTGGCCGGTGATGATCGAGGGATCGAGCGTCTCGGGCTCTGCGCCGTTCAGGAAAACGAGGTCGGCGCGGTCCGGCGGCCGCTGGCAGGCGGCGGAGAAGATGAGGACGAATGCCGCAAGGATAGAGGCCGGAAAACGGAACGTGGTCATCGCCCCCAAAACGCGCCGGCGATCAATGGCCGGTGGCGCCGCCGGTGCCGCCGAGCGTGGGCGCCGGGAGGAGAGTGGGGGTGGCGGCGGGAAGGGCAAGGTTCAAGCCGGCGCCGCCGAAGGGGGCGGAGCCCGAGAGGGCGGAGGTACCGGAAAGGGGGGCGACGCCGGAAGCGGCGGCGGGGGAGGCGGCAGGGGTGGGGGTGGCCATTGCGGCCTGTTTCATCACGGCAGCCTGGATGGAGCTCTTTTGGCTGGCTTGTTTTGCGTAAAGAATGGAGAGCATCAGGGTGAGGAAGAAGAAGATGCCGCCGAGCCATCGGGTGAAGCTGGCGAGGACGTTTGTGGTCTGGGCGCCGAAAAGATTCTCTGTCATGCCGCCGCCGAATGCCGCGCCAAGACCCTCGCTCTTAGGCCTTTGCATAAGGACGACGAGGATGATCAGCAGTGACACGAGGACATGCACCGCGAGGAGGAGGGTAATGGAAACCGAAAGCATGGGGCGGGGAATATGGGGGAACTTGGAGGGGTTGTCCAGTGCGGGTTCGCGGAGGAGACCGAAGGCTCCTCTGCCTTGAACCGACACTTTAACTTGAACTTGAACATTCCCATTGGAAAAGGGCGGGAGGGTTCAAGTGAAAGTTAAGGTGTATGTGCAGGTGTGGCGGACTACGGCGTCAACCCCCGCGTGCCTCGGCGAGACACAGTTACAACCGCTTTAGTTTCCAGCGCTGGCCAGGGCGGGCTGGTGGCGGGGCTGGGTGGCGGAATTGAGGGTGGTGCTTACGCCGGTGGATCGGGCAAATTGGTCGTCGAGGTAGTTTGCAGCCTGGTGGGCGGCGTGGCCGAGATCGCTGGTGCCGCCGAATTCGCGCTCGAGCTCGCGGAGGATGGGGATGGCTTCGGCTTTGCCGGTCTGGGCGAGGGCGGCGACGGCGGAGAGGCGGTAAACGGAACTGACGGACTCCTGGCGTGCCCACTTGGGCAGCATCTGCAGGGCGACGTCGGGGTAGTAACGGGCGATGCCGTAGAGAGCGTAGTGGCGGGTGGAGGGATCACCCTGGAGCAACTGGTTTTTCCAGTAAGCCCACTCGTCGGCGATGCCGTAGTAGGTGACGGCGAGAGCGTGGGCGGCTGGGTCGATCATGGCTTCGACTTCGAGCTGGGGATCGATGGTGACGGCGAGGGGACGGTCGATGGCGAGGTCTTTGACGACGGTAAGGGCGGAGAGGATGTCGACGGTGTCGGCCCTGAAGTCCTGGCTTTCCTGGATGTTGCCAGCGCCAGCGCTCAATTCGTTAAACCTGGCGAAGGCGGAAAGCGGGAGGTTTTCCGTGAGGATGAGGGTGGTGGTCTGGATGGCGCCAGGGGTGAGGCCGGGATGGGAGGCGGCGTAGGTAAAGAGT
>Ga0302319_10008298_pt1 | contig 20247 bp, 16 predicted proteins | sample Bog_T0_2_FD_203319 | JGI IMG/M metagenome (GOLD analysis project Ga0302319, IMG submission 203319) | Peat permafrost microbial communities from Stordalen Mire near Abisko, Sweden - Bog_T0_2 | ecosystem: Environmental > Terrestrial > Soil > Wetlands > Peat | place: Sweden: Abisko, Stordalen Mire... | reverse complement strand
TCAGGACTGACGCCGACGTTTGTGGGGTTGTACCAGGTGAATGTACAGATGCCCTCGGGAGTGACGCCGGGGAATTCGGTGAAGGTGGTGCTGACCGCGACGGATGCGAAGACCGGCGCTACGGGGACTTCGAATACGGTTACGATTGTGACGCAGTAGGGACAGCCCTATCGAACGTCGAAATGAAACAATTGTTGCAGGATCCATTTGCGTGACCCTGACTATCGATCGCCGGCCGAACATTACGTACGGCTTGTGGCAGAGCACGACCTTCGTGCCGGAACCCCGCGGCGGTCGATATCCCAATCCATCCGCGAGATCTGGGCCGATATACCCGAAGAAGTCCGTGCGCCGTTGCCCGCTGACGGGGCGAGCCAGGTAGCTCATTACGTCTATCGGATCAACAAAAAGAAAAAGTGAAAGCGGTTTTTGCGGATACGGTTTTCGCGCTCTGTTTCACCGAACTTTGAATTGGAAACCGGTGGCGCGAAAGCCGCGGCCGCTACCGGGTGTTGATCTCTATCCGTTCGCCTTCCGATTTACCGTCCAGTTGATCAATGACCAGAGGCGCTCGCGCCTTGACGAAGGTCTTGAGCCGTTCCCCAAACATCTGTGCCTGCGAAGGGCCGGGCGCGGGATCGGCAACCACCTGATCGAAAACATGCGCGGCTACCTTCGATTCCTCGGCAATCGCCGGACGAATGGCCGGGGCAAGGTCGTCCACCTGCGCGAAAATTCGCAAGGGCTGGAAGATCGTCTTGCTGAACTCATTCATCCTGGCAAGATAGAGATCGCGGAAGGCAGGCACCGCGAAGACACGTTCCAGAAAACGATTGCGGCTGGACCAGGGGTGTTTGATGGAAAAATTTTCGATCTGGGCATTCGATGCGCGACCCATCTGGCCGAAGCTGTGATCATGATCCCAGGCGATGAAGCTGAACTTGCCCGTTACCGGACTCATCCAGGCATAGTAGTTCTGTCCGACGTTGAGGATGCCATCGAGGTCGGTTAACCAGACGTCGACGGCCAGGAAGCGCGCGAAATTGTCAAGGTCGATGTATTCGGGCAGATTCCGGGCAAATTCGGAGTCCGTGCCGCTCGTCACGATTTTGCAGAACCCTGTTATGCGGGCTATCTGCTCCGGGGTGAGTTCGTCTTTTGGGTCGTAGATCTGTTTGTAATCCGCCCAGTTATCGCTCAGATAAGTAAACAGACTTATCGGCACGGGCTTGAGCAGCGCGCCGGTGTTCTTGCCCATGTCGGCGCCAAAGCGATCCTGAATAAAATGGTCGTCCACTTCCTCAATCAGGGAATAGAGGCCCATGTAGCGCCGGGCCATTTTGCCGGTAATTGTCACGTAGACCTTCGCGTAGGCCGAGCGCGGCGCGGGTACGCCGGCATCGCGGAAAAGCCGGTAAGAGAGCTCTTCGTTCATCCAGCCGGAGTCCGTAATATTGTTTGCCAGATTGAGCGTAGTCAGATTCGCAAGCTTCTGCCCCTTGACGTATTTGTTGAGGTGGAGCTTCATCGAGATCTTGTTCTGGGGTGCGCCGCCGGAGTATGTGCCATTGCCTTTGTATCTGACGCCGATGTCCCCGAAGCTCTTGCCGTCGATGGTGACATCGGCATGGGCCCAGTCGAATACCAGGCCGCGGCTCGCGAGGAAGCCGTTGTGGCCACCCTCGGGACCGAGCAGGTATTCGGCGCCGTGCGGACCGTCCATACGGGGGGTCATCGCCTGCCATTGTTCCGGCTGGAAAACCAAATCGACAGTCCAGACCTTCTTGAGCTGAAACAGATCGTCCGGAGTGAAATCCGGGGAATCGATGCCGGCGGCCGCAGCGGGCAGGGCAGTCGCAAGCGCGATCGCCATCGACAGAAAGGTAATGCGGGACCGGTTCGCCATGTTCATACTCACCTCTGGGAATTCATATTACCGGAAAAAAGCCGGGAGAAAGTAACAGGCGTTTTTCGCGAATCCGCATCGCAACAAATGGACAACAAAAATGTGTTTTGATAGATAGCGGAACTCCTTGTTACCGAGAGGTCGATTATGGCGCGCATACGAACCTGCATGGGGCTGGCTATCGCTTTGTTCAGCGGGCCGGGGAGCCAGACGCTCTTTAGCCAGTCGCTGACGAGTGGATCAGCGTCCGCGCCCCGCTTCCTGATGGCTGATGTTCATACCGGGAATCGAACTCCGAACTCGGTTATGAGCGGTGGGTTTTATCGCGGCGGGCGTTATGAACTGCACAACGCCACGATGATCGATCTGATCCGCACCGCTTACGGCGTCGACCCCGACAAGGTAATCGGAGGCCCCGCATGGGCGACGAAAGACGCATTCGAGATTGTCGCCACCGCGCCGGCAGATACGAAACCGGAGTCCCTGAAGGCGATGCTGAAGGCGCTGCTCGCCGAACGCTTCAGTCTTGTGGTTCACCCCGATACGCAACCGGTTCCCGCGTATGCGATCACCGCCGGGAGTTCGCCGAATCTTAAGCAGGCCGATGGCTCAGGCGAGACCGGGTGCAAGGTTGTCTCCAACGTTCCGGCGAACGCGCCGGGCGTGAACATTGTGCGGGCGAATCTGAATGGCAACAACGTGCAACTCAATCTGGCCGAGCCGATTCCTTTCGCCTGCAGCAACATGACCATGGCGGCGTTCGCCGACGGGTTGCGGACCATGATTGGCGCGCAGGCATATATTCTCAATACTCCGGTAGTGGACCAGACAGGATTGACAGGCAGGTGGAACTTCGACGTGAAGTGGACGTTACGTCAGGGTCCTGCGGCTACTGTAAATGCTGCCGGCACCGTGACGATGGCCGAGGCATTCGACAAACAACTCGGCCTGAAACTGGAACTGACCAAAGCGCCTTTCCCCGTGATTGTGGTGGACAGCGCGAACGAAACGCCCACGCCTAATCTGCCGGGGGTAACCGAGAAACTGGCGCCGCAATCGGCCGGGTTCGAAGTTGTGGACCTTAGGCCGAGTCTCCCCTTCCCGAACTCGGGGATAGGCGGCGGGGGTGGCCGCGGTGGATTGTTTATGCAGGGAACCGGCCGCATTGGGATGCAGGGTCAGTCCGTGAAGGGCCTGATTGCGACGGCCTGGAACCTCACGGGTCCGGATCACGTCACGGGCGGCCCGAAGTCGGCGGAAACCGTTCTTTACGATCTGACGGCGCTGGTGCCGACTCCGGAGTTGACGCCAGGTTTTGGTTCGGTTGGCGCGGGACCGATGAACATCGATTCCATGAGGCAGATGCTCCAGGCGTTGCTGAAGGAGCGCTTTCAGCTTTCGGTTCATGAGGATGCAGGTTCGGTTCCCGCTTACCAATTGGTGGCGGTCCAGCCCACGCTGAAGAAGGCCGATTCCGCGAATCGGTCGGGATGTGTTGAGGGTCCGGCGCCCGGTGAGAAGGATCCGCGATCGGAGAACCCCGCGGCCGGCAGGCTGGTGACCTGCCTGAATATGTCGGTTTCCGAGTTTGCGGCGGAACTCCGAAACCGTGCAAGCGGGTATCTGGCGCAGTATCCGCCACCCATGGACGCCACGGGAATACAGGGCAAGTTCGACATCACGCTGAATTTCAGCGCGGCCGGTTCGACTGGTCCCGGAACCATAACCCTGTTTGACGCTATCGAAAAACAGTTGGGACTCAGACTTCAGATGGGAAAGCGTCATGGGAAAGTGCTGGTGATCGATCACTGCGAAGACAGCCCGATAGAAAATTGAGCGGCGAAACGGGCGGCCGATTCGACCAGTGGTCTCATCACAAGGGCGCGCGGACGAGGTCCGTTTCCGGGCGGACAGTTGGCGCTCAACGTGCTGAACGGTTGCGGAACTCCCCGGGTATCGGGAGATCTTTACTCTTGTCGAAAAGAGCCTCGTGCCACAGATCTCAAACGCGGCGAAGCTGGAATCCGATTTCAGGCGAAAACTACGCTTGGGAATTGTGACGCTGTCGAGGTCCCATGGTTCCGCCTCCGCCAAATTATGCGAGGCCATGACGTTGGCATTCGGAGCGAAGGACAGGCGTACCGTCCGCGCGCAGAGGATCGACAGCCAGTTGCAATCGCTCGTGAATGATCTGGGACAACCCGATGGGACGGGGGCGAGCAGACTCCAATAGAAAGCGAACATAAATATGAACGTCGACGACATGCTGACAGAGCTTCGCGATGAAGCGATCCGCCTTGATGAGGCGATATTGGCGATGGACAGGCTGCTCAACTCCCGAGGCAAGCGGCGCGGACGACCGCCCAATCGGCCGTCCGCGAGTGACATGCAGCGACGTGGGCATGGGGAAGACTTGCAGCCGGAACCGAGCCAGAGAAGTCACGGCCGCGATTGACCTGTGCCGATGGCGGCGATCCACCGCGCGAATCGGTGGCCGCCTCGGCGGGTTTTTGCTGGTGACCATATATGGTCACTCAATGTCACTGCGTCCCTTGCTGCAGGCGTTTGCCTGGTAGTGTCGGCGACGTCTCGTGGCGCCATGGACCGGCATGACGCCGGAGTGCTTGTCACGAAACTCGCAGGCGAAGTAGTGGCGTCCTGCAGGCAATCCCGTTATCCCCATGATCTAATCGAAGTATGAGAGCGCAACGAATCCCGGAACGGACCAGTCGCGCTACACCCCGGTCCGTCCAGGCAGACCCCGCACCCACTTCCCTGTTTCTCTCTCCATTGAATACAAGTAAATCGACAGAATCCCGAGGTGCAGTCTGTGATACGCGACGAAGATGCTCTGGAGTACCATTCCGCCTTCCCAGCCGGAAAAATAGCCGTTAGTTCCACCAAGCCCTGCCTGACCCAACGTGATCTGAGCCTGGCCTATACGCCGGGGGTAGCCGCACCGTGTCTGGAAATACAGCGCGATCCGGACCTTGTCTATAAGTACACGGGAAAGGGCAATCTGGTGGCGGTAATTTCCAACGGAACGGCCGTTCTCGGATTAGGCAACCTGGGCGCCGCGGCCAGTAAGCCGGTCATGGAAGGCAAGGCCGTCCTGTTCAAGCGCTTTGCCGATATCGACGTATTCGATATCGAACTGGGCAGCTCAGATCCGAAAGAGATTATCCGCGCCTGCCAACTCCTGGAGCCGACCTTTGGCGGAATCAACCTGGAGGACATCAAAGCCCCCGAATGCTTCGAGATTGAGCAGGAATTGCGGCGGACGATGGGAATCCCCGTTTTTCACGACGATCAACACGGGACCGCCATTATTTCCGGCGCGGCGTTGTTGAACGCGGTGGAGATTGCCGGGAAGCGGATCGATCGGCTGCGGGTTGTGGTGAACGGGGCCGGAGCGAGCGCCATTGCGTGCGCGGAACATTACATCCGACTCGGAGTCCGTCGCGAAAACATCACGATGTGCGATACGAACGGCGTGATCTTCACGGGGCGCACGGCGGGGATGAATCGGTATAAGGAACGGTTTGCCGTGAAGACCGATGCGAGGACGCTGACCAAGGCCTTGCGCGGCGCCGACGCGTTCTTTGGCTTCTCCGTGGCGGATTGCGTGACTGCGGAAATGCTGGCCGGCATGAATCCGAATCCCATCGTGTTCGCGCTGGCGAATCCGAATCCGGAGATTGCGTGGGAGGCGGCTCACGAAGCGCGTCCCGACATCATCATGGGAACGGGGCGCTCGGATTTGCCGAATCAGATTAACAACGTGCTGGGTTTTCCCTCAATTTTTCGCGGCGCGCTGGATGTGAGAGCGACCACGATTAACGATGAGATGATGCTGGCCGCGACGCGTGCGCTGGCGGATCTGGCGAAAGAGGACGTTCCGGAATCGGTTTGCCGGATCTATGGCGTGGATCATCTGGAATTCGGGCGGCATTACATCATCCCCAAGCCGTTCGATACGCGGGTTGTGATTCGGGAAGCGACGGCAGTGGCCGAGGCCGCGATGGCGACAGGCGTGGCGCGCATTCAGGTGAATCTCGACGAGTACCGGGAAAGTCTGGAACGGCGGCTGGGAAGCTCGCCGGGCGTGATGCGCGCGGTGATCCGGAAGGCGCGTTCGGAGCCTCAGAAGGTGGTTTTCCCGGAAGGCGAGGAGGACAAGATCCTCCGCGCGGCGCAGATTCTTATCGACGAGGATATGGCGAGTCCGATCCTGCTGGGCAATGAAGACCGAATTCGGGAACGGGCGGCCGTGCTGGGGCTCAAGCTCGAAGGAAGCCGGATCGTGGACCCGCAGCTTTCGCCACGGCTGGCGTTCTACATCGACGAGCTTTACACGCGGCGTCAGCGCAAGGGCGTTACGCGGCGCGAGGCGGCGGAATCGATGCGGAACCCGGATATGTTCGGCGCCATGATGGTGCATCTGGACGATGCGGGCGCCATGATCTGCGGGCTAACGCGGCACTACCCGGACGCGCTGCGGCCCGCTTTGCAGGTGATCCCGATGCAGGAGGGAATCGGCAAAGTATCCGGCATGTATATCGTGGTAACGCCGCGCGGGAAACTTTTCTTTCTGGCGGATTGTACGGTGAACATCGACCCCAGTCCGGAGACGCTGGCGGAGATTGCCGCCTGCGCGGCCAGCGTGGCGCGGGAGTTCGACGTGGAGCCTCGGGTGGCTTTCCTGTCTTTCTCGAATTTCGGGAGCAGCGCGCATGGGACGGCCGTCAAGGTGCGGGAGGCTGTGCGGATCGCGCGGGAGCGCTTCCCGGAGACGCCCATGGATGGCGAGATGCAGGCGGATACGGCCGTGGTTCGCGAGATTGTGGATGAAACTTACCCTTTCAGCGCAGTGAAAGGTGGGGCGAACGTTCTGGTATTCCCGAACCTGGATGCCGGTAATATTGCCTACAAGCTGCTGTCGCGTTTGGGCGGGGCGCAGGTGATTGGCCCGATACTGATGGGCTTGTCGAAGCCGGTGCATGTCTTGCAGCGGGGTGCCAGCGTCAACGACATCGTTAACGTAGCTGCGGTGGCCACGGTGGAGGCGCAGCAAAACGGGTCGGGGAGGAAGGCCGCGGAGGCGCGGCTGATGAAGCGGCTGATGGGGAATCCGGTGGAAGTGTAGGCAGGGTAAATTCGAACTCAGAGGATCGGACGCATTCCTCTTTTTTCTCTGAACCCACAAGCCTTTCACATTCATCTGTTAACCTGACAAAGCCCATGGAGTGTTCGTGTGTCCGCCAGACGGAACTGCCCCACACCTCGAAGTTATTCGCCGATCTGGTCTACGATTTCGACCGGGTAAGGGATCTTTATCCCTGGCGTCCCAATAGCCTTGACGACGTCGCGCGGTCGGCCAGTAAGGCAATTGCTTCGTTTCCGGACGACCGGCGCGCCGCCATCGTGCGCGCGCTGACGCCGCTGAATGCGGGTAATCCATCGCTCGAAAAGCTGGCTCAACCGGGCGTTGCGGCCATCGTGACCGGGCAGCAGGTGGGCCTGTTTTCGGGACCTGCCTACACCGTCTACAAGGCGCTGACCGCGATCAAGATCGCGCGTGAGCTTGAGGCCAAAGGCATTTCGGCGGTCCCGGTATTCTGGCTGGCCACGGAAGATCACGATCTGGCCGAAGTCGATCACGTTTTCGTTTTTGGCGCGGATCACCAACCTGTCCGGTTAAGTTCGCCGCATCCGGCGAATAATGGCACGCGGCCTGTGGGCGGAGTGGCGCCGGAGTCGTTTCCTGTCGCCGAGCTTCGCGCCGCGCTCGAAGGGCTGCCTTTTGCCGACGAAGCCTACGCGCTGGTGGAACGCGCTTACCGGCCGTGTGAGAGCATGGGGTCGGCCTTTGCGGGGATGGTGCGGGAACTCTTCGCGCCTTACGGTCTGTTGCTGATCGACCCGATGGATACCGGGGTGCGCGCCGTTGCCGCGCCGTTCATGGCGGATGCGGTGGCGCGGATGCCGGAACTTGTGGGTGCGCTGATGGAACGCAGCCAGGCCCTTACCTCACGGGGTTACCATGCGCAGGTGTTGGTGGACAAGCAAACGTCGCTTGCGTTTCTGCTCGAAGAGGGCCACCGGATCGCGCTGAAGCATTCGCAGGGAGAGTTTGTGGCGCACCATCGCAAGTGGACCGCCGCCGAACTGGGTGCGCACGCGGCTGAGCTCTCGCCGAATGCGCTGCTGCGTCCGGTGCTGCAGGATTTCCTGTTGCCGACTGCCGCTTACGTTGGCGGACCGGCGGAGCTCGCGTACCTGGCGCAATCGCAAGTGCTGTATGAGAAGTTGCTGGGGCGGCAGCCGGTGGCGTTCCCGCGGGCAGGCTTCACGCTGCTCGACGAGCGCGCGGCCAAGCGGATGCGGCGCTACCATCTGAATCTGCCGGGCCTGCTTACCAACGACCAGACGCTGCAGGCCCGGATGTCGGCGCAGTTGGTGCCGGTGGAGTTGCGCGACAGCCTTGCAGCCACTCAGCAAACGATCGCCGCGGCGCTGGATACACTGAGCGGGCAATTGGGCCGCTTCGATGTTTCGCTCAACGGGGCACTGGGGACGAGCCGCCGCAAGATCGAGTATCAACTGGACAAGATCGGCCGGAAGACGGCATCGCAGATGATGGCGCGGGATGCGCAGGCTGCGGCGGACGCGAAGTCGCTTTCGGGGCTTGTTTTTCCGGAAAAGCATTTGCAGGAACGGCTGTATTCTATCGTGCCGTTTCTGGCGAAGTTCGGGCCCGGTCTGATTGCGGATTTGTACGAGCAGGTTGAGATCGGGAACCCCGATCATCGTGTGTTCACGGTTTAGTTGCGCCGGAATTCCGCTACGTAGACGTCACCAAACTCCTGAAGCGTATTGCGCCAGCCTGCAAATTCGGGACGCGCGGAAAACCACTTGCGCCAGTCGCGGACGTGGCGGAGGGGTCCGTAGATCGCCCACTTGTTCGTGCGGGTTAACTCGCCGCTTAGCGCCAGTTGTTCGGCGTACTGAACGCCTTCCGGGCTATCCACAGGGCTCTCGAACGGGAATAAGTAAGGTTTGCCGGAGATCGGATAACCATCGAGATGCGCGTAGAGGAAGCCGGGCAGGGGATAGGCGAGGGTCCACGCCGGGGGACGCGCTTCCACGAACGGGCTGGGCACGATTACGGGCGTTGACGAATCGGGGGCGAAGCGATTCACTTCCTGTACGGCCGCGCGCCAGTCGGAGACGTCATGACGGAAGGTCAGAGATTCCCAATGACCCTGGAACGCGAGCGCAGCCAGGGCCATGGCTGCTGCCGCCGTTCGCCACTTCGGTAAATGCGCAGGCATCCAGATGGATACAACGGCGGTTGCCGTCAACGCGGCGCCGGGCAGCATGATCGAGACGTAGCGCCCGACGTAAACGCTGTTGCCGGTGAGTATGGAATAGAGATAGATGCAGAAAGGGTGAATCAGCCACCAGCCCAGGATGAGGGCCCAGGCGCTGGCGTCGATGCTGCGGGTTGTTGCCGGTTTCTCCTGCTCCGGTTTTTTCCTCAGCCACGCGAACGTCCACGCCGCTGCGCCACAAAGCAGGGGGACGTTCCAGTGCAACTCGTGTTCGAAGACGTGGAGCGTGGGCGGGGCGACGAAGACGTGGGATTGCGCTCCGGTTGCCAGATGCAGCGCACTAAGCGCCTGCGGCACCAGCGCCAGCGCGGTTGCGGCCCCGACTGCGAGGCATTGCGGCCAGCGAACCTGGGTTTCGCCTTTGCTCATGCGCAGAGCTGTATAGAGCGCGGGCACTAGGTAAAACGGCCAGTAGAGCAAGTGGACGCGCCAGATCAATGCCGCGCACAGGACGAATGCGGCTGCGTCCAGCCATCGTGTGCTGTCGAGCCAGCGCACCAGCAAGTACAGGCTTGCGGCCGCCATCATCATGCCCAGGGCGTAAGGCCGGGCGTCGAGCGCAAAGTAATCGATACCTCGGATGGAGAGCGCCGCGAAGATCGCGAACCAGCCGGCGCGCGGATGGATGAGGCGGGAGGCCAGCAGCGCGGTGAACCAAAGGGCGATCGCCATGGCCAGCATCGACGGGACGCGGTAAGCGATTTCCGAAGTTCCGAACAACGCCTGTGCCGCCGCCGGCAGCCAGTAGTAGATCGATTGCGGCACCTGCGGCGCAACCGCAAACGAGGCGTGGCCGGGATGTTTCACAACGAAGGCCGTGACCAGTTCATCCACCCAGAAGCTGGACGGCAGGGGCACCAGCCACAGGCGCCCGATGCAGAGGGTCAGAAGGGTTACGAGCGGCCAGCGGCTGGATTCGAGGCGGTGGGCGACCGCGCCGCCGGAAGCGGATGCGGCGGTCATTGCGCTTTGCGACTCGTTATATAATTCCAGTCGAACATGCCTAAACCATCCTACTGCCTGCTGCTCGCGGCGCTGGCCCTGCCGATCGCCGCTTCCGCCCAACTTGTCGACGACTATAATCCGCCGCGGGCCAACTGCTGCCTTATCGGAACCGCTCAGACCCTTGTCAATCAACTCTCCGACTGGAACCAACTGGGCCGCTATCATGCCGATGACGAGAAGCTCAAAGCTCAGCCCGCCGAACCAGGACGCGTGGTCTTCTTCGGAGACTCGATCACCGATGGCTGGAAGCTGGCGACATTCTTCCCCGGCAAGCCTTTTGTGAACCGCGGTATCAGCGGCCAGGTCACATCGCAGATGTTGGTGCGCATGTACCCGGATGTGATCGATCTCAAGCCCGCCGCTGTGGTGCTGCTCGCCGGTACGAACGATATCGCGCGCAACAACGGCATGTCCACCGCCACCATGATCGAAGAGAACACGATGGCGATTACGGAACTGGCCCAGGCGCACGGAATCAAGGTCATCCTGTGCTCAGTTACGCCGATCGCCGATTATGGGCGCGCGAAGATGAGCGAGGGGCGTCCGCCGGCCGACATCCTCAAGGTCAATGCGTGGATGAAGGCTTATGCTGCAAAGGTCGGTGCTTTCTATGCGGATTATTTCACCGCGTTGGTAGACGACAAGGGCTTCCTGAAGCCGGGAATTTCCGCCGACGGCCTGCATCCGAACGAACAGGGCTACAACCTGATGGTACCGGTGGTGCAGGCGGCGATTGATCAGGCGTTGAAGAAGTGAGCGGTAACCAACTTGGCTCCCTGTGACCGGCTGTGGTTTGGGGCGGCCCTCGTGGGTAAGTCATTCGCAGGTTCGCGCAGAGGATCCTGAACCGGCACACGATGGCGACGTCAACGACAGATTGAACGTTGCGAAGCTCCCTCAGATGAGAAGACGCCGTATTTGTCTGGGGCGCGTCGCCGGGGAGTTTTTGCAGATGGCTCCGGTAACCAGGCGCGCCGAAACTGCGCCTTTCAGTGAGCTGGCAAGGGTCTGGCTGCCTGTATAATCGGCATGGATCATTTTCACCCTGGGGTACTCAAATGGAATTCAATAGAAGAGATTTCGGAAAGCTGGCGATGGGCGCAGTGCCTGCCGCCGCGGGCCTGACCATTCCCAAGTTGGGATGGGCGGCGCAGAGTTCAAAGATCGATGGCGTGCAGATCGGCGCGATTACTTATAGCTTCCGCGGCGGTCCGCCGCGTGGCGTCGCTGCGGCAGATATGCCTGCGGCGATGCAGAAGATCGGACTGAGTGAAGTCGAACTGATGTCGGGCGATTGCGAAATCATCGCAGGCATTCCGTCTATGCCAGGTCGCGGCGGTGGCGGGGCAGGCTTTGGCGGAGGGCGCGGTGGCAGTGGCGCCGGACGTGGCGGCGGTGGTGGAGGACGCGGCGCGGGCGCCGCAACCGGCGACGTCGCGCTGGCTCCGAACGGGTGCCCGGCCAATACTCCTTCCGGGCGCGATGCTATCGCGAAAGCCGGCGGTGCGCCCGCAACGGCGGGCCGTGGCGGCGGTGGTGGGGGCCGTGGTCCCGCAACACCGACTCCGGAAATGGAAGCAGCGCAGAAGAAAATCGCCGACTGGAAGATGGCAGCGAATGCCGCGACCTGGAAGGGCGTGAAGAAGAAGTTCAACGACGTGGGTGTGGATGTTCAGATTCTCTGCTACAACATGAATCTGAATACCAAAGACGACGAAATCGACTACGCGTTCCAGATGGCGCGCGATCTCGGCGTACGGGCAATTTCATGCAGCACCACCGTCGCCGTCGCGAAGCGTGTGGCGCCTTTTGCCGACAAGTATAAGATCATGTGGGCGGGTCACGGTCACGCGAACATATACGACGACGAAGAATTCGCCAGGCCCGAGACATTCAGGAAAATCATGTCGTACAGCAAGTACATCGGCGTGAATCTCGATATCGGCCACTTCACTTCGGCCGGCTACGATCCGCTGACGTTTATTCCGGAGATCCACGACCGTATCACGAATATCCATCTGAAGGACAGCTTCAAGCCGGATAAGTGCGGCGTGCTCAAGGGACCGACGCAGCCCTGGGGACTGGGTGAAACGCCCATCAAGGAAGTGCTTCTGTTGATGAAGAAGAACAAGTACAAGTTCCCGGCCAACATCGAACTGGAGTACAACATCCCGGCGGATTCCGATTCGGTGACGGAGACCGGGAAGTGTTACGCGTTTATTAAGAAGTGCTTCGCGTAGGTTGAATTCCCTGTGAGCCGATTTGTGGTTTGCGAGATGAAAAAAGGCTGGCATTGCGCCAGCCTTTTTTCATTTGATGTTCAACTCAGCATCGCATCCTGGCGGTCGCGGCTTTGCAACCTGTGAGTTAGTGTAACTGGGCTGCTAAATCCACCGCGATCGGCTCTGCCTTCGCTTTCGGCAAGCCCACCACTCCGGCGAGATAGTGCAGCTTTGCGAAGCAGAATATGGGCTGATCGCCATACATGCCGGAGTAGCCGCCGAAGTTAGCCAGATACTCGGGATCCTTCTGCAACTCACCCTTCATATCCAGCAACAGGAACGCCGCGGCCTGATTCGAATCCACATCGATGATGAACATCTTGTAGCTCTTGCCCTTCACGGTATACTCGGCGAGCGATCCGCCCGGCATAGACTTCATGTCGAGGATGTGATTCGGTACCACCGTTGCGCTTACCTTACCTGCGTCGGGGAAGATGCTGGTGTGATTCGGCGGAGGCGCCGGTGCCGCTGCCTTAGGTGCGGGAGCAGGCGTTGTCGCAGGCTCCGGCGCGGAACTGCAACCGACCAGTCCGGCCACAAGAAACAGAGCAGGCAGGATCGCTTTCGTCATAATTCTTCGCGTCCTCCGTACATTTGTTCGTAGTATTTCCGGTATTCACCGCTGCGGCAGCGGCGAACCCACTCCGGATTGTCCTGATACCAGCGAATCGTCTGCGCCAGGCCATCGGCGAAAGAGATCTCCGGCCGCCAGCCGAGCTCCTTTGTGGTCTTCGTGAAATCCACCGCATAACGGCGGTCATGCCCGGGCCGGTCCGTCACGCGCGTGAGCATGGATTCCGGCTTGCCCAGAATCTTCAGCAGCGTGCGCAGCACTTCAATATTCGGCAGCGGGTTGCCTCCGCCGATGTGATACGTCTCCCCGGGGTGGCCGTGTTCCAGCACCGCCCGCAGCGCGCGGCAATTATCGGTGACGTGGACCCAATCGCGAACCTGCATGCCGTCGCCGTAAACGGGAATCGGCTTGCCTTCGAGCACGTTGGAAATCGCCAGCGGGAGCAATTTCTCGGGGAACTGATACGGGCCGTAGTTGTTGCTGGTGCGCGTAATCAGTGTGCTCACGCCATGGGTGCGCGCCGCGGCCCGAACAAACAATTCGGCCGACGCTTTACTCGCCGCATATGGGCTGCTGGCCTGAAGCGGGTCGCTATCCTTGAACCAGCCATCGGGCGGCATGTCACCGCCTACTTCATCCGTCGAAATGTGCAGAAACCGTTTGACGCGGCGCATGCGCGAGACTTCCAGCATGATCTGCGTGCCCAGCACGTTGGTGCGAACAAACTCCTCGGCGCCCACAATGCTGCGGTCCACATGCGATTCGGCCGCGAAGTGCACCACAGCGTCGCAGTCTTCCGGCATCGCGGCTTCCACCGCCTGAGCGTCGCAAACGTCTCCCTTGACGAGCGAATAGCCGGGATCTTTCGCCGCTTCCGTCAGGTTGTCGAGGTTGCCTGCGTAGGTTAGCTTGTCGAAGTTGATGATTCGGGCCGAGCCAACCATCTGCCGGATGAATTCCGAGCCGATAAACCCGGCGCCGCCGGTCACAAATATGGTCATTTAGGATTCTTCGGGCAAAGGTTCTGCCCCGGTAAGCTCGACTCCGGCGAGTTCCGCCGCCGGAACTGCCGCTGCCGCCGCGGCCTTTTCGAGAGCCTGCTGGATCAGCGCGGCCTTTCGCGGATCGACCTTAGGCGGAGGCGCCTGTTCATGGCGGAAATCGTGATCGCCATGGCAGGTGCGGCAACGAACTTTGGCCGGTTCGTCGTTCAGCAACGAAACCACCAGATGGTTCATCACGCGCTTGCACTTCACGCAAAAATCGTCAATGTCATCACCGAGACGGGATCGCATAGGCGGGGTCTTTTCTGCGTCTTCCTACGCCTGCGCCTGATTGGTGCGCGATGAAGGGCCGGCGGGCGGAGCCTGTGTTCCGGTCGCCGCAACGGGCGGTTCGCCGGAAAGCGGCGCGGGCAGCGACGTCTGGGGAGGCGGTTCCGGCACGAACCAGCGGGCCTCTTCGAAACCCACGTATTTGCAGATGCGCAGCTTGCCCGTCCCTACTGCAGCGGGGGGAACAGCCGGCGCTTCGTCTTCTCCCACAGTTGCCGCAGCTTCATCGCGGGCGCGGACGGCCTCCGGATCGAGAGCTTCCAGCAGATCGCCTACATGCAGGGGATGCTCAGTATTGCGGAGCAGCGCCCAGGCGGCATATTCGTTCTCAGCTTCCACTTCCGCCGCGGCCGCATAGTCTTTCGGCTTGACGTTCGCCGTACCCGAGACATGCGCGGCGCTGCGAAACTGTTGTCGCGGAGCGTCCTTCATTCGGTGAATCCGGAAGACTGGCATAAACCATTTATTGTATGACGTGGCGAGGGCGAGTGGCAAAGCCATTTTCAACTGAGGTGAATCGCGGCCGGAGGGAGTCGCCTTTCTCTCGCAAAACCGGTCATCGGATATCTTGGTATTGTTGCCCTTCGACCCCGATAGTTACGGCCCGCAGGTTGCGGAGATCCTTGCTTGTGACGGTTCCGGTATGCGCCCCATGGAATTGTTTCCCAAGGCAAGCACTTCCGAAGTCATGCGAGTCACGCTGCTCGGCACCGACCCCCGAGCTCTGTTCCCGAACGCGCGCGATCCCGAAGCTGCGATGAGCGGCCTTTTCCTCTACTTCTCGTGTCTGAAGGAGTCGCACGATTTGCTGCACCGTTTCGCCACTTGCGACGGTGCCTACTGGCACGGCATTATGCACCGCATGGAAGGCGACCCGTTTAACGCCGACTACTGGTTTTACCGCACGGTCGGGCACCCTGCCTATCCGGCCGTTCATCGGGAAGCCGCGAAGCTCGGCTACCGTGCCAACGACGCTGAGTGGGATCCCTTCGCCTTCGTCCGTTTCTGCGAGGCATCGGTGCGTTCGAAAGACGACGCGCTGTCGAAGCAGGTCCAACTTGCCGAGTGGCGGGTCTTGTTCGAATACTGCGCCGCGCCCGCGCCGGCAAGGGCTGAAAGGGCCGCGCGTTGAAGAAGATTCTCTTTGCGATTCCCCTGCTGGCCCTGCTCGCCGGCGGCTACTGGATCTATCAGATCAAGTCGACACCTCCCTCCGTTCCGTTCGCGAAAACGATCCGACAGAAGATTTCGAACTACCTTTCGACCAACGGCAAGGTGGAGCCCGAGCAATACACCGAGATCCGGGTTGACGTGCAGGGCCTTCTGCAAAAGCTCTCGCTGCATCAGGGCGATCCCGTATCGAAAGGGCAGGCAATCGCGGAATTGAGCCAACCGGGCCTGGAACAGGAGTTGCAGACGGCCGAAGCCCGTGTGGCTCAGGCGCGTGCCGATCTGAGCACGCTCTCGGCTGGGGGGCGCAGCGCGGATTTAGCCGAAATCGACGGCAACCTTGCCGTGCTTCGCAAACAGCGGGAACAGGCCGCGGCGACAGTTGACACGCTGGATCGTCTGGTGAAGAAGCAGGCGGCGACGGCGCTGGAACTACGCGAAGCTCAGGACGCGGCGGGGGTAATCGATACCCGCATTCAGGCGCTTGAGAAGCGTCGGCCGGTGCTTGTGAGCAAGGGCGATATCGATAGCGCCCAGGCGCGTATCCGCGAAGCTGAAGTCGGCGTGGCGCTTGCGAAAAGCCACATCGCTCAGAATACGATCTTCGCACCGATGTCCGGCGTGGTTTACGACCTTCCGGTGCGCACCGGCGCATATCTGCATCCGGGCGACCTGCTCGGTTCCATCGGCAAACTGGACCCGGTGCGGGTGCGCGTTTACGTCGATGAGCCGGAGTTGGGGCGCGTCTCCATCGGCCAACCCGTGCGGATTACGTGGGATGCGCTGATCGGGAAGGAATGGACGGGAACTGTAGAAAAGCGGCCCACCCAGGTGATCGCGCTCGGCGCGAGACAGGTAGGCGAAGTGCTCTGCACCATCCGTAACGAGGGCCACGAACTGATCCCAGGTACGAACGTGAACGCTTTCATCCTCACTCAGGTAGTGGAAAGCGCGCTCACCATTCCGAAGACGGCTGTCCGAAGGGAACGCGGTACCGGGGTTTACATGCTTCAGAAAGACGGCACAGTGAAATGGGTCAATGTCGCGACGGGCGCATCCGACGCCTTGCGCGTGGAGGTGACGAGCGGACTGACGGACGGCGATTCCGTCATGCTGCCCTCAGACCTCACGATTCACGATGGGGATAAGGTGTTGCCGACGTATTGAGAAGACGTGTTGAGAAAACGGCAAGCCCCTTAGCCTGAGCGTGCAGGAAAATCTGAGAATTTTGCCCCTGTGCGGCACTAACTGCCTGGGCGGCATTTTTCATGCACGAATACGATGTAACTCTCAAGAGCGTCCTGCGGCGGCTCACCGGCACGGTTTTGCGCGATCTGACAGGTTTTGCCGTTACCCGCTGGCACAATACGGAGTTGCCCGAAGTTCAGAACCGGCGTCTGGACATGCTGGGTGAGACCGCTGCGGGAACGCTTGTTCACATCGAACTTCAGAGCCACAATCAGGCGGGCATGCCGCTGCGGATGCTGGAATACGCGACCTCCATTTACCGGCAGTTCGGTCGTTTTCCCGAACAGGTGGTGCTGTATGTCGGCGCGGCGCAACTGCGCATGAATGGCGAACTTGCGGGTTCGGGCGTGCAATTTCGCTGCCGGATGGTGGATATCCGGGAACTGGACGGAGATAGGTTGATCGCCGGTGGCCGGTTGGAGGACAATGTAATAGCGGTGCTGATGCGGCTGGGCGACGAGAGCGACGCCGTTCGCAGAATTCTGAAGCGCATCGCCCGGTGCGGGCCGCGACGGCGAACGGAAGCACTCCGGGAGTTGATGTTGCTGGCTGGGTTGCGGGATCTTGGGTCGACAATTGAGTGGGAGGCGAAACAAATGCCGATTTTGAACGACATCATGGACCATCCGGTGCTGGGACGCGAGCGCAAGCGCGGCATCGAAATCGGGCTGGAGAGGGGTCGCCAGGAAGGTGAAAGGCTGCTGGTAATACGCCAGATCAGCCAACGCTTTGGCCCGGTGGCGCCTGCCCTGCGGAAGCGCATCGAAGCGCTTCCACCGGCCCGTCTCGAAAAGGTGGCGCTGCGCTTACTCGACGCTCGGAGCCTCGACGAACTCCTGCGCTGACGCCTTGCGCTTAGGCACCAGATGGGACGGTGAACGGCAAACGCCCCTCACAACACATCCGCAAACCCCTTCTTCATCTGCCGGAAAAACAACCCGCCGCACACAAACGTCACCACCGCAAATCCGGCCGCCGCAGCTACGTCGTAAAACGGTGGCGGCGTTCGCCCCAGCAGCATGACCCGGTAAGCCTGCACCACATACGCCATCGGATTCCACCAAAGCACCCAGCGCTTCCACCCGACGAACCTTTCCGGCTGCACCAGGATAGGCGTCACCCAGAACCAGAACGTGAACGCCACTGTCGCCATTTGAGCGGTGTCCCGCAGGTAAACCTGTAGTGCCGCCGCAATCCAGCCCAGGCCCACGGCAAACAGTCCGATGATCGGCATATAAACCAACAGCAGCCCCAGTGCCGGATTCACGTGCCCCTGGTACACCCCCGCCACCATGATCGCGAGCGCTGTCACCACTACATTGCTGCCCAGCGATGAAAGAAAAATCGCCACCGGCAGAATCTCGGAAGGAAACATCGTCTTCGTAATCAGATTCGCGTGCTCCACGATCGAACTCGCCGAACGCAGCACAGTCTCACTGAACAGCAGCCAGGGCAACATCCCGACGAAGAGATTGAGCGGGAAGTTGTCCGTCAGACCGTCCTTCCCCATCGGCGTCTTGTTCAGGATCTGAAATACAAAAACATAGCTCGCCCACAGCACCAGCGGGTGAATAATGCTCCAAACCCAGCCCGCCGCAGATCCGACATATCTCTGTTGAATATCCCTCTTAACTAATTGAAAAAGAAGGCTCTTACTCTGGACGAGGTTGCGCGCGAAATAACTACCTGGAATTCTTACCGGCAAGCCGGGATGGTACCAATCATTTGGGTTGACTTGCAACCTTAAAGAGTGTTAACCTTGGGTTTCTCGATTTAAGCAGTACCGTGCCCCATTGGTACTGTGGCATTCAAAAAACTCACCCCGCAGGCGCCGCCTCCGAACCGCTTTTGTACAAAGCGGATGGCGTCAGGAGAAGGTATTTGAAGCAGGATTATTTCATCGTTGTTTTGGCGCATTCCCTGCACGGACGTCTTCGTCGCGTGCATGTGCCCCATCGTTTTCTGTACAGCACCTTCGGCGTGTTGGGCTTCGCCATGCTTTGCATGTTCGGCGTCGCCGGCAGCTATGCCCGCATGGCTCTGAAGGTTTCCAACTACAATTCCCTTCAGCACGAGACCGACCTTCTGCGTAAACGCTACGATAGCCTGCAGAAGCAGGTCCAGCAGACCAACCAGCAGATGGCCAGTCTCCAGGTTCTTGCCACCGAAGTTTCCACGGCGTACGGGATTCGCAACCAGATCGCTGGTTCGCCGGATCTCATCGGTGAAGCTCCGCTGATTCCGACCGTCGGCGATAGCCTTGCTGAGTACAACTATCTCCAGTCCGCCAGTCTCGTGCCGCGCAGCCGTAATATCTTCTCCCGCGCGAATATCAACGTGTTTCCGGGCATCTGGCCCGTTACCGGAGCGCTGGGCAGCGGATTTGGCGCTCGTTCCGACCCGTTCTCGGGTGAAGGCGCCCGCCATTCGGGCATCGATATCGAGGCTCCCATGGGTACCCCGGTTAAAGCGGCCGCCGATGGCATCGTCATCTCCGCAGGCTGGAATGGCGGCTACGGACGCTGCGTGATTGTCGATCACGGCAACGGCTACCAAACCTGGTACGGCCACCTCTCGGCGATCGTGGCTATGCAGGGTCAGGAAATCCGCCAGGGCGACGAGTTGGGTAAAGTCGGCATGACCGGTCGCGCCACGGGTCCGCATCTGCACTACGAAGTGCGCATCCATTCGACGCCGGTGAATCCGTACCGCTTCCTCGCCCACGCAACGATCGGTCGCACCACCTCTACGCCGAGCACTTCGCTCTTCTAACGAGTTCCCGAATGCACTGTTGGCACGGGCCTCAGCCCGGCGGCTTTCCGCGATGACAACACGGCACCCGGCGATTCCCTGGGTCCTCCCGTTTGCTGTTTTTGTGCTGCTGCTGGCGATTCAGTCGGTCGTCCCGATACCCGCGCCGGTACGCCTTGCCGTTTGCCTGGCCGGCATCCTTGCGGTATCGCTTCCCGTGCTCCGTGGCGCGCCGTCAAAGCCTCTGCTGAGCATTCTCCTCGGCCTGGCGGTCTTCGTCATCTGGGTCGGTCCCGATTGCATTTCCCCCAACTGGCACCATTTTTTTCTCTTCGATAACGGCATCATGGGGCATCCTGCGGGCAACACTCCGCCGGCGTCGAAGAACGATCCTGTCTTTCTCTTCTTCCGGATCGCCATCAGCGTGATCGCGGTGCCCATTCTGGAGGAGCTTTTCTGGCGCGGGTGGCTGATGCGATGGTTAATCGATTCCACCGATTTCACGCGTGTCCCCCTCGGAACTTACGCACCCGCGGCCTTCTGGATTGTTGCGGTGTTGTTCGCGTCCGAACACGGCTCGTTC
>Ga0302319_10008296_pt1 | contig 20249 bp, 17 predicted proteins | sample Bog_T0_2_FD_203319 | JGI IMG/M metagenome (GOLD analysis project Ga0302319, IMG submission 203319) | Peat permafrost microbial communities from Stordalen Mire near Abisko, Sweden - Bog_T0_2 | ecosystem: Environmental > Terrestrial > Soil > Wetlands > Peat | place: Sweden: Abisko, Stordalen Mire... | reverse complement strand
GTTTCGGCGTGACGAGTCGAATCCTACCTCCCCTACACATCAGGTCTCGAGCTATTCGCGTCAAACTTGAGGGTATTCCTGTCAATGGAAACCGCATGCCAATATTTCTGATCGGCAGCAATGATGGCAACGGCGGCCAAACACGTCTTGCAAGCTCTGCGGTTCACGATTCTCATGCGGCGACGATACCCAACAGCGGTTCAAATACCGATAGAATTCGCGCTCCATTGTGTATTCTTGTTGTTGAGGAACCCGCCTCTCACCGAGCTCGGACCGCTGCCAAAGGTGAGTCTGGACTGAGAGGACTTCTTGGCACTCTCTGCACCGCAGACCGTTCGGAACCGGGAAGCGACTTTCTCCACGGATAGCCGCTGACGCCGAGTTCATAGGAATATTTATACAAATGGCGCATGTAGTCGCCCGCGAAAAGCTTCGGATGAGGGTAGTCGAAGCCGGCATCAATATACGCAATATTGAGATCCGAACCCTCTTGCTGCGCGAGGGCCTGTAGTTGATAGATGTCATCGACCGCTTGTCGGTCCACCAGGGCATCAAGGGCGCGGTGAGCAACTGCGGTCGTCCGCCGCTCCGTCGTACCCCATTTCCCATCGATTCGACCATTGCGAATGACGTACAAGTGCCGCTCCCGTTCACCTGCGGCAGGCGGCTCGCTCAATAGGAACACCTGTTTCATAACGGCACCGTCTACATGCATCTCTTGGTATCGCTTGCCATCCGCCTCAACGTCAATCATCACCGGGGGAAATACCCCGGGAATGGAGGTAGACGCCAACATCACTTTTCTGAATAGATCGAGAGCAGCGCCGTCTCCACGGGCGGCGATGGCGCCCATGTTCCACACGACGGCCTGTCGTGCATCCAAATTGGTCGTGCCGATGAAGAGCAGCCGCCCCGCCGCGTAGGCGCGCGCGACTTCGCGCAAGACGTCCGCAGTGACATATTGTTGGATCATTGCTGCCAACGGCCCGTCGTCCGCCAGCCCGTCGCTCGTAAACGCGGCCAACAAGCTGCGCGAATGAAAAATATCGCGGCTGCCGATTTGGCTCGCCACCGTCCGCAACACGTCATCATATCGGGATCCGAGAAATGCAAACGGCGCGACCAGCGCGCCGGCGCTGACACCCGTCACTATCTTGAATCGAGGTCTGTCGCCACGAGCGCTCCAGCCCACCAGAAGTCCGGCTGCGAATGCGCCGTTGTCACCACCGCTCGATATCGCCAGATAGCTTGCCGGCGGTAATTGGCCCGACGGCTTACCCGCCGCAGCCAACGAAGCATATTCTCGCTCTGCAGCGTGCACCGCGATTTTCAGCGCCCGACTTTGATCGAGATCCGGCCAATAGCGCGCGTCGGACGAGCCTGGCGTCAGTGCTATTTGCGTCAGGCGGGGCGGAACCGCTTCCTGTCGAGACAGGTGCGCGCAACCGACCAAACTCATTTCCATGACGAGCAGTATCAACAGTAGACGTGCGGCGGCGTGATTCATGAGTGGAGTCTGGGCACTGGCTCCGCATGCGAAAATAGCTTCTTTCCATTACCGACGTTTGGCAAAGATCGCCCTGGATCTAATGGAAAAACGTCATAGGCCGGCGCGCGCGAACCGTTTACGGTCTATCCCTATTCAATTGCCGCAAAGAGGGCCGCCCACTTGACAATAGATCAAAGCAACTCTGAACTTGGCGTCTCAATCGACTATAACCTGGGTTTTGCGAATTCCGCCGGCTCTTGTGATGACGCCGCGCAAAGAGAGCGAGTTTGGGACGTGCGCGGACGTCTGCGCAATATGCCTGCGCGGAAAATACGTATGGCCCCGCGATCCTCCGGCGATGCACATTATGGTCCGTCGTTGACCAGCGCAGCCCGTGTCGACGTCGAACAGCTCGAAGCCATCGCTCATGAGGACCTCTGTCGCGTCAACGAGATTTTGCGCTCGCAGCAATGCACGGCGGTGATTCGCGGAGTGGACTCGGAGAAACCCCGAACGATTACTGGCGCCTTGACACACTCCGTCTCGATTCTCGACGCGGAAGGCCATGCGCTTGCTTCGCTCGACCTCATTCGAGGCGATGAAGCTCGCTTGGAGTCCTCAGAACGACTGCTTCGCGCGCTGGCGGACTCGGCGGCGCGCGCAATCACCGAGCGATGGTTCCGTCTCGTTCATCGCCGTCATTGGGTGGTGGCCGCTATGCGGCGCAACGCGCCGGGGACCACTATCATGTTTGCCGCAGATCGCGATCAACGGCTGTTGGGGGCGGATCGGCAAGCCCGCCAGTGGCTGGAGGAGAAGGGCCGGCGATTGAGCCATCATCCCACGATTTCCACGCTTTTCCGTCCGAATCCCACGTTGCTGCGGCGACGAAGCAATTGCGACGTTTCGACGACACTATTTGCGTCAGGTGACGGCGAGCCGTGGATCGCACTCCTTACCCCGCCGGATACGGGCGCCATAGAGTCGAACCGGGATGCGCGCGTATTGCTGCACATCCGGCCGCGGTTGGATTCACTTGCCCACCCGTCGTCCATGCCGCCTGGGGGGCGGGCAAAACGCGGGCTATCGCAGGCGGCGCTGCAACGGATCGAGGAATATATTGAAAGGCACCTTGACTCAGCTTTGGATATCAATCAGCTCGCGGCCATTGTGCGCATGTCATGTTCTCACTTCACTCGATCGTTCCACAAATCGGTGGGCATCACGCCGCACAGATATGTGATCCAAAACCGGGTTATGCGGGCGCGCGAACTGCTCGCTACCACTACCCTACCTCTGACGGAGATTGCCCTGACCACCGGGTTCTCGGATCAGAGCCACTTCTCCCGGCGGTTCCATGAGATTGTTGGTATCCCACCGGGGGCATTCCGTGGGCACGACGCGCGTTTGGCGCCGTGATGCGTCAGCGCCAAAACTAACGGCTTCCGGGGAAATTCAGATAGGCGTCCCAGCCAAGCAAATTCAGGGCATATTCAAGGGACTCGAAAACGGCGACGGCGCCGCCTTTTTCAAGCATGTGGCCGACGACGTCGATTGGACCGTGATGGGCACTCATCCTCTTGCCGGTCACTATACCGGCAAGAAGGCCTTCATTGCGGGTACCTTCGCCAAGCTGGGCCGGGTTCTACCTCAAGGCGCGCAACTGCATGTGGAACATGTGCTCAGCCACGGCGATGAAGCGGTGGTTGAGCTGCATTCGTTGGCGACCGCCAAGAACGGCATGCGCTTTGATAATCGCTATTGCTGGGTGGTGTTTTTCCAGGACGGGTTTATCACGCGAGTCCGCGCCTACCTTGACTCAGCGATGGTGGCCCGGTTGTTCGCAGAGAATCCGCTTGAATGATGAGACTTGGCCGAGCCCTGCGGACCGTTGTCGGCCCGCAGGGCCCAAACATGCTAACGCCTATGAAAACGCATCGACATCAATGACCGCTTGCGCAAAGGCCTGTGGGGCTTCCTGCGGAATATTGTGGCCTACGCCGCCGGTGATGAGGCGGTAGTCGTACTTGCCTGAGAACTTGTTGCGATAGGCTGTGCTGGGTGGATGGGCGGCGCCGTTGGAGTCGCCTTCCATAGTAATGGCCGGCACCGTCACGACAGGAAGCGCGGCGAGCCGCTTTTCCAGGTCGTCATATTTCGACTCGCCGTCCGCCAGGCCGAGCCTCCAGCGATAATCGTGCATCACGATGTCGACATGGTCCGGATTGTTGAAGGAACTTGCCGTACGGTTGTACGTAGCATCGTCGAATTTCCACTTCGGTGAAGCCTGGCGCCAGATGAGCTTATTAAAATCGCTGAGGTATTTCGCATAGCCGGCCTTGCCGACTTCAGTGGCGAAATAGTACTGGTACCAAAATGCAGATGCACCCTCGGGCGGCAACGGCGTCTGGTTACCTGCAGGGCTGCTGATCAGATAGCCGCTGACGGAGACGATTGCCTTGCAGCGTTCCGGCCAGAGGACCGCCATGACGTCCGCCGTACGCGCGCCCCAGTCAAAGCCGGCGATAATAGCCTTCTGAATGTTGAGTGCATCCATGAGCGCGATGATGTCGAGACCAACGGCCGACTGCTGGGCGTTGCGCATGGTTGCACTGGAAAGAAAGGAGGTCGTGCCGTAACCGCGCAGATATGGGATGACGACATGGTAGCCCGCCGATGCCAGCAGAGGAGCAACATCAACGAAACTGTAAATGTCGTAGGGCCATCCGTGTAGAAGGACTACCGCAGGACCGTCTGCAGGACCCGCTTCCGCATATCCAACATTCAAAAGACCGGCATTCACTTGCTTAAGTGGACCGAAGGACGTATTCGTTCCCGCTTTGATCGACGGTATGCTGGCTGCTCTTGGTTTGCCCGACCGTGCGTGTGCGGCACCGAGCATGCCAACCTGGGCGGCAGCCAGGGTCATGGCCGCGGTGCCCAAAAATCGGCGCCGCGGCTGGTCAAAAGGTTCGTTGATTTCAATTGTATTCATCAGGGAATCTCCTTCGGTTGGATGATTGATCAGGTTTAACCCGCTTGACTTATCCGAACGTGAACGCATAAGCGCGCACGCCGGCTTCGAAAAACTCGATTTCAAAAGTCCGATCTACGACGGGTCCCGCCTGGCGGACTAATTGATAGAGGCGATCGTTTTCGAGGCTGCCCCACCCGTCTGCGCCAGTGTCGTAACCATGATCGGCGCCGGGAGGTTTGCCGTCGATCCGCACGCGAAACCGGATGTGGGAACCCTGCGAAGGGCGAGCCAATACAAGATGAAGATCGCGCGCGTGGAAACGATAGGCAATCCTGCCCGGAGCATCATTGAGCACAGCGTATTCGCCCGAAATCGTCCAAACACCGGCCAGGCTCCAATGGTTGAGCGACAAAGGCGATGCCGCCTCGTAGGCTCTGGGCGCGTTTTCGCTAACGAATCCAGGGGAAGCGAAGTTGGTGGCTTGGGCATAGCCAATGTAGGTCTCGGGAGAGCGAAGATCGCGTTCATCGGGCGCGGCTTCGGTACTGATGCCGTTCACGGCCACGATACCGCGGGCGAGGGGCGCGGCATCGGCTTCCGACAGCAGTTGCTGTATCAGTTGTTCGGATGGGCCGTACTGGCCTTCACCGAGAATATGCCCCCGTATACGGCCGTCGGCGCCGATGAAATAGAGCGCCGGCCATGCTGAATTATTGAATGCCCGCCAAATCTTGAAATCGTGGTCGATGGCGACCGGGTAGCTCACTCCGAGGGAAACTATTGCCTTGCTAACATTCTCGACGTCCTTCTCGAATGCGAACTCAGGCGTATGTACGCCGATGACGACAAGACCATCACTTTTGTATTTCTCCGCCCACGCTCTCACGTGCGGAAGTATTCGTAGACAATTGATGCAGGAATAAGTCCAGAAGTTGACCAGAACAACTTTGCCGCGGAGATCTTCGGGACGCAGCGGCTTCGTGTTCAGCCATTGCGATGTTCCGAATAGCGCCCGCAACGGAGTCGACGGCTCGGTCTCTGTGGCATATGCCGAGTTGCCGCCTCCCATGGCGGGCCCCTGTTGCAGCGCCCCAATCGCGAGTACGGCCGCAAACCCAATAACAATGAAAAGCATGATCCCTGCTAGCCTTCGCCGATGTTTGCTGTCGGGCTGCATTTACGACACAGCCAATTCGACACGTTTGACGTCGCCTACTGAATCCATGTTTATCTCCGCTGATCCGCCTTGGCCTTCAGTCTCATGCGTACGCCCTTCGTACACCCACTTAGGCGATCGAGAACCCTTGCGCGCGAATCGACAGTCAATCCACGCTGCGTTTGCCGCACAGTAGGTGCGAGCTCGGCGGCTGCCTATCAAATGTTTCCGTTAGATGCAGAGTCGCCCGTGCCAAATCGATTCGGGCGCAGAGTGCGCGAGGATCTTTGAACAAACCAGACCTCTTAAGTACAAGAGCGGGCGGCCGTGGCCATGAAAGACTGGCGACAGCCAGTCCGGAGAATCCCATGTCGCACACAATCTGCCATTCGCACACCAGATGTACGGTTTACACTGCCAACAGTCACCATGAGATGAAAGACCGGTGGGGATGCCCATACAAGAAGATCACTTCACTATCCATGAATTTTCAAGGAGAGATGTCGTGACGACACGTATTACGGGACACGAGGAGTTCCCGTCGGAGAGCCGCCCATCGACCCGAAGATCGGCCATCGCGCTTGCCCTAGTCTTCGTGACCGGCGTTGCACCAATCTTGGCGGGTGTACCCAACGGTGAGTTCGGGGCTGAAAATGACGCGGCAATGAAAAAAATGATGGCCGGCATGGCGATCAAGCCGTCGGGTAATATAGACCGCGATTTCGCCGAGATGATGATCGCGCATCACCAAGGCGCAATTGACATGGCGCAGTCGGAGTTGCGCCATGGACACAACGAGCAGCTTCGACGCATCGCCCAAGAGATCATTGTCGATCAACAGCAGGAAATCGCGGCCATGCGATTGGCTCTTAGAGATGCTCTCCCTGCGTCCGTGCCGGCTCCGACCAGGGGGGGAGAGCCACAAGGCCGCTTTTCGCCGCCCGACATCTCAAGCCCCTAATCGCGGAGTACGACGCATGAGCCTGGCACTGCCTTTCACAGTCCTCGTAGTATTGAGCGTGAGCGCAGCTGCGGCGCTCGCGGGCCAGGTGCCGGGTGACGCCTCGACCCCCGATGTCCCGATCAGCCACGCGGACCGCGTCTACGCCGCGGAGCAGTTCTCAAATACGGTCTCCGTAACGACCCGGTCGACAACAAGTTGCTCGGCGTCATCCGACTCGGCGATCCACAACCGGGCAACTTCTCGCCCCTCTACAAAGGCCAAGTTCTGGTCCACGGCATGGGCTTCTCACCGGACCACAAGACACTTGCGGTCGTGTCGATCGGATCCAATTCGGTGAGTTTCATCGACACGGTCACCAACGCCGTGAGGCACATAACGTATGTCGGCCGTTCTCCTCACGAAGCCTTCTTTACGCCGGACGGCAAAGAAGTGTGGGTCACGGTACGCGGCGAAGACTATGTCGCGGTCCTGGACGGCCGAACCTTCGAAGAAAGAATTCGAATCACCACACCGGCCGGGCCGGGAATGACCATCTTCTCGCCGGACGGTCGCTACGGCTATGTCTGCTCCTCATTCAATCCGGAGACCGATGTCATTTGGGTGGCAGACCACACCATCGTTGCTCGCATCGTCCAACCCAGTCCGTTCTGTCCTAATATGGCGGCCTCTCCTGACGGCGAGCAGGTTTGGTTCACTTTGAAGGACATCGACAAGACGGTAGCCTTCCAGGCGAGGCCGCCGTTCGCGGTGCTCAAGGTACTGGATACGGGGCCGATCACCAACCACGTCAACTTTGTCCGCACACCCAAAGGCCAATTCGCTTATGTGACTGTCGGGGGCCTGAACCAGGTGCAGGTGTTCGATACATCAGATTTCTCCAAGGTCGCCGCCATACCGGTCGGCAAGTTGCCGCACGGAATCTGGCCCTCAGGCGACGGCTCGCGCGTTTATGTCGGGCTCGAGAATGCTGACGAGCTCGCGGTTATCAACACGGGCACCAATACTGTGGTCTCCACAGTCCCGATTGGCCAAGCGCCGCAGGCATTGACCTATGTGTCAAGCGCGGTCCCGGATGATCGGGGTACGAGCGGGCTGCAGTCTCTCGGCGTCGCCGGGCAGACTGTGCACCTGAACCTTGATAGCCCGCCAAGGCGGTGTCCAGCGTCAGCCTGTTCGACCAGGGGCTGGTTCAGGTGTTGCAGGTTGCATTCAACGGTCTTGAGCCGAAGTCTCCCTATGTACTCGCACTCGCCGATCGCCTAGACGGGATGGGCCCGATTCAGCCACTCTCTGCGTTTGCAACAAATCCGGCAGGGTCGGCCATCGTCAACACCATTGGTCCGATCCGCCAACTCATTCAGGCAGACATACCGAACCAGAGGCGCTATCTCGTCGTGGCGACTGGCACGCCCCAAGCGTTGGGCCCCGTCGTGCAGTGGCAGTCGCCAATCCGGCAATAAAGTCATTGGCAGAGACTCGGAATCGCCTGCCGCTGCATGACGTTAGGCAAATTCGTCCCGCTTATGCGAGGTTGATTACGACGTCGATGTTGTTGCGTGTGGCTTTGGAATACGGGCACGTCTGATGCGCCGCATCCACCAGTGCTTGAGCTACACCATGCTCGATGCCCGGCAAACTGACGTTGAGGCGAGCTTGAAGGAAGTAGGCTCCCTCGGTGAGACACAGGTCCACTTCCGCATCGATCGCTGTGTCGGCTGGGAGAACAACTCTCATCTTGCGGGCCGCCAACCCCATCGCCCCCTCGAAGCACGCCGACCAACCAGCGGCGAACAGTTGCTCTGGATTGGTGCCCACGCCTGCGCTGACGGGAGACGATAGCTTGACATCAAGGTGGCCATCGGAGCTGCGGGACGTACCGTCCCGGCCGCCAGCGGTGTGAACTTTAGCGGTAAACAGAACTTTGCCGGGTTTCGTCATGTGAGCGCCTCTTGATCCGTCTGAGTATGGAGCGGGACCATAGTCCCGAACTCCATTGGGGCCCATCATGGGTTTCCGTTAGATCCGCCGACGCTTCCTTAACGATCACTGCACCTGAAGAGCGCAGCAATAATCAATTGGGATCTTTGGGTACAAGAGCGCGATGTTGTGTTCATGAAACGCTATGGGCGGAGTCGGTTCTTGGAGAAGGCCCATGTCGCATTCACTCACCTATCCACGCTTCGGTACCTTGCATCAGCGCATGTCCTCCCCAGTTAGCGCGGTAGGTGCCCGTCCGTTTTGGTGCGAGGTCATCGCTACGCGTTGGTCGAATGCGATGAAAAGCCACGTTGTTGCCGCCACTCTGCTCAGCGGGCCCGGCGTGCGGCGAACCTGGCTCGTTGGCGGAAGTGACAACGTCGAATCCCAGTTTTATGCTTGAGATTCAATTACTTACTATATCGCCTTAGGTATCGAGGATAGCTCTCGCTCACAAGTGCTAACAGGGTTTCATAAGGCATAACGGGAGATCCCCCGCGGCATCTGCGCAAAATGCGCACGATCAGTGTGGTTGTTTGCCCTTAGGAACCGTGGATGCTCGAATGCCAAGGCTTGTTTGGCGGCGCAGGTTGGAGGCGCCGTGTGCAACTGTGTGTGCTCAGCATGGGCCTGTTTATGGCCTTGAACGTGGCGGCACAATCGATGGCGCCGCAGGATACGGGCCTCGATGAGATCGTGGTGACCGCCCGCAACTTGAACGGGGTGGTCCAGGAAAAGGATAGCCCAGCCGCCTTCGGAATCGACAAACCTCTGGTGGATACCCCGCGCTCCGTGACCGCGATCAGCGATCTGCTGCTCGACCGGTACAACATCAAGACGGTCTACGACTTTACTGCGATCGCGCCCGGCACCTACACCGGAAGCTACTTTGGTGTACCGGGGAGCATTAACATCCGGGGCACGATGGCGGATACCTATTTTAACGGTTTCCAACAGATTACGAATTTTGCGACATATCCCACACCGGTCGATGCAAGTTCTAACATTGAACTGGTGCGCGGGCCGCCCTCTCCGGCCTATGGCGCGGGGCAGGTCGGCGGCTACATGAACTTCATCCCCAAAAGCGCGCTGGGGCAGAATTCAGGCTACCTAACCGCACCCACGGCCGCAATTACCGCGACCATCGGCAGCTACAACCAGAAGCAAGCGACTCTCGAAGGCGGTGTGCCATTGAAGGTCGGCGACAATGAGGCCGGCATTTATGGTTTCGCCGAGGTCATCGACTCGGGGAGCTTCTATCTTGGCGAGCATCCAGAGACGCAAGTCGCCCAGCTGACATTCAACACCAAACTTGGCTCCATTTGGGAACTCGCGGCCACAGCCCAGTACATCCACTCGGCTGGGTACCTCAAAGATCTAGGCTGGAATCGGGTCACACAGAATTTAATCGACAACGGCCAATACATCTCAGGATCGGCCCTGACTCCGATCGTTCAACCCGGTCAGCCGTTCATCACTGTGGCCGACTTTCAGGCAGCGAGTGCGAAGACTCAAGCGGGCATTCAGCAGTACGTGCTCCCGCTTTATGGCGTGTTCGCGGTGCCGAATCAATACACGGAATTGAATCCCGCCACGGTGAACACCGTGAACCTCTCGCCGCGCGTGACCGATGTTTCTCCCTACGACATCAACCGGGCATCGACCCCGATTCTATACGTCGGCCTTACCGGGGACTTTGGCGATAGCGGACGGCTCAAGCTTGAGTCCTTCACTCAGTATCTCGATGCGCTGAATTACCAAAGCACCGGTTTCGCCACGTTGTTTCGCACGACCGTCACGGAACAGCGCATCTCCTACAACGATAAGCGCCACTTCGGCGACGTGCTGTACCTCCAATCACTGGCCGGTGTGAGTTATCGCTACACCCACGCGTTGTCTAACCAATACCTGAACAGCGGGGTCAACGTTCAGGATCGCAGAGATTTGTCCCAGCCAATCACGCCGGACGAGATCTTCAATGCGGTGTTCGCAATGCCTGGTTTAGGCGGCTACCAATGGGACAACGCAGTCACGAGCCGGCAGTCTGACCTCTCGGAATTCTTACTCGAAGACGCCCTCTTCTTTGAGCATCTGGACATTACCGCGGGCGTGCGCAACGACAGCTACTCTCTTAAGTCGGACGATGCTGGCGCCTTGGTGACCAAACCCGGTACGACGCCCGTATGGGCCACCGAATCATCGAGCCCCACGAGCTATTCGATCAGTCTCAGCGTTAAGAACCCCTGGGTAGTCCCCTACTTCACTTACGCACGCTCCTACTCGCTCAACATCGACCAGGGCGATGCCGTCGATCCGTCGTTCCTGACTGCCCACGACGCCATCGGCGTATCCAATTTGCGGGAGGCGGGGCTCAAAACCAGCCAGTTGGGCGGGCGGCTCTTCGCCGCGGCCGCCGCATACCGGCAAGAGAATGAGTATGTGGACGTCTACGACCATTCCATCGACGCAAAGCGAAGCGAGGGATTCGAGGGCGAGCTGCGTTACCTCGCGACCAAATACTTCGGCGTGACCGGTACGGTGACCACTCAGCATGTCCGCCAGCTCGCCGGCGGCTCTGGTAATGGCCCGTTCCTTGTCATCACCCCGCAGCAGGCAGGCATAACGGGCGTTCAAGGCTACGGCGGAATGTTCGAATCCAACGCCGCGTTTCTGGGTTTGGGTAACGGCTACGCACTTCACACCACGCCGCAATTCACCGCGAGCCTGTTTGCAACCTACGATAACGGCGGACGGTGGGGATTGACCGCCGGAGCTATTTACAATTCGTGGACGGGCGGATCGTTGCCCGGAAGCATCAAGTTGCCTGGTTATACATTGGTGAAGGCAGGCGCTTATGGCATCCTCGCGGGAGTGCGTGCCGATCTGTACGTCGACAACGTGATGGATCGCAGGTATTTCATCGCGGAGTACGACGTGGATTCAAACGCCAGCGTGCTGCCCGGCGTCGGCCGCGAGTGGCACCTCAAGTTGTCGAAGAGATTTTAAGCCCATGCCGATACCGCGCCAAAATGAACTAGGGACCGTCGCGGTACTTTCGATCTGCTGGGCATTGGCGCTTTTCGACATTACCGGTATCGACTTTCTGATGCCCTTCATTGCGTCGGGTTTAAAGCTGGACAATACCCAGATTGGGCTACTGTTCTCTCTTTACTGGTTGCCGTTCGGAGCGTCGAGCTATATAACGGGCGAAGTAACGGACCGCCTCGGCAAACGCCGCACCCTCCTCTTGGTGGTGATGCTGCTCTTTTCTCTCGCTTCGGTGCTGCCGGGTTTCGCCAACTCGTTCGGCACACTTCTGCTGGCCCGACTGATCATGGGTCTGCTGGCCGGTCCGATACTGCCGTTGGCACAGACAATCGTCGCCATGGAATTCTCCGCCGAGCGCCGTGGCCGGAACATGGGCATCGTCCAGAATGTTGCTACTGGCCTGTTCGGATTTCTCGTCCCCCTCGTGATGGTGGCGGTCGCCTCCCGTTGGAACTGGCGGCTCGGGTTTTTTGTCGTCGCACTTCCGGGCCTCCTTTGCGCGGCACTCATCGCTTTATCGCTACGCCGCGCGCCTGAAACAAGGGCCGTTGTCGACGCCGACGACCCGTCGCGCCGCCGCCGCAAAGGCATAGTCGAAGTTCTTCGCCATCGCAACGTGTGGCTGTGTGTCCTATGCGCCTGTTTTTTTACCGCCTTCATACTCATCGGCAAGGGATATCTGCCGTTGTTCTATGTTCGCCTCCGTCACATGTCGCCGCAGCGCATGAGCGTGTTATTCAGTATTTTGAGCATCTCGAGTTTAACGCTAGGGGTCCTCTTCCCGGCACTCGCGGACCGCATCGGTCGAAAGCCGGCAGCCGTCATATCCAGTTTGCTCGGCGCGGTATTTCCACTGGCAGGCCTGTACTACGCGGGACCTGACATTCTGCTTGGTCTCCTGATGTTCATTGGCTGGGCGCCGGCAGGCGCGTCAATTCTGTACCTGGCGACAATCCCTGCGGAAAGCGTACCAGCGAATTCAATCTCCTCGGCAATCGGACTGACCTTTGCGATCGGCACCCTCGTCGGCGGATTCTTAGGACCCGCGATCGCCGGATGGAGCGCGGATCGGTGGGGCTTGCAATCGGCGCTGCTGCTGCAAGCCGGCTGCGCCGTTGCGATGGCGGTGATTGCTTTAGGCTTTCAAGAGACCAAACCCAATAAGACCCACTAGCCCACGGCCGCCAGCAGATCCTGGGCAGCCCTGACATCCGCGGTATCAGAGCCCTCGAGGAAGCGGGAGAATACCGGCTGAAGGAGCGTCCTCGCCTCATCGCTTCGTCCTTGATCAGCCCTGACCGATGCGAGATCGATCGAGGTGCGCAGTTCCCACGCCGTTGCGCCCTGTCGACGGCTCAATTCGAGTGACCGTTGGTAACAGGCCTCCCCGTCATCGCCGCGTTTCGGCATCGCAAGGAGAGCTTTGCCCTTCAAGCGCAAGAGCTCGGGCATAAAACAGAAATCCCCGTTTTCCTCCACCCGCGCGATGCTGTCGTCGGCGAGTCTCAAGGCTTCGGGACCGCGGCCCATTGCGATAAAACCTTGAATGAGCGCCAAATGCAGCTCGGTGTGCAGTTCATAGGTTTCTGGGTGCAGTTTTTCCAGACAACGCTGCAGATTCTCGACCCCCTCCTTTACATCCCCTCGGAGGATGGCCAGTGCAGCTCCGATGCCGCGCGCGACAGTAAGATTGGGCCCCATGGCAAAAGTCTCAGCGTGAGCGATATACCGATCCACGTGATGCTTGGCGCGCGGCATATCGCCTGCCCAAATGAATACCGAAGAACCCCAATGCAGCGCGAGGGAGAGCGATTCATCGAGCTTCGCGGCTTCATCGATCGTCCTAGTTGCGCGCTCTAGTGCCTGAGCCGGATAGCCCTGCAACCACAAGGTTCGCGCAATCGCGATCCCCGCCCAAATGCGGTGACCCGACGCGAGAAACACCGGGTTCGCCCACTTGGTGGCGGGGTCGTGCCGTAGCGCGAATTCGAGTTCCGCGCGTGCGTCATGGAGGTCTCCCGTAAAATGCAGCGATATGCCCCTGAGCGTACGAGCCAGCGCAATGTCAGTTGAGTCCCCAATGCTGATGGCAAGCTCGACACCGCTCGTTGCGTGCCTCAACGCGCTGTTGAATTCCCGGTTGCGCGTGTGGAAAAAGTGCAACGGCGCCAGTAGCTGACGTTGCTGTTGAGCATCGCCGACTGATTTTGCAATCTCTAGACTTCGGCTCAGAGCCACTAGCGCCGCCTCATTACGGCTCTCGAACATCAATGACATGCCGAGGGATCCCTGAAGATGCATTTCTTCTGCGGTATCCCGCGTTGCATCATCAATCGCCGCAATGGCTCTTTCCGCCCAGCGTTGACACTCACCGTAAATCGACATCGTCCAAAAGACACGGGTCGCCGACGCGGCCAGGCCAATGCCGACTTGTGCATTCCCGCGGGCCCCGAAACACCATTCCAGAGCCGCACGCACCTCGACAAGATCGGCCACGCGCGAAGTCCGTTCCGCGGCACTCGACAGCGTCGGCCATTCGGCTGCCGTCTCATCGAGCCATCGCTGAAAGTACCTCGCGTGCCGAACAGGCAAATCGCCCAAATCGGCTGCGTCGGCGCGGATTTCCAGAACATAAGCGCGCGTGGCTTCGAGCAGCCGGTAGCGCATCATTGCGCCAACGGGCCGTGCGGCGACCATGGATTTCGCTACGAGGCTGTCGATCGCTCCGAAGACGAGCGCTTCATCGAAGGTGGAGCCTGTCACGACTGCGAGCGCCGCGTCGAGCGTGAACTGGCCGACAAACACGGCAAGCCGCCGAAGCAAGTCTCGCTCGAGCTCAGATAGTAGGCCGTAGCTCCACTCCAGGGTTGCCTGCAACGTTTTCTGGCGCGCAGGTGCCGTCCGCTGCCCGGGCCAACGCAGGGTCAGGCGCTCATCCAGCAGCGCCGCAGTACTCTTGAGACCGTAGGCCTCGACCCGCCCCGCCGCCAATTCGATCGCCAGCGGCACGCCGTCAAGCTTACGGCAAATGCCCGCGACAATCGCGGCGTCCGCGTCGTTGAATACCAAGCGGCTACCGCTCGCCGCCGCCCGCTCCAGGAAGAGTTGCGCGGCCGGAAACGCTTGAACCCTCGCTGCGGTCAAATCGGGTCCTTCCGGAGGGCAAGCAAGGGGATCCAATCGATAGACCTGCTCGCCCTCGACGCGCAGCGCCTCCCGGCTGGTTATCATCAGGTGCACCTGAAGTCCAGCGACGAAGATACGTGAAGTCAATGCGGCGACCGCCTCGATGAGGTGCTCGCACGTATCCAGAACCAACAGCAGTCGCTTGTCGCGAAGATAGGCGATCAGACTGGAGGACGCATCATCGGTCGAGACACCCAACATGGAAGCGATCGTCGGCGCCACCAACGAGGTGTCTGTGAGTGCACTCAAATCGATGAAAGTGACGGCGCCAGCAAAGGTCTCGATCAGATCGTGCGAAACCGCCACTGCGACGGTGGTCTTGCCCACACCACCTGCGCCGACAATCGTGACGAACCTTGAATCAGCGATCCGCGCCGCAATTTCGCGCGTCTCCTCGACGCGGCCAACCATTCGAGTCAGGCGACTCGGCAGTGCGGGTAAGGACGAATTGGCCGAAGTTCCCGTCGAGGCCACTTTGTCCAGTTCACTCGCCGTTTGAATCGGAGCCACGAAGCAATAGCCACGTCCCGCAACCGTAGCGATGTATCGCGAGCCCTCCTCACCATCACCCAGCGCTTTGCGCAGGCTCGCGATGTGGAACCGCAAACTTCCTTCATCGACAATAACATCCGGCCAAACCCGGGCCAGAAGATCCCTTTTGCCGACCACCTCGTTTGGGCAGGACACGAGCACGGTCAAAGTGTCGAGGGCACGCGCGCCCAACTCTACGGGGGTTCCACCCTTTGTCAGAATTCTTTCGCTTGCGTTTAAGCTAAAAGGTCCAAACGCGATCACGCCTTTGGTCGGCGCCCCCTGTCGCACCATTTGGGTCTGCCTCCCGAGTCCCTCTATTTCGCCTGTCCACATCCTAGGCCAGGGAGTCGTGTCCCGTCACCTGTGCCCCGTTTGCCGAATGTCAAGTTATGTCAGGATCCATACCATCCGGCTCACTGCTGCTCACAACTCCAACGCCGCTCGCAATTGCTAACGGCATTTCGTAGTGCATAACGGGCTATCTGCCGCGATATCGGGGTAAATGGCCCGCCAATTAAGAATTCGCGGTCGCATTTGAAGGATTTTACATGCCCCAAACTGAGAAAGTGCTGTATTCCGACAAAACCCATAACTCGGGTGGCCGGGACTGTACTTCCCGCAGTTCCGATGGGCGGCTGGGCGTCAGACTTTCATCTCCCGGCGCTCCGGGAACTGGCACAAACCCCGAGCAACTGTTGGCGGCCGCTTGGTCGGCCTGCTTCATCACCGCCGTCAAGCACGAGGCCGAAGAAACTAAGTTCTCACTGCCGGGATCCATGGCAATCGATGCCGAAGTCGATCTGTGCACGATCGGCGGTACTTACGGTCTCCGAGTTCGCTTCAACGTCAGCCTCCCCGGGCTCGCGCGCGAGGCAGCGCGCGCCCTCGTGGGCGCTGCGGATCAGGCATGTCCCTTCTCCAAGGCCACGCGAGGCAAAGTCGATGTCGCAATCAACTTGCTCTGAGCCAAACCAAACAGTTCCGGTGGGTTGCGGGTCCAACCCGGATTCCTTGAGTTGGCCGTTCGGCGGCTCTTGTCACGATACCGAGTTCCTCCACAAAGTCCTCGCCGCCTTGAAGCGGCATGAAGCGTTCCTGGAGGAGATCGAGCGCGCGAGCTCGACCGGGGGCTTTATCTGGCGTGCGGCAACGGGCCAGATGACATGCACGGGCGAAGTCTATCGGATCTTCGAGCTTGACGTGACGGTGCCCGTGACCCTGCAGCTTTTGGGAACTCGAGTGCATCCGGATGACGTGTCGCTGATCCATGACATGATTCAACGGGCACAGGCGCTAGCGAACGAGTTTGAATATGAGCTACGGCTGCGGTTATCGTCCCAGATCGTGAAATATCTCCTACTGAGCGCGCGCCGCAGCGAGGATGTGGGCGACGAGGCACAATACATCGGGACGATTCAAGACGTCACCCAGCGCCGCGTGTCTGAGGAGGCGCTCGGCAATATGCGCAGCGATCTGGCTCGCGTGGCGCGGGTGTCGAGCCTCGGAATCCTAACGGCATCGATCGCGCATGAGGTCAATCAGCCGCTCTCGGGGATCATGACCAACGCCAGCACCTGCCTTGAGATGCTCGCCGCTGATCCTCCCGATATTGACGGCGCGCGCGAAACAGCGCGGCGCACAATACGCGACGGCGAGCGGGCATGCGAGGTGATTGCGCGACTGCGGGCCCTGTTTGGCAAGCGTGCCGGTAGGACAGAATCAGTGGATTTAAATGCAGCGACGCGCGACGTAATTGCATTGGCGTTGAGCGAGTTGCAACGGCGGCATGTGATGCTTCGCACGGAGTTCGCCGAGGAGCTTCCGGTGGTCACCGGCGATCGGGTACAGCTGCAGCAGGTGATCTTGAATCTGTTGATGAACGCCGCAGAGGCGATGAGTGGCGTGGAGGATCGGCAGCGTCTGCTCCTAATCTGCACCGAACCCCACAGTGGCGGTGACTGGGTGCGCCTGCGTGTTCAGGACGCGGGAGTGGGGTTTGCGCCGACGGACGCGACACGGCTGTTCGAGCCATTCTATACCACCAAGAGCGGGGGAATGGGGATCGGTCTTTCGGTCAGCCGCTCGATCATCGAAAGTCATCGCGGACGCCTGTGGGCCGAGCCCAACGCCGGTCCGGGCGCTACCTTTGTCTTCGCTATGCCGGCGAGGGAGACAGTCGGCACAAGGGGGCCCGCGAAGCGCGCCGCCATTGGGCCGCAAGATAATGCTTTGCCATCCATGAGAACCGCGTGATGCCTGACGCCTCGCTCATTGCGATCGTCGATGATGATGTGTCGATGCGGCAATCGCTGCCGGACCTTGTCGAACGCTTCGGTTTCGCCGTCCGCGTGTTCGCTTCTGCGGAAGAGTTTCTCGCATCTGATTGCGTCGGCCAGACGAAATGTCTGATCCTCGATGTGGCCCTGCCAGGTATGTCTGGGCCGGATCTGCAGCGCGAACTGAGCCGTCGCGGCCAGAAGATTCCGATTGTCTTCATTACGGGTCAAGCGAATGAAGATCTGCGGCGGCAGCTCCTCGAAGAGGGCGCTGTCGAGTGTCTGTTCAAACCATTCAAACCGACAGCACTGCTCAAGGCGCTCAATACCGCGCTAGGAGTGGACTGATATGGGGAGTACCAAAATGAATTACCGCGAATTCGCCTTGCCGCAGACCCGCATCCCGGAGTCGCATATCACTCCCGTAGTGTTCATCGTCGATGACGATATCTCAGTACGGGAATCTCTGGAGTTGCTGATTCGCTGCGCCGGCTGGCAACCCGTCTCATTCCCATCCGCGCGCGAGTTCCTGGCCTATCCGCCGGTATGTGCCCCGAGCTGCCTTATCTTGGACGTAGGGCTTCCCGATATCAATGGGCTGGACCTGCAGCAGCAGATTGCGCAGAAGTATCATCCGCCGATCATCTTTCTGACGGGGCACCACGATATTCCGGCCAGTGTGCGCGCCATCAAGGCAGGAGCGCTCGATTTCCTGATCAAACCATTCCGTGCGCAGGTGCTGCGGGATCTGGTGGGGGCCGCTCTCGCCCAGGACTGCGAGCGCCGCGCGAGGCAAACCGCGCTGGATGGCCTACAAAGGCGCTTCGAGACGCTGACGCCGCGCGAGCGCGAGGTCCTGCCGCTGGTGGTCAGCGGTTTCCTCAACAAGCAGGCTGCCGCCTATCTTGGCATTAGTGAAATCACCTTGCAGATACACCGCACCAGCGTGATGCGCAAAATGAAAGCCCAATCGCTGGCCGATCTTGTGAGAATGGCGGACGCCCTGGAAATCCCCTTGATGCGCACTCGGCGTACAACGTACCCACCGGTTGGATTCGAAATGGCTACACCAGAATTGAGTCTCGCGTAACTCCGAGCGGCGACCTGCACTTCGTGGATTGGATATTCCGCCGAATTCCGCGTGCTAAACACCGAGAGCAGTACCTCCCGCCATACAATGCATTCTAGCTGGAGTTCCCGAGCAGGAAGACTCCGAACGTGCCGGCGGTGGCGGCGGCGGCAAACAACGCAGCGATGACGTTCACAAGAAAGCCGCGCGCAACAATCGGTGATGGTAGTTTGGACATGATCTATGCCGTGGTGGAAGATGAGTCGCACGTTGCCCATCAATGCAGGCGCGGCATATCAAGTCTTTACGTTAGATGTGCGTCCGAGAACGCTGAGCGATTGAGGATATCTCAGTCATGCTTCAAAGTTGCGAGCAAGCGCGCGGCCGCCTGCAGGTCCGCCGTCTCGGATCCTTCCAAGAAGCTTGCGAATACGGGCTCCAGCAGCGCCAACGCTTGATGCGATCGCCCGCGCGCCGCCCACATTCGCGCTAAATCCATCGTGGTTCGCAACTCCCACGATAATGCGCCCTGGCTGCGGCTCAAGTGCAGCGACTGTTGGAAGCACATTTCCGCCTCGTCATCGCTCGCTTGCGGTATTGATAGCAGCAAGCCACCCTTTACTCGCAGCAGTTCCGGCATGTGCGAAGGATCCCCGTTTACCTGGACCGATCCGATCGCCTCATCAATCAGCGCCATGCCATCGGCCACGCGGCCAAGTGCCGCGAGGCCTTGAACGAGTGAGATGTTGAATTCAGGCATCAACTCGTAGCGTGTCTGGCGGAGATCCTCGATGCACCTTTGCAAACTCTCGACCCCGCGCTGAAATTCACCGCAGCTAATGGCCAACTGACCTCGGAATCCCAGGTCATGCACCCTCCCCAAGGATCTGGCCTCAGTACGCGCAATGATCGCATCCAGATGTTTTCTCGCGCCTTCCAGATCGCCGGTCCACAGAGGCACGGAGAAGGTCCAGTCGAGAATCAGGCCCAGCCGTATATCCATCGACTCGGCGTCCGCGACGGTGCGGCGCACACATTCCATGGCCTGCACCGGATAGCCTTGCATCCACAGAGTCCTCGAAAGCGCTGCACCCGCCCACAAATGGTGTCCGGCGCTCAGCAGAATAGCGCTCCTCGGCGAGGAACCGGGCCCGCGCTGCAGACCTGCCTCGAGCTCTTCCCGGGCCGCACGCAGATCACCGATGAAATGCAGCGTTATGCCCAGGAGCGTACGTGCGAACGCGAGGGCGGCGGGATCGCCTGTGGCGGCGGCGATGGTAACCCCGCGGTTTGCGTGCGTCAGGGCGCTCTTACAGTCCGCCGTGCGCGTGGCGGATGCATGAAGAGGAACCAGCAATTGCAAATGCTTGACGATGTCTCCGCGCTGCTCGGCAATCGCAAAGCCTCTGTTGAAGGCTGCGAGCGCCGGTTCTGGCTCTCCCCGCCGGAACATGAACGACATCCCAAGCGTCGCGTGAAGTTGCATCTCCTCAGGTCCACCGCGCGTGGTCTCGTCCAGCGCGAGAAGAGCACGCTCAGTCCACAAATGAACTTCGGGCGCCCAGAATGTACA
>Ga0302319_10008294_pt1 | contig 20252 bp, 17 predicted proteins | sample Bog_T0_2_FD_203319 | JGI IMG/M metagenome (GOLD analysis project Ga0302319, IMG submission 203319) | Peat permafrost microbial communities from Stordalen Mire near Abisko, Sweden - Bog_T0_2 | ecosystem: Environmental > Terrestrial > Soil > Wetlands > Peat | place: Sweden: Abisko, Stordalen Mire... | reverse complement strand
CACGCCCGCGGTGTCAAGCTGATTGGCGCCACAATGACTCCTTGCGAGGGCGTGGTGATTCCCGGCTACTATTCGGAGACCAAAGACGCAGTGCGTCAGGAAGTCAACAAGTGGATTCGAACCAGCGCAACTTTGACGGCGTCATTGACTTCGATGCGGTTCTACGCGATCCAGATCGCCCCAGTAGATTGCTGTCGCGCTTTGCTTCCCAGGATGGTCTCCATCCCAATGACGCGGGATATCAGGTCATGGCGGATGCAATCGATCTCAATCTATTTCGGTAGGTTTGATTCCGCTTTTATCGCGTCTGTTCTTGCCGGCTTCATTTAACTCGATCTGGTTCCCCGTAGGGAGCTTCCGTCTGAGTCTTGCTGTATTTCCCTTATGGACGCTCGAGGAGGCCGGTCAGCTGCTGATAACGTACTGCTGCTCATGATCACGATGAGGCCGCAATACATGCCGCTAATGAAGAAGTGCTTTGAAATATAGTTAGCGAAGTTCCGCCCTTGAAAAGCAGACGCGGGCCACCGGGTTGCGAAGGATGGAGATGAGGCGGCGGCGAAGTCCTCCGTCGTCGGAGGGAAGCATGTCGCGCAGTCAATGGAGCCCCTGCACGAAGCGCGAAGCGGGGCGCCTGCCCAGTAGAGACGGCTGGGCGCGGCATAATGAAAGTCGAGTGTCAGATCGCCGAGTGTGAGGGGCTGCAGCCGCCCATCGGTGAGAACCTCAATGCGTGCCGGGGCGGGGGATGAGCTTTTCCTAGGGGTTAGTTGGGTCAGCCTCGCAGGATGCGGCGCGGGAGAGGAGGAGGTCGCGTTCGCGGGTGTTGCGGGTAAGGGCGGCGGCGCGTTCGAACTCGGTGCGGGCTTCGGGGTGGCGGCCTAGCTTGTAGAGGAGGTCGGCGCGGACGCTGGCGAGAAGATGATAGCGCGCGAGAGTGGGTTCGGAAGCGAGGGCGTCTACGAGTGTGAGGCCGGCCTGGGGGCCTCGGGCCATGGAGACGGCTACGGCGCGGTTGAGCTCGATGACGGGAGATGGAGTGAGCTGGGCGAGTTCAGTGTAAAGGATGACAATGCGGTTCCAATCGGTTTCGGATGGCGTGCGGGCGCGGGCGTGGCAGGCGGCGATCTCGGCCTGGAGGAGATAGGGGCCGCGGAAGGTGTTGAGTTTATGAGCGCGTTCGATTGCGGTCAGTCCGCGATGGATTAGGAGTTGATCCCATTGGGCGCGGTTTTGATCGAAGAGCAAGACTGGCTCGCCGGTGGAGGTGATGCGGGCGCGGGTGCGGGAGGCCTGGATCTCCATAAGGGCGACCAGGCCGTGGACTTCGGGCTCTTGCGGAGTGAGTTCGGCGAGAATGCGGCCGAGGCGGAGCGCGTCTTCGCAGAGGGTGGGGCGCATGAGGTCGTCGCCGGCGGTGGCAGAGTAGCCCTCGTTGAAGATGAGGTAGATGACCTCAAGAACGGAGGTGATGCGGGCGGCAAGCTCGGGGCCGCGGGGGACCTCGAAAGCGATGTGTTTGTCGGCGAGGGTGCGTTTGGCGCGGACGATGCGCTGGGCGATGGTGGGTTCGGGGGTGAGGAAGGCGCGGGCGATCTCGGAGGGGTTGAGGCCGCCGAGGAGACGGAGGGTAAGGGCTACGCGGGACTCGGTGGAAAGGATAGGATGGCAGGCGATGAAGACGAGGCGGAGGAGGTCGTCGCCGATGGTGTTGTCGAGAGTGGAGTCTAGGTCAGGCGAGGTTTGTTCGAGGGCTTCGAGTTCGCGGGCGAGCACTTCGTGTTTGCGCTCGGCGACGGCGTTGCGGCGGAAGAGATCGATGGCGCGGCGTTTGGCGGTTGCGGTGAGCCATGCCGCGGGATTATCGGGGACGCCAGATTGCGGCCACTGCTCGAGTGCGGCGACGAGTGCCTCTTGCGCGAGGTCTTCGGCGAGGCCGATGTCACGGGTAAGGCGCGTGAGTCCGGCGATGACGCGCGCGGACTCGATGCGCCAGACGGCTTCGATGGAGCGGTGATGATCGGTAGCGTCCACTGCTATCGATCACACCAGCTTCGAGGCTTCAGTGCAAGTGAGGTTACTTTTTTGCCTGGCCGACTAGTTCGGCGCGGGCGTCTACTTTGTGCTGAATCTGTTCTTCGGACAGGACGGGGGCGAAGTCCTCCATCTCAAAGACCTGGCGGACTTCGACTTCGCAGTCGCCGGCTTGGGAGCTGAAGGGGCTGCGCTTGACCCACTCGATGGCCTCTTCGAGAGACTTGACCTGCCAGAGCCAAAAGCCGGCGATGAGCTCCTTGGCCTCGGTGAAGGGGCCATCGACGACGGTGCGAGACTTGCCGGAGAACTTGACGCGAGAGCCTTTGGAGCTGGGATGGAGGCCATCCATGGCGAGCACGACCCCCGACTTGATCAGCTCCTCGTTGAACTTGCCCATGTCGAGCAAGAGTTGTGGATCGGGAGGTGCGCCCTCTTCTGTTTCTTTCGATGCTTTGATGATGACCATGAATCGCATTGCGAAATCTCCTTTGGGTTGAGCGATGGTTGGGTGGCTTGTTTTCGGGCTTAGCTATTTGTTGGCGGTCTGATTTGGCAGCTCAGCACGTTTCGCTACTTTGTGCTGGATCTGCTCCTCGGTCAGGATGGGCGCGAAGTCTTCCATCTCAAAGACCTGGCGGATTTCGACTTCGCCCTCGCCGCCGGGGCTGCAGTTGGGGGCACGCTTGACCCACTCGATGGCCTCTTCAAGGGACTTGACCTGCAAGATCGAGAAGCCGGCGATGAGCTCCTTGGCCTCGGTGAAGGGCCCGTCGGTGACGGTCCAGGACTTGCCGGAGAATTTGACGCGTGCGCCTTTGGAGGTGGGATGGAGGCCATCGCAGGCGAGTAGGACGCCAGCCTTGAGGAGCTCTTCGTTGTACTTGCCCATCTCGAGCAGGAGTTGGGGATCGGGGAGTGCGCATTCTGTTTCTGCCTCTGGGGTTGTTTTGACGATGACCATGAATCGCATTGCGAAATCTCCTTTGGGTTGAGCGCTGGTTGAGTTGCTTGTTTTCGGGTGTAGCCATTTGTTGGCTAATCGGTGAACTCAGATTGAGAGCGCAGTTGAATCGCTGTTGGTCGCTTTCGCACTCGCTCTCTGCTGATACGTCGAACGGGGTGTGGCCGAATCGACATGAGAACGGAGTTTAATTAATTATCTTTCGGAGAGACGAAGGATGATCTGAATTAAGAGTGTTATTGAGGCGGGTTGAGCAAGGGGCTTAGTTTTTCGCGGCTGGGCCGGCCCTGAACCGTCCGAACCCTACGGGCAAACTCTGCATGGCTGCGCTTTCAGTTTTGGCGAGGAACTTCGCCGAATTACACGCCGAAAAGAGGCGTCGACTTGCCGGCCCTGGAGAATTCTACAGACTCCGACTGCAAATCCAGGGTGGGCTGGTTCGCTGCGTCTTCATTTCCTTGTGGCTTGCACATGCCGACATCTGAACTACTGCGGAGGCGCTTGAGAGTACTCTTGCACCAAGCGGGGAGTCCGAAGGTTGGAGTTCTGGGAATTCAAGGCGATCTTTGTACAGTGAATGCACTGCAGATTTGGAAATCGTGGCATTCCCTGCATTGCCGGCAAATTGGCGTTTTTCTTCTCCGTTCATTCACTGGGCTGCGGCCAGCCTCTCGCGCGCGTTATCATCTCCCCTATGAACCTCGACGCAATCCAGGCCGCGCTGCGCGATGCCGGCTTCGACGGCTGGCTGTTCTACGACCACCATCACCGCGACCCCATCGCCGCGCATATCCTCGGCCTCGATGAGAAGGCCCACATCACCCGGCGCTGGTACTACTACATTCCCGCCGCGGGCGACCCGCGCAAGCTCGTTCACCGCATCGAGCAGGGCCGGCTGGACACGCTCCCCGGCGAGAAGGGCCTCTACTCAAGCTGGCAGGAGCTGCACGCCGGCCTCGGCGCAATGCTCTCCGGCTCCCGGCGAATCGCCATGCAGTACTCGCATAACAACGACATCATGTATGTCTCCATGGTCGACGCCGGAACGGTCGAATTCCTGCGCGGCCTGGGCAAGCAGATCGTCAGTTCCGCCGACCTGGTAAGCCAGTTCGAAGCCGTCCTCACCGAAGCGCAGATCGCCTCGCATTCCATCGCGCAGGTCGCCATCGATAACATCTTGGCCGAAACCTGGCTTGAGATCGGCCGCCGCGTCCGTCCAACATTCGGCGGCCAAGGCAACGTCACCGAGTTCGACATCGTGCAGTGGCTCTCGGAGGGCATGCGCCGCGAGAATCTGGTCTGGGAGAACGGCCCCAACGTCAGCGCCAACGCCAACAGTTCCGACTCCCACTACGAGCCCACCGCGGATCGTGCGGCAACTATCCACGAAGGCGACTTCATCCTCATCGACATCTGGGGCCGCGTCGACCAGCCCGGCAGCATCTTCTATGACATCACCTGGACCGGCGTCGTGGGCCGTGAGCCCACCAACATGGAGCAGCATGTCTTCGAGACCGTGCGCAACGCGCGCGACGCCGCCATTGCGAAGGTCGAGCAGGCCTTCGCCCTCGGCCAGCCTATCTATGGGTTCGAAGGAGACGATGCCGCGCGCGCGGTCATCAACGCCGCCGGCCTGGGAGATTTCTTTACCCATCGCACCGGCCACAACATCGCCCACGAGATTCACGGCCCCGGCGCCCACCTGGATAACCTCGAAACCCACGACGAGCGCCGCATCCTGCCCAACACATGCTTCTCCGTCGAGCCCGGCATCTATCTTCCCGAGTTCGGCATCCGCAGCGAGATCGACATGCTCACCACCCCCGGCAAAGCCTGGGTAACGGGCCGCATTCAGACCGAACTGGTGAGAATCTAGAAGAAGGGATTAGCGGGTAAGGATTAGGGATCATGGGTCGATGTAGCGCAGACTCACCTCACCTTCAGAATTCCGGTTCAACGGGTGGGCCAGCGTTTCCGAAAGACGCAACGCCCCGAAAGGGGAGCGGAGTAATTTGCGGTTCCGGCCTTGCCTACCCTGTTCCCTTACCCCAAACCCTTGATCCCTGACCCCTGTCCGGTACGATATAGTCAAGAAGGCATGGCAAATCCCCAGGACAAGAAAAAGGACGCAGGCAGCGGGTTTGTGTATCTTCCCCTGATTGCCGGTTGGCTCATCCCTGGCGCGGGACATTTTCTGCTTCGCAAGTGGGGCCGCGGAGCGTTGCTCGCCGCATCCATCGTGGGCATGTTTTCCATCGGCATCGCCATGCAGGGCAAGCTTTACTCGAGCGCGAAAGACATTCTGGAAATGCTCGGCCTGGCCGGCGATCTTGGCAATGGACTGCTCTACCTGGTAAGCCGCGCGGCCGGCCTGGGCGCCGACCAGATTACGATCACCACCGGCGATTACGGTACCCGCTTCATTGTTGTCGCGGGCCTGCTGAACGTCATCGCCGCCGTGGACGCGCATAACCTCCGCACGGGGAGGAAAACCTAGTGTTCCGGCCCTCCCATTTTGCCGCGGTGGTGCTGTTCGCGCTCTTTGCTTCCGTCGTCTTCGGCATCACCCAGCGCGACACCCCACTCCGCATGCTTCGTTACGGCCTGTATTGTTTTGTACTGTTTGTCGGCGCCGCAATCGCGCTGAGCTGGATCATGTACTTCATCGCGCGATAGGCCAACTTCGAAATCGCAGGCAGCGGAAGCACGATGTCTCGCCAGACCCTCTTTCGCATCTTCGCTCTCTTGTTCGTTGCCGCAGCCATTTTTCACGCTGCCGCCTTCGCGCATCCGGCGTTGAGCGATGGCGGGACGCGAATGCGACACGCAGCCTTTTTGGTCATCGATTTGTTTTTCGCCTGGTACATGCTCAAGCGGCCCAGGTGGTTCGCAGCGGCATTTTTTCTGCTCACCATCGAGGCCCTCTACGGTCATGGCCTGCACGCTTGGAAACTATGGCGCGATCAAGGGAAGCTCGATTGGCTTTCTTTTGCGGTCCTGATTGCCGTGCCCTGTATGCTCGCTTTCCTCATTGCGGACGCACGAGGCCGTTTCTGGGTGAAAGGCGATCGAGTCAGCCGGGCGAATCCCTCTTAAGGCAAAGCTACGTCACCGCTGCCAAACCGCCGCGTCGAAGTTATGGGCAATCACGTAGCCCTCTGACAGGTAGAGTTCAATGGCCGTCTCGTTGGACTCGGTCACCGTCAGCGAAATCTCCGTCGCGCCATGGCGCATGAAATGGAACGCGGCCAGAGAGAGCAGCATCCTCGCCAATCCGTGCCGGCGGTAGCCGGGATGAACGCAGAGCTGGGTGATGTGGCCGCTTTCCGCGCTCACGCGCGAGCCCAGCACCAGCGCCACCAGCTCGCGGTTTTGCCGGTTCACAATCACGTGCGACACCTGCGGAGAAAATGTTCCGCACCCGGAGTAGCGCACAATGTTGTGCAGAAACCGCTGCGAGCCGTGAACCGAGCGGTACTGATCGTTGATCACGCTGTCGGGGTGGTCGCGATACGCCTCGGAGATCAACTGGCCCGCGGGGGTCAAGTCTTCGTCCCGCCAGCCGCGCAGTTCAAGGCCGTGCGGCAACTCCACGCGCGGCTGGCTCCACAGGCTTTTCAGCGGCTGCACCATGAAGAGACGCCGGAAGACCTCGAACCCCGCCTGGCGAAAGATGCCCGAGTGCACACCGGAAGGGTGCAGCAGTAGCTGCGACTCGATTCGGTCCACGTGCGGCGAGCCCACCAGCGTTTCAAACAGATGCCGGAGCAGCGTCTGCTCGATCTCGTGCGCCGAAGCCGCCGCCTCAGGCGCCGGGGACAGCCCGGCGACAGAGGTCTCATCCAGCCCCGCCTGCTGGCAACCGAGCGCAAACACGTCGCCGATCACCGCCTTGGTCTCTTCATACACGCAGAAGGCATAGCCGGTAACCTGCCCGCCTTCGAGGGCCGCATATCCCGGCAGCATGTGGCTGTCGAGATACTGCATGAGCAGCTTCGACGAAGTTCGATAATCCCAGTGCAGGCGCTGTTTCCATATCTCGCCCTCCGCGTCAAGCACAGGACGGAGCATCGGCGCAGCAAAGTGCCGCAGGTCGAGAATCTCGATGGAAACACCCGTTGCCATGCATCTCCCTGAGGGTTGGACGCCTCAAGCACAGGTCAGAAAGCTGTCCAAGCACAGACCGCTGAATTGCCGGGGCAAACGAAAATGGTCGCGCTCCCGACCGCTTTGACCTCCAAGCTGCCCAAAGGCAGCTTGAAGGAAAGCTTAACAGCACTCAGCCTTTTATGAACGAAAGCTTGCTATAGGCATGCCCAGGATTACTTTCTAGTAAACAAAGTCTCTAGCGGCTGCCGACCATGTAAACCACCAGCCCCTGCTCGGGCCAGGCGAACAGTTGCTCGTAATGGCGGCCTTCCAGGTACTCGTCCAGTGCGGCCGGCGAATGCAGATCGATCCCTTTGCGGCCCGTTACCCGCACCACCAGCAGATGTTGCCCATCCGGCACGCCGTCCTGCTCGTAATTCACCACTTCGTGATTGCGATAGAACGAGAGGCCGTACTCGATGTCGCGGCGCACCCGGAAAACCGCCACGGTCTCGTCCGCCGGAGCCAGGGTGCCCAGCTTGTCCGCAAGGGGGCGAGCCGAGTAAGCGCGGTCCAGCAAGTGAATCGCACGCTTGGTCGCGCCCACAGCGGGAATCCCGAAGAACGGGCCGACGCCGTACAAGAACAGCACCAGCACCACCAGGATGCAGGTGGTCACCAGCCGAAGCCTGGCCACCCCATACCCCTTGACCACGATGAGGATGAGCACTGCACCCCCTGTCGCCGCCAGCGTCGCAATTGCGAGCGCATGCGGAGGAGGCATGGTGGCGTTGTGCGTTACAAACCAGGGAAGCAGCAGGGCAAACATGGTCATGATGCCGCACACCACCGCATGACCCAGCAGCACCCAACGGTTCAGGCCCGGCTGACGGCGCCGGTAGAGGTAATCTCCCGTGAGGATGGCGAGGGGCGGAATGGAAGGCAGAATATAGCCCGGCAGCTTGGATTGGGAAAAAGAAAAAAAGACAATCGGAATCAGCGCCCACAGCACCAGAAACTCGGGAAATGCATCGCCCGGGCGCTTGGGAACGCGGCGGCGCGGGCTCAGCCGGCGCAAACGCCACTCTGCCACCGAGGTTAGAATCCCGTCAATGAGGGCGCGAACAGCGATCACCGTCCACGGCATCATGGCCAGCACAATGACCACCAGGTAATACCAGAACGGCTGCACGTGCTGATAGCGGTCCGTGGCAAAGCGCTCCAGGTTGTGTTCCAGGAAGAACTCCCGGAAGAATGTCGGGTTCTGCACCTGCACCGCGATGAACCAGGGCAGCACCATGGCGAAGTAAAGAACCACCCCCGGCCACCACAGCGAGCGCCGCAGAATGGACCATTCCCGGCGCAGGAAAGCGAAGCTGGCAATGATCACCGCTGCCAGGAATGGCGCGACCGGCCCTTTCGCCAGTGTAGCCACGCCGGTGAAGAAGTAGATGTCGAACAGCCAGAACTTCGACCCGGTCTCATACCACGCATACCAGCCCAGCAGGCCGATCGCCAGGGGCGCGGCCATCTGCATATCGGTGGAGGCGCCGCGCGCGAAGCCGATAATGCCTGCGCAGGCCACGGTGATGATGGCCGCGTCCAAGTGGCCGCCCGCCCGGAACCGCCGCATATGCAAGTAGATGAGCGCCGCCATCACGAAAGAGAAGCTGGTTGAGGGCAGCCGCGCGCTCCAGTCGTGTACGCCGAAATCCTGGAAGGTGAACATGGCCCGCCAGTAGTAAAGGGCCGGCTTCTCCAGCCAGGGATGGCCATAAAGATAGGGAGTGACGCAGGCGCTCAGGCGGTCGGCGAGCGAGTGCGCGGAGTCAAACCGGTCGAGCATTTCGTGCGCGATTTGCGCATAGCGGGGCTCATCGGCGCCCACCAGCCCCAGCCCGTCCCCGCCCAGAATCGGCGTAAGCCCGTAGGCCAGAAAGAACGCCGCAGAAAGAACAAATACCGCTGCCTCGCTGACGGCCGCCCAGCGGGCCTGCCGCTTGCGCCGGTTTTCTTGCATCTCCGTGGCAGAGGGTAGCGGTGCAGTCTCCACTTCGAGTGTTTCTCCAGTGCCAGCGTTTCCGGCTTTATCTAGAATCAGTGGAAGCCAGTATGCCGGCGTGTGTCCGCGCCCCAGAAACGCGGAGATGGTACCCGGTTTCGACAGGGTCAAGGCTAACAGATTCGCGCCAAGCGCCCGCCTTACTTCGCAGGAACCTTCTCTTCCGCTTGGGGTCCTTCGCTCATTGCTGCTTCCGGCTCCGAAGTCGCAGGCTCCGGCGCCGGCGCAAACTTGTTCCGCTTCCGCGATCTGTCCATCAACTCTTCAATCCGCGCCTGGAACCTCCCCGATCGATCCGCGAGAAAAGCCAGGTCCGGCACGTTGCGCACCCCCATGCGTTCCTTCAACTCATAGCGAATATATCCTTTAGCCGCCTCAAGCCCGGCAATAGTGTCCTTCTCCGCCTGCACAATGTCCTTGACGGCGCTGTCGACCGCCACATACACTCGCGCCGACTTTCCCCCCGGATTCAGCGCTACTTCGCTCACATAGCAGTTGCCAATGCGCGGGTCAGAGAGCTCGCCCTCGATCATGGTCCCAATCTCCAGCCGCAGCGTCTCCGCCACCCGGTCCTGATGATGCTTCCGCGCCCTGTTTTCCGGCATGACCCCTCACTCCTGGCACTTGTAAACGATTCAGGATAACAGAGCGGAACCGGCAACCTGGAGAGACTCAATGTACGCGGCATTGCCCAAGCGCCTCCGTCAGGATCCGGTTATAGCCGATTTACCTAGTTACGTGGACCGTGAGGGGGAGGCTCTTTAGCCCTTCATCCGTGATCCCGTCGTCAAGCGAGATATTGAGCGAAGTGAGTGATTTAGGCAGGAATTTTAGACCTTTGTTCGTGATCTGGTCGTCACCCGAGATGTTTAGCGAGGTGAGTGATTTGGGCAGGTCCTTAAGCCCTACATCCGTGAGCAGGTCGTCATTGCTGAGGTCCAGCCTCGTCAGTGACCTGGGCAGGTCCTGTATTTCGTCGTTTGTGACCCAGCTATTGTAGATTGAGAGCCAAGTGAGCGACTTGGGTAGGCTTCTTGCAGCCGAGATATCGAACCGACCGGATCCGGACCCCGAAATGCTCATCGCGCGAAGATTGGATAGGCCACTCCAATCGCCGACTCGAACGGAATCGAATGACGGGACGTTGTCAAGTGTCACCACAAATGGATCGGGTACCCTACTTAGGGCGCGCTGGCTTTTCAGTGGCGGGACCCAATTTTCGAACGACAAGAGATAATATTTGATGCCGCCCAGCCCGGGAAATACATCTAGCGGGGGGGCATCTCGCGGGGCTCTCGCCTTGACGAGCACCTTTGTCCACCCAAGGCTGCTTAATTGGGCGATCGGGTCTAGATCTGAATACGGTGGCCGTGACCCGTAAGCAAACACCGCGAGAACGGTGGCAAGATAAACCACCGGGAGCCACGGACGCACCCGCCTCCAGGGCGGAACGTTCCAGCGGGCCAAGATCGAGTCGATCATCGGAACTAGGAAGTCGTGCGCTATCTCCCATATCCGGTAATCGGGATCAAGCGCTCGAACAATTCCTCGTTCCGGGTCCCCCAGCTTGAACATCGCGCCCTGCGCTTGCCTGGGAGTTAGCCTCGTGCCTTTGGCCAGTTGGTCGATCGAGGACGGCCTGTTGGTGACCTGATCCGAGATGAGCTTCCGAAGAAGAATCGGGCTCGCATCCCCAACTCCCCTTTGGAAAATTGCCTCATGGACAAAGCCGCGGATTAACCTTCCCGGCCGGAATGAATGCGGCAATCCGGTGGCAAAGCGCGAAAGAACAAGCCCGCAGAGATTGAGCGTCACTGGGCGGATTAGGCCTCTTGTCTGTTCAACCTCGGCCGCTTCGCGTAGCACCTCGGCAAGCAGTTGCTCCTGAATCTTCAATCCTGAAGCGGTTAGGAAATTCTGGGCATCTCTCTGGGTGAATGCCGACACCTTTTGCAGATTACGGCCGTACATAGGGGCTGGAAGATTCAGGTTGGCAATGAATCCGTCATATTCTGCCCGGAAGACCAGCAGAATGGTTGACCCGACAGCCCTCAGGCCGGCCTGCGCTATCAAAAACTCCACAAACTTTGCCCGCTGCGGTCCCTTTTCCTGCAGGATCAGGAACTCCTCAAACTGGTCGAAGACCACGAGAATTCTTGTTGGTAGGGCACGCTCGCACGCCCGCTCAAACAGTTGACTCAAACCCGTTATCGGAGGGGAACTCCTCTTCCAGACGACTCCGGGGCGCTTAAGTTCCTCCTCGAGGGCCCGGGCCGGGTCCTGATATCCCCGTAACCGGATCACCTTGACCCCTTCTCGCTCCAGTTTTGGTAGGACCCACGCAGCCAGCATGGAGCTTTTCCCTGCGCCGGATGAGCCCGTCAGATAGAGCACTCGGCGTTGCGGCTGCCTTAGCCATTTGAGAACTTCATCATGTTTGCCGTCAGCGCGCTTGAAAGTCTCTTCGTCTTCTCGCGGGGCCAATTGAAAGTAGCCCGGCTTCGTCGAGCCCGTAATCTGGCCCAGCCTGTTTTTCCTCCACTTATCTCTAAGCGCAGGAAGAGTATGAGCGAAAAACAGGATGATCAGCAGAGCCAGAACCAAGACGCCGCACTGCCAAATAGAAATTTGGAGGCTCTCTCTTAGCTTTTGAAAGCTGGCCACCGCTGCGGCGATAGCGCCGAAAAATGCCGTCAGTGCGAAAAGTTGGGAGTTGGCAAAACCAGCCGTCAGGGCAAGCCAATTCGCATGTGCCAGGCCGTTTGTTCCTGCTGTCGCGTTCGACGGGCGAGACTCGACAGGACTGTCTGCCATGGTGGCAGCATCATATCATCAATCAAATTTCGCTCGCCAGCAGATTGATGGGTCCACCACTATGAACGGCAAACTAGACACTTTCTCGCTTGACAGAATCTACAGGCATAAGTAAATTATGCCTATGCCTGATATGCCTAAACCGGGAATGCCTTCCGGCGCACTCACCATGCTCATCCTCCGCGTGCTTCAGTCCAGCTCGCTGCACGGATATGCCATCGCCCAGCGCATTCACGTGTTGTCAAGCGAAGTCCTCGGAGTCGAGGAGGGCCTGCTCTATCCCACGCTGCAGAAGATGCTCGTCAAAGGCTGGGTCACCGCCGAGTGGGGTATCTCCGAGACCAATCGCAAGGTCCGTTTCTACCGCCTCACGCCCGACGGCCGCAAGCACCTGAAGGCCGAGTTGTCTGATTACGATCGCGTTACCCAAGCCATTCAGGACATTCTGCGCACTGCCTGAAGACCCTCCGTGCCCCGTCCTTTCCGCGTCCTTTTTGCGGAAAAGATGGGAAACCTCAACCCTCCACCGTCCTCGTTCCTGGAGGCTCATCATGGGCGAGATCTTCCGCCGCATCAAGTACCTCATCAACCGCCGCCGCCTGGACGCCGAACTCGCCAATGACATGGAGTTTCATCGCGAGATGGCCGCGCGTGCAGGCCGCAGCAACTTCGGCAACACCCTGCGCATGCGCGAACAGGCCCGCGAGGCCTGGGGCTGGACATGGCTCGACCGACTCGTCCAAGATCTTCGTTACGGCGTCCGCATCCTGGCCCGCTCGCCCGGCTTCACCCTCATGGCCGTTCTGGTTCTGGCCATCGGCATCGGCGTCAACGTGGCGGCCTTCAGCCTGTTTGACATGGTGGCCCTTGAGCCCATGCCGGTGCGCGACCCCGCCTCGCTGGTACGCCTGGAACGCCGCTCCCCCACTGCCTACACGGACGGGGTGCCTTACACATCGCTCCTCTTCTACGAGAAGAATGCGAAGATGCTCTCGGCAGTCATGGGCGTACTGGGCGTGCCTCCCATGCAGTTGGACGACGACATTCAGCAGCCGTCGGCTTCCTTCGCCACATCGAATTACTTCACTGAGCTGGGAACGCCGGCCGGGTTGGGCCGCCTGTTCGATCCCGCGCGCGAGGATGCGCCGGAAGCCGCCCCTGCCGTGCTATTGAGCTATGGCTTCTGGCAGCGCCGCTTCGGCGGAGACCGGTCCGTCGTCGGACGCATCGTTCACCTCAACGGCAAGCCGGCAACTGTGATCGGCATTACTCCCTACGCATTTGCAAGTCTCGGCGGCCAGACCCCCGACATCTGGCTGCCCCTGCCCCAGCAGCCCTATTTTGTTGAAGGCAGCCATGTGCTCACCGACACCGGCGATTCAAGCACCAGAATGTGGGGCCGCCTCGCTCCGGGCGCAACCGCAAAGACCGCCACACTGGAATTGCTGGCGCTCACCAATGAGTTGCGCCGCCAACACCCCAACGACATTTGGGACAACGAGTACATCGACATTCATCCCGGCGGCCGCATGCAGGTGATGCAGGAGATGATGTACCAGGTCGCCGCCATGGTTGCCGTGCTTACGCTTCTCATTCTCGCCGTGGCATGCGCGAATCTGGGCGGCCTGATGCTGGCCCGCGCGGTAACCCGGGAGCGGGAGATCGGGATCCGCGTGGCCATCGGCGCCGGTCGCGCCCGTATCTTCAGGCAGTTATGCACTGAGAGCCTTCTGCTCGCCGCGCTTGGCGCGCTTGCGGGCCTGGCGCTGGGCAACACGGTGGTGCGCATCGCCCTCCACAGGATGGACGCACCCAAATGGCTCAACCCCTCCCCGGACTGGCGGGTTCTGCTCTTCACCCTTGGCCTCACGTTGCTGGCAGCGGTCTTCTTTGGGCTGGCGCCGGCTTTGCAAATCGCTCGCCAGCGCCGGCACAAGACCATGGCCAGGCAGGCGCTGGTGGGTGCGCAGGTCGCTGCCAGTTGCGTGCTCCTCATCGTCGCCGGCCTCTTGGTGCGCGCCGCGCAACACGCCCTCTACACCGATCCCGGCTTTGGCTATCAGCAGTTGATTACCGTCGATGCCCAGCTTGCGCAGCATGGCTATTCGTCCGCCGCCGCGAAAGCGTATCTTGCCCAGATGCAGTCCCGGCTCCGCGCGTTGCCGGGAGTCCAGTCGGTATCGCTGGTCAAGCTGCCGCCGCTCGGGCATACCGTGAGTCGATTGAGAAGAGAGGTCGACGGTCGCGCCATTCTGGTCTACCCCAACTGGGTTGAGCCGGGGTTCTTTCAAACCATGGGCATTCCACTGCTCCTGGGCCGCACCTTTTATCCCGGCGAGAAGAACGCCGTCGTGGTGAGCGAGTCGTTTGCCCGCTGGCAGTGGCCAGGACGCAGCCCGCTCGGCCAGCAAATGGGAGACGGCGCCACCAAAGACGTGGTCATCGGAGTGGTCGGCAATGCGCGCATCAACGCCCTCAGTGACGACGACGCGACCGAGCAATATTGGGCCGCCCAACCCGACGATATGCCCGGCATGGTTGTAATCGCCAGAACCGCCGGCGCACCCGACAGTCTTCCCCCCATCGTAAAATCCATCAGCGAAAGCCTCGATCCCAGGCTCTTTCCCGAGATCAGGCAGCTCAAAGCCCTTTACCAGGACAACATTTCTCCGGTGGGCAGGGTGGCAATGGTTGTAAGCCTCATCGGGATTGTTGCCGTGCTCCTCGCGGGCGTAGGCATCATCGGCCTGGTCGCCTTCACCGTCTCCCAGCGCACCAAGGAGATCGCCATCCGCATCGCATTGGGCGCGCGCAAGGCGCAGGTGCTCGCCGCCGTACTGCGCCAGTTCGCCTGGCCCGTCGTGCTCGGCCTTGTGGCAGGCACCGGCATTGCGGCTGCCGCGTCAAAAGTACTCCGCAAAGCCTTGTTCGGAGTCAATAACCTTGACCCGCTCAGCTATGCCGGAGCGCTATGCATCCTTGGGGCAATGCTTGCGCTCGCCGCTCTGCTCCCCGCGCGGCGCGCCCTGCGGCTCGACCTGGCAAAGATCCTGCATTACGAGTGAAGCAAGCCTCTCTCTCAATGCATCTCCGCCTTCAAATTCAGATTCCGCACCAGCCGGTGCAGATACTTGGGATGAATGCCAAGCAGTCGCGCTGCCTCGCTGACGCTTCCCTTTGCCTCTCCCAGCGCGTTGCGAATCAATTCTCTTCGCGCCTCGTTGACCGCCGCGTGATATCGCGCTCCTGTCAATGCGCCCGACTGTTCCTCAAGCATCCCCTCCGGCAAATCCTCCGGCAGAATTTCTTCCGTCAATCCCAGCACAATCGCATGCTCGATCGCGTTCTCAAGTTCCCGCACATTTCCCGGCCAGCTATAGCCCATCAGCAATCGCCGCGCCTCCAGCGAAATCCCTTTGAACGGCCGCTTGCTTTTTTCGGCATACTTTGCCGCGAAATACAACGCAAGCAGCGAAATGTCCTCGCGATGCTCGCGCAGCGGCGGCACATGAACCGACACCACGTTGAGGCGGTAGTAAAGGTCCTGTCGAAACTCGCCCGACTTGATCGCCTGCTCGAGATTCTTGTTGGTGGCCGCCAGAACACGCGCCTTTAATGGGATCGTGTGTGTCCCGCCCACCCGCTCGAATTCTTTCTGCTGCAACACGCGCAACAGCTTGGCCTGCATCGGCGAGGGCAGTTCGCCAATCTCATCCAGGAACAGGGTTCCCTCGCCCGCCGCTTCCAGCTTTCCTTTCCTCATCCCCGCCGCGCCGGTAAACGCGCCCTTCTCGTATCCGAACAGCTCGCTTTCAAACAGCGTTTCCGGAATGGCCGCGCAGTTGATTGCGACAAAGGGTCGGTCAACCCGCGGACTCTTCTGGTGAATCGCCCGCGCCACCACTTCCTTGCCCGTCCCGCTTTCCCCGCGGATGAGCACCGTGGATTCGCTCTTCGCAACCCGCGAGATGAACTCTTCCACCTGGCGAATCTGCCGGCTGTTCCCCACCATGTTCGCGGTCGTGTTGAGTTCCACTTTCAGTTGCCGATTCTCGGAACGCAATCCATCGAGCGCCAGAATGTTTTCGAGCGTGACCGCTGCAATGCGCGAAACCGGTTCGAGGAAGTGGATGTGATCCTCGCAAAAGGGCGGAGCCGGCCGTCGCGAAGTCAGATAGATGACGCCGATCGTCTTCTCCACGCCGACCAGCGGCAGGCACAGCACATTGTGCACCTCGTTCGCGCCTGCCAAAAAACCGGTGAAGATAGCCGACCGCTCCCAGATTGCCCGATGAACCAGCTCGCGCTGAATCTCGATCGGGCGCTTCACGCCCGGTTGCCGGTTCTCGGACTGCCGGTTCCCGGGTTCCCGATTCCAGGTCACGATCGAACCCGCATCCTCGTCGAGATCGGGAAGCAGCAGCACCGCGCCGCTCTCAGCCGGAATCACCTCCAAGATCAATTGCAGTAGTTCGCGTTGCAGCAGCTCCAGGTCGCGGATGGAATTGACGATCCTGCTGATTCTCAACAGCGCCGCCAGATCGCGTGCCATGTGACCCACTTGATCCGCGAACGCTAGTTTATCCGCGAACGCTGCAGGCGACGCATCCACAACTGGAACCGTTTTAAGCGTGGCAATGGAAGCGGCATCGCTCAGAAGAATGTTTGCCGTGCCTGCCTTTTCATCGTCGTGTACTAGAAATACGAGTTCCGATTTTCCCGCGCGGATCCTATCGCCGTGCACGATGACTTTGTGCCTGACAGGAATCCCGTTCACAAATGTGCCGTTATGGCTTCCGGGGTCGACGATCTCGAATTCCCCGTCGATCTCGTCGATCGTGCATTGCCTGCGCCAGCCCACGGAGTCGGCCGCGCATAGCTCATCCGATGCGTCCAGCCCGATCGAAATGTGCCCTTCGATCAGCGGTCGAATTGTCCCGGGCTGGGAGCCCGAGATGACGAGGAGCCGCGGCCGCATGGAAGCCTCCGGTGCAATCGAGTCTAACCGAATTCGCCTGAAATCCCGCGCTTGCCTGAAATCCCGATCTTGCTTGAAATCCCGGCTAAATCGGGATACCCACGCCCGAGGAGCCGAACAGATACCTCCGGGTATCCGATCAGATACCGTCGCGCACCCAAAAGCGGCAATCGGCCGAGCGGCACGATTCTATTTTCTCCGCATCTCATTGAAAATAAACACCCGTGATTGAGAAGCAACAACCTTCACGCCCTTGCACATCTTTGGCCACGCGCTTGCAATATCCCTGGGCGTAGCAACAAGCTCTCAAAAATACACCGACACCCCAGGGACCTCAAGAAGGTGCCCAGAAAAAGGAGATCACCATGAAACGCATCGCCGCCATCGCCCTCTTCGTCGCCGCCACCCTCGTCACTACCGGCACCGCATTGGCACAAAACCAGGCTGTCAAAGCGACCATCCCCTTCAACTTCAATGTCGCCGGCGCCTGGCTCCCTGCGGGAACCTACCACATCGGTTCCATCGAACAACGGAGCAGCAACGTCATCCAGATCGGAAACCAGGACAAGTACGCCGGCGCATTTGCCGTTGGCTTGGTCGATCAAAACGATCCTTCCAAGGGCGGCCGGCTTGTGTTCCACCGGATCGGGGCGTCTTACTTCCTGAGAGAAGTCTGCTATGCGCACTCCTCGACCAAGGTTTACCTGCCTGCCACGAAGGCGGAGAAGAAGGCACGGCAGCGCGCCATGGAAGCCACCGAGGCCAGCCTTCCCGTCAACGACAACGTCCAGATCGCGATGAACTAACTCTTCTGCCAGTGACCAGGCAGGCCTGCGGAAGTCCTTCCGCGGGCCTGCTGCTGCGTGAATAAAGAAGCCTGCGTCAGCTCTCCAGATATTCCCAGAAAGAATCAGCCAGTTCCGCGCCATGCTCATTGAGGATGCGCCGTGCAGCCCGTTCCACCTCTTCAACCAGCCCATGCAGATAATCCCGCGACCGTGAAATCGCCACGACCCCGATGGTAGCCGACTGCCAGGTCACCGCTTCATCCATCTCGGCGACAGACGCATTGAACCCCTGCCGCAACTGGTCTTTGAGCGAGCGCACCACCTGCCGCCGGTCCTTGAGGGACTGCGCGTGTTCGATGCGAATTTCCAGGGTTAATTGAGCAACAGGCATGGCATCAAAGAGTTACAACGACAGTGTAAGCCGCAACCGGAAAACGCGAAGCAATATTTCTCTGCTGCCCCCGCCGTCCAGCATTTTTCGTTAATTCATTGCAGATAATTACCGCCTGCCGGCGCACAATGAGAAACAGAAGGATCAACAGATGAGCCAGCGCCCCTGCCGAATAGCGAGCCCGTATGCAGAACTGCCGCATACCTCTACCCCCTGCCGGGTAGTAACCAGGTGATGAAAATTTGTGGGACCGTGAAATTCTCTGATCTCAAATTCTTGAATAAATTGACTTTAATTCAAGAGAATCCAAATAAAAAAGACGACCGATTGCTCACCTTTGAAAAGGAGTCCGATCAACTTCAACTCTCGAACTTCGCCAGTTGCTCCGGAGCCGGTTTAGGAGTGAACAAGCTCACCACAATCATCGAAAGCACGGCCGCAAACAGCGCCGGAAAGATTGCATCCCGCGCAGCAAGAATGGGAGGAAAAATCGACCTGACCGCCTGGTTATCCCACACCAGCGTAACCACCGTTCCAGAGCCGATTGCAGCTACCGCGCCCCACGCCGTAACCCGCTTGGAATAGAACGCCGCCAGCACCACCGGCGTCAGCGCCGCGGAGTAAATCGTGTAGGCATAGAGCATCTTTTGCAAAATGCTTTGTGCATAGATCGCCTGGTAAAGCGCCCAGCATCCAAGCAGCACCACCGCCAGCCGGGAAAAAATCATCACCTGCTTGTTTGAAGCCTTGGGCGCCATGTAGCGCACGAACACGTCCTCGATCAGGTTCGAAGCCGGCGAGAACAGGTAATTCGAAGCCGTCGAAATCACCTTGGCAAACACCGCGCCCAGCAGCACCGCGCCCATGAAAGCAGGCAGCCCGTGCCGCGCCGTGTAGGGAATGATCTCGTAAGGCTGCCTGGCCACTTCTCCGCTGGGATACATCGCGGAGCCAATCACTGCGATGGCCACAATCAGCGTCTCCAGCAGCAGCGTGCCCAGAATCCAGCCGACGACTGAAATGCTCGCGTCCTTCTCCGATTTCGCCGAAAAGAACTTCTGGTACATCACCTGGTTGCCCAGCATCAGCAGCATGGTCGGCACCAGAAACTCCAGCGCCCGCGCGAGGGTGAGATTGCCCAGAACCTGAAAATGGGACGCCGGCAGCGCCGCATGCAGCCCAGCCCATCCCCCCGCTTTCAGGAACAGATACGGCGTAGCGACAATGCAGATCACCGTCACCAGCGAACCGATGGCCACATCCATATACGCGACCGAGGACATCCCCGCCAGCGCCGTGGTCACAATCACAAACGCGGCAATCAGGTACGTTCCCAATTCCGGCGTAACGCTGTCGGGGAAGATGAGGTGCAGAACATTCCCGCCGCCTTTGAACTGGTAGCTGGTAATGCCCACATAGGCAAACAGAATCGCGATCGTCCCCAGCACCCGCGCCGTCTGGTTGTAGCGGGCCTCGAGAAGGTCGGGCAAGGTAAACTGCGCAAACTTCCGTGCTCGCGGCGCGATGAAGTAGATCAATAGCAGTCCCAGCCATCCCCCCGCCGGCTGCCACAGCGCCGCAAAGCCGTTCCTGTACGCGTTCTCGGCCCCGGCGAAAAGCGACCCCGCCCCGATCCAGGAAGTAAGGAGGGTGAGCACCAGCACGAATGCCGGCAGCGACCGCCCGGCCACCAGGTAGTCGGCCTTGGTCTTCACCTGAGAGGTCCGGTAAACGGCCACGGACAGCAGGACGACAACAATGACTGCCAAAACAACAACATAGAGCTGTGACATGAAGGGGTTCCTCGCCGGCTTTCGCGGTTCCCACGAGTGTACCGGATCGGCATTCGCATGGGGTAGCCGCCCCCTTCGGCGAGCTTGACGGGCTCCGCGTTGACCCCACTCGGCGGGTATTGGTACACTAGCAATGCGGGGTGGAGCAGCCCGGTAGCTCGTTGGGCTCATAACCCAAAGGTCGCTGGTTCAAATCCAGCCCCCGCAACCACTTAGCCGATTGGCCAACCCCAGATAACCCCAAATAACAGCGGTCGCCAAAATCGCCGGGGTTTCTGGTGCGGTTGCAAGGTTCTTCCCTTCATGGCTATGCGCTCCTCAGTGCCATCCTGACCACCT